>Ga0207671_10000199_pt1 | contig 92500 bp, 68 predicted proteins | sample KBSC24metaG_FD_184352 | JGI IMG/M metagenome (GOLD analysis project Ga0207671, IMG submission 184352) | Corn rhizosphere microbial communities from Kellogg Biological Station, Michigan, USA - KBS C2-4 metaG (SPAdes) (version 2) | ecosystem: Host-associated > Plants > Roots > Rhizosphere > Soil...
GCGCCTCTTCCCTCTGTGGGAGCAGTCGTCACCGAAGGGTGTACCTGGTACCCGACTGCAGGTCTCCGTACCTGTCTCATTCGGAAAGGGATGTCCAACTGTCGATCACCAGACGACTCTTCCAGGTGCGTAGCACTGGATTGTAAGCTAACCATATGTAAGAGTCGCCTGGACCTTGATTATTGGTACACCCCTTCCCAAGCCTTGTCGGGGAGGGGTAAGTCGCGACAGCGACGGGGGGAGAGGATTCTTATGCTATTAATTCGGCAATGTGCTTCAGCCGCCGAGCCCCACGGCCGCCAATAATCTCTTACTTCGCTGGTACTATCTCCGCCGTTTGCAGCGTCACGGGGCCAAGCAAGCCCGATGGCAGCAAGAGTGAATCCCTCGAATAGTGATGCCATGTAGTGAATGTCAGGCGACCGGTTGGGCTGGGTTTGCCGTCCAGCAGCCACTGCGGCCAGGCCTTGAGACCGTCCTCCTTCCATTCACTGTCCGCAGGCAACTGCTCGTCGCCGATCAGACGGTTCGGCCAGAGATTGGTGACTTTGACCGTCAGGTGGTTCACACCCGGTTTTGCGGCGCTGGTGACATTCACGCGGAATGGCGGTTTCCAGAGCACGCCGAGGTTCTGCCCGTTGAGGGAGACTTCGGCGAAGTTCTTGACGGTCCCAAGGTCGAGCCAGAGTTCTCGTCCTTTGCTCAGGCGGTCGGCCGAGATCTCGATGTCTTTCTCGTAAGCAGCCGTGCCGGAAAAATAGCGTACGCCTGCATCGGAATGATCGGACCAGGAGATCAATCCATCCATCTTGACTGAAGGCGGCGCGCCCCGGTTTGGCGGAAAACTTAAATTCCATACGCCGATGATGTCTTGCGGCCGGGGCAAGTCCGTCGCGTCCGCCTGCAAAGTTTTCCCCTCCGCGGTGCGCAGTTCGACCTGGCAATTCTCCCAGGCTCTTACGACCGGTGAACCGTTGTTCGCCGTGCTCACTTCCCATTGCTGCGACCGGCCGAGGATCAGCGTGTCGTTTTCACGAATTACCGCATGCCCTGCCTTGCCGTCGAGCTTGTAATCAACCCGCAATTCCTTGACGTGGAACGGCGCCGGATCACCACCCAGGACGGCAGTGGTTACAGCAATGGCGAGATGACCATCGCGCTCCAATTCAGCAAGCTTCGCCGTCACATCCAGTTCGCTCGGGCCGTCGGTGGCGGCGTAAACCGCATGCTGGATTTCCAGGTTTGGCTGAGTAGTGGCTTCAGCGGCGATTGTCCGGCTCGCCGCGATTACATGATCCGTATGAGACGCCGCAGCGCGGAAAATGACAAACACAGAACCTGCGGGGTCGAGGTCCAGCCGCACCTTTGTCCGCCCATTTTCTTCACTCCAAACCGGAGCAGTTTCCATTGTGCCGGTGTCGGGATGCCACAGTTCCGGGACCTTGCCCGTGACAAGAAACTCGCATTCAGCGGAATCAGATAGCCGTCGTTGATTGGAGACAAAGTAGATATCTGCCGCGCCATCTACGCGATGAGTATAAGCCAGTTGAGTGCCAGCGGACGCGCCGTGGAATTCAAAATCCTGCTTTAAGTTTTGAGACGTGAAGACGTTCGCAAGAGACTTGCCCCAAACGACGCGACCTTTGCCGTATTTATGTTCAAAAACGGTCTTGCCATCGCACGTCCCCCATAGCTCCTCCGCCATCTGTTCCACTTGCTTATCGCATCGCGGATAGTCTTCAAGGCTTGGCGAATGCTGCGGACGCGGACCGACAACGGTTGCTCCGTCACGCACCAATTTGCGAAGGCAATCCAGCAGGCGCGGAGTCATGTTGATATCACTGGGCGGCAGGACCAGAACGGCGTAATTCGCGCCGCTCTCAAGCGTGATCCGGCCATTCTTCACCTTCGCGCCATGCAGCAAAACATCCGCATTCACTTCATCAAAATCATAGCCGCCGGGCAGTTCCTGATCGTTGGCGCGCAGGACTACCGGCGCGCTCTGGCCGTCTAAATACGCCGCGTCGGCCACGGCGCGGCCTTGTCGCAGAAGAAACTGACAGCGTGAAATATAGTTAATCCACGGCTTGCCCTGATCCCACCATGTCTGCGTGCGGTCGAAATTGATGCCGAATGGCCCCATCGTCATGCCCGGCGAGCGATCTGTCCATGGCTGCATGGCGTAGCGGTGGAATGTGTAAGAATTGACTCCCGCGCAAAACATCTGATCGCCGAGCGGCTTCAGATAGTACGGATCGTCCTGCCAGCGTCCGTCATTGGGCCACCCGGTGAACGACTCGGCGCCGACGATGTTTTTCCCGTAGATATGGGCCACGGATGCGGCCATTTTCACGGTGTCCTTCGCTTCACCATCCGCCCAGAATTCGCCCATCACGACACCGGCCTGCGCGCCGCATTGCAGCGCTTCATATGGTCCCGTATAGGGCTCAATGTAACTGAGCAGGCCGTGCTGCCGGCAAAGATCTGCGAAATGGCCGTAGTAATTCTCGGCAAATAAGTCGGCAACCGTGCGGCGAATATCCCAGAGAAAACGCTCCGTGACTGCCGGACTGTCCACGATGTAGCGGTTGAAGGCAGGCAGATAGGGCAATGGATCGTAGCCGCGCCGTTTTTGAAATTGCTCACGGAAATCTCCGGTCCAGTCCTGGTTGCCGACTTCATAGCTATCGATGAGCGCCGCATTGAGCGTCTTGCCGGCGACCGGGCCGTTATCCAGGACTTTTTGCATAAAGCCGTCCCAGTTCGCGTCCATGCCCCCCTTACTGAGCTTGTCGCATTCCAGCCCTTCGCCGCCCTTTGGCGCGGGATGATTCTTCACGCCGATCGGCGTGTAGCCGAGGCGCAGGATGATCCAATGGCCCGGCGGCACATTCCAATGAAGCCGCCCGTCCGCTGAGAGTTTCGATGTCAGATCCACCACGCCCCCGCGCGGAATGGCCGCGTTGGCGGAGGGGATCGTCGTTGCAGGCGGCTGGACAAACGTGCTGGCGACCAGGGTGTTGTCGAACGCGGTAGCTGCGGCCAATTGGATCGCATTGATGGGAAAGGTGAAGGTATCTCCCTGAACCAATGTCACGGTGGCGGGTTTTCCATCCAGCGCAAGGTCCACGCGCAGTTGTTTGAGCGTGAAGATCGCCGGGTCGCCGCCCATTGCCTCATTGGTGACCGCGATTGATTTGTGGCCGCTTTTGATCCAATCATTGAGCCGGCCTGTCACATCGGCAGATCCGCCGTTGCCCTTGCCCTCATAGACGGCGTGTTTGATCTCCAGCTTCGCCGGTATTTGCACAGTGCCACCGTCAGAAGCCGCTCCGGCAGAAGGGTCCTGAAAGGCCAGCACGCCGACATCGCGATAATAGCCCAGATTGACCGGCGGCTGCGACAATATCGTGTCGTAATTGGCAGGCCCGGTAATCCGCGTCTCGCTGGAGGTCATCCGCTGCATCGCATTTGCCGGAGTGATCCACGGCCCGCCACTATTGGACCAGCCGGCGCAATTCATCACGCTGAGCTTGATGCCCAGACGGACGGCTTCCTGCCGCGCAAACCTAAAATGATCCTGCCACTCCGGGCTCATGAATGGCACGCCGCCGAAAGGGATGTCACAATCCACGTTGATGACCGTTGCCTCGCTCAGGCCGATTTGCTTCATCGCTTCCAGGTCGGCGGTGATGCCCTTCCTGGTAACGTTGCCGTTCATCCAGTGCCACCATGTCTGTGGCCTGGCGGAATTCGGCGGCTTTACGAAGCCGGATCTCAGCGAATCATGGGGCGCAGCGTTGGCAGTGAGCTGAAAGCCAGGCAGCGTTATCCCAAACAGCGTCGTTCCAAGAAGCAGGGCGGATACAGCTCGGATGTTAGAATGAGAGAATTTGCGCATGCCCCAGCATAGCACCATCATGCGCGCCGGCGTGAGGACAAACGTGTCAACGTATTAGCACAAAATTGACTTCGGCATTGATCCTTAACCTCATTGTTCTCCTGCTTCTTGGGTAACTTATGCCATGATCGCCACTGCCTTACCGATCACTTTCGGTTTTGGTATGTAACTGCAGTTGTCACGACAAAGGAGAAGAAATATTCATGAAGAAGCTTTTGGCCACGGCGGGCATCCTTCTCGCAACATCCGCTTTGATTCCCGGACAGGCGGCGCAGGCTGCCTCACATCGCATTGTCTGGAAGGGCAGTATCGACGATTCCGCGGCCATATATGTGCGCGGGGGCAGAGTGTGGAACGAGGTTTTGCGGGGCAAGAAGGTGGAACGTGAGCGCTCGGAAGTGCGATCGCCGCTTCCCTATCGCCCGGTTCATGTTTTTCTGCTGCGCCATTATGGCCGCGGCAGGATCGAGATCCTTCGCCAGCCGCGCGCCTGGAACAACTACACGGCTACCCTGCGTATCTATGACCCGCAGCATGGGCGCGGCGACTACCAGCTCGTGCTTGGCTGGAAATAACGGAAAAGTCATCAGGGGCATTGCGGCAGATCCCGGCAATGTCCCTGTTCCTTTGCCCTCTTGCTAAGCGCCTCCACAAATACAATGCGATTCAGCCACGGTTCAAGGAGGCATCCTTGGCCATTATGAGCCGGAGTCGGGCTATAATGTGAGTCTGATGGACCAGGTCTTTGAGATGCGATGGCGGGCGTCAAGCCCTCCCTTTGACGGTGTGACGCTTTGTCTCCCCTCCCCCATAGCGCTTACCGACCTCCGGCTATCCCTTGAAGGCATCGTAAACGTCCTGGCCTGGCGGTATGGACGCACAGGTCTCTATCAATTCACCGACTGGCACCAGCATGACGGGTTCATCACGCGAGCGACGGCATCGAGCTGGGACGACCTGCGCAATCACCTGGGCTCCGACCACGCGTTCCGCAAAGTATGCCCTTACGAACTGGGACTGAGGACGGCGTTTTTCTCCCGAGAGCGCGAATTCCTGCTCCGAGTATCCCTCTCCGAAGCATACGACAGCACTGAAACCTTCTACCACGGCGTGTTCGATATCACCTGCCATGAAACGCTTGCCCAGCGGCTGATCGAAGCCGCCGTCTCGGTCAATCCGGCGGATCTGCAGATTGTTCCGGCGAAAGCGTTTTTCGACCGATGCTACGGCGGCGCGGCTCGTGAGAAGCCCAAACAGCTTGCGCCGTTCTTTAGAAATCTCGTACGCGTTCGCGGATAAATAAATCCTCGACTCGCAACCTTTCCAGAGCTGCAGCGTCTGTATTGGTATAGGATCAAAGCTATGCATCATGCAGTTCAAATCGGCGCCCACATTTTTATTAGCGTTCTCGCGCTGGTTTTCTATTTCGCCTCCCGCCGGCAACAAGGTGGAACAAGTCCATATTATGGTTTGCTGCTGGCTATGTCGCTGGCATATGGACTGATGGCATTTGGGATGTGGCTCGGCGATAAGTATTCCTCGTATGCCGGCCTTGGAGAAATTATAGGCGGCCTTGGCGTCATCATATATTGGGTAGGCGTATTGCGTACGTTAGCCAAAAGCCGCCGGAATGGAACTGCTACACCGATGCTTGTAGTCAATCATCCCGCCCCGGCAAAAGAAACGCGTATCTACAACGACTGGGCGAAGCCGGATCCTGAGTAGACAGCTGTGATAGCATGATTACAATATTGGACGGAGCGATTGTCCTGATTGTGTTGTTCACATCAATCGGCTATTACACCAGACGCAGACGCCAATTCCCACTCGAAACACCGCGCTCTGCCGTAGTTTTTGCAACCGGTCAGGTATGCATTATGTCCATCGTATGGATCATACCGTGGCTGCGCTATCACCATGCCGCTTTATCCATAGCCATCCTAACCGGCATACTTCTGAACATAAGTGGTTTCGCGCTCCTCGGCGTTGCCGGCACACTAAAGGCAAAATCCTAACCGGCTAAGTGAATTTTGGATTGCCCCAGCTTGGATACTCCTGCGACACGATGGACGACGGACCGCCGGGAAAGAGCGGCCGGGCAAACAGACAGGTCGAGTATGCATACTCCATTTACATCGATTGATATTGGCTGCGCTGTGCTGTTTGGCTTGATTTGCCTGGGAGCGGCAATAAGAATAAAGCTGACGAGAATCGCAGGCGTCCCTTTGTTTATGAGAGGGCTACGATCGACCCTCTCAGTGGCTGCCTTCCTCGTGCTTCTTCCAGTCGGTTGCCATCTGTTTGGTATTTCTTTGGCGGCTCTAGAATTGGGCTTTATGCCAATAGCAATAAACAGCTTCATTAATTTACTGACAGACTTCAGATAAGCGTTTTGCAATAACCACACGTTTGGTGAATTTGAAACGGGGCGGAAATACTTAAGAATCACAGGTAACCGCACCGAAAACAGTGGCTTGACAAGATTGCATCAAGCTACTATAATGGCGGTGTAAAACGTTTTAAGAGGATATACATTCAAAGTAAAAGTCTCAAGGATATAATCACTATCTTTTGAGCCGAATATGCTGTGAGGCCAAGGCTGCCAGGAGAGAGACAAAAGGATCGTTCTTAATCGCAAAGTATATTCGCTTCAATTGCAACAGAGATTCCATTCTCGATAAGGAGGACTGTAGAATGATCACGTCACGGCCGCAACGGAAGCGGCTTGGCTCAGGGGCGGTTCGGATTGCGGCAAGCTTCGGGTGCCTCTCCAGTTTGGCCGCATTTGCCGTTTCAGAAGTGAGGGCTGCTGAGACAAACTGCCTGATCCGGGACCCATCCACCATGGTCAAAGCGGGAAGCACGTACTGGATATACGGCACGGCCACCGGTGTCTACCAGTTCTCGTCGACCGACCGTCTGAACTGGACATTTCGAGGCCAGGTGGTCGGATCGAGGCCTGGCTGGGTTGGCGGTTCAACCGGCAACACGGACAATGTCGCCTGGGCGCCCGATGTCCACTACATGAATGGGAAGTGGTACATGTACTACTCCTACTCCGCCATTTATACAAACAACTCCGGCATCGGTGTGGCGACCAACAGCAACAACCTTGATCCGGGAAGCTGGGTCGACCAGGGACTGGTCGTCTCCTCGCGGAACACGGACTACAACGCGATCGACCCCTGCATCTTCCAGGATGCGAACGGCGCTGCGTGGATGGTGTTCGGCTCCTACTTCAGCGGCATCAAACTGATCCAGATCGATCCGGCCACGGGCAAGAAAGCGTCCTGGAATAGCAATACGTATACCCTCGCGCAGCACCCGCAGACAAGCAACAATTCCATCGAAGCGCCGGCGATCTACTATCACAATGGCTATTACTATCTCTTTGCCAACTGGGACGGATGCTGCGCCGGCAACACCAGCACATACAACATTCGGATCGGCCGCTCAACAAGCATCACCGGGCCGTATATCGATAAAGACGGAAACAACCTGAATAACGGCGGCGGCAGCGTATTTCTCTGCTCCGTGGAGAACAAGAATAACGGGCAGCGCTTCGACGACGAAGTGGGGCCGGGACATGCCGGTATCCTTTCAGACACCGACGGCGACTGGCTGAGTTGCCATTACGAATGGGCTCGGGACCGCGGAGGCGCCACCACGGTCAACCTGCTGAAGCTGACCTGGGATGCCGACGGCTGGCCGCGCGTACCTAACTACAACAGCGGGAACGGCGTTCTGCCAGGCCTTACCTACACACTCACCAATCAGGCGAGCGGGCTAAATCTGGACGATCCCAACGGCACGAACGTCCATGGAACGATCGTGCGTCAGTGGACGCCTAACGGCGTTCCGGCGCAGCAATGGAATCTCACAGATAAGGGCGGCGGCTACTATGTGGTGACGAACATCGCGGCGAACCTGAGCCTGGACGACAATGGCTGGTCTACTACTCCCGGCGCGCTGATGGATCTGTAGGATACCTGGGGCGGAGCGCCGCAGCAATGGAAGATCGACCCGGCGGGCGAGGGTTACTACCGATTGACCAACCAGAACAGCGGCCAGTGCCTGGACGATCCCGGCGGTTCCACAACCAACGGCCAGCAAATCGGACAGTGGCCCGCCAACAACCTCGCGCCGCAGAAGTGGCTCTTTACCCTTCTGCCGGACGTAAACGGAATCGTTACCGGCGGCACCTACAAGCTGACAAATGTCGCGGCAAACCTCTGTATGGACCTTCCGGGAGGAAGCAAGACGGCAGGGCAGCAGATCAGTCTCTATACCGACAATGGCAACGAGGCGCAGCACTGGAAAATTGAGGGCAACGGCGACGGCACATATCGGATTACATCGCAGGTCAGCGCCTTCTGCCTGGACGATCCCGGCAGCGCCACCGCCAACAACACCATTGTGCAGCAATGGTACAGCAACACCGCGACAGCTCAGAAGTGGTATATCCAGCGCCAGGCAGACGGCACCTACAAGCTAACGAATGTCGCGGCAGGCAAGTGTCTCGACGATCCTAATGGGTCCAACACACCGGGGACCGGGTTGCAGTTATATCAAGACGATGGAGCGACAGCGCAGCGCTGGCGGCTTGATCGCGTGAACTGAATTAACGCAGGGCTTAATTCCTGCGCTCAAAAGGGTCCCGGCAATGCTCTCTTGGCGTTGCCGGGATTTACAGATCATCGCAAGAGAGGGGTGACCGCCGGCAGCCAGCCGCCTTTATATTGGGCAGCCCCTATAATAAGAGAAGACGCAACATCGACTACGTTTCCTGGTGTAGGAGTCGCCCACAAGGTACAGAGTACCCTGTGGGCTGCTCCTCTGAATGAGGCGTGAACGTTATCGGAACGACATTGTTCTAAGGTCTGCTTTCACAATTCGGCTTACCATGCTTGACCGAGCGCGTCCGGCCCCAGTATTCTCTTACCAGGCGGCCGATATGACGCAAACAACTGCTTCCAAACATCATTATCATTAGCCTTCGCCATCTTGCGCCCGCGCGCCGTAATCTTTCGAGCGCGGTCATGGTCTTGCAGCGCTGCGCAGGCAGCAACCGCTCTGGCAAGATCTTCGAACGATGCATCCTCGCCGAGAGAGGCTTCGTAGGCTAAGACGTCGCGCAAGCCTATGGCAGCCATTCTTACCGCCCGTTTATGACGATATTTAAGCTGATCCGGCTCGATATTTAGCAAAATATCATAGAGGCCGATACTGCCCGCAGCAGTGGCCGGATTGGCTTCCAGTATATCGATCATTCGCTCCAGGATGGAATTTGTTACCCCGGGAAAGGCCAAACCTCCATAGCCCAAAGACTTGGAATAGTGCTTAAAGGCCAGATCCAAATCCCCGTAATTCGGCGCATCTGCAGTATGATCCTGCGCGCGCCAGTAGTAGTTAAAGCCGAGGCTCTGATGAATGCCATGCCGAAGCTGGTATGTTTCCAGCCCTTCGATAGCTTCCAGGTCATTCAACGCGAGATGCAATTCCTCGATCGCCGCATCGACATCTCCAATTGAAAACAGGCGAAGCGCAAGCTCACTCCGCCCCGAAGCTAAAGAACGAACTGCGCTGGAGCGCTCGTGCCGGTCTGTCGCATTGAGAGCAAGGAGCGATTGATATTCCTGGAATATACGTCGATATGCCTGCGCAGATCGTTCTCGGCGCTCATGAAGTTCGTAAAATCTCTCCGACAACCATCTGTAGACAGCAACAGAGGTCTGGTTGAACCGTAAGGAATCTGGCCCCGGCTCGTCGTCCTGCATTTCGTGTGCTCACTATCTCTAATATTTGGATAGCATATTTTAACACGAGAGAAACGCGAAATTATTACAAAGTTCCACGATTAAGGATCTAAAAGTATGACAAGAAATATCGTTGTTGACATACCTCTTGAATCTAGGTATTATTTATCAGGAGCAAATCAAGAAGCACCATGAGACAAGAACTGCCAAAAGGCGATCTGCCGACATTGATCCTCGCCGTGCTCGCCAAGAATCCTATGCATGGATATGCGATTGCGCGTGAGGTGGAGCGACTGAGTGATCAGGCCCTGCAAGCGCGAGAAGGCTCTCTATACCCCGCCTTGCGCGTGCTGGAGCAGGACGGTTTCATTGCCGGAACGTGGGAACCGCAGGAAAAAGGGGCTGCCCGTAAGGTCTATGCACTAACCGAGAAGGGGCAGCGAGAAGCGGCGAAACGAACCCGTGAGCTACTGGATTATACGAAGTTGATCAATTCGATGTTTGGGAGGATGGGCCATGCACCGTCTGCTTGACGAATACCTGTCGCAGGTTGCAATACAACTGCATGCTATCCCTGCAAAACAGCGTGAAGAAGAGCTGCGCGAGATAAGCCAGCATTTAACAAACGCTGCGATTGTCCACCATGAAATTCATAGACAGGACGAGAATGAGGCGGCAATTGCTGCCATCGGAGAGTTTGGTCCTCCCAATGAACTGGCTGCGGAGATGTTGAACGCATGGCGGCGTGGTGAGAAGAAGGCAAATAGGCGCAGTCTGGTTGGCGCTACCCTCAGCACGCTTGCATGCCAATCTATTGGGAACTCGCTCTATCTTCCATTTTTGCGATCACTTGGCTGGCCTCAGCATCAGGATAATATAGGAGCTGTTGCAATTTACATGCTCTTGTGGCAGTTCACGGCAACAGTTCTAACAGGAACGGTCATCGGGCGGCTATTTCCAAAGCGGGCAATAGCCGCAACATGGGTGGTGGCTGCGCTTCAATATCTAATCGTAATCATATCGTATCATCTCTCCACACTACCACCTCATGAAATAGCGAAAGCTTACTTAGTTCATAATTTCAGTGCAATTACGTCAACTCTCTCTACCACGCTTTGGATCTGGCTCACAATTCGATGGAGAGACAATCGACAGCGCCGCGGAATCGCAGGTTGACTGGCGGTCGCCATATACTATAGCGCCGCCTTGCGAGATCATCGATATGAGAAGTGGGAGAATCATCCATGCACCGTTTGCTTGACGAATACCTGTCGCAGGTCGCATCGGAACTGCGCACCGTGCCACAGCGACGGCGCGCAGAAGAGTTACGCGAGATGCAGCAGCATCTACTCAATGCCATTACTGTCAATCAAGAATTGATGGGACAGGATGAAGAACGGGCCGTGGCGACCGCAATCGCGGATTTCGGTGAGCCTCATGAACTGGCTTCAGAGATACTGAGTGCATGGCGAAGGGGAGAACGGAACCAGAACAGGCGCGGCCTGATCGGCATTATCCTCTGCCTGATTGTGTGCCGTCTCATCGAAGGGCTGCTGTTTATTTATTTCTTACGCTCAATCGATGCTGCACCACATATCAATCAAAGCGCATATCTGTCGACTTATATATTGCTATGGAATTCGATATCCGCAGCCTCAACAGGAATGATTACCGGGCTGCTGTTTCCGAAGCGCGCAGTGACCGGAATATGGATCGTGACCGCTATTTTCCAGGTCATCACATTGATTGAGTTTCCTTTTCTCCACCTTCAGGACTTCATGCGAGAGTATTTTCTTGCCACCTTACAGGCGATGGAAACGACCATCGCGACGGCATTTTGGGCATGGCTGGTCGTACGCTGGCGCACCGGCCGGCAATACAAGATCGCGAGATAGCCGGGCCGCCACCACGACGGTTCCTCTTCGGTATCACGCTCAATTGGAAATGCGCGTCGAAATCGGCTGCAGGGTTTTGTGGCGGGCAGGAGCGCCTGATTTATGTCTATGCAAAGACAATCAGCGTGTCGTTGCCACAGTATCCGCTCCGCCCTCCAGAATTCCCTCCGCGTTCGGATCCAGGGCCAGATGTCCCGCAGGCTCAGCCTCGATAACGCGGCCGTCGTCGTCGGGATTGTCGCGGGACGTCTTGAGCGTCTCAAATAGCAGTCGAATGTCCATGACGCCGCCTACCGTGAACCAGATCACGGTGGGCACGCTCTGCACGAGCAGCATGATCACGTAGAAGTGCCAGAACTTCACCCAGAAAGCTTCGGTGATCGAACCGAAGCTGAAGTGCATCACGCAGATCACCATAAACGCCACCCACCAGGCCAGCGTCCACACCGAGGTGGCGATCGCAACGAACTTGTCGCCGGTTGAGAACTCCTTGCCGAGGCCCAGCATCTCCTGCCAGCGACTGCGGACCAGGGACTTCACCTCATGCTCATGGGGATCGACGGCATACACTCCGCGGTGCAGCATCTTCTCCAGGTTGAAAGGCTTGCGCAGCCCCCCCGTCGCCAGTGATACGACCACGAACAGGGCGATGGAGATCAGGTCGGAGATCAATGCCTGCCACTGCCCGTTGATGGGGAACTTGGTCGTATGGTGCGCCTCCCAGATCTTCGGGATCACCAGCCCTGCCACACCGAACGCGCCGCCGGCGATCATCGACGTGTATGCGCCGGCCGTCGTCCCGAACCGGCTGTACAGACCGCCGATCATAACGACTCCCGCCCCCGCCAGCCAGATCGTCCCCGTAATGGCGAAGAAGAAAAATATCTTGTCGGTCTCGACGTAGAACAGGCTGAACAGGAACGCGAACACGGCCACTGAGAAGATCGACCAGCGCAGCCACTTGATGTGCTCACCGGGAGCAAACGGTTTGTTGCGCAGCGGCATGACCACATCCTGCACGAAGATACTGCCCCAGGAGTGCATATAGGTATCGTGGCAGGTGAATGAGAGGAACAACGCCACCATCACCAGCAAGCCCTTGATGCCGACCGGCAGCAAATGCGCCAGCATTACCGGCACCAACATCTCATCCTGAACCGCCTTGTTGCTGATGTGGCTGAGCGTCTCGTGTACGGCCGCCGCCTGTGATGCGTACTGCGGCAGCTTGAGCGCCGCAAATGCCGCCAGCGGCAGCACCAGCCCCATCAGTGTGAGCGGCGCTCGCCGCCAGTTGCCGATCAAGCCGCCCATCCGCTGCTCGTGCGGGGTCCGCGCCGACGTCATAAACCCCTGTCCGCCCAGCCATGTCTGGTATCCATAGACGGATATGAAGATTCCGATCAAGTAGTACGCGACATTGAAATCGCCGACCTGCGCGGTGTGAAACGGGTTGAGCATGGACGCGTCGGGAGGCGCGGTCTGCAGGGCCGCCACTTCATGCCCCCACGGAATGAGCACAATGGCCGCGATGGCAATCGCCAGATAGGCAAAGCATGCGATCATACCCTGGGCACACTCGGTGAGCATTACCGAAATCTGCCCGCCGGAGTTGACGAAGAAGAGCGCCAGGCCAAGATCGGCGGCCATGATCACCGGATAGGTGGCGACATGGAATTGTGTGCCGGGGATGTAGAGCTGGTCCGGTATGCCGCAGAAGTAGATCAGGAAGCGCGCCGCAATAGCCGGGAAGATACCGAAGTTTATAATGCCGGAAATCCAGCAGAGCAGGCCGGCAAAGGCGCGGAACTTTCGGCTGTAACGCATCTCCAGGAACTGCCCTACCGTAAGCGCCCTCGTCTCTCGCAGCCGGTAGAACACCCACCCCGTCATCGTGAAGACAATGCCAAGGGGCGCAGACATAAAGCCCCACCAGATCGTGGGAAAACCTGCAGCCGTAAACGCCTGCCAGCCGCCGACCAGCGTAATGACGCCGAAGTTGCCCATCTCGCCGGCGATCGTAAGCAGGTACCGTCCCGCCAGGCGGTTAGCCGATAGGAAGCCGGCCACACCGCGCATCAAAGAACTCGCCTTCCAACTGATAAGGCGTATGAGGACGATCGATACCACGACGATCGTCCAATCGATCCAGCTGAGATTCAATGGCGGCTCCTCCGGCAGAGACAGTCAGAGTAAAACGAGATTCCGTAAGCGTTTACGGTAATTATGACTGTATACCTGAAGATTGGGGATTTTGTGAAGGGGGAGCACGCTATGGGCTGAAATATTGACGGCCCTTGTGCCGTCTGTTGCGGCACAAGGGCAAAAAAGAAATACTTCCGGACCGGCCTACGGAGACTTAACGATGAAGCTTCCCTTGCTATATGCCGTTCCCGCAGGCGTCGTAACAGATATCATTCCTGATATGGCTCCAGTGGGCACGATCGCATCGATCGACGTGGAAGTGAGCACCTGAAATGAGGCGCTCGTACCATTGAACGCGACAGCGGAAACATCCTTAAAGTTTGTGCCAGTGATCCGCACATGTGATCCGGCAAGACCGGTGCTCGGCGCAAAACCGGTTATCGACGGAGGGACGGCAGGAACGGTAAATACACCCGTTGAGGATGAGGCGCTGTATTGTTTCTTTACTGATATTTGCCCGGTCGATGCATACATCGGCACGAGGACTGTGATTTCATTTGGCGAGACCAGTGTGAAAGATGTTGTCGCGATACCATTGAACTTTATGGCAGACACACCGGTAAGATACGATCCATGGATTGTGACCAACGTTCCAACAGGACCGGTGAGGGGCTCGAACGATGTGATAGCTGCCGGCAAGTTCTTGACGGAGTCGTAAGCGCCCATCCCATAGGCGGCCGGCCTCTGGCCGCCCTCTATGTCAAGACCTATACCAGCGACGACGGTTCCTGTTCCAATGCAAGGCGACGACGGTTTGAGATGCAAGTCGCCGGCGGCCGGATTTATGAATTGTGGATCACGGCGAATATTGCCAACTCCCGAATGGACTGACTGTATATCGCTATAGCTTGCAGGCGCGGCTGCATCGACCTCGGGAACCAGCGGCGCAGTATCTCCCCACAAAATATCGTCGACGAGAGTTGTAGCCGAACCGGCAATAGCTCCGCCGGCGGTAGCGGCTCTGTTGCTGGTAAAGGTTGAACATTCAACAAGCGCCGTGCCATTGTTTGCGATCCCTCCACCGGCTCCGCCTTGAGCATTATTGTTAAAGAAGGCGCAATTGACGACTTTTGCCGTCGATTCAACTCCGATTATTAAGTCCGAAGTTTCATTATAGATCGCACCGCCATCCGCCGCTGACGAATTGCCTGAGAATAAGCAGGAGTCAAAAGTGGACGTGCCAGCCGAGTACACAGCACCGCCCGGTCCTGCGGCGGTATTGTCGATGAAATTGCATTGTTGTAAAAGTAAATCGGTTCCCAAGTAGTTAATCGCGCCGGCTCCGTAAACCGATGAGTTGCCGGTGAAAGTACATCCGGAGAGTTCAAGACTGCTGTATCCCTCCCCGTCGATCGCGCCGCCGGAATAGCCAACATTGTTTGAGAAAACGCAGTTCGTTGCTTGAATCAATCCGAACGACAGACAATCGATAGCGCCTGTAAGCAAATTTTCGGTAAACGAAGAATTACTGATACTTACGCTTCCCTGAATGTTGATGATGGCGCCTCTGATATTCTTGGCAAACACACAAGAATCGATGATCACGCCTGATCCCAGATCAGCCAGCACTGCAGCATAGTTATTGCCTTGAAATGTGCAGTTATTGATTCTTACCCACGCCGATTGACCGCAATTCAATGCTTCGGTATCGTTGTCATTTAATACACATCCATCAACTTCCACGTTTGGACCAGGCGCGTAAACAGCGCCATGCCCTGGCTCCAGGGCGGCATGCTGAATCGTAATGTTTGTCAGTTTCGTAGGCGTGTCGCCGATCTCTCCAGCACTCTGAAGTATGAGGCCAGGGCCAAGATACTGGCAGTCGATAATCGTGCTTGCCGCGCCATGCTGCGAGGTAATTGTCAGAGTCTTGCGGCCGGTATCGACATTGTAATTGCCGGAGCCGGAATACGTGCCGTCTTCCAGCATGATCGTATCGCCGGTGACGGCGCTATCGATCGCGGCTATGATGGTACGAACCGGCGCCTCGGCCGAGGAGCCGGGATTGCCGTCATCGCCTGATGGAGACACATAGATTGTGGCCGCATCCGCGCGAGCGCATGTGAAGAACGGCATCGCCGTTAAGATACCAAGAGCCGCAGGCGCTAAACGCGCCAGCCAGGCGTTACTGTTAATCCGAAGGGAGAACATAGACGATCCTTACTGAGAACTACTGCTATATCGATAACTAATGGGAGACTGCTAAGGACTCATTCAGCAATAAACGAGGGCGCATTGAGAAGGCAATCCTCTCTCGAAAGAAGCGATAAATGCCGCGAGCGGCCTAAATTACCGGAGAGGGTTAAACAAGTCTGATCAAACAAACTAAATTATATCAGAGAATTCACTGAATAGTAGAGGCGCTGCCCAACCGATGGGCTGGATAGCTTTTTTTACACACTCTTTATAACCAGGCGTGCTTCGCTCTTAGCTTCTGCGCCTGCTCCGGCGAAACCATGTGCAGGAACGCCAGGTAGCCCTTTGCGTAAGCCTTAGCATCCTTCCCGATCGTCTCGGACATGGCGGGCAGGCCTTTTGTATCGCAGTGGTGGAGGAAGGCGCGGAACTTGCGGAGGTCTTCGCGGGAAACGTGTGGGGTCTCGTTGACGACCACACCGGTCACGACCTGGCGATGCTGGGGACGCATGATCGTCGTCTTTTCGTCGTTGACGGTGAAGCCGACATCGGCGATGATCTTGTTTACCAGCGCCATAAGCATTCCGGTGGGAGCATCGGGTTTCTCGTGGGAAAACACGAGATCGTCGGCGTAGCGTGTGTAGATGAAGCCGAGTGACTGAGCGGCTCCGGTCAGGCGGGCGTCCATGGCGCGGCAAAGCAGGTTGGTAACCGCCGGCGACGTGCATGCGCCCTGCGGGAGAGCTCGTTCGCCCACGGCCACGAAGCGGCGATTGCCGTCGAGGGTGACGGCGGCGCGGGGCGCTTCGGTCGACAGAAGGGCCAGAATCGTGGCGACACCGTTGTTGTAGCCGAATGAACGGAACAGGCGGCGCACTCTGGGCAGCGTCACCGATGGAAAGAAATCCTTGAGGTCGATCCGAACGACGACAGCCCGGCCGGTATGTCGAGCTGCGTTGTCGGCGACGGAGCGGCCCGGGCGGAAGGCCATGGCGGCATCGTGAACGGGAAGCGGCTCAAGCACGCTGTGCAATACCCACCGCTGCGCCACACGAAGGCGCATCTTTGGCGACGAGATCACGCGCAGGCCGCCGCGCCGCTTTGGGATCGTAAAGCGAGAATAGTGATCGATCATTGATGCGCCGCGATGGTATGTCAGCCATGCCACTTCGCGCTCCTCGACACCGATCGCTGCCGCAATATCCGATGCTGACGCCAGCGCGGGCAGGCCGAGCGAGGCTACCTTTGCGGGGTCCTCGGAGGCGAAAACGAGGCCTTTGGAAACACCTTCGCCCAGGTAAGGCAGCGTCTTGCGCCGCCACTCGGCATCCTGTTCCCGGCGCTCTTTCGTCTCCCGTTCTTTCGTCTCGCGGCGCTGAATGCGCTCTGCGCGAACACGCTCGATACGCTTGCGGCGAATGTCCTGAAGAAGCTTCTCGATATCTCCGGCTTCGCGGATCTGCGTATCGATGTTCGCCAGATCCGTATGCAGCTTGGCCAGTTCGTTGTAGAGAAGTTTTAGCTGCTTCTCGGCCTCTTCAGCCTGTGCGGCAACCTCGGGGTTCGGCGGCCAGTAGCCCAGCCTCTCCATCTCCTCGCGAATGAATGCCGTCTTGCCGACCAGCAGCAGGCGCGCGCGCCATCCTCCCACGCTCATATCGCGCGATCCTCCAGCATAGCCTGAAATTGTTGTTCGGTTATAACCGGAATGCCCAGGTCATTCGCCTTGGCGAGCTTGGATCCGGCCTTCTCTCCGGCGACGACATAGGTGGTGTTGCGAGTGACGCTGCCCGATGCCTTCCCCCCACCCTGCATAACAAGGGCCTCGGCCTGCTCACGGGTGAAGATATTCAGCGCGCCGGTAAAGACGAAACTCTGCCCCTTGAAGCGATCTGCGCGGAAACCGCCCCCGCCACCGGCAGGCTTGGCCGTGGCTCCTGCTCCAACCTGCTGCTGCGATGCCAGTACGGTCGCGGCCAGGATATGGGCGCAGGGTCCCTTGCGCAGCTTTTCGCGGCGATGCCAGGAACAATTGCACTGAACAAAGCGAGCTCGGCCGTCCTCGTCCAGGTCCAGGATCACCTGGAACTTGCGCTCCCGCTTCTCCTCGCCGCCGCGCACCTGCGCGCGGAAGCGCGTGGTTTTCTCATCGGCGCCAGGAACGCTGAGTGTGTCTTCATCCTCATCTTCGCCGGGCTTCAGCCACTTTACGCCACCACTTGCCACAATTCGCCGGGCCAGCGCCAGGCGCGGGTCCGTATCCTCTTCCTGTTCGACTGGAAACGGCAGCAGCTGCCGCCAACGATAGACGCCAGCAGCCAGATCAAACATAGCGCGACCTTCGCGGCAGAGACGCTGCAGGGCCGACGTGGCGTTCTCGCGAGAGAGGTCCGTAATCTGGGACAGCTCTTCGGGCGAGAGTCTAAGGCGTGATTCGAGCATACTTGCGGCCTGGCGGAAATCGCCTTCCGTCACAGTGCCGGTCGACGCCAGCAAATCGAAGCGGGCAGCGCGGGACCAGTCGTTCTTGGTCCATCCGGAGAGGCCGAGGTCGAAACGATGGTCCTTCTGGAAGACGGTCCAATAGGAAGGCATTCCGGTGCCGAGCAGCCTGATCTGCACCTTCTCGGCATATGGCATCAGGGATTCGAGAACGAGCAAGCGGCGGCGTCCCCAGATGCGCACATCGCCGTTGTGTTCGCCGCTGTAGACATGTTCCGTCTCGGCAATCTCGATATTCCACGGTTCCACGACGATGACGGGTTTCTTGCCGGGCTCAAGCTTGAACTTGAGTGAGCGTGGACCGGCATCTTCGCGGCGGCGCTTCAGAACCGTCAGAACCTCGGCGACGGTATCTCCGCTCAGGGTGACGTCGATGCCGGGAAACGCAGAGGCGGACTGCACCTGCAGAAAGCCCTTGACCCAGGTGGGCGGCAGGTCGATCTTTTTCTCCATGTGCTCGCCCGCGCCGGTGCCGACCGTGACGCCACCGGCTTCTACCTGCAGGAAAGCAGGACGATAATCGCGGACGCGGGCGATCTCGTCGGCGAGCGCCTTGCTGTAGTCGACATTCGTGGTGCCGTAAACGGCGGGGCTCAAGAGATCCAGACGATCCATGGGGACGGTGACGCGGCCATAGCTGGATTCATCGATGCTGAAGACCTCGAATACGACGCAGTCGGGATGAACGCTCACCACCGGGTCCAGTACGAACCACATCTCCCGGGAGTGCGCCAGCAGCCACTTGAAGTATTTGCCACGCGCCAGCAGGAAGTCCTTGCTGCTCAACTGGGTTTCAAGCGGGCGCACTTCCTTCCGGATCTCGGCGATTCGCTCTTTGATGCTGTCCCGCTGAGCCGTAAGAGCAGGCATCTGCCGCATTCTTCCGGTCATCTCTACGGTCAGCTCTTCCATGTACCGCTGCTGCACCCACTCCTGATAGGCCGTGTGGTCCTTCTGTTTGGAGCGCTGGTCGCCGGATACGACAGAATACAGCGCCAGCATAACGCGCGCGTAGGCGAGGCTGTCTTTAACCAGGGCGTTCAGGGAGACGGGGGGACGGGAAAGCTCCGCCGCCACACTGAGGCGCATTCCTTCTCCGGTCAGCGAGGCGCTGCTCGGTTTTGCATAGGATTGTGTGACTTGCATCGTTATCCTCCCACCACACCGTCAACGGTAATGCCTTCGATCTGTTCGCCGGCCACGGCGCGGCGCGCTAGCTCGGCAAGCGCCCATTCGGCATCGCGCGGCGTCCGGCCGCGAGCCAGCGAGAGCAGGGTCGCCGTATCCACGGAAGGCGCGGCGGCCTGCCGCGTCTTCACCAATTCCTTGGCCTTGCGGGCCTTCTGCCTCGTCCGCAATACTTCCCGGTCGAAGACGGGCGTTTCCTGCGGCGCCTCTTCAGACTTCCCGAGCAGGGTCGCCACGAACGCCTGGATGTCGGGATGGAAGCTCTGGAAGAGCGCAGTCAGAATGTCCGACTGCGGCAGCGACTGCCAGCGCGCCGTCACATACTCCTGCCCAATTCGGCGCACGGATAGGAACGGGCTGTCGCAGAGGGCGAGGGCGTTGCCCCTCTCCTGCGGATCGCCCGCCGGCGCGGCTTCGAAGAATGAGACGCCTGTGGCCACACTCTGCGGAAGCTGCGATTCCAACAGGCGCAGGGCAAAGGGAAGCTCCATACCGACGGAGCGCACACGCTCCAGAGACCATCCGCGCACCTCAGGCAGGACGTGAGTCGCTCCCTGCAATAGAAGCGGAGAGTTCGCCGTAAACAGTGCTGCATGCCGCCTAGCCCATTCGGCCAGAGCCAGGCCGAAGGCGGGATCTCGGGCATCGAGCAGCGCCGGATTATCGACAGTGTGGATCGTCGCCGCAATCTCCAGGTCGCCCAGCAGCCGCCAGGCCAATGTCCCCTCCGGATCGCCGCGCAGGGCTTCATCGACATGGGGCCAGAATTCGAATGCGGCGGCGGGATCAGAAAGGCGGGCGAACAGCGACGGGCGCCAACCGGCCCACTGCGTATCGTCTGCGGCGGCAGCAAGCATCAGGATCACAGACGGCGGCGCTGTGCGCAGCAGCGAGTTGAACGTCTCCGTTGTCAGCATTTCCACCAGGAACGGCCGCTCGACCAGATATGCCGAAAGCTGCTCCGGCCCGATCCCGGCGCGTGTCAGCAGCGCAAGAGCGGACGCCGACGTCATCGCCGTTTCAGTCGCGGGGAACGGCTGTCTCAGATCCAGAAGCGCCGTCCAGAGGGTCCGCACAATCGCTGCGGAAGTATCGCTGGAACTGAGCAGCATCCACGCCGACTCCCGGATGAATGCGCTATCCGAGAACACAAGCGGTTCGATCTGCTGCTGGGTAAAAATCTGCCCCCGCATGGCGTCTGCAAGAGAATCTGCGATATTGGCACGGTTGCCGGGCCGAACGGAGTCGAGCAATGTCAGCCAGTGGACAACCTGGTCAACCTTTGCCTTGCCGGCCGCCGAGCGAACAAGGTCGATAAGCAGCGGACGGCGTGTATTCAGCAGGTCTCCGGCAAGCAGGATGACAAGATCGGGAGAAATCGCATCCGGGAAGCGGCGAATAAGGATCTCGCATGCCGTCGCGGCACGGCGCGCAAACCCATATCGGCCCTTCCATGCCTGCACGGCCTGCAGCAGAGTATCGGCAAAGGATTTGCGCCAGCCGAGGTCTTCGGGCAAGTCCCGCTCGATCTCGCGGCGCACGGTCGGAGCCGACTTCAAATATGCCGCGGCGACAATCCCTACACTGACGGAGCGCCGATGCAACCGGTCTGAAACACGCCGCGCAGCATAGTGGATCAGAAGCGGGGCTTCACTGTCTAGATACCGGGCCAGCAGCGTATCTGACGCATCACGCAGATCTTCGCCCTGCCGCTGCAGGATTTTAAAGACGGCTTCGTGTGTCTGCCAGAGAAGCGTATCGTCGGATAAAAGCGTCTTGAGCAGTTCAGGATGCCGGTCCCATGCGGATGGGACGCGCTCTTCCCGGCGGCGAGCCCTGAGATGCGCCCCACCCGATACGAGCGCTCCACGGCTGTGCCGGGTCTGGACATAGCGGTTCGAGCCGCCATAAAGGATATCTGCCAGTACCCATCGGTCGCTGATATCGAGGTTCGGAGTGCCCTTGCGAACTTTGTGGACCTTCATGGCCGCAAGACAAGCCGTCGCCATCTCGACGTAGGCATCCGGATCCTGCTTTGCGAGCTTGCGCAGGAACCGGCGAGCCCGTCGCTTCATATAGGAAAAGGTGGCAGTACTCGGCGGAGCCCCGATACGGGCAGGACTGCCGGGGTTGGAGATGTTGTACATCGCAACCCCATTGTATTGGGAACCCACCAGCATGCGGTTGGCATGAACCGCAATCGCTGTCGTGCCGTAAAGATCGATATGGCCGGCTGAAACAGGAACTGACGGATTGCGCAAATCAACGATTGTCGGGTATCCCCAGCTGCCCATGACAAACGCATAACGCCCCACTATCTCCACAGACTTTGCATTGCGGCCAACAGAGAGAGACCCGAGTTTGACCGGCCGCGAGGGATCTTGAACGCTGACGGTCACCAGGTCCATCCCCGAACCGGCAGTTACGGCATCGACGAGGGCTACAGCGAGCCCGTCCTGAATGTCCACGGCCCGCGCATTTCCCAGGTTCACCGATCCGAGCGAGCGAGGCTGTCGCGGATAGGCGATATCGAAGATACGCAGTCCTCCCGGACTTGGCAGGCTTGTGAGGCTCAGGGCAGTACGTTGAAAGGCGACGGCAACCAGAGCGCCGTCAACGGCGATCTGGTTGATTGTTTTGATTTCTGTCTGAGAAACGATCTGCGGATTGGACGGATTACTGATATCCAGCACCTTCATGCCGCTGAACTTTCCCTGCGGGGCTACTACGGAGAGGAAGATATACGGATAAGCCGCGTGCCCAAGAGCATATCCCTGCAGATCGATCCGCCCTTTCCACACGGGGCCGCCTTCGGCGTCAGCATCGAATATCTCCGCGACACCGCCCGTCATTCCGCCACATAGCGCGGCGACATAGGAACCGCAGGGAATCAGCTGATTGCAGTTTTGCAAGTCAACCGAGCCGAGCAGCTTGGGGGTCAACGGATTGTTCGGTTCCATGTCGAATGCGAATAGACCGGTGGTATGGTTGCGCCGTGTGGCGAAAAGATAAGCCTTATCTGCCCGCAAGGCGGCAGTCTTCAAGCCAAGAATGGTGTTGGGAAGATTCAAGACAGGGCTGGAATGGTCGATGCCGGAGGATGGCGCCGTGTCGAATCGGGCGACCAGCGCGCCAAAGATATCCGGCGCAGCAGCCGGTTCAGCCTCCACCTGCTTGTAGAGACGCTTCAGCGGTCCCCATGTCCCATAGGCCAGAGGCTCTGAACGCACTGACTCCAGCAAACGCTCGCGTTCAGCGGGATCGGATGAAGGAAAGGGCATCGAAGGGGGCTCACCGTTGGACGCTGCCATGTGAAATCTCCTGAAGCGAGTTGCCGGTCATGGGTTCTACCTGGTACTTGGCAGAGAAAGGCTGTTACTGGTTAGAGATAAGCTGCTATCTCCGCTTTAATGCACCTGATGTAATGCACATTTACGGCATCTGCTTAAACGCGTTGTCGGTCAAGGGCATTTAATCGCTACTTGACGAGGAGGGACCGGCGTCGGCCACTGTAGGCCCGGCGCAGGGGTACACCCCGGTTGTGTTGGTGGGCAACGCCTACTCAGCGACGACACAACCGGGGTGTACCCCTGCGCCGGGCTGAGTTGCGACGATGGCCGGTGATGTGAAGCTCGCTTCACGGCAGCCGCGGCGAAACACCGCAGACGGATTGCTAACGACATCACCCTTGAACCGACAACGCGCTTATTCTATCACGCCGCCCCGCCTTTCTACAAGTCCGGGCCTGCGCCGCTGTTTCGTGCAAACTTAGTATGCAATGGTTAGCCGTACAGGTGTACGTAGTTGGAGAAGATGGAGAATTCGATCTGCGGGAATTGTCGTTTGGTGAGAAAAGGAGGCACTCATCCGGTCGTAGCGCCTACTACTTAGGACCCACCCTTATTCCCTCCCGAAGGGAGGGCGCGTCCCGATTTACATTGCGTCTCGCTTCTTAGCGCAGGGTCAAGATACGCAAGCCATACGATTTCGAGAACTCGCCTTCCCGTCGGGGAGGACGCGAGGAGGGGTCCTAACGAGCAAACGCCTGTATTAGACGCGGTTATTATCTATGCCCCACCGGCAGCACGGCATGAACCCGGGAGAGCATGGCGGACAGCGTTACGAAGCGATATCCGGCCGCGCGCACGGAGCGGACCAATGACGGTAATGCGTCGACAGTTGACTGCTGGTCTTGATGCAGAATGATGATGCCGCCGGGTTTTAATTTCTTCATGACGCGTCGCACAACTTCATCTGCGGGGACCTGTTCGTAGTCTTTCGCGCCGGTGGTCCAATCAACGGTGACATAGCCGTGGTACTTCGCGACTTCAAGCACCTTGTTGTTGAACTCCATGCCGGGCGGGCGCATAAGGTTTGTATGCAGGCCCGTTACGCGATAAATGTCTTCATCGCCAAGGCGCAGCTCGTTGCCGATCTCGTGGGGCTTCAGTCCGATAAGGCGCTTATGGTCGTAGGTATGGTTGCCGATGCCGAAGCCGTCCTGAGCAATCAGGCGGGCGTCATCCGGATGCTTCTCGACATCCACCCCGACGAGGAAGAATTCGGCGGGAACATGGTCGCGCATAAGCTCGTCAACAATCGGACGGCAGTACTTAGTGTTCGGCCCGTCGTCGATCGTGAGCGCCACTTCGTTCGTGTGAATGTCGCCATGTTTGAGCAGTGCCCGGTCGGGGTCGTAATGATCCTCTCCGATCAGGCCAAGATACCAGGAATGCCATGCGCGAGGATTGAGAGGCACCGACATGTGATGAGCGGCGATGGCCGCGCAAATCACGACGGCAAGAATGACAGCAGCGGTTTTCAACCGCGCCCGCGAAGTCCGCAACATTGATAGCTCCTGTGTAATTGTAACCTAAGACAGGTCAAAACCTTACACAGGCGCCGTCTGCAGGAAAAACGCGGCGATCCAGCGCATATACATGTTTACCAGCTTATCTGTATTGATGGAGTTTACGGCCCATGAAGTGTCCAATCATCGTCATCACTGTGGCCGCATTTGCGTGTACTACCAGCGCCTTTGCGGCAGTTCCCAAAAAGCCTGCCAAGCACACCACTCCAAACGCAGTAAAGGGTCAGGGCCAGCTTGCCGGTCTGAATGGCCAGTTCGGCACGGTGTACAGCCTGAAGGCAGGCTTTAACTTTTCTCTCGTGTCCGCCCGGTACGATATTGCCTCGTCAGTTCCACCATCCGGAATCTATCCCGGGAGCGACAAGAAGCTAATTGTTATCGATTTCGCGCTGAAGAATTCATCGCCATCCGACAACTGGTTTGGCTCACTGGGGCTGTTTACAGTGGTCGATCAGAACGGGCAGCTCTATCAGATGGGCGACGCCGATGTCGTCCTGAAGAGCCAGGGAGTTTCGACCAATCCTTCACTGCGTCCCGGCCAGGGTATCGGACAGTCAGCGTCCGATCCGCTCGAAGCCGTCATCGAGATCCCGTCTGAAGCGCGCATCGTCAAGATCATGTTGAACCGTCCCCGCCTGAACTCAAGCGATGATACGATCCGCTACTACGTAGCAGGCGCGACCAAAGCGGAAGCCGGAGAGAACGGCGATCCAAAGAATGTCATCGCGCCGCTTCCGGCCGAAGTTCGCGATCCATCCGATGCATCTGGGGCCACAGCTCTGGCTGAAGGCAAAGGCGCCATCGGCAAAGCCCTCATGTCGCGGTTCATGCAGATCACGGTCGATAGTGTTGCATTTGCGCCGGACGGAACGACCTTCAACGGCAGTGGACCGGAAGACGGCAAGAAATTCGCAGTCGCGACCGTAACAGTAAGCGCGCCGGCCGGCGCAAATGGTCCAAAGCTTTACAGCCCGTTCGACTGGACGGCCGGCAATGATTCGGCTCTGGCGCGGCTCGTGGATACCGACGGCGAAAAGTACGACCCGGCAGGAACACGCAAGGCGAAACGCGACGAGGCCATAGCTGACGGCACAAGCGTGGAGGCAGGCGAATCTTACACGTACCGTATCTACTGGAACGTTCCCAAGGATGTCACCCTCAAGAAGCTCGTGGTGAGTAACTCACGCGGCAGACAGTGGGCATTCGACGTATCTGATGTGAAGTAGGGAACGACCCGCCATCCCTAAAGAGGCAGAGCCATATAAGTGGGTGCCACAAAGAGGCAGGTAGTTGAAAGTTAACTAAGTGCTTGTTCGTCTACCTGTCCTGGCGATTAAAATCACGGGCTGGTAAGGTCACAAAGTCCTTGCCAGCCCGTGATTTTAATCGCCAGGGCAAATGGCCGCCAGGGCACTGCTTATGTTATGGCAGCCGCGCAACGTCGGTCTGCTGGTAGCCAAGCCCCATCTTGTCGAAGAAGCCTTCTAGCGTCGTTAGCTGGTAGCGGATCCGCAAGTCGAGCGGCAGTTGCCGGCAGGTCTCGATGGATGTCGCCGGAATGTGCAGCGTGGCGGCAGTCTGGTATGTCGGGCACGTGGGGTGCGCCTCGACAAACACGGCGAGCTTGTCTCGCCTGTTTGAGATCTGCGGATTGACGCGAGCCAGGACACTCTGCATAAACGGAGATTGGTCCGCGAAGTCATAGCAGAGCGTCTGTCCATAACGCTTCGGATTGCGGCTATGGAACTCGATCGATTCGTGCAGCGTCACCAGCAGACTGGGCTTTTGCTGTTTGATAAGCTGAAAGATTTCGTAAGCGAGCCGGTGGTTGGCGTCGCCTTTCGGGTCGCCCGGAAACATGGCGTTCATGTTTCCCAGATAGAACCGCACATTGCGCCGAATCGCCTGGACGTTGGCATCGGGAATGACGACCAATGTGCCCGACGTTATCGTCCAGTGGACGAGCTTTCGAGCAGCCAGATACCCCGCCGTCTCATTGCCGTGCACCCCGCCGATGACAAATACGACAGGTCCAGGCTGCTCACCGGTCTTGATATAGTACTTCGTCTCATACGCTGTGCCGCGCATCACGACGCCTGCTTGCATCTGCTCGGCATGCAATGCAAGAGGGCAAAGCAATGCCGCGCTACAGGCGACCAACAAGAAAAGCGCATTTCGTTTCGATGTCAAATTGACCTTCAATACTTCCACGGCGACAACCGCTCTTACTTCGGCTCAGCTACGAGCCGATTCTCTCTGTCATGCCGGTAAGATTTCGCAGGCGCGTAGGGAATCCTCCCGCTGCGATACGGCGATTAAATATTGCTTATCAAATACATACTCCGCATCGATAGCGTATTTATGACACCATATCAAGAAATCCGCGCAGATTTCGACGACAATACCATTGTCGTTTACCAGGCGTTCTGCCCGCAAATCGCGGATGCCGCCGTGAAAGCGCAACGGTTCGTGCCGCCCTTCTCTGTGAACCGCATGACCTGGATCAAGCCGTCGTTTCTATGGATGATGGAGCGCAGCAACTGGGGGCTGAAACCCAACCAGGAACGCATCCTGGCGGTGCGGATCACTCGCGCCGGCTGGGAGGAAGCGCTATCGCTTGCCGTGCTCACGCATCCCGATCTGGCCGTATATGGCGACTACGATACCTGGCGCGCCAGCATGGACAAAGCGCAGGTGCATGTTCAATGGGATCCGGAGCGCAATCTGAGGGGCGGCAAGCTTGAACACCGCAGTATTCAAGTCGGGCTAAGCCGGAATATCGTTGAACGCTACGTAAACGAATGGACAACCAATATCGCCGACATAACTCCCCGTGTCCGGAAGATCCATACACTGATGCAGCAAGGCAAAGCCGACGCTGCAAAGAGACTGCTGCCACGCGAGTTGGTTTATCCACAGGTGACTGCGATCTTGTCTGGTTGATGCTCGATTCGTGAAAGGCATTCACGAGAACTTATTCCACCCCTACAAAGATAGTTCGCCTACGACAATCACACGAAGTTCTGTAACGCGCTTAAGATTTATATCATTCGTTAAGAACGCATCGCAACCAATAGCAAGGGCAGTTGCTACCTGAATTGTATCAGGTGTACGGAGATTATAGACGGCACGAAGCTGCGCCGCGCGTTCGGCAACAGTAATAGTTAGTGAGACGGTTGAGATTCCTTGTGTAGCAAGCAATAGGCTCCGAAAAGCCGACAATCGATAGACGTCGCTATTTCGGAGTGGATGAACTAGCGTTTCAGTCAGCAAAATCACAGAAGTAAATGCTTCTATCGCTTGATTGTCAATTTGATCAAAAAATGGAGAACAGTGTGCGTGATACTGCGGCGACGCCTCCACAAAATAAATGATCGGCGCAGTATCCAGGCCAAGGCGCGTAATCCCGATTAAAGCATCCCTAACTATCATAGTTTTGACTCTCAGTTATATAGAGTCATTCCTGCGGTCGTCCCATTCTGCGCGTCCAACCTCAATATCAGCATCAATCTCCTCTACGGATCTGCCACTTGGAGCAATACCACTGAATTCCATCGCGCGATGACGCTTCTTGGAAGCCGCTGCATGACCTTGCCTAGCAGCAAGACTTATTGCCAGTAGTTCCTCGGCGTATGAATCGGTATCCATGCCACGAAGCGCGGCAGCTTCACGTAGATTGTTAACCGTCTCATCTGATAAAGTTACAGTCTCCATACCCATCACTCCTCATCATCGGAATCATTATACTGACAATTTGCCTGTATCGTCAGCTAATACTCAATGTCGCAAGGCATCATTACGGAGCAAGAGCAGACTCGTGTAATCTTCATAATGATATTTTGTCTCGCCTCTCGACCTGCGCCATTGCTCCAGGCTGCAAATAGAGCGCCCGTGTGAGGCCGAAGAGAATTCTCTATTCAGCCACAACGAGGCGATTCATCAGAATCCCAAGACATCGCCTTAACACAGGTCTTTTCGGCATCAAAATCAGTCTGAAAAATAAATAAATAATTTATGAAAAAGATTGAAGGGTATTGTACCGGCGTGGGTCAGTACATATGCACGATGGAGTATGACATTACAGCGCGGACCGGAAGGTCCGCGCTGATTTTTTATGGCTTCACGAAATAGAAGGCCAGCACAAAGATAGCGTACACGGCCAGCAGCAGCACACCTTCAAACCATGTGGTCTCGCCGTCTTCAACCACAGAGTTCACGGCAAACGCCACGGATGCGATTGCGACCAGTTCGAGGGGATTCTCGAACATCAGGTTCATAGGCTTGCCGAACAGGGGCGAGATGAGCACGAGAAGCGGCGCTACGACCAGCGCCAGCTGAATGCTCGATCCCAGCGTGATCCGCAGCGACTGCGTGAGCTGACCGACTTTCGCGAAATAGACGGCTGAGACATACTCTGCTGCGTTGCCGATTACGGCAAGCACGATAATTCCCAGGAAAAGCTCTGAAAGCCCCCAACTCTTTGCAGCCGGTTCCAGCGCCGACGACAGGATCTCCGACTCAATGGCAGTCCCGACGGATGCCAGAACAAGCACAAGGAGCGACTTCTTCAGAGACCAGTGCGCGGTTTCTTCCTTATCCGCCGGCTCATCTTCGTCACGGGCGTAAACACTGCGGTGCGTGACGAGCGTGTAAATCAGGTTCGCAACATATACCAGCAGAAGCACCACGGAGATGCCCATGCTGAAGCTTTCGTTCTCAGGCCCCGGATTTGTGTGATGATATACCCCGCGCTCGGTGAGATCAAAGAGAGCCGGAACCAGAAGGGCGATCATCGACAGCACGAGAAGGCTTGAAAGCCGCGAAGCAAGCCCGGGAGAGAACTTGCGCCTCTCCTGTCCCCATGTCCCCACGACAATCGATAACCCCAACCCCAGAAGACCGTTGCCGATGATAGCTCCGGTAATCTGCGCCTTCACGATATCTGCCCCGCCGGCCTTCAGAACAAACAGGGCAATGATCAATTCGGGCATGTTGCCGAACGTCACATTCAGGAGGCTGCCCATCGACGGATTGAGGTGCTTTGAGATCTCCTCCGTACCGCGCCGGACATACTCCGCAAGGGGCACGATCGCCAACGCCGTGACGATGAACACGATGGCAGGAGGCGCATGCAGAAAGCGCAGGAGGAGCGAGATCGGAATCAGCAGCAGCATCAAATTAAAAATCATTAATAAACGCCCCCAAAAGTTTGCGGAAAGAGGATACCCGATGGACACGGAATGTCATCTCAATGCCCCTATGGCGAATGGGAATCGTTTATTAAGGATGCGGCGGCGCTACGGATCGGCGACGAATCAACTGTCCCTGCAGGAGCGCACTCTGCGGAATATTGCCATCACCCGCGATCTGAGAGAGAACGGACTCGATAGCGCACACGCTTATCTCGCGATATGGCTGCCCAACGGTCGTAAGCGGAGGTTCGAAGTGAGCCGATCCACTGTCGTCAATTCCGATCAGAGAGATATCTTCCGGTACACGCGCTTCAATCGAGCGCAGGGCATCAAGGACATAGCCGGCATGAGTGTCGTTGAAGCAGAGAATCGCAGTGGGGCGACGCTCCACTTCAAGTTCCCTCAGCATGGAGCGCACCCACTCACCGAGAGTTTGTGGATCGGCCGACATGGGCGAGATAAATTGCTCGTCCACCGGTATACCAGCAGAACTCAAAGCATCCAGGTAGGCGGATCTGCGTATCTCCGTAGGCTGAAGTCTGGGCGGCCCCTGACATAGCGCAATTTGCCGATGCCCCATTCCCAGAAATTCATCCATTGCGATGCAAACCGCGTGGGTGTTGTCGAGATCGCAGCAGGCTACCGACGAATCCTCTCCCGATACTCCAATCACTGCCAGGGGAAACCCGCGCTCCTGAATGCTGCTTATAAGCGGGCTGCCAATTCCCGGCGCCAGGACCATCAGGCCGTCGCATTTGCCGTCGCAGTAGGCGCGAATACTCTGGTGCGGGGCCTCATGAAAAATATGAGACGCAAAAATCAGACCGTTATGCCGATGCTCCGAGATTACGGCAAGCAGGCTGTCCACCAGGGAATGGAAGTACCCTTCGACATAGTAGGACGAGCTTGAGATACCGGAGATAATCCCGAGCGTGTAAGTTTTGTCGACAGGCGCATGATGCATCTGAGCCGGCCTGTAGTTCATGCGCCGCATCGCATCGAGGATCCTCTGACGCGTCTCCTCCCCCACTTCACCGGCACGGTTGTTTAGCACACGGGAAACAGTAGAAGGGGCAACACCACAGGATTTGGCAATATCGCGAATTGAGGGCTTTGACGGCATGGGCAGGCAAACTCATATAGGCAGATCAGGATGCCTTCATAATACGTGGCGGCAGCGATAGATGTCAAGATTACTCAAGGCAACAAATTTGACAATAAACGCTTGACAGGATGCGGGAGAGCCTCTATACTGGTAAAACAACGAAACAAGTTGCGTATACTGAAAACTGTTACGGTAAGTGGGTATTTCCAAGCCCGGCAGGCGGTTAAACGACCCGCAAGCCCCAAAGAGGCAGGCGGTTAAAACCGCGCCTAGAGAGTACAAAGGTGCCCCTCCGGGCACACAGAGGGGCCAAAGGACCCATTCTTAGTCCGCGAAGGCGGACATGTGTACTCTATAGCCCGTGGCTTTAGCCGCCAGGGCAAAGGGCCGCCAGGGCAAAGGGCCGCCAGGGCAAAGGGCCGCCAGGGCAAAGGGCCGCCAGGGCAAAGGGCCGCCAGGGCAAAGGGCCGCCAGGGCGAAGACCGCACGATGTGCGGATTTCATGCAAAAGTTACTTTAGGCATAATTGCTAACTAGAAACTCTTAGAAGCCATCTCAAGATCGTGGAGTGGTTCAAGTACACGCATGTATGCATTTTAGATACTATTGCAATACAGAAAAGGAGCAGTTAAGATGATTGAAAAACACAATTGGTTCGGCCCCGCCGTTCTGGCGCTTGCCTTCTGTCTATCGCTTCCTCACGAAGCGGATGCTGCAAAGCTTATTCCAGGCTCCAGCATCTGCCTTCAAGATTACGCGAACTCAAAGTATGTCAGCGCGGATAACTTCGGCAATAACCCGCTGGTCGCCAACCGCGCCGTAGCCGGCCCATGGGAATCGTTCACCGTTCTCGATGCGGGCGGAGGCAACATTGCCCTGCGCTCACAGATCAACGGGCAGTATGTCTGTGCCGACAACACCGGAACGAGCCCGCTCATCGCCAACCGCACTGCATTCGGTCCATGGGAATCGTTCACGGAAGTCGACGCCGGCGGCGGCAGGGTCGCGCTGCGCGCCGTGGCGAACTCGAAGTATGTCAGCGCCAACAATGGAACTAATACCCTGATCGCAACCACCACGTCGATCAGCAACTGGGAAGCATTTACGGTGCAAACCACCACTCCCAGCGTCTTTCCAAAGGTGTACTTCGGAACGATGCATGGCTGGCAGGACATCATAAACAGTCCAAGTCAGTGGAACTATGTGCGCGCCAATGCCGACGGCTTCTATGCCAACTTCATTCAACTTCTCCCTACAGTCGGGAATCCCGGCGCAATGTGCAGCCAGACGGCATCGCTGATGACACATAAGAATGCCTTCTTCGAGTCGGATTCGCGATACACGGGATTGGGAGGTTTCCCTGACGGCGGGCAGTTTACCCTTGCCACCGAAGGTCAGGAGATGAGCGAATTTCTGAATGCCGGATTCAATATCACGTACACCAGCTTGAACTATGGGGTTGATAATGCCAAGCTGAGCCAATGCAGAACCTATGGCCTGCCTTCCGGAGCGATACGTCCCTGCCTGGCGCAAAACGGTCCCTGGCTGTTCGGCGGCGACATCACCTTGAATGTCCAGAACAACGCCAGCATTCGCACCGATATCGGGCGCACGGAGGGGCAATCCACGGACGGTCCGATGCAGCTCTGGGTGACCAACAACGGAGGCATGCAGCCGGGCAGCGCATCCGTGGTCAGATATGCCCGCAGCCTGGGCAAGCTCTCCATGGTGATGGTGTCGCCGGGCGATCTCCCGGCAGCGCAGTGGCTGGGAGCAGCCCAGGGATGCGTTCGCTATCATGAAAACAATGGCGCGACACCCGAGATCTGGGCCGACTACGCATATGATACACAGACACCCACCCTGCCGGAATCGAACGCCGACGGCAGCGCAGCCAACACGACGACCGGTATGGCCTACTGGCTGATCCACCACATAACCGATCCGGCGCACTGGGCTCGCCTGAGCCTGCCCACCACTCCCGGCCTGCATCCACGCGACGCAAGCGAGTGCTCTCTACCGTCAACGCTGTCGCCCGCAGTTCGCTTAGCGAAGGCTCAAACAGATACAACGCCGACCGAGAATACAGTCGCCGACGTCTTCGTTCCAACAACGCGGCAGACGAACGGCAGCGCTCTGGCGACGAAAGTCCTTGAGCTGAACCTTGTGAACGAAAGTTCCTGGCTCGACCTCAGCCCGGTTCTCTACGCTTACGTCGACGATCCCGGCAATAACTGGACAGTCGGCTTCCGCCTTGGCGGCAAGGATATTACAAACGAGGTGGTGCAGAAGGGTGGGTTCGTGTTCATCAAGAACGACCGCCTGTGGCCGAATGCAAACAAGCGCCTTCAGCTCACGCTGACCTGCAAGAACCCGAAAATCACAGTCGCGAACGCGGATTCAGTGGCAGTAAGCATCGGCCTGCTGGCCAACCCTGCCCGCCGCGATAAACTCACCGAAACGTTGACGATCCACGCGTCCACAGCGCACTCAGCCGCAAAAGTCGCATCCATCGCTGAATAACGGAGCTACAGCTCACTCACGCGAAAGCCGCTTCAAATTACCGAAAACGCAACTTGAAGCGGCTCTCACTTACAACGATCCTCAATCCCATTCTGCCCCATCGTAAAATACACAGACATTCTTTGGGAGCATCTACAGTCGATAGCGTGAGCGTACAGAAACTTGCTCCTGGCACCATCGGAGCGCTTCACTCACGCCCATAACAACCAGTTCGGTATTTGGCGGTCCGATTTTTGGATTATTCAGCAGATGTTCCGTGTCGAGCGTAACCAGTACCTCACATGCTGTTTCTATAGCCGAAGCAACGATTTTTGCGTCCGGCCTGTAGGATATCAGTCGCAGGCATTCGCGTACACTTTCTTCGTTTGGCTCCGATGCATGTATGGCATGCGCAAGCACTAAGTTCTCCGCAATGTACGCGATTAAAGTGGGAGCACGATCCGGCACACGATCACGTAAGACACCTTCGAGTTCATTTGTCACATTGCGGCTGACCACGATATCGACTAAACCATGTATCGCCATATCGAAAAAATAGCGGCCAGGCGGATGTTCCCGTGTCGACAATGAGAGAGAAATCAAGACGGAAGTATCGAGAAAAAGCCGAGGTTTGCTATTCGCTCGCATCTCGTACCTTTCGAAGAGCTGTCATCATATCCTCTAGAGTGACATCGGCGGCTATAAGCTCCTCACGCATCCGATCGAAGTTCTCATGCATACGGTTGACAGCATCCATAGTTGCTCGAGGCACGATCATGATAGACCCATTCAGATCGATGACATCGACCTCAGAGCCATGTGTGAGTTGATATTTCTCTCGAACCGACTTCGGAATCGTTACCTGTCCTCGCAAGGTGATTTCTGCCGTTGATGTAATCATGGTCAAGTCCTTCCATGCAGAATTCTGCATTCTGCATTATACCCTTTTGAGTGAAGAGGGTAATTTAAGAAGCTGGAGATGACTTCCGCCAATGGCGCTTCTCGATGGTTCTGACGTTCTCCACATTGCGCAGAGTTTCAAGATATGGAAGCAGTAGGAGCAGTTCACGGTCTTTAGGATTGCCGATGAACGGACTCACAATGATCAGGTTGCCGTAGTTGCGGATGTGCTTTTCGGGACTGTCGTCGATGACAAGAATATGTTCGAGCTGGTAGCCATAGCGTTTGAGCTTTGCGAGCGTCTTCACCATGACCTGCTCGCCCAGCGCATAATTTGGGACAAGGGCGCAGTGATCGCGTGTCCAGACGAAGGAAGGCGTTTCCTTGAACAGGTTAGCTACAACTCCCGCTGCATAGTCCGGCGATGCGGAAGTCCAGACGGCCACCTCGAACCACTGATGGCACGTTCGCAGGAAGTCATCGACATGAGGGCGTTTATAGACGGCATACTTCCCAACCTGGAAATCGGCGGGATAATCCAGCGCCGTTTTCGTCGCAAAGATCAAGGTCTCGTCAAGATCAAGAACCAGAAGCTTGCGTTCCATAGGCTACCTCGTCGTCAATCGCCACAAGGTCCAGGCGGCGATGGTCGAGGTCCAGGCTACGGAGGTGATCCAGAGCGGGACGGCCTTTGCGCTCTGTTTTACGGCGATTACAGCATCGTCCAGTGACAGCGGCTGCAGGCTGCGGCTTAGCTTGCCGATTGTGGACACGACCCACGAAGCGGCGGCGAGTGGAAGAACGAGAACGGCAAGCCAGACGGTGGGGACACCGCGGCTGATGAAAATGGCGGCCATCACTCCAAGCAAGGCCAATGCGCCAACAATGGATAGAGCGTGAGCGAGCGCAATACCTCGCTTGAGACCCAGCCACACGATGGTGTTGTTCACCCCCTCCGCAATGTCTTCCGGATAATCCTCAGCGGTATTGACGAGAATTACGCCCATCTGGAATGCGCCGTAAGCCCCGGCGAAGAGCAGTGACGCCGCCGGCAATATCGGGCTCACAAGCATCGCGACAAGGATCATCGGCCCCACAAAGATGATCAGCCAGAGGCAGATCAACTGCAGCAGCCCTCGCCTCTTGAAGCGTACCGGCTCAACGGAATATCCGGCTCCGAGCAGAAGCCCCAGGAAGACGAGTATGACCAGCGATGGGCGATCCAGCCGTTCAGACAGATACGCCCCTATACCAAGCGCTGCCACCGCGGAGATCGCCACCTGGGCGATCACAAACGGCAGGCCAAGACTATACACTGCGCTTGAGAGGTGCTTCTTGTAACGGGCATCAAGGTCGCGATCGGCCAGACAGTTGATCATATCCCCGAAGGCGAACAGGAAACCGAAGACGAGCGCGCCCAGCCATACGGATGTCCAGTCCGATATATGACGTGTCCGCAGAGTAATCAGGATCGGCAGCAGAATGATCGGGATCTCGGCAATCCGGAACTCGACCCGCCGAATGCGCAGCATGTTGAGCAGGACACTCATCAGAGCACGTTTACGCGGCGGATATGCCGGGTCTCGGGATGCTTGAACGCGTTGCGGCCGTGCAGCAGAGCGTGATTGTCGGCGATCAGATAGTCGCCGTCCTGCCAAACATGCGCATAACAGAGATTGGCATCGCGCAGGCGTGTCCGTAGATCGGCCAGGAACTCTGCGCGTTCTTCGGCGGTAAGGTTCGGGATCTCCAGCGATACCGGATTGAGATCCTCGACCGGCTCGGCGTACCGCAAGACTTCCTCGCCCGTCTCCTGGTGCTTGCCGATCATCGGTGACGTAAACGAGCCGCCATAGTGCGCCAATTTCTCCGTGGAGTAGGTGATCGCGGTCCGTTCCCATAAGGCTTTGCGTTCCACAGGCGCTTGCTCCAGCAGCGCCACCGCATCCGTGAAGAGGGTCTCACCGCCGCTGTCCGGCGGCGGAGCGGCCTCACAGTGGAATACGATGTAGTGCGGGATGATGCCGACGAATGCGCCGTCCCAGTGAAACGGCACTTCCGATGTCGTGTACAGGTAGTTCTTGCTGTCCGGGTTGACCTTCAGTTCATTGACAGCCCCGAAACTCCATTCCTGCACTTTGCCGAGGGTAGCGCCGTAGGCCGGAAACGCATTGCCTTCCAGCGCCGCAAAGCCGCGCAGAATGAGCATGCGGTGCTCATTCACCCATGCCTTGATAACATCGACGGGAATATCGATCAGACTCTCGCCCGGAGTCTGAGACTGGATCGTCGCTCCAAACGGTGTGACGGGTGTCACCTTCCACGGAGTTGTTGAAGTCATTTTAGCCCTCTCTCCAAACCGCCGGGACCAGGCCCTCCGGCGGAAGCGCCATGTATCGGCGCAGTTCACAGACCGGCATTTCCAAAAGCCGGGCGTAAGGAATATCCGTGCGATACAACGACTTCGCACCGCGCGATATCTTCCATGCATGGATCACGCGGCGCGGGGATAGAACCATACCGATCCCCACAGCGCCCAGGCATAGCATCAAGATGAATGGCGTGCCCCATCCTGCCCGCAGCTCGAATGCGCTGATCTCCGCCTCGCCCACGAGGCCCGATCCAAATCCTGTGGCAACATGATGCAGATCGTGAACGGGCAGCAGGCCGGGATTCATCGTGCGCACCTTGATCCGGCCGAAGTGCAGAAAAAAGCCCTCGTCAGCGTATGTGTCTTCAAGGTTGTAACGGCGCAGGAATTGATTTCGCGCCGACAGCACCGTCTCTTCACTCATTGTGGCACTTCAATATACGATGGCGCATCGCCGCGATAGAAGATTTCGCCGCCAAGAGCCTCGGCATCGAATCGCTTCATCAATGTCCAGCGTTCTCCCTGGTGAACGGCGACGCCATGCCAGGGCGTGATCCATGTATCTGCGGCATCGCCAAGCAGGATGCCGATCTTCTCGGCGTGCGGCGCTTGTGGGTGGATCGAAAGGCGTAACGCTGCTGGAAAGCACTCAGAGACCACACGTCCCCATGCCTCGCTGCGCTGCACGACACGGTATGCCCGCTCCTTGTTAAGCTTGCGCTCCTGGGTCTTGCTCGTGCCGGAAGCGGCCTGCGGACGCTCCTCCCACATAAATCGCTCAATGCCGTTGAACAGGCTGCGATGATGCTCAAAAGCCCGTACACGTTCCTGGATCGTCTCGACAGGCTCCGAATACAGAGCGTCGAGGTGGACGCGCATATCATAAAAGGAGGCGTCCGGATAAAGGTCGTCCATGCTGAACGTATCGAGCATAGTCAGTCCCATGTCTCGAATGAGGGCTTCGATGCCCGCGCCGTAACCGCTGACATCCTCGTCGGACACTCCCACCAAATCGCTGAATACCCGGCCGTCGGAACAGATCGTGATCCGCGCTCCCGGCGCATACACGGCTTCGATCTCAGCGCAGACACCAGCCAGATACTCCAGCGCCAGTTCCTCAGCACGGTCGGGAAGCGCGCCCAGCACTTTCTGCAAACTCGGCGACTTGGCCGGAAAGGCGGGTAGAAGGAGATGGATCGGCTCACCAGCGAGGACGAACCGCCGGACGCGAGGGAGATGCAGGGCGAGGCATTGTGGGCAGGGGTCGACCGCGCATTCGCCTGCGCCGGGCTGCAGACGCCTGTGGCGAAAAAGCGTACGCAAGATGTGCCCGGCCGTCGCGGTAGCATCGGCATCGGGAGCAGGCTCGATCAGGGGCGCCAAGACGCTGTCCACCCGGCCGAACGCCATGGCGGCATCGGGCATGGCAAGGAACGGGCCGGCAAGCGCAAGCAGGCCATGGGCGAGGTCAAGGCCGTTACGAGCAGAAGCGGAATCTTCAGTGCGGTCTTGCGTCCACAATAGCAGCAAGGCCAGGTGTATACCGTAAAGGGTACGGATCAGTCCAGGAGCGTTATCATCACCGGGACGGTCTTCAGCGCCATAGACAACGGCGGCAAACGCGCCAAGGACACGGGAGCGCACGATCTCTGTGGAGTCGCTGAGGACGCCGAGAGGACTGCGCGGATCAAGGAGGGTCGCAAGCAGGGCGGCGAAGGCGTCTTTATAAGTCGCGACGAGCGCGAGTTTCGCCTGCATCACTGCCTGGAAGCGGTCGGCGATCGTTCCCGGCGCAAGTTCCGGAACGCGCGCTTCAAGATCTGTAGCCAGGCGGCAGTACAGAGCGAGGATGAGGTCTTCGTCGCGGTTGAACCAGAGTTGCGCCCGATCGACCGAGCAATCGGCGTCAGATGCGGCCTCGGTGAGCAGGTTGGTGATAAGGCCACGATCGCCGAGAATGGCAATCGCGGCCTCAAGAACGCGTTGGCGCGCGCCGCGATCTGTGGAATCGACGGCGCGGAAATATGTCACGGCATCGGGCATGCATACATTATACTGGGCCGTGACATTGCTTGCTTATGGTTATGATAGTAAGACTCGGAAGCGTTTGCTCGTTAGGCCCCACCCCATCCCCGGGGGTGCCCTCTGGGCGAGGAGGGCGCGCTCGCCCTGGCATTTGGCTTACTTTTCTTGACATATGCCAAGAGAGTGTAGCGTTGCGATAACGAGAACGCCCCTTCCCTTCGGGGAGGACGCAAGGAGGGGTCTTAACGAGCAAACGCTTCCGAGTTATTTCTGCCCACTTCCCCCGATATCGCTTTTTAGCGGGAAAAGGGCCTATTGCAATGAAGTGGCTACGACTTCTTCGCCTTCCCGATTTTGATCAGTACGCATCCGTGAGTGGGCACTTCGACGGCGTAGCTGCCATTCTTGGCGCCGAGGTCCTTGTGGAGCCAGAGATCGCGGACAGGCTGGCGGCCGTTGATCTTTAAATCGGACCAGTTTGCGCTGATCGTAAGCGGAGCGCTGGTTGGATTGACCAGTCCAACGGCCGTGGTGCCGTCGAAAAGAGGGCGCGCCCAGATCTCGCCGCCGGCATCGTCGGTTTTGATCTTGCCTGCAGGCTTACCGAGCGGGTCCTGATTGATGTCGATCGCTTCGTCATTGGTCAGCAGGGCGAGTGTGAACTTATCGAGCTTGTCCATATCGCAGCCGGAAAGCAGCGGCGAAGAGAGGAGCGACCAGAGCGACATGTGCAGGATCTGCTCGTTGGGCGTCAACTTGGACGGGTGCGGATTGCCCCAGCCCACCGAGCCGACAACCAGCATGTCGGGGTCATTCCAGTGTCCGGGACCGGCGTAAACCTCATGACCTGCCTGGCTTTCGTAGATGCCGCGCAGGCTGCCCCAGCTATCGTTGATGTCGCCGGTAGTTCGCCAGCACTGAGCGTCGACTTCAGCGCCCCACTTCCATACATCTCCCATACCGTACTGGCAAAGGGAATAGATGATATCCCGGTTCACCTTAGCGAGCGACGCCTGCATGGTCTTATAGGGCTTCTGAACCTCGAACAAGCTTTGATCTTTGGCGATATTGCCGTAGGAGCACCAGTCGTACTTGAGGTAATCGAATCCCCAGTCGGCATAGGATTGGGCGTCCTGGTCCTCATGCTCGTAGCTTGCAGTGAAACCTGCGCATGTGGTTGGGCCAGGCGAGGAATAAATGCCGGCCTTGAGGCCGAGCGAATGGATGTAATCGGTAAGCTCCTTCATGTTGGGGAACTTATCGTTGGTCAGGATCTTACCATCGGCATCGCGTTTGGCTTCCCAGGTATCGTCGATGTTGATGTACTGGTATCCATGCGCGGCGAGACCGGATTTGATCATGGACTCTGCCGATGACTTGACGTTCGCCGCAGTCACGTTGCCGGCCCAGACGTTCCAGGAATTCCAGCCCATGGGCGGTGTCAGAGCCAGTTTGCCTTTGCCACCCACAATTGTGAGATCACGTGATGACTTGCCCAGAGGCCCGGTCACCGTAAGCTGGACTTTGGTTTCACCGGCGCTTGCGAGCGATCCGGAGATGATGCCGGTTCTGGAGTCGAGGCTCACTCCTGCGGGAAGCCCTTTGGCCGCAAAAGTGAGCGGTCCTTGCCCTGTCGCCGGGATCATAAACAGGAATGGATATCCCGGCGTTGCGCCTGTAATGCGCGGGCCGTGAATGGCAGGTTTGGGATCGTCAGGCACATATGCGATACGAGCCGGCTCGATGGGAGCCATATATGCGACGGGGCGCGGCGACGTGTCCGCCGCCAGCGTAACTTGCGCGTCGGCCCAGTCGGCATGATCGAATGCAATGCCGTCGCCGCCGTCCTCGACAACCAGGGTAAGCATCTTGGCCCCGGCAACGTTCGCCTCAAGCTTTACGGGGGCATCGCCGCCATGAAGTACGCCGGTACCTGCGGCCTTCTTGCCGTCTACCAGAACGGTGAACTGGACGGAACCCTTTTTCTCAGTCTCATCATCGACACCGACGACGGCCGAGAACGACTGCGCCCCCGCTTTCAGGTCGACATCGAAGCGGCTGCCGGCGTGCGTGCCGATGCCATGCTCGAAAACCTTGCCGCCAAGGGTCAAGGGATGGCTATCCACCGTCTTTGCCGCATGAGCTGAGCCATAATCCTGTTGAATCAGGGAGAGATCGAGAGTTTCGAGCTGCACTGAGCTGGCGGTTTGCGCCCACGCAGGCACAAGCAGCAGCGGCAGCGATACCGCACATGATGTCAAAAAAGAGAGTGATCGCATAGGTGTTTTCCTGATGTCTCCGGAAGTCCGCATTGAACAGCAGCCAGGACAATCTTGACGCCCCGCTGCCGAACGCATTAGACGATTAGCGGACATTATAGCCGCTTCCAGGCTCGTTATTCTTCCAACTTTTCACGTGAAAAATCCCGAATAGTAAGATATATCGATCACAGATAATTAACCACAGACGTTCGCTCGTTAGGAACCCACCCATCCCCTCCCGCCCACCAGTGGGTTTTATATGGGAGGGCGCGTTCTCGAAGTCGAGCGGGCTACCACTTCTTGACCAAACGCCAAGAAGCGAAACGCCATTCGTAAACCGAGACGCGCCTTCCCTATTAAAAACCCGCTGGCGGGCGGGGAGGACGTAAGGAGGGGTCTTAACGAGGAAGCGCATAAATACTGATTGGCGCCTTGTCTTCCAAAAAAAATAGGGCGAGCCGAAAGGCTCGCCCATTGTCGTTTTGATCTCCGTGAACTTTACCGGCGGCTAACCTCCAGCCGCCTGTATGCACATATCGTACTGCAACTGACATTGCTGTAGGGCGATGTTCAATGCTCGTCCGGCGCCAATCTCTGCAGCCGCTGCGGCTGCAAGCGCTATCGCGCATCCAATTCCGGCGGTTTCCGGTCCGAACGCGATACATGCCACCGCATAAGCGCCTATTATTCCGGCGATCTGCGTTGCATATGCGTTTTCAGCGGCGGCATTGCACAACGCCAGCTGCTTTCCGCAGTTCTCTTTCGGCGTACAGGCCAATCCGGTCGGGTCCAGCATATTCACAGGGTTATTGTGAGTATATGCATAGAGATCGATGCCACCGTAGAAGCCGGCCGGGTCTCTGGTAATGAACCGTCCCGTAGCGCTATCGTAGTAGCGGGCGCCAAAGAGCACCAGGCCCGTTTCAGAGTCCGTATATCCGCCGTACTGGCTGCCGAAGCCTGCGTAGGGATCGGTCGTCGCCGATGTTCTTACGTAGTTTCCGAAGCCGTCGAAGCGGAACGAGTCCGTCACGACATCCGAGCTATTGAGCGTCTGAGCCGTATTGCCCTGCGGGTCGAACGTGTAGAACGTCGTTCCCGTGGATACATGCCGGCTGAGAAGGCCGAACGGTCCGAAGGAGTTGGCCGCAACAACCGCGCCTGTACTGCTGATTTCACACACCGGCGTCATGCCGTTGTAGATGAAGTAGACGCGCGATGCGCTACTTGTTCCCTGCTTCCAGGCGCGCAGACCGTAGCCATCATATCCGGCGCTGAATGCCGTGCCCACTGCCGTCAGCCGGTTCTGAGCATCGAAGGTAAACGCGGTCGAGTGATAGGTGGTGGGGTTGCCGTTCCCATCATACACGTAACCCGCGGTGCTGAGCTGGTTGTTGGCATTATATGCCAGCGCCAGCGTGCGCATGGTGGTCGGATTGCCCGGTCCCGTGCTCACGCCGCCGTCGTAGGAGTATCCGTTGGATCCGCCCGTGAACGCCTCGCCGGTCAACTGGCTGCGGTTCAGCGCCGGGTTGGCGGTCTGGTTGTAGTCGTACTTGTAAGTCGTCGTTCCGGTATACGGCGCTCCCAGCGCAACTCCCCCTGCGCCCATTGCGGACGTGATGGAAGTTCGGTTGCCGACGGCATCGTATGTCATCGGGTTTGCCGCAGAGCCGTACTGGGACAGCGTGTTGCCGTTGCCGTCGACAGTCTGCTGAGATGTAAGGAATAACCGGCCGTTGTAGACGTAGGTTGTCTGCGCGATCACCTGAGATGCGGCATTGCCGAGCGTGTACGTATTCAGCGTGTTGTTCGCATAGTACGTATATCCGGTTGTTTCGCCAAACGGGTTGGTGATACTCGTCAGTCGCGCTCCTGCATCGTAAGCGTAGGTGAACGTTCCGGCCGGAGTCACCATCGTGGCAGGCGTTCCGTCCGCATTGTATGTCCGGCTGACCGTTGCCGCAGGCACTCCCGTATACGTCGTCTTCTCAGACATCGAGTGATCTTGATCGTCGAATGTATAGATGTGCGCTCCCGCGCCGTCCGTCATTCCGGAACGCCGGCCATATGCGTCATATGTGTACGATATGGCGCTCGCGCCGGCGCTGTAGACCACCTTCGTGAGCTTGTTCTCTGGATCGGCGTACGTAAACGTGGTGGTCCGGCTGAGACCGTCGATGCGCGTCAGAATATTTCCAAGCGCATCATATGTCAGGCGCACGCTGTCCGCGCCGGAGATGTTGGGCCAGGCCGCGCCGGCATAGCCGGGATAGGTCTTGCCCGCCATATAACCGGCGCTGTTGTAGTAGAAGTGGGTGACGTGCCCGCCCGCATCCGTCAGCGCGATCTTGCGATACATCGCGTCGTAGGTGTACGAGAACGGGTCGCCGCTGCCGCTCTGGCCCAGGAACTCGCCTTCCTGACCGTAGTTGTAAGTGAGCTGACGTACTGCAGCACCACCCTCATCATAATCAGTGAATGTCGTGGGCGCTCCGTTCGGATACTGGTAGGTGACCACACGCTTCGCCCGTCCGCCGCCTGTCACCGACGGCGGGTAGGTCGTCGTTGTCAGTTTGTCGGCAAGGTCGTAAGCGTAGTTGGTAATCAGCCCCACGGCATCCTTCGAGGAAAGCATGTTCCCTCGCGCATCATATGTGTAGGTCGTGGCATGCCCTAGGTTGTCCGACATCGTCAGCGGCAGGCCCAGTCCCGGGTTTGAGCCGTAGGTGAATGTGGTCGTCTCGGTGGATACCGTTGCATTTCCGGGCCGAACGACCGTCAGCATGTTGCCGCGACCATTGGCACTGAAGTCGTAGGTGAACGACGTCGTGGCCGTGACCGAGCCGCCGGATGTTCCCGGCAGCGGCTTCTTGATGGATGCCACCTGACCGCCCGGCTCGTAGTATGTGTACGTCGTAGCCTGTTTCGAACCGACCTTTTCCGATACCAGCTCTCCGAGCGGGAAGGCCGAGTAGTCGTATGTGTCGGTTGTCACAGTGCCGCGCGGGCTGGTCGTTGTCAGCATGTTGCCGAACTGATCGAACGTGTACTGTGTCGTGTGGCCGTTGGCATCGGTCACGTTGTTCGCGCCGAACGGATTGTTCGGATCCGTGAATGTGCGTGTATAGACGGCCTGACCGGCGCCGTTCTTCATGCCGGTCTGCCCCATGTTATTATCGAAGCTGACCGTGTAGGTGTATGCCTGGTTTCCGGCCCCATCCGTAACCGCCACCTTCGTGTACATGGTATTCGAACTGGGGTTGCCATTGGCATCCACCTGAGTATAGGTGTGCGTGTATCCGTTGGCGTCAGTGATACTGCGCACGAAGTCCGTTGCGGGATCATACTGCAGATGCACCGAACCCATTCCCGCGCCGGTCGGCGAGGGAACGCTGATCTGTGTCAGGAACGGAACCGTCTCCGCGCCCTCCGTGTTGGACACCTGGCTGTATCCGAGGTTCCAGCGATCTGCATGAGTCGCCGCGGTCGAAAGCTCCACCTGCGAGATATGGTCGACCAGTTGGTGCGATTGCGGATAGCCGTTGGGCACGTTGAATGTGGGATAGAAGCCCACATGGTACGAGATCCGGCGTCCGTTCGAATCGACGACGCTAGTAATGTTTCCGGTGCCGTCGGCGACACGGTTGATCGTAAGCAACGTCCCATGACCGGGAGCAGAGATCGAAGACAGCAGCGGCCACTGGCGCGAGTCCACCGGTGTCTGATAGTTCATCTGCAGCGTGTTGCCGGCTGCATCCAGTACCTGCGACAGCAGGTGGCAGCCGATAGCCGAGTCGTACGCCGTGGTGATCCACTTGGTGCGGTTCTGGAACGTGATCGTATAGAAACCGCCCGGGCGATGCGCATCATAGTTCCACTGTACGATCAGAGGTTCGCCCGCCGGTGTTACGCAGTTGACGACTGGCGTCCCTGCCGATGGAACGGCCGGGGCGCTGAACGTGTCGCGTGAGCCGTCCGCATAGTAGACGTACTTTGTGCCGGTGTTTCCGCCGGTGGGATCGTAAACGCCCACGTTGTATGGCTGAGACCAGCCGGAGCCGAAGTCGTTGAACTGCGTCGCCGTGGAGAAGTAGCTGCCGCGCAAACTGCGGTAGACACGCTTCCAGGTAATGCTCGGTCCGTACGGGTTGTACACCCGCAGGTCGGGCGCCGGCGAATACTCTTCCTCGCCGGTGGCGAGGTTAACGGGGTCGCCGTCGGACGGGCCAGGGCCTGAGCCAGGATCAGGGCCCGGGCCGGGTCCGGGGCCAGGACCTGGTCCAGGGCCGGGACCCGGCCCCGGGCCAGGACCGTCGTCCGGGCAGCAAGATTCCGGCGGGCACGGCGGCGCGTTCGGTTTATCACCGCAGACAAGTCCGCCCGGGTTAATATAGTTGATCGTGACATGCTTGAGCAGAGCCAGTGTCGACTGCGACGGCAGGACACGGTTTACCGCAAGCGACGCCATGAGCATTGGGCGCAGCGGCTGATGCAGTCCCGGATGCTCCGGATCGGCGGGCAGGGTTTCGGCAAGCGCCATCGTCCTGTCCCACGCACTATCCGGCGTGGTCACCACAGCGTAACGAGTGGCGTCGAGCTTGTGCCACTGCTTCCACGTCAGATCGACACGGCCGCCGGGCCAAACACCGCAGTCCGAACACAGGTAGGACACGCCGTGTTTGTCGGCCTTCACGACCGCGATAAAGTGGTCGTGCTCGATGTAAGCGATAACCGGCTTCGGCAGCATCATGAGGCCGGTGTCATCCGCGGAGACCGGGCGCACATGCATGCCGAGCTTTTCGCCGCCCTTCATCAGGTCGGCCAGCGAGCTTCCCTCGCCGGTAACACGGCAGGCAGTATGCAGCGTCTCTTTGCCGTATGGCTGCTTCAGTGCTTGCAGACATGTAGCGAGGGCTGCAACGCCGCATTCGGGATCGAGACGCGGTGGCTCCGGAATACCCATGGCGGCGCGCTCGGCATGGTAACCGGCGCAAGCTTGAGAGCGGCGCAGCCAGAGGACGCATGTCTTGCGGTCGAATGTGGACGCCTGCCGCCTGGATGCCAGCAGGTCACGGAAGGAATGCGCCGCAGCGCCGTAGGCTCCCTGGTAGAACCGGGCCAGCGCGGCGTCCCATGCAGCCTGGGATTTCTGGTCGGCCGTAGCGCCCGGCGCATCATAGACGGCCTTGAAGGAGGCGATCGCCGCTTCCGGATCCTCGTCATGCGCCAGGGCATACTCGCCCAGCCACATCCGGGCGCTGGCTGACCGTTCGCCGCCAGCAGCGACATCCTTCTTCCAGCCGTCGATTTCCGCCTGAGCGATAGGCCGGTCAAGATGGCCGATATCATTCAGAAGGGAACCCCGCCGGATGGGGCCACAGTTGCCGGAGTTTGCAAGCGGAGCGCCGAACGCCAGGTTCGGCGACAGTTCTGACTGGGGCTCATCTGCTTTAGCGGCAGCGGCATGGGCCAAATTGCTGACCGGAGTCGCCAGAACAGTGAGCGTGATTGGGAAGGAATGGGTAATGCTGCCGCTCACGCCGGTAACGGTCAGGGTGTATGTGCCCGCCACGGCGGTAGCCGTAAGTCCCAGTGTCAGTGTGCTGCCGCTGGAATTAGCTACCGCAGGATAGAATGTGCCTGTAACGCCGGTCGGCAGTCCTGCCACACTGAGGCTGACATTGCCAGTGAAGTAATTTGCCGGCGTGATGTTGATTGTAACCGGATAAGCGTCGCCTCGTGCGGCCGTGATCGGATCCTGCACGCTTGAGAGCAGGAAGTCCGGGTTTCCGACTGTAGGAAGCGTGGCGCTGACTTCATTGGAGAGAGTGCCCTGGCCGGCGATGTTTACCGCGGCAACCTCATAATAGTAGGTCGTGCCCTGGGTTATCGCCCCATCAGTATAGGTGCATGCCCGTGATCCGTTCGGCGCAATGCTGATCGCCTGCGGCATCGTCGCTTCACCGCCCTGAACCGTTGAGCGATACAAGTTGTACGATGTTGCGCCATTGATGGGCGTCCACGATAGTGTTACGGAGTTGCTGCCGAACACCGTGTTGCCAGTTGCGATAAGCTGCGGCGCGCGCAGCGGAGTGCTGCCCGGGATGAGCGTCACCTGGTTGCTGCCGTAGCCCTGGCCGAAGCGGCTCACCGGAACCACATAGTACGTGTATGGAACGCCGTTGGTCAGGCCGGCATCCGTGTAGGTAGTCGCCGTGACGCCGATCGCATCAACGATCCATCCCGAGCCGTTGTTCCGGTATACGTCGTAAGTCTGCGCTCCGGGCACGAATGTCCAGAAGAGCTTGACCGATGCGGATGCCGGCGCTCCGGACAAGGACGGGGCCGGCAGATAGGATGCGCCTGGCTCCGCGGAGACCTCGTTCGACATCGGGCTTTCGCCGATATAGTTGACGCAGGTGACGCGGTAATAGTAGACCTGCCCGTTCGTCACCGTGGAGTCATCAAACGATGCGGAGGTCACCGTCGCGATCGGATTTGCGCCCTCTGCGCCTGCCGCCGTCGCGCGGTAGACATTATAGGCCGTGGCGCTTGGGACCGCGTTCCAGCCCAGATACACATGCCGGTCGCCCGTGCCTGCAACGAGGTTGATAGGAGCTGGCAGCAGACCGTTCATCGGGGTTGCCGATTGAACTGCGCTATAGGCTCCCTGGCCATTGGCATTGTAGGCGGCGACGAGGTAGTAATAGGTTACACCGTTCGTCAGCCCCGCATCATGGAAGGTGGGCGTCGTAAGTCCCGTCGCAACGAGAGCGTATGTGCTGTTGTCGGTGCTGCGGTATACGACATATCCCGTGGCTCCGGGAATGGCGGCCCAGTTCAGGATGACTGTGGCCGTGCCCGGAACGGCCTTGACCTTTGGCGCAGGCAGCGGCGTTGTGCCAGTGAGAGCTGATGCCTCATTTGATGGCGCGCTTTCCGCAGAGCCGTTCACAGCCGTTACCGTGTAGTAGTAGGTTATGCCGTTCGATGCGCCATTGTCCGTGTAGCCTGTCGACGTCACTCCGGTCGCGTATGGAACGCTTCCTTCGCCGCCTGCAGATGTGCCGCGATATACGTTATAGGACGACACGCCTACTGTATTGTCCCAGCGAAGCGAATTGGAATTCGATCCCGCCGTGGCGGCAAGTCCTGTGGGAGCAGGCAATCCGGGAACGCCGGGGGTCGCTGAAGCGATATTGCTTCCTGCGCCTTCACCATCCGCGTTGACCGGGCTGACATAGTAGTAGAATGTCTGGCCGGAAGCCACCGTGGTGTCCGAGTAAGTCGTCCCAGGCTGCTGTGAGGCAAGAGAGGTGAAGTGCTGGCTGTCGGTCCCGCGGTATATGTCGTAGCTCGTCGCGCCGCTTACGGCCGTCCAGGTCAGCGAAATCCCCAGCGGACTCGTCATGGCCGATGCGGACAGCTTAGTCGCCGGAAGCTGTGGGCTGCCCGTAGTAGCCGTCGCTTCATTCGAGAGGGCGCTGATGCCCGACGGTCCGGCTGCGGCAACCTTATAGTAGTAGGTCGTTCCAAACACCGCCCCATTGTCGCGGTAGGATGAACCGTTAACTCCCGTCGCATACGGCGTAATCGGCTCGGCGCCGGCCGTCGTTCCCCTGTAGATGTTGTAGGTGAACGATCCGCCCACAGGTGTCCAGTTCAGGTCGATCGCCGTGTTGCTGTAAGCATATGCCGTCAGGTTAGCCGGCGCGATCGGCGTAGCGGAGTTAGGCGATGCGCTTACCTTGTTGCTCGGGCTCCCCAGGCCATTGACCGAATATGCCGTCACGTAATAGTAATAGGTGACGCCGTTTACAACCGCAGTATCAGTAAAGGTCCGGTCGGTCAGCTTGGTCTTGATAGTCGTAAAGTTATAGTTATCCGTGCTGCGAGCAATGTCGTATGCTCCGGCAGCAGGAACGGCGCTCCATGCGAGTTGGATGCTGCCGCTGGACGATGTAGCAGTCAGTGATGGCGCTGCCAGCTGCCCACTGGAAGCCGTTGCGGACACTTCGAGCGACTGCGCGCTCTGAGCGCCGGCATTGACAGCCGTCACCGTATAGTAGTACGTCGTGCCCGGCGATGCCCCATTATCGATGAAGTAGAAGCCGGTCTGATCTGAGCTCGTAACTCCCACAGCATATGGCGTCGTGCCTTCGGCGCCAGCGGTCGTAGAACGATAGACGTTATAAGATGTTGCGCTCGGAACCGAGTTCCAGTACACGATGGTCCGGTTGCTGTAGGTGGAAGCGCGGACGCCATCCGGAGCCGGCAGAGCGATTGCGCCAGGAGTAGCGCTTACGCGATTGCTTCCGTTGCCCTCACCCGTTGCCGCCACGCCCGAAACCACGAAGTAGTAGAGCTGTCCTGCAACAAGGCCGGTGTTGGTGTAAGTTGTGGCGGCGATGCCACTGGCGATCAGCGAGTAGTTGCCGCCGTCCGTGCTGCGATAGACATTGTATGTCGATGCGCTGGTAACGGCAGTCCAGGTTAGGACGACCGATGTCGCCGCGGGAGTGGCAGTGAGCGCCGGACCGGCAAACCGTGGATATCCGACCTGCGCGCTGATTTCGGTCGAATGCGCGCTCTCGCCGTTCGTGTTGACCGTGGTGACCTGATAGTAGTACGTCTGGCCGCTGGTCACGGAATTGTCGGTATAGTACGGGCCATAGGAGCTGCTGGATGTGATGCCCGATGCGTAGGCTGTAGCTCCCTCGCCTCCGGGAGTTGTGCTGCGATAGATTTTGTAGGAAAGCGCGCCCGGCACTGCGGTCCAGTAGACAGTGATCGAATTGCTTGCCGCGTCGGCAACCAGGTTCGCAGGAGCGCCTAATTTGGCCGTTCCGCCTGGAATTGCGCTTCCTGATCCAAACGAGCTGCTGTTACCGGCCGCGTTGCGCGCGAAGAGCCGATAATAGTATTTGACGCCGTTGGTCAAGCCGGTATCTGTATAGGTGATGCCGGTTGCGGCGGTAGTTACCGGCGCGAATGTCGAATTGTCGATGCTCCGGTAAATGCCGTAGCTTGTCGCGCCCGATATTGCCGCCCACTTCAGCACGATCGATCCGGTGCCGGGAGTCAGCGTCAGGGTCGGCGTGCCGGGTACGGTTCCTCCCACAGTCGCCGTCACCTCTACGGACTGCGGGCTCTGCGTGTTGCCGTTGACCGCGGTCACTTTATAGTAGTAGGTGGTTCCCGCTACAAGACCGTTATCATTGTAGTAAGAGCCGTATGTTGACGATACCGTTATACCGGCCGCATATGGAGAAGTCCCCTCGCCTCCGGCCGTTGTAGACCGGTAGACGTTGTACGACGTAGCTCCTGGAACCAGCCCCCAGTTGACTGTAACGGTGGTGCCGCTCACGGTGGTGGAAAGCCCTGTCGGAGCGGGTAGACCGGAAGAGCCCGGGGTCACTGCGACGGCATTGCTTCCGCCGCTCTGCCCCACGGCAGATGTCGCCTCGACGATATAGTAGTAGGTGACGCCGTTGGTCAAGCCGGTATCCGAGTAGGAGGGGCCTGCTATTCCCGAAGCTATCGTCGCGTAGGTTGAGTTATCCGTGCTGCGGAACAGCTGATAGCTCGCCGCCCCTGATATGGCGGACCAGGTTAAGTTGGCTTGTCCTGCCGCAGCAGTTCCTGCCAGTACAGGCGCGGCAGGCAGAGAACCTCCGGCCGTTGCCGAAGCCTCCGCGGATTGCGCGCTCTGCGTTCCGTAGGCCACGGCCGTGACAGTATAGTAGTAGGCTGTGCCTGCAGTTAAGCCGGCATCCCGAACATAGCCCTGTCCGCCGGTAACGGTTGTAATTCCGGTATAGACGGGAACTGAGCCTTCCCCGCCGGGCGATGTGCTACGGTAGAGATTATACGATGATGCGCCGGGAACCAGGTTCCAGTGCACATAGATGGAAGTGGTGGAGTCTGCTCCGGCATAGATACCGGATGGAGCGGGCAGCGCCGCTGCTCCGGCCATTGAGGAGACCACGTTGCTCTGAGCGCCTGAGCCGTTAGCGGTGATCGGAACCACGTAATAGTAATACGTTACGCCGCTTGCCGCAGCGCTGTCTGTATAGGTTCCGGGCGTAACCGCCCCAAGGCTGACGTAGTTGGAATTGTCCGTGCTTCGGTAAACCAGATACGAAGTCGCTCCAGACACCGTGCTCCAGTTTAGCGTAATAGCCGATGCTCCGGCAGTTGCGGTCAGAACAGGCGCGGCGGCCGTTGAGGCTCCCGTCGTTGCAGTCACCTCGGCCGACAGCGGGCTTACGGACGATCCGCTCACCGCTACAACCTTATAATAGTAAGCCGTGGTCAGCGAAAGGTTAAAGTCGTTGAAGTAGTACTGTCCATTGTTGCCGGTCGTAATGCCTGTCGCATAAGGAACTGTGCCTTCAGCGCCAGCGGCCGTGCCGCGGAAGATATTGTACGAGGAAGCGCCGGGAACGGGGTTCCAGCGCAAACCGATCGCGTTGTTGTATCCCGACAGTGGGAACGCGACAACACCTGACGGAGCGGCTATCCCGGATGCGCCGGGTGTTGCGCTCACCGTATTGCTGTTGCTGCCCTGCCCGGCGTTGCCCACAGCGCTGACATAGTAGTAATACGTAACGCCGCTCGAAAGCGGTGTATCCGTATATGTCAGGCCGGTCTGACCAACCTTGACAACAGTAAAGTTCTGGTTATTGGTTGAACGGTGAATGTTATAGCCCGTAGCGCCAGAGATCGTATTCCAGGTCAAGACAACGGATGTGGCTCCTGGAGACGCCGACAGCGTGGGCGCGGCAAGAACTGCTCCGCCGGCTACCGCAACGACTTCCGCAGATGCCGCGCTTTGGGACGACTGATTTACCGCGGTAACGGTGTAGAAGTATTTGGTGTTTGTGGTCAATCCACCGTCGTTGAAATAGTACTGGCCGTTGCTGCTGGTTGTGACGCCCGTCGCATATGGGGTGGTCCCCTCTGCTCCGGTTGCCGTCGATCGGAATATGTTGTACGAAGAAGCTCCGGGAACAGGCGCCCAGTTTACTGAGATCGTCGTTGTGTTGGCGGAGTAAGCGTACACACCCTGCGGCGCAGGCAGCGCGGCGCTTCCCGGAGTGCCGGCGGCGGTATTATTGTGCGCCCCAACACCGCCCGCATTGACTGCGGCGACCTGGTAATAGTAGACCACGCCGTTCGTCAAAGCGCCGTCGGCAAACGTCGTTGTCGTCACCCCGACTTTGATCTCTGTGTAGTTGCTGTTGTCCGTGCTTCGGTATACGTTGTACGTTGTCGCTCCGGTAACGGCGCTCCAACGCAGCGTCATCGTCTTGTTGCCGGGCGTCAGAGCGAGGTTGGGAGCGGGAAGCGACTGCGTGCTCGGAGTGGTACCCGGCTTCGCGGAAGCTTCGTTTGGCGATCTGGTGCTCTCGCCGGCAGCGTTCACTGCGGTGATCTGGTAATAGTACGTCGTGCCGTTTACGACGTTAGAGTCATTATAGGAAGATCCGTTGACTCCGACGATGAACGGGGTCGTTCCCTCACCGCTATGCGCCGTTCCACGGTAAATATTATACGATGTGGCTCCTGGCGAAGGCTGCCAGTAAATGCCGACATAACCGTTGTTGCCGTACGCGTCGACGGAAGCCGGCGCAGCAGGCCGGTATGCGCCCGATATTCCCACTGCCGTATTGCTCTGCGGCCCGGCGCCCTTAAGCGCGACCGCGGCAACTCGGTAGTAATACGTTACGCCCGGAACAATGTTCGTGTCTTTGAACGTCGCGCCGGTGATATTCTTCAGGTAGCATTGGAAATTATTATTGTCGGTGCAGCGGTAAATGTAGTAGTACGTTGCGCCGGTGATAGCAGTCCATGTTAGCGTAATGTAGGTTGGAGAAGGAGCTGTAGTCAGTGTGGGAGCAGCAAATGGAACTGAACCTGCCGTTGCAGATACCTCGCGAGACGGTGAGCTTTCACCGGCAACTTCTATCGTGGTGACTGTATAATAGTATGTTGCCCCGCTGGCAGTGCTGTTATCTGTATAGCTATCCTGGTAAAAGGTACTTCCGGTAACGCCTGTCGCAATGGGATTATTGTAATCCTCTGCGCCCGCAGCTGTCCCACGATAGATATTGTAAGAGAATGCTCCCGGCACCGGGTTCCACGAGATTGCGACCCCGCTGCCCGATACGGAGGCGGATACCCCCGGAGGAACATAGCTCTGCGCCCACGCCTGTGATGGGCTGAAGAGCACTGCATATACGAGGAGGATCAGAGCCAAAGCAGGCATCGATACCTTCGCTTTGAAACTGCCAAAGAAGCCACTCATGAGAGGCCTTTCTATCTACGCGTCCGTTACTACAAAACAATGCGTTGCCGGCACGTATTTGTACGCGGCATTCTAGGCGCGTTTCAGCGATTGAGCAGCAGGGGGTAGCTCGCAGAAACGCAACAGGAGAGCAATTAGAACAATATCTTGGCCGATCGCTACGGAATTTCCTACAATTTAGTTCATTAGATTTCTTTAATTTTCAAAGAAATACAGTAGAACCAGACAGCCATTTTACTGGCAAGCGCCTATGCTTTCTTGCTTCAGTTAGACACTTTGACTAGATAGAAAGCATACATAGAATACTCTTTTCCGGTCTTCCAAAGTGTTCTTCAACAACTTTTCGCGCCGGCATTTTTAGACAATTTGCCTCATCAGTATCTCTGCAGGAAAGCGCCGAAAAATACCTCGAACTTTATTCCCGCTTCAGGCGTTGTAGCCTGGGTAAACTCGCGATTCGAAAACTTTTGTTTGATTGCGAGGAAAGGGAGGTAACCTGACCTGTGCCGAACACTGAGGCTTTTGATGTCATCATAGTTGGGGCGGGGCAATGCGGCGTCCCCCTGGCGCGCGCTCTGGCTGAGGCCGGGCGTAAAACGGCCATCGTAGAGCGCATTCACGTCGGCGGAACTTGCGTCAACGAAGGCTGCACTCCCACAAAGACGATGGTCGCGAGCGCGCGGGTCGCCTATCTTGCGCGCCGCAGCGCCGACTACGGCGTCGAGACGGGCGCCATAAACGTCGACCTCGCCCGCGTTCGCGCGCGTAAGCGCGCAATTGTGGATGATTTCCGCACATCCAACGAACACCGCCTGGAACATACCAATGGTGTGTCTCTGATTTGCGGCGAAGCGCATTTCAACTCTCGTGATCAGATCGAAGTTAAGACAGCTGAAGGTGAAACGCGCATTCTCACATCCGGCTCCATCGTGATCAATGCCGGCGGACGGCCGTCGGTCCCGAACGTCCCCGGTCTATCGGACGTTCCCTATCTCAATTCCACCAGCATCATGGAACTCGACCATGTGCCGGAGCATCTCATAGTTCTTGGCGGCGGTTATATCGCCCTGGAATTTGCCCAGATGTATCGCCGTTTCGGAAGCCGTGTCACTGTATTGGAGCGCTCTGAACGACTTCTCGGCCGCGAAGATACCGACATATCGGAGGCGCTCTCCAAAATCCTTACGGAAGATGGGCTGGATATACATGTAGGAGTGCAAGTCGATGCGATCTCCGGTGTCGCAGGCAGTATTACGGTCACCGGCAGCGATTCCCACGGACGCTTCTCGATCGGCGGCTCCCACCTGCTCGCAGCAATTGGGCGGACGCCTAATACCGACAGCCTCAACCTTGAAGCGGCCGGTGTAAAGCTGGACAGCCGCGGCTATATCCCTGTCGATGACGGTCTTCAGACCAATGTGCCTGGGATCTATGCGGCCGGCGATATCAACGGCGGCCCCGCCTTCACCCATGTCTCCTACGATGACTACCGTATTCTCAAGACGATCCTTATAGACGGCAAACCGGCATCGACAAAGGGCCGCCTTATCCCTTACGTACTCTATACGGATCCTCAGCTTGGACGAGTGGGGTTGTCTGAGGCTGAGGCCAAGGCAAAAGGCCTTAACTATCGCGTGGCTTCCATTCCGATGGCCTATGTGGCACGCGCGCTGGAAATGGATGAATCACGCGGCTTGATGAAGGCGATCGTGGATCCGGAAACGCGGCAGATCCTCGGATGCGCCGTTCTCGGTATCGAAGGCGGCGAATTAATGGGGGCTCTGCAAATCGCAATGTCGGCCGGCCTCCCATATGACCGGCTGCGCGACGGTATCTTTGCCCATCCCAGCTTAATGGAGTCTCTGAATACCCTGTTCTCCAATTTGGAGTAAGGCTCCCCTCCCCGCCCACCAGTGGGTCTTATAGGGGAGAGGGGCAAGAGAAGAGAAGTATACGAAGGTCTCTCCCAAATCTGACTCCCTCTCCTTCGGGGAGGGCTGGGGAGGGGAGCCTTTGATAGAAAGGACCGTAGAATGACCGCGTTCGCAACTCGGACCACCGAGAGCGACGGTTTGGAAACGTTATCTCCGCCGTCGAAGCTCACAACTTCTCTCGCACAGCAATATCGGGCTGTGCGCCGTCTCAGCGAGCAGATCTGTGAGCCGCTGGAGATGGAAGACTACGTTATTCAGTCAATGCCCGACTGCAGTCCCGCCAAGTGGCACCTTGCCCATACCAGCTGGTTTTTCGAGACGTTCATCCTCAAGGCTGTGGATCCCGAATATCGCAGCCCGCATCCGCAGTACGATTTCCTCTTCAACTCGTACTACAACTCCGTAGGGGACCGCCACTGCCGCGCAAAGCGTGGGCTCGTCTCGCGGCCCACTGTGCCTCAGACCTATTCCTACCGCCGGCATGTGGACGACCATATGTTGAACTTCCTGCTCAACGGCCCGGAAGACGTCGTGGCGGAACTGGCGCCGATCATTACTCTGGGCCTACATCATGAGCAGCAGCACCAGGAGTTGATGATTACCGACCTGAAGCACATGTTTTCGGAGAATCCGCTGCTGCCTGCCTACATTACTACTGCGCCGCAACAAACCGGTGACGCTCCGCCGCTCACCTGGATCTCGTTCGATGCCGGCATCCGGGAGATCGGCTTTGCAGGCGACGGCTTCAGCTTCGACAATGAAGGCCCCCGGCATCGGGTATTCCTTGAGCCATATCAGCTTGCATCGAGACTGGTAACATGCGGCGAATACCTTGCCTTCATTGAAGATGGCGGATATACCCGGCCCGAGTTCTGGCTGTCCGAAGGATGGAACACCGTTAAGGCGCGGGAGTGGGATGCCCCGCTCTACTGGACACTCCACGAGGGTTCCTGGTTCCAGTACACGCTGAACGGTCTGCAGCCTGTAAACATGAATGAGCCGGTGTGCCATGTAAGCATGTTCGAAGCCGACGCCTACGCATCGTGGGCAGGAGCGCGTCTGGCCACGGAATTCGAGTGGGAAGCTGCGGCCGAGGGCCTGCCGATCGAAGGCAATTTCGTGGAAAGTGGCCGCTTCCATCCGCAGGTCGCGCCGAACTCGCCGGGACTGACACAAATGTACGGCGATGTGTGGGAGTGGACCCGAAGCTCTTACGATCCCTACCCCGGATATGCGCCTGCTGCGGGCGCGCTCGGCGAATACAACGGCAAGTTCATGTGCAACCAGTATGTGCTTCGCGGCGGTTCCTGCGCCACGTCTCTCTCACACATCCGGGCCACCTACCGAAACTTCTTCCCCGCGGACGCCGGCTGGCAGTTCATGGGCATCCGTCTGGCAAAGGACCTCAGATGACTTCCGTAATCCTTCCACACGACCTGGACGAGAATGAGACCTTCGAGTCCGGATCGCATGCGCTGCTGCATGACTGCGCGCCCCATATTTCTAACGTCTATGAGGATGTAGTAGATGGCCTCGACCGTGCACAGAAGACCCTTCCGTGCAAGTACTTCTATGACGAGCGCGGCTCGCAGCTCTTCGATGAGATCTGCGAACTGGAGGAATACTATCCGACGCGCACCGAGAGTCGCATCCTGCATGACCATATTGCAGAGATTTCGGCCCGCCTCGGCGACGACTGTCGCATGGTGGAGTACGGCAGCGGCAGCAGCACCAAGACCCGGATTCTGCTGAGCGGCGTTCCCGGCCTGAAGGTATATGTCCCCGTGGATATCTCGCGAGAGCATCTGAACGCCACTGCCCGCATACTCTCCCACGACTACCCCGGCATCGACATCACACCAGTCTGCGCAGATTACACGCAGCCATTCTCTCTCCCGCGGCCCACACGACCGATCGCAGGCACAGCCGTGTTCTTCCCCGGGTCAACGATCGGCAATTTCGACCCGAACGAAGCCGAGGAGTTCCTGGCCAACATCGCGCGCGTGGCAGGTCCATCGGGTGGGCTTCTGATCGGAGTAGATCTGAAAAAGGATCATGGCATACTGCATGCCGCATACAATGACGCCAGCGGAGTAACCGCGGCATTCAATCGGAACGTCCTGGTACATATCAACGACGTGCTCAGCGCAGACTTCAACGTGGATGCCTTCGACCATCATGCTTTCTACAATGAAGAGCTTGGACGGATCGAGATGCACCTGCGGAGCCTGGCTGACCAATCTGTCAACGTCGGTCCGCGGCGCTTCCATTTCGCACGCGGCGAAACCATCCATACGGAGTGCTCCTACAAGTACTCCCTGCCGCAGTTTGCAGCCCTGGCAGCTAGAGCCGGCTTCGAAGTCGAGCAGGTCTGGACGGACGAGCAAAATCTGTTCAGCGTGCAGTGGCTGCGGGTGAAGGACCTACCCCCGGGATCCTAACACTCTGATCGCCTCCCGTTTCAGACCCACCCCATCCCCTCCCGAAGGGAGGGCGCGTCCCGGCTTACGAATTGCGTTTCGCTTCTTGGCGCATGGTCAAGAACTGCAAGCCTTTCGTATGGGTGAACGCCCCTCCCCTTCGGGGAGGACGCGAGGAGGGATCCTAACGCGGGAACGTTACGGTAGCGACCGGGGGGGTTAGGTCCCACAATTGACAACATTCCGCTGTGGGTGCTACCATCACTGATACGTTTAAGCAAAAGCTATTGGCAGTCCAAAAGGGCCATTTCGGGTAACAATGCGCAGGAAAGTCAACAGTTTCGATGTGGCGCGGGCGGCGGGCGTTTCGCAGGCGACGGTATCGTATGTCCTTAACGGCCGCAGCGATCAGATGATCCGCGAGGAAACCCGGCAGCGGGTGCTGGAGGCCGCGCGAGCGCTGGGATACCGGCCAAATCTGGCGGCTCGAACGCTCGTTACCGGCAAGACTGGAATGGTCGCTCTCTGGGTCCCATTCTCATTTCATAGCGTCTACAGCCATGTCATGGAACAGATCGTCCGGCTGGCGAAAGAAACCCACTATCGGATACTGGTCGCGCAGATCCATGGCGAGACGAGCGAAACACTCAATGCGGGGGGGCTGCTCTCAGCAGTCCATGTCGACGGTATCCTCGCATTCGATACAGGTGGATTAGTCGGGCAAATCGCGGGCGACGCTCAGGCACTGCCAGCGATAGTAAGCTTCGGACCTACTTATTCGCCGCGCGTAGACCATGTCGGCATCGACCTCTATGGAGCATCACTCCAGGCTGTGCGGCATTTACGGGACTCCGGATGCCGCCGTATTGCTCACGCTACCGACGAGTTCGCGCTGAGTAACGGCGATGTCCGCGTTCGCGCGTACATTGAGGTTATGGCAGAAAGTGGATTGGAGCCCGAAGTAATACTAATGGGCCGGGGCGATTTCGAAGACAGCTACAGGCATCTGCGAGAGTACTTCGACAATGCTGCGGCACAGAATGCAGTCCCGGATGGCCTGTTTTGTTGGAACGATGAAGCAGCAATAGGCGCTAACCGCGCCCTGGCCGATCTTGGACTGCGCGTGCCGGATGATGTCACTATTATCGGCAGCGACGGCATCCGTGAGACACTCTATTCAGTGCCTGCGCTGAGCACGATGTCACAGCCGTTTGAGGAGATGTGCGCGCTCGCCTGGGACTACCTTATGAAGCGTCTGCAGGATCCCGCTATCCCAATTCAGCAGACTGTGCTGCCAATGCGCCTGGAACAGCGGGCATCTACGGAGCGGGCTGCTCCGCGCTCCCAGGCTTGAGAATGCGATCGAAAAATGCGTCGATCATTGTAATGTTATCCGGCGTGTAGAACTCAGCTCCGCCATGCCCCGCTCCTGGGATGATTTTCAATGCCACATCGTCATCCACAGCCTTTAGCGCATCATACAAATCCCGGCTCTGAGAAACCGGCACCAGCGGATCTTTGTCTCCCTGCATAATCAGGAACGGCGGATCTCCCTTGGCGACAAATGTTACCGGACTCGCATCTGCCGCAAGCTGCGCGTTGTCCAGGCCGCCCAGTAGCTGCTGGATCATTCTCCGGCCGTCGGGATTGGTGTATTCCTTCAAGAACTTCGGGTTAAAGTAAGACGGTCCATACCAGTCGACCACGGCCTGAACCTCGCTCGATTCATTTTGCCACTGCCCATTACCCTCCAGCCTTTTGACATGCGCGGTTGTGCCCAATAAGGAAACCAAATGTCCTCCTGCGGAATCGCCCCAGACGCCGATATGCGCAGGGTCGATATGATACTGCGCTGCATTGGCGCGCAGGTACCGTATGGCGCACTTGCAATCCTCAATCTGAGCCGGATAGATGGCTTCGCTGGAGAAGCGGTAGTCGGCCGAGCAAAAGATATAGCCACGTCCAGTAAAGTGCGTCGCATAGGCATCGGCCCCGGAGTGAGAACCGGCAAGCCAGCCTCCGCCATGGATGTACACAATGACCGGCAAAGTGCCCTTGACATGCGCCGGCACGTAGATATCCATCAGCTGAGCCGTACCGGGAATGGTGTACTTGACGTCCTTATGGACTTCCATAGCCGGTGCAAGCGCATCGGCGAAACACCGCGCGCCGAGACGATGAGCCGACGCCGCCTCCGATATACCGTACGTACCGGCCGTCATAACGGCCAGCAGAGCCGCGGTCAGCAATCGATTTTTAGAGAATAGCCTCATAGTTTAACCTAACCGATTATAGCTCAAAATGCCTGCACACCTGCTTGATTCAATCAGGCCGTTCCACCACGAATTAAGCGGGTTGGGATAACGACCTGTTCGGTGGGCGTGCCGGGTCCGAGATTGATGCGATCGAACAACAGACGGAGCGCCTCTCGGGACATGTCGTCGCCGGGAAGCAGCACAGTCGTCAACGGCACATCCAGATACTGCCCTTCATCCAGACCGTCAAAACTGACGATCGCAATATCTTCAGGAACCCTAAGACCTTCCCGGCGCAGACCGAAAAAGACGCCTTGCGCGATTATATCATTGAAGCAAAGGACGGCATCGGGACGTCGCGAAGCCGGCATAGCGGCCAATTGGAGACCCGCCAGCAGTCCGGCATGCCGTGTCTCCTCACGACGTTCCGTGACAATTAAGAGAGGTTCGATGCCGGCCTCGGCACAAATCTCCTGGTAGGCCCGGTAACGAGGCTCGTCGTCCTGCTCAACCACCCAGTCATAAGGGTACACAAACCCGATTCGCCGGCTTCCTCGCAGCAGCAAATGCGACATCGCCTCACGAGCGCCACCATGGACATCGAAATACACAGCCGAAGCATCGTCGTTTCGCGGCTGCCCGCTCAGGTAAACGACAGGAAGCTGCTCCGCTTGCGCCCCCAGATAGTCGGCGACGGTAAGCCCCGGATGCGCCCACATCAGCACGCCGTCAATCGGCCAGCCGGGGAGCTTTGAATGCTGCCGGTTCCAGCCGGAATGCGCCGGAGGAGCGTCAAGGAGAACCTGGTAGTTTACATCGGCGGCGATACGTTCGATACTCTCCATCAGCTGAACGTAGAATGGGTTCTGCAGCCCAGTTAGCATCAGACCGAGTGTGTCAGTTCTGCGGCGGCCAAGACTGCGCGCCAATCGGTTCGGACGATATCCGAGTTCTGCCGCCGCCTGCTTGACGCGCTCCTGGGTGGCCACCGCGATCCGGGCATGCGTATTGCCGTTAAGCACATGAGAGACCGTGCTCTGAGCAACGCCGGCCCTCTTTGCAACATCTTCGATCGAGATCGCCATCACACCCATCCTTCGCGCGCTTTCCGCATATTAAACAGTATCGCAATATTTCCCAAACCTGGACGTTGTAAGAACATTTCATTCGTATCGAATGGCCTCCACAGGATCCATTCTGGCCGCTTTGATCGCGGGAAACATGCCGAAAAGGATACCGATCGCCGACGACACACTGAGAGCAAGCACGACGGCCCGCACCGTGATGGCCGGCTCAACATGCGTGTACCCAACGGCGGCATGGCTGAGTCCATATCCGGCCAGAAGTCCGAAGATTCCCCCTATGATCGTGAGAATCACGGATTCCGTGAGAAACTGCACGACTATGTGGGAAGACTTCGCCCCCACTGCCCGCCGCAGGCCGATCTCACGCGTGCGCTCCATTACGGTGACAAGCATCACATTCATGATGCCGATCCCGCCGACCAGCAGCGAAATGGCGGCGATGCCGGATAGCATGCGGGTGACCATATCTGTAATATTGCCGGTGGTCCGCAGCAGATCCTTGGATGTAATAACAACAAAATCGGCCTTCTTTGGATTGGCGATCTTATGCCGGGCCAGCAGCAGTGAATTGATGGCGGCTTCCGCCCCGGCGACACTCTCCGGCGACGACGCCGTTGCCGCGACACTCGCGAACTTACGCCGCCCTGACAGCTTGAGGGCTGCCGTATAGGGAACGAACACGGAGCTGTTCGCGGCGTTGACAAACATCGCCGCATCCTGCTTCTTCAGGACACCCACGATCTTGTAAGGGGCATCGTCGATAAAGACGGTCCGGCCCACTGCGTCTTTCACAGCCCCTTTGTCAAAGACTGTGGCGGCAATATCGGTGCCCAGCACAATAACGGGACTCACAGCAGCCGCATCGCCGTCCGTAAAGGCCGAGCCGTACTCGACAGCGAGCTTCTGCATTCCGAAATAGCCGCCACTCACTCCGGTAACCGGCGCGCTGACCGTCTGCTCGGTACCGGTCTCCAGCCCTATGTCGCCAAAGACCATAACCATCGGGGACGCAGCGGAAATCCCTCTCACCGTCTTGATCGCCTCGAAATCGGCAGGTGTCAGGTTTGCAATCCCAAACCCTCCAAAACCGTTCCCGGGCGAGCTGCCGCCCCACCCTCCGGGACCGCGTGGAACGTCATCGGTCTTTGGCTTCTGAGACCGGACCGTCACGATATTGGTTCCCAGGCTGGTGATCTGAGCCGCGATCTTTTGCTGCACGCCCGCTCCGATGCTCATTACGGCGATGACCGCGCCGATGCCGATGATAATGCCGAGCGTCGTAAGAAAACTCCGGCCCTTGTTGCGCAGGATCGATGCCACTGCCTGTCTGACAACCGCGCCGAACTTCATCGCCCCTCCACCACCGAGTCGATCAGGCCATCACGAAGGGTCACGACACGCCGGGCATATTCAGCAATATCATGCTCATGCGTGATGAGCACTACGGTCGTCCCGGAAGCATTGATCGATGTCACCAGTTCCATAATCTCCTGCGAAGTTCGCGTATCCAGGTTGCCGGTCGGTTCATCAGCGAGAAGCAGCGCCGGCTGCATCATCAAAGCGCGCGCAATGGCGACGCGCTGCATTTGGCCGCCCGAAAGCTGGTTGCTCAGATGGCGCAAATGCCCGGATAGGCCCACGCGCTCAAGCACCTGCCGCGCCCGTTCATCATCGTCCTTCGCCGGATGGTATGTGGTGGGCAGCAGCACATTCTCAAGCACGGTCGCCCTGGGCAGCAGATTGAACTGTTGGAAAACAAAGCCGATCTTGAGGTTGCGCATCTCCGCCTGCCGGTTGGCCGAGAGGCGGCTGACCTCTTCGCCGTCAAGCCTGTAAGAGCCCTCGAAGCGCCGGTCCAGCAGGCCGATAATGTTCATTAAACTCGACTTGCCTGAACCCGACGGTCCCATTATAGCAACGAAATCACCCGATGAAACCGTCAGGCTGACGCCGCGAAGCGCCTCCGTGGGAGGCGCGCCGGCGCTGTGATAGATTTTGCGAATATCGCGAAGTACGAGAGTGTCGGTCATATGTTATAGTGGGGCGTTCCCTCACGCTGCCTTCCGTTCCCGCAGTCCGGCCGGGACGAGCCAGCGATCTGCTGCATCGAACAGCCACTGAATGAGCAGGGCCAGCAGCGCAGCCGGGATCGCGCCCGTTAGCAGCGTCTGCTGGTCGTTGCGAGCCAATCCTTCCACAATCCTCTGCCCATAACCTCCCGCGCCGACAAGCGCGGCGAGAGTCGCCGTGCCCACATTAATGACAGCCGATGTCTTCACGCCCGCCAGTATCGAACGCGCGGCAAGCGGCAATTCTACCAGACGAAGACGAGCGCCGGCAGACAGACCAAGCGCCTGCGCGGATTCGCGCAGCGCCGGAGTAATATCCGTCAGGCCGGTATACGTATTCCGGACAATGGGCAGCAGCGCATAGAGAAAGAGGGCGATCAGGGCGGGCAGGTCGCCGATAGCATGGACCAGCGCAATCAAAAAGATCAAGAGCGCCAGCGACGGCACCGTCTGCAGCACGCCGACAATGGACAGAATTGGACCGGCGGCGTAGCGAGAGCGAGCGCCCCAGATCCCGAGTGGAACGCCAACCAGGATCGCGAAGAACAGTGAGATGAACACCAGGCGCAGATGCTCCCAGGTCAACTTCAAGAAATCGCCACCGAAGGTCGTCGATAGCAGGCTGGTGGAGCGTGCTTTTGCAACAGTGCCTTCCTTGAGCTGTGTCGCCAGGAAGTCCTGCGCGATATCCGTGAAGGCCATGTGCTTTAGCTCCGCCTGAGCATTCAGCTTGACCATCTGATCGCCAGGTATTGTATTCTGCAGCCGCTGCAAGGCCGACCATGATTTGGGAAGCCGGGTCGGCAAATCCGAGCGATAGATCAGAACGGCATCGTAAGCCGGGAAATAGCTCTTATCGTCTTTGAGAACGCGCAGGTGATATTTCTCGATCTGGGCATCCGTGGAGTAGATATCGGTGACATCGATCTGACCGCCGCCGATCGCGGCGTATGCCAGACCATGATCGATTCCCTGTGGTGTGAATGGCATGCCGTATGTGGCTTTCACGCCCGGCCAGCCATCCGCCCTCGTCAGGAATTCATGCGATAGGCTTACCCGCAGTTCGGGATGCTTGGCCAGATCCGAAGTCGTCACGATGCCGAGCTTCTGCGCCTGATCGTCGCGCATCGCCAGAGCATAAGTATCGTTGAACCCGAGCGGCACGCCCACGGAAAGCCCCAGCGGCTGAAGCTGCGTATTCATGGCCGCCATATCCGGCGCGCCCTTCTGCTTTAGCAACTCCTGCCAGATAGTGCCCGTATACTCCGGATACACATCGATCGCGCCCGTCTTCAGTGCCGCGAACACGATCCCGGTATTTCCCAGTCCCTTCTTATGGACAGCGTCCGCCTCACCCGCTCGCTGAACCGTCTGTTTGATCACCTCACCAAGGACATAAGATTCCGTAAATCGTTTGGACCCAACCGTAAGCTGTGGTTTTGCGGTTGCGGGAAGAGATATCAGCGCGAATAGGAGCAGGAGAAATGCGGAAAGGATAGGATGGCGCAGTCCAAGAGAGGATGGGCGCAGACAAGAATTGTTTTTCATCCCCTCACCTCCGCCGCAGGCTCATCAAGCGGCGAGCGCTGCGCCTTAATGAACTGTGTGATGTACGGGTCGGCGGGATGTTCCTGAAGCGCTTTAAGGGGCGCGCACTGAAGCACATGCCCATCGCGCATAACAGCGATCTCGTCGCCGAAGTAAGCGGCTTCGCCGAGGTCGTGCGTCACCATGACCACCGTCTTCTTGAGGCGCTGGATAATCTCTTTCAACTCGCGCTGCAGTTCCCTGCGGGTAATGGGATCAAGCGCTCCGAAAGGCTCGTCGAGAAGCAGAACGATGGGATCGAGCATCAACGCGCGCATCAAGCTCACACGCTGACGCTGACCGCCGGACAACTCCGACGGGAAGCGCGACAGGGTATCGACAGGGAGACGCACCAGGGCGGCAAGCTCCACGATCCGAGCCTCGGTTGAGTCCTTTGGCCGCTTGAGATAGTTGGGCAGCAACGTCACATTCTGCTTTGCCGTCAAATGGGGAAAAAGGCCGCCATCCTGGATGACATAGCCCATTCGATGCCGGAGTTCATTGATTGTCTGCGGCTGGACCAGGGCGCCGTTTACGGTGACGCTTCCTGAATCCGGGGTAATTAATCCGACGATAAGCCGGAGCAGCGTAGACTTGCCGCAGCCGCTGGGGCCGATCAAAACGGTGCTCCGCCCCTCGGGCACGGATAAGCTGGTTGGCGCAAGCGCCACATGGCTGCCATAGCGCTTGGAGGCATTCTCGATCGCAATCACGGGGAAACAGTCCTCACAATCAGTCGCGAGTTGCCGGATCCGGACGCCCGACTGCCTTTAGTGTGGCTTGCAGCGCCCGCGATTGTCAATCAGGCAGGCTGCGCGAGGATTCTAAGAGGCTTGCAAACGCAAAATAAGACGCCCCTCCTCGCGCCGTTGAGAGTGAGGGGCGTCTCGGCTGGCCTGCGCAGAATCAAGGGAGACCGGATGCGCAGGACATCTATTGGCAGGTTGCAAGCTGGTACCGTTGCGTTAATTGCTTGCTCGTATTTTCACTATATCACAGGTTTTGCCGGCAGCGCCAACAATAAGAAAAATTATGTTTGCGCGGTTTAGCTTTATTTCTCAGAGGTTAAATCCATTCGGAAACGCTTTCAAAGAAAGAAGGACGTATCGATGGCACAGACATTAAATGGGAAGAAGGTCGCCATTCTGGTGACAGACGGATTTGAGCAGGCTGAGCTGCTTGAACCGCGTAAGGCCCTGGATGACGCCGGCGCGATAACTTTCGTCGTATCTCCCAATGCCGGAGAAGTAAAAGGCTGGGACACGGACAATTGGGGACAGACCGTCAAGGTTGACCGGCCGCTCCAAGGCGCACGGGCATCTGACTTCGACGGCCTGCTGCTTCCCGGCGGCGTCATCAATCCGGATAAGCTTCGCATCAATCAGGAGGCCGTCAACTTCGTACGCGAGTTCGTGGAGCAGGGCAAGCCGATCGGCGCGATCTGCCACGGGCCGTGGACATTGATCGAAGCCGGCGGCATCTCGGGACGCCGCGTGACATCGTGGCCGTCACTCCGGACTGACCTTACCAATGCCGGCGCTCTCTGGGAAGACTCGGTCGTAGTAACCGATAAGGGCCTCGTTACAAGCCGCAAGCCGGAAGACATCCCTGCCTTCAGCAAGAAGCTCATTGAAGAGCTTCGCGAAGGCATTCACAACCGCGGCTTCGCCGACTCAGATGCAGTCGAAGAGGTTGAAACCGTCACGATAGCGTAAGGAACTAGCTTCCCTGTCAGACGAGTATGATAGGCGTGTCAATGGAAACGCGCCTATCATATTCCCGCAATCGCCTCCTCTTTGCAGTAGCCGCCGCGATTACGATCGCGCTCGGACTGGCTTCCCGCAAAGCGCCTCATATCGTGGCTGATACGCTCGGCAAATATCCAGGCGATATCCTCTGGGCGACGATGGTCTATTTCCTGATCGCCTCGCTTTCTCCGAAACTGCCGGCAAAGCGGATCTTCTTCACGACAGTCATCTTTTCAACAGTCATCGAGTTTCTGAAACTGTACCGCGCGCCATGGATGATCGCAATATGCCATTCCACGGCAGGCGCTCTCGTATTCGGGCACGTCTTCACATGGCAAAATCTGCCGGCCTATGTATTCGGAGCAGCCATAGGGCTGGCGGCCGATCTCGAAATGCAGCGCCACCTTCCCTCCGCTCTCGTTGCGGTAAAAGACTGATTGCCTCACTCGGCTGATCTCCATTCCCCCGCCTTTAACAACTCGTTGCCGTCCGGCGATACGGTCCGTTGGGAGAGCGCGCCACGGCGCGTTGAGTCGCAATGGATTACGTTGAACCGAAACAAAATAGGAATCCCGATCACAGAAAAGCTCTGCGGGGCAAGGAGCTTCGCATCGCCTTGCGTCGCGTCGAATGGCTTGCCGGCGCGCCGCTCTGGCAAGGCGATCGCGTGATCTGGGAAACGTCATCAGGAACGTTCGCGCCCGCGCCGGTCGACCTGGCCCGCACTCACTTCCGGCTTCGCATGGTCGAGAACAATCTTGATAAAGTGAGGCGCCTCCTGCAAGATCCAGAAGAGTGGCTGGCCCGACAGTGGGAACGTTTTCGCTGCGCAGAGCGTCTCGCATTGCTTCGAGAATCGGATATGAGCATGATGGCCATCCGCTGTGGCGAAGGCGACCACGATACCGAAAACCGCTGTATTGCGTTGCTCGAAGCCGAAGCCTTGTGTATCAACGGCCTGCCTATTTCTCCCGTCCGAGCGCTTTCTATTCCCGCACGCGGCCGCGCCGAGCGACTTATGGCTGCAATTCCTTCACTCAGCCCAATAGCGGGTAATCTCGCTGCCATGGCGCTCCATCGTCTTTACCATGGGGAATGCCTGCCGCATTATTATGGCGTGACCTCCATTGTGGATATCTCACTTCCTGAGCGGCTTCCGGATCGGCCCGATATCATCGCCGCAATGGTTGCAGCGAAAGCCGATGCAACCATCATTCGTCGCTGGCTCGATCTTCCGCGTGAGGGGCACTTCGTTTTCGATCCCAGTGAGGCAAAACGATTGCTCCTACAGGGTTCGCAGCCGGAAGATATCGTATCCATAGGAGAATCACTGGACCGCTTTGGCAAAATCGTTCACGACGCGCTGGCGTACCGGCATCGGCTGCCGGAAATCAAGCCAAAAGAACGCGCAGCACGCGCTGCGGATGGCCGCCAGGTTCGCCAAGAGGCAATGACCGCACTTGGGCAGATTGCGCAGATGATCGCTGCCGACGGCTGTCCTCAAACCGTAGCGCTGATGGCATCTTATGCGTCTGCTACGGCAGAGCTCTTATCTCCTTATGGATCATGGCAAGCCGTTATCGCGGATCCACTTTCAACCAGCCTCGAAATGAGCGCGTCTCAGCGATTGATATATCTTCGGCTCCTCAACGAAACACAAGATTCCATATGGGATAGAAACGAAAGCGAGGAAGCATGGAAGTCGTATTGCGGACGCCCTCACTTAGGCTGGCTTACCCGGCGAATGCACTGCTTCCAGGGCTTAGCGCGATTGGCTGTACGCACAAACGATTACAATACGTCCCTGGCGCTCTATAACGCTGGATATCGCAACCACTCAGATATCCCAAAATGGGATGCGCCGCGGCTGCGCATGTTGGCGCAGGTAGCAACGCTTTGCAGTAACGGCGAGAGTGCTCCGGATCTCGCAAAAGCCGTGGACGTGGTGGACAGGTTTGGCGCAACTCCCTCAAGCGCTGGCATCGTCAATCTGCTTCGGTATGCATCCGGGGGGCCGGGACACGGAGCAATTCTGCTTGGCCACATTTGCAGCTGGACGCCGGAAGTCGCGAAGGTTTGTTTGCTCAGGGAAACTCTCCTGAAGGTTCTACGCAGTAACGCCAGGAACATTACAACCGGTAGTATATTTTCTCAAACTCTCCACTCACTGCATTTCCTACTGCCACTAAATCTGTCGCAGCCGGCACTGGAATCGATAATCGAAACAATCCGCCAGGTCGACGACCAGACGGACGACCGTGCTTGGTGCGATATCAACGCAGTTGCGGGATTGACGGCAATCTGTCATGGCTCGGACGAAGCCGCAGTTTTTCGCTACCTGGCGCTCGAACTTTCAGTAGGCGACCTTTCCCGCTGTAAACAGACACTGCCGCTGTTGAGGCGACTCCCGGCTCTTGCGCATGCTATTGGTTTCGCCTTGATTTTAGAGCCGAAGCGCTGCACTAGACTGCTTCGGCAGTTGAGCATGTTAATCCGGTTCGGTCCTCATTCAGTTGATGCCTTCGTCAAGGGATGGACCTGTTTGGATGGCGCAAAAGACATCCCGATCCAAATCGAAGCAGATGCCGCCTGGTACCGCCTCTTCCGCTCTGTACCTGATCTTTTGAGTGAGGCAACAACACTCATGCTGGCAATAGAGATGACGTCGGGCTCACAGTATTCAACCCTAAATGCCCGTGTGCCCACCGTCTTGCGTAAGCGATTGGAGGAAGATACTCGGATCTTATATGAGATGCAGTATCTCGAAACAGAAATGAATTCCGGCCGGGCGAATGCAGAACAGGAGAGGCGCGCGGAGAAACTGAGAATGATCATTTCCGGGCAAAGAATTGGCCAGGATGTTTCGAGGCAGATTTGGGACAGACTTCCGCGCCTCGCTGCGCAGGCTGTGCTGACTGCCGCCGAACGCCAGTTGCAGCGTGTGCTTTGGCAGCGCCTTGAGGCGCTTGCCGGCCCGATCCCGGAGGCTCCGGCTATCGGTGAAGATCTATTAAATGGCGTACTCCTTGCCGGTCAAATTCACACGAACCGCAAAGCTCTTCTCGCCCTGATCCGCGCAACCGTCGACGGCGACACTGATTGGGTTCGCACTCGCCCGCAGAACATGGAATTCATCGAATCTTTGCATAAGCGCGGCATCAACACTGCCTGCTGGCTTGCCGCAAACCCGCAAACATTCCCATGCCAGGGGGTCTCCGGCAATCGTGTCCATGTGTATATCGAAAACGATCCACTGCGTATCCTGCCAATGGGAACCTACTTCGGCACATGCCTGAGTATCGACGACTGCAACGCATTCACGGTAGTCACAAACGCCGTGGAACTCAATAAGCGCGTTATCTATGCCCGCGACATGTCAGGCCGGGTTATCGGCAGAAAGCTTCTCGGGATACGCGCAGACGGCTGCTTGTTGGGTTTCTATACCTATGCCAGCGCATCAACGACGGAAACCTACGATGCGCTGCAAAAAATCATTGATGATTACGCGCGTGATTTTGCGCAACGATGCAATCTTACGCTCGCCGAAGATGGAGATGTTCCAACACTCTTCTGCGACAACTGGTATAACGCCGGCACATGCCCATGGGCCGACAGCAATCAGAGGAATCAAGTAGAGGTACATGACGCAGCAGAACAGGTCAACGTAGATGAGAACCTTCTCGCAGACTGGGAGGAGCTGGAACGGCGCATAGCCGGATATCCGCATTAAGTATCAACAATTCTTGAAGGAAACCCAACTATATATCGCGAACCTCATATATTAATTGTATTGTGAGGGTTCTTTATGGGTGGTCTCAGACAGGAACTTGAAATGGGTCTGGACTCCCTCTGGGACGAGGTGGGTTTCGCCGGAGGTCTCAGCGATGCGCCTGATTGGAGCACGCTCGGCCCGGAGATCCAGCCATTCTCACCGCCTTCCGCCAACGATCATCTTGGACGGCTTCGACGTCTCACGACGGAGCTCGGCAAGGCGATCACCTCCGGGGATGTCGCCGATGCCATCATTGCGGGCGCGACATCATCGCTCGGCGCGATATCCGGCTCCGTCGCAATCCTTTCGGATGACGGCGCCAGCATGTCCACCATCCGCTGTTTTGGCTATCCGGCCGGCGTGGTGGAACGATACCGCACCTACCCCATCGAGACCAGCCTTCCGAACTCCGATGTCGCGCGTTCCGGCACTCCTCTCTTCGTCGAGTATGTCGCGGAGCGGGACCGTATGTATCCGCATCTGGCGCATTCAACCTCACGTCAACGAGGGGCGCTTGCCGCCATGCCGCTTATCGTTGATCGGCGGACAATCGGAGGACTCGCACTGAGCTTTCCGTTCGACCGGCCGTTTTCAAACGAAGACAGGGACTTTCTGCAAACGATCGCCGACCTGTGCGCACAGGCCTTTCAGCGCGCCCTGCTCTACGATAAAGCCCAGCATGAGCTTGCCGAACGCCGCAGGCTGGACCGAGCACTTGAAACAGCGAACGCGGAGTTGACAAAAGCTTTACACAGGGAACACACCATAGCCGCCACCCTGCAGCAATCGCTATTGCTGACTCCGGGACCAAACGATTTCCCCGGCCTCGATGTCCGCACAAAATACTGCCCGGCCGTCAAGGATCTCCAGGTGGGAGGCGACTTCCTCGATGTCTTCGCCCTTCCCAATGGCCAAGTCGCCCTCGTCGTCGGCGATGTCTCCGGAAAAGGACTGCACGCCGCTGCCCGCACCGCTGAGGTGAAGTATGTCCTGCGAGGGTATCTGCGTGAGTCCTGCAATGCAGGTTTCGCCATGGGGCGGCTCAACCACTATCTATGGGAGGCGCAGCGCTTGGAACGCAAGTCTGCCGACGCCGGCTTCATCTGCTTGACACTTGGCATCATTGATCCCGCGACCGGCGAAACGACATTCGCGCTCGCCGGCTCCGAGCCTCCCGTTATTATCCGCACGGACGGGGCGGCTGAAGTAATCGGCGGGCACGGCCTTCCACTCATCGTCAGTGAGACATCGGTATATGAGCCAAGCTGTCATATGCTGAATCCCGGCGATATTCTCGCGATCGTCACCGACGGCATCACGGAAGCCCGCACCGGCGCAAACTTCTTTGGAACCGAAGGTTTCGTGGAAGTCATCCAAAACCATCTCTCCTCCCGCACCCTCGGCCAAACGTCTGAGACCGTCGTAAACGCCGCACGAGCATTCGCCGGCGGCATCCTCCGCGACGACGCCTGCGTCCTGCTTGCCCGGCGGTAAGAAGTTCCACTGCACTGTAATGGCGGATGGAGAGGTCCGCTCGCCATTACAGTGCATTGGCTTCCCTAATGAAACGCAATTACAGTCACCGTGTCAGGCACGTTCAGTGTGACTGCTCCGGAGACGATTGGGAGCGTACTCTGGGTGAGCTGCCAGGTCGTGGTATTGTAACTGTAGACCGTGACATTGCCGGAGCGATTGGGGAGGCTGATACTAGTAGGCATCGCCGGGGGGTGCAAATCCCGGGCAGTTGTGGCGATGTTGGCGCCGCCGGCGTCACAGGTCGCGGAATCGGCGACCTCGTGGTAAATCAAGAGGTAGAAGGTCCCGTTGCTCTTCTGCAGCAGCATGTGATGGACATACCAGGTCCGGTAGAAGTAGCCAGGATCTGAAACCGAGACGGAGTAAGCCGCGCTGCCGGGAGTGAAGGAAGCGCCGGGCTCTGCCAAGAGGCCTATCAGGGACTTCAGAGCCGTGTAGGCAGGTTTGGGCGTCAGCGAGTTGTATACCAGGCCGAAATTCTGCTCGGGGTCCGCCTGGTCCGCGCCCTGATCCAGGAACTCGTAGAGGTATGTCCGCCGAATGCCGCGCCGGAAGTACTCGGTCACGAGGCGCGGAATATACTTGGCGAAAGCAACCTGGCTCACCGAGTGCCATCCCGTGCCCGTCGTGTAGCCGGTCTCCGTAGCTACCATCGGCTTCGTGCCGGTCTGCGGCGACTGCTCATCGAACGCGACATTGAACTCATCGATATTGTTCGACGGCTGCTGCCCGCACTGGATATAGCTGCTCGTCGCCGTATGTGGGATGCCGTCATAGTCGAATGCCCAGCAGGTCGCGTTTCCCTGGTTCGGGTACGGATGGAAGTTCCCGTAGTCGGCGTATGGAGCCAGCTGCCCCGGCGCGTACTGACTGCCGGACCACAGGGTCATCGAATACAGTGGCAGCGATGCGGTCGCCGGGTCCGCCTTCAGGGCGACGTCGAGATCCCCCAGCCACCAGAGCGGCCCGGTTGGCCAGCCTAAGCCATAATAGGTTTCGTTCAGCAAGGACCAATAATAATTGGACTCGTTTGGCCCCTCCAGTGACTCGACCACCGAGCCCGCCCCAACAGCCTTGATTTGCGGGATCAGTGTCGACGTGAAGTACGACGATGTCTGGTTCGTGCCGGGAGGACAGTCCGCCACCACCAGAGTCTTTATCCCGGAGGCCGCCAGATCCGCGTTGTGGCTGTTGAACCCATCGCGGTGATGGCGGACGCCAAGGCCAACTAGCAACGACTTCGCCGTTGAATAGTTATTTGTGTACACACCCGTCCAACCGAAGTGCGTATTGACACCGATGCTGTCCACCAGAGAGTCGGCGCTCACGGCCTGGACATTCGAGAGGGAAACGCTGTCGAAGGCCGCGGCGCACAGGGTTCCGGGTGAGTGGCTGACAACGCACATCCCGACATATGCTGTGCCGATGGCGATCGGCTCCGGCGATCCCATCTGGGTCCATGCGCCCGGCGTATTACTGCTGTCCGGCGCTGAGTAGGCGGTGACGTTCCCGGCGATGCGGACCAGCTTGAGCCATGTGACAGTGTAGCCGGTCCCACTGACCCAGCCGCAGTTCGGCGTGGCCGCGTTGCGGTAATTGATCTGCGCAACACTGCTGGGTGTCACAATTGCGTCGACAAAGTTAGATGACGCCGACAAACTCTGCCGGATCATGATCCCGGCTTTGGCCCAGGTGTTGGTGTTACCAACCGAGGTGACACGGGCAATTATGGTCGTGTCACCTGTGATCCGCTGAGAGACGAAGTGGAACTGATCGCTCCCGTTGAAGATATCGCTCCCCGAGCCTGATACAGTGAACGTCCCTCCTACGACATTCCCGTAGGAAGACTGGACGCTCGACGAATACAGGGATGTTCCCGCTGCCCCCGTCGCGCCGACATCCGCTCCCTGCCACGGCGGCGGCAACTGGTCCTGTGCGCGCACGGCCGGGGCAGACAGGTAAATGGCAGCGAGAGAGACCACTACTAAATGCAATACACTGAACAGCTTTTGTATCATTAATAACAATCCTAAAATTTGCAGGAGCGCTTCACCGAGAAGCGCTCCGCCACGGCCGATCAGCCGCGTGAAAGCGAGGATCAATTCGGATATGGGCGCTACCAGATCGTCTCGTTGATCCGGAAAGTCACCGCAAAGTTGCCCAGGCTATCCGGCGAGACGGGCGGATTCGACGTATCCATTTCGGAGACTTTTGCCCATGGAAGATATTTCACGTGACCGTCGGCCATCAGGTAGCTGTTGGCAAGCTGGCTGCGGTCGTGCCGGTCGGTACGGATTGGCAGACAGAAAGCGTGCCCGCCCCAGGCATGCGTGTGCGCGCCGTCCAGGGCAGTGCTTCCAGTCTCAGTGGGCGTCAGGTCCGACTGCAGCAGGATTGTGGAGCCGGGAACGGAACCGCTGGCCGGCCAATTGAGGTTTGACGACGAGTCGATCAACTCCGTGTCGGCTTCGTAAAGCAAAACCGTAGCGCTGGGCGATACCAACTGGGCGTCGGATGCTCCATACTCGTTCTGTCCCGATGATCCCTGGCCGACCTGGATCGCGATGTTCAGGGCGTAGGAAATTGGGTAAGCACTGCCGGTGACCTGGCGGGAATCGTCGGGACACTTAAAGACTCCCGGCGATTTGACGTACGGGTAGATATGCCCGGCCCAGCCGCAGCCATACCAGGAGCTGTTTGGATAGGTCTCGTCGTTGTCCTGAATATATTGCATGAACCCAAGACCCAGCTGCTTCTCATTCGAAAGGCATTGAGTCTGGCGGGCTTTCTCACGGACCTTTGCGAAGACTGGAAAGAGAATAGCCGAAAGAATCGCTATAATAGCTATAACTACTAGTAATTCGATAAGAGTGAATGCTTTAGCTTTCTTCATTAGTTCGCCTCTCCTGCAATAAGGGAGCGATCAGGAACCTGCTTTGAATGAGATCCACGACCGCTTACTGCGTCCATCATAACACAGGGCCTGCCTCGTGTCAACACCGTTTGAGCATATTTGTTTTACAATCGTGTTAGTTTCTTTTCCATTGACTATGGAACGGAACCGAGACGCTTTATGGGCCCGGGATCAACCGGAGCTCATGATTTCCGGTTGGCTACGGGTTAGTTGCTTACAATTGTCGACCGGTGTGATATAATCGTGTTACTCAATTGTGAAAGTTTCTTCGTCTCCGGCAGTCGATATGATGGAAGATACCAAGTTCGCCCCGATCTATAAGCGGATTGAAGAAGACTTGCGCGCCCAGATCCAGTCCGGGCGCTGGGGTCCCGGCGCGATGATCCCTGGCCGGCGCGAGCTCGCCGAGGTCTACGGGGTAACGCCGCCGACTATGATGAAGGCTATCCGCGGCCTGGTCGCCGATGGCATACTCAAGACACACGGCAGCCGCGGAACTTTTGTCAATGCCTCCGGCCGCGTGGCGTCCGGCACTGACAAGCTTGTGCGATCTATCGCACCGGCGGCTGCCGAGCGGCCGCGCCCAACCACCGACGATCCGTCCGGTTACGGACGCCGGCCGGGCATGGTCGGAATCATCGCCCGGTACGACAGTCCGGCGGACTTCTGGACACGCACGATTCTGCAGCATATCGAGCAGGACCTTCAGGATGCCGGGATCCCTTCGCGCTTCGTGAATGTCAACTCCAGTTTAGCGGAGGATGAGTTGCTGCTGCCCGAAGCCGTAGAGAGGCTGCGCGCGGAGAATGTCGACGCGCTCGTGATCATTCTCTACCACGACCACGGGCCAATGGAGCGACAGTTCGATGAAAAGGTCTGGCACGCTCTCTCTGACTTGCTCTCCGATATGACCATCCCGGTGGCGCTGGTCTCGACCCGCCGCCTGAATTTCTTGCCGGTTCAGGTCTTCGCCCATATTCACTACGACCACCAATTCTGCGGATTTCGCGCCGCCCAGCACTTGATCGAGCAAGGCCACCGCCAGATTACGATCCTGGCCCCCTTCGCGATCCCATGGCTCGACGAGCGCATCGCCGGCGCCCAAGAGGCAGTTCGCCAGATGGGGCTGCCCGCCGCCGCACTCGATATCTATCGCTGGCGTCAGGAAGACGAGTACGATTGGGCGTTCCACGACGAGCGCGGTCTGGCCTGCGGGCGCGACCTGCTGGGCAATCGGTCCTGCCCGCGCGCCGTGATCGCCCCCAATGATCTCGTGGCCCGAGGGTTCCTCATGGCCGCCGAAGAACGAGGCTTCCGAGCCGGCGTCGACTACGCTATCATAGGCTGCGACGACGATGACTTTGCAAGCGCTCTGGGACTGACCACGCTGCGCCCCCCACTCAAGATGATGGCCGATGAGACTGCGGCTCTGCTCATCGAGAACCGCTACCAGGGACGCGCCTTCGTGCAGGTCAATCTCCATCCCACCCTCATCGCCCGCGCCAGCACCCGCTGAACTCATTCCACCGCCGACCACCCATACCGGACCGACACTCGTCAATCAGGTTCGGCCGAGCATTTGGCTGCCTCTCCTCCGGCCCGCGGTCAACTCCGCTCCCTATTGACGTAGCGAACGGCCCGCGCCATATACCATGCCGAGAGGAATTTTATTTCCGGCGCAAGCTTGACAATATCATTTCGTTTTGATTAAATTAGTTGCACGACCGTGAAACTAATTAGTTCTACGTCAAAGAGTGATAGCGAAGAACGACATCATGGCGCCCAATCGTTCAGCATCATCCCATTCCTGATGGGATATTTACTCGGCTGCCCGCCTGAGGCGAGGAGCCTACCCATATGAGGTCTATTCCTTGACACGACACTCCAGCATATCTCGCTCGGCGCTTGCCGCTGCGATCCTATCCGCCTTCAGTCTTGAGGCGGCTCCGCCGACTGCCCGCGCCGCGCAACCAGCCTATCGAGCCGATCAGTTTACCGACTTCGTCGGATTGAGCGCCTCTCCCTTCGACAACTACCAGGCCGACGGCGCGGGCGCGGGCATGGGGACGAAATACCCGCCCTCCGTCTTCTTCGATCTGGGCGTGCGCCACTACCGAGCCTCACTCAAGTACGCTCTCACCCCTGCCGATGCGCCTAAGAAGGTAGGTGACGCTTACGATCGGTACGGAGCTCAGGCAATGCTGTTGATCGACGCCCTGCATGACGGCATGATCCAGGACGTCGTCGGCCTGGTCAAGCAGTACCCGAAGGGCTCGATCGACCTGATCGAGGGGCCGAACGAGTGCAACAACAAGTTCCCGCCGCAGGAGCTGAACCTGAAGTACGGCGGTAAGAGCGACGAGGCGGCCGGGGCGGCCTACATGAACGATCTTTACCCGGCGCTGAAGGCCGATCCGGCCACGCGCGATATCGGGGTAGTCTCTTACACGGCCATCTTCACCGATTACCATCTTGCTCGTCCGTGCGCCTCGTTCGATTACAGCAATATGCACTCATACCAGGGCTATAACGTGCCGGAGGAAAGCATCGAGCCGAATGAGGTTCGCTTCTACAACCTGCTGCCGGCGAACGCGACCATCAAGCCCTTCATACCAACCGAATGCGGTTATAACGTCGAGGCCGATATCTCCAACGGCACGAAGACGGTGGGATCGCTGCGGGCGCAAGCGCTGAACATCCCGATGCTGCTGGCGGAATATTTCCGTCACGGTCTCCCACGGACCTACCTCTTCGCGCTGCACAACGCCGACGGTTACGGCCTGCTGGAGAGCGACCAGGCGACGAAGCGTCCGTCGTACTATGCGCTGAAAAGCTTTCTCTCCACGATCAAGGACGCCGACTGGGATCGCAAATCCCATCGCTGGGTCGGTGGCGACTTCACGCCTCGGGCGCTGATCTTCTCACTCAAGGACGCACCGTCCACAGTCCACACGCTGGTGCTGCAGAAGAAGAGCGGCCGCTACCTCCTGATGATCTGGAACGAGGTGCGCAACTACGACCAGGATGCCCGCAAGGACATCATCAATCCCGCCGTGCCGGTGACGCTTAACATCTCCACTTCGCTTGCACCGAAGGCTGCCATCCTGACCCAGAACGCGACCGGCCATTACGACACGGCGACGAAACCGATCGCGAACGGTAAGTTGAAGCTGGATGTGCCGGCGTCCGTCATGTTCGTCGAGCTCGATCCACGCGCCGCCGCGCCGGCGTCCGTTCCCGCGCCGAAGACGCTGACCGGGACCGCCACCGGCGGCGCGATCCGTCTCGCCTGGCCCAGTCCGGCCTCGAAGCGTGTTGCAGGCTACTTCGTCTATCGCAACGGCGAGTTCCTGTCCGACACGCGTGAGACACGGTTCGAGGACACATCCTCCTGGATTCGTCCCGGTCTTGGCTACTCCTACGCCGTGCGCGCCTACGACAGCGGCGGCAACATGTCCGCGCCGGCGTCGGCCGTGATTGTGACACCGAACCGGCGTCCGAACCTGGTCTGCACGAACGTAGAGATACCTACTGTGCATGCCGGAGAGCACGTTGCTTTCCGCGCCACGCTGAAGAACATCGGCGACGGACCGACGCCGCCTGACACAGTGACCGGGCTGACTTTCTTCGTCGACGGCAAATACACGGCCTATTACACCACCAACGGAACGCCGCTGCATCCGGGGCAATCCGTGACAATGACAACCGATGGCGGCCCCAACCACGGTCTGTGGACGGCCACGGCCGGCGCGCATCTGCTGCGTGTGCAGGTAGACGATATCGACCGTGTTCCCACCGAGAGCCGCAAGGACGACAACAATGTGGATCGCACCCTGCTGGTGGATGTCGCACAGCAAGGAGAGCTGATCGGCAACGGGGATCCCGCGCCTGGCAGTGTGGACCTGACGGCGGAGGGAACGGAGGACTGGGCGCACTGGGGCCAGGGCGGCAAGAACGGAATCAACCGCAAGTCGTCGGGAGGCCACAAGATCGGTGACCTGACATATGCCGGCTCCGGCTACTGCGACGCCACTCCAGGCTTCGGCATAGGCGCGTCGTGGACCGACGGCGCGCCAGTTGCCCGGCAGGACGATACCCACGCCAGCCTGTGGCTCAACAATGTCGGCTATGGCTACCGATTCACAGCACCGGCCGATACGTCTGAACATGTCCTGCGTGTCTATGCCGGCGGCATAGAGGGAGCCGGATGCACGCTGACCGCGCATCTCTCTGACGGCTCCGCGCCGGACTATGTCAGCAACACGTTCAACGGCAATCTGTCATTCGATTTTGCGGCCGTGCCGGACAATTTTACCGGCGTCTATACATTGCGTTACCGCGCCGCTTCGCCAGGACAGACTCTGACGGTAACGTGGGCATTGACCAGTGAACCAAACCGCTTCCTCGGTCAGGCCCGTCTGCAGGCGGCAACGCTGGCACGAAAATAAGCTTGTAGTGAGCAAAGGTCTCCAATTATCCGCGCGAGGAGACCTTTAGCTCGCCTCGTTTACAATCCGGTTCTTATTGGTACCCTTTCAAAGTCGATGACTTTTGTGAAAGAAGGATTGTGCCATGTCAAGGACGATCGATAAGATCATGGATTCAGATCTGAACTCCAGCACATTTGAGGAATCGGAAAGAAGCTTTGACGAGCTTTCCGAAGATACGCAGATGCCCGGTCAGTCAACCTCTCCCCCTGAAACGGATGGAACGTCTGAAGATGTGAAGCGCCTCTCGCTGCTTGGGCAGAATGTCGGCAACAAAGAGCGCCTTATTTCTCTAATAGGCGGAAGCGCCATCGCGCTTTACGGCCTGAAGCGCGGTTCCAAAGTGGGCTATACGCTCGCTGCGGCAGGCCTGGGATTGGCGGCTCGTGGCGCAACCGGTCACTGCGGCGTCTACGGCGCGATGAAAAAGAATACGGCCACTGAAGAACCGAAGGCTACAACCGTAGATGTTAAAGCCGTTATCACTATCGGTCGCCCACCTGAAGAGATCTACAATTTCTGGCGCAATTTTGAAAACCTGCCACGCTTCATGTACCACCTCGAATCCGTGACGATCAATGAAAACGGCACATCTCACTGGGTTGCCAAGGCTCCGCTGGGGCGCACCGTCTCCTGGGACGCCGAGATTACGGAAGAGGAAGCGAGCACGCATATCAGTTGGCGTTCGCTGCCCGGATCGACGATTATGAACGACGGCATCGTCTACTTTAAGCTTGCGCCGGGCGGACGCGGAACGGAAGTTCATGTCAGTCTCACCTACCAGCCGCCGGCCGGAGAACTGGGCCGCGCGATAGCGCTGATGACAGGCGAAGAACCCAAGAACCAGATCAAGAATGACCTGATGAGGCTCAAGCGGCTGCTTGAAACCGGCGAGGTTGCCACGGTCGAAGGTCAAACCCATGGCGAGCGATCGCTGAAGGGGCGTCTCCTGAACAAGCGGGAAGGATAAATATATGAAAGCGCTAACCTGGCATGGAAAGCATGATGTCCGCGTGGATAACGTTCCTGAACCGAAGATCCTCAACCCGCGCGACGCCATCATCAAAATCACGTCGACCGCAATTTGCGGCTCTGACCTGCACCTTTACGACGGTGTAATCCCGACAATGGAACAGGGCGACATCCTTGGCCATGAGTTTATGGGCGAAGTCGTCGACCTTGGCGCCTCAGTGCGAAATCTGAGCATCGGCGACAGGGTTGTGGTGCCATTTACGATTGCCTGCGGAAACTGCTTCTTCTGCTCCAAGCAGATGACATCGCTCTGCGACAATTCCAATCCGAACACGATGCTTGCGGAGAAGGTCTACGGCAAGTCGCCGTCAGGTCTCTTCGGCTACTCACATATGCTCGGCGGTTATGCCGGCGGCCAGGCCGAGTTCGCCCGCGTCCCCTTCGCCGATGTCGGACCATACAAGGTGCCCGAAGGGTTGACCGACGAACAGGTGCTGTTTCTCACCGATATCTTCCCAACGGGATATGAAGCCGCTGAGAACTGTAATATCCAGCCGGGCGACACTATCGCGATCTGGGGAGCAGGGCCGGTAGGCCAGTTTGCAATCCGCAGCGCCTTCCTTCTCGGCGCGGAGCAGGTGATCGCAATCGACAATATCCCGGAGCGTCTGGAAATGGCGCGAGCTGCGGGAGCGATCACCATCGAGTTCGACGACGAGAACCTGACGGATAAGCTTCTGGAATTGACGGGCGGTCGCGGACCGGATGCCTGTATCGACGCCGTGGGCCTTGAGGCGCACGGTTCAAGCATGGGAGAAGTCTACGACTGGATCAAGACGACGGCGCGTATGGCTTCTGATCGGCCTAATGTCATTCGCCAGGCAATCATGAATTGCCGCAAGGGCGGAACGGTTTCCATCCCCGGCGTCTACGGCGGTTTGCTCGATAAGATGCCGATGGGCGCGGCCCATGCCAAGAGCCTGACCTTCAAGATGGGCCAGACGCATGTGCATAAGTACCTGCCGAAGCTGATGGATCATATCCAGGCCGGCCGCATCGACCCGAGCTTCGTGATTACCCACACAATGCCGCTCGATCAAGCGCCGCAGGGATATGAGACCTTTAACAACAAGCGCGACGGCTGTATTAAGGTCGTACTCAAGCCGGACCTGATTACGGAGGCGTAAAATGTGTCCGTGGGGGCATTTGCCCCCATCTCTAAACGCTTGCTGCCCTGGCGAATAAATTCACGGGCTGGTAAGGTCACGAGTGCCCAGAGGGCGCTTGTGAACTTGCTAGCCGTGCCACCCAGGGGTACCCGGTCGCCAGGGCAAAGGGACACTTTGTGACCTTACCAGCCCCGGGTACCCACTCCGTGGGTGTTCAATCGCCAGGGCAAAGCCGACATATCAGAGTTCGCAATCATTTAGCGCTCCATTACCCGCCGCAGATTTGCTCACCTCTTCAAGTCCTTTTGCGGTAATTGTAACCTAGAAAACTTTTCTTGGTGAACTCGACTGATCTCCCCTTGAATTCGTCTATAATCCAGATGCGATCCGGAACGTAAAGCGATCGTTCGTAAGAAATCATGTGTTTGTGAGATCGCGCATCGCCAAATGGCGATCCGATCGAACGAAATGGGCCAAAGACGGCGGATCTTCTCACAACAATTCGCATCGCCATGACCCAAGAAACAAAACCGGAACCAAATCGTCCCGCGGAACCCTACCGCACACGCTCGACCGCTGAGGTGCTTCTTCTCACTGCGGCCGTCCTCACTGCTTTTGGGGCATTAGCCGGCCTCATCACACGCTTTCTCACTCTCGCAGCCCCCGTATGGCTCGCCATGCCGGCCGGTATCCTGCTCAGCCTGGTATTCGTCGCGACGCTCATCATATCTGTCGGCAAAACAACGCGCAGTATCTTGACTGCGACAGCGGCTGTCGTCCTCATTGTGGCGCTTTTATGGTCACTACCCTCTAAACTGCGCGGTAGTCATCAAAAACACAGCAGTCGCCTCAAGTCGAATTGCCCAATTCAACTCACCATCGTTTACGTCTAACTCTGTCTCGATAGAAACCATTGACGGAGCAGGTTTACTGTATGGCATCCCGATGGAATGAACATTATAGACTTACATACGATTAGGATCGACCGTCAAGGAGGAACGTATGGCTTCGATAGATAACAGCCAGACCGGGCTGACACCGGCAGGCAAATTGTTCGGCGTGGGCGCCGATATGCTGGGCCAGATAGAGAAGACGATCAGCAATCAAAAAATTACAGGGCTGCGTATCAAGCTTGGGAACCGGGTGCTCAAAGAGGTTTCGATCGAGAAGGCGTCCACCATCATTACGGTCGTCCTGGCGCTCGTCGCGGTTGTGGTAAGCTCCCTGTCCGTCGAGGTCGAGCACGAACCACAGCCCACTACCAGCTAATGTAATGCCTCCTTCCCGGAACAGCTTGCGTGGTATAATAGCTCCGTAACCAACGGCGATGGAACCCGCCGGGGCTTTCTGCCCGAACTGCTTGAAGAAAAGCTGATGGCTCCTGCTCCTGCCGAACGTGTCGAGAGATTCGATGCATTCGGCAGTTCGGCAGGAGCCATTTGTTTTGGGAGGACGGCAATGAACGTTATGGGATATCTCCTGATCGCGCTCGGCGGAGCGATCGGCGCAGTGGCCCGATATGTGGTGGGATCGGCTGTGCATTCGCGTGTAGTGGGAAATTTCCCCTGGGGCACGTTTATTATCAACGCCACAGGTTCGTTCCTGCTGGGCCTGGTCAATACGCTGCTTGCAGACAGGTTCCTCACCAGCCCGCACTGGCGGCCGCTGTTCACCATCGGCTTCGTTGGCGCTTATACAACCTTCAGCACCTTTGAATACGAAACGGCAAAGCTGGGCTCATCCTGGCAGGCGCTGGGAAACCTGCTCGGCAGTGTTGTGGCCGGATACGCATGCGTCTGGCTCGGCATATTTGCCGCCCGCTGGATTACCGCATCCCACGGCCATATCCGCGCGTAACCCTGCTAATATGGGAATAACCTTCCCATGAACTCAGCTACTCGCACAATAACCGCATTATCGATCGCTGTTACACTTGGCGGCGCGGCTGCCCTTTACGCCGACGACAGCGCAATGAGCGGCACCAGCGGATCAGTCAAGCCGCTTCAGTCTCATCCTTCCGTACGCATGGTTGCGGAAGAGGTAACCATCGATAATCCAGCCGATGCCCATGTTAAGGCGACGTTTCACTTCCGCAATGAAGGCCCGGCGCTCAACGTACTTATGGGCTTTCCCGCTCAATCTTCGGGCGATGCCGGCGATATGCGCGGCAAGTTGAACGACTTCCATTCCTGGATCGACGGCTCGCCGATCACTGTGACAAACCGCAAGGCTCCTGACGGCGATGAAGGCGGCCCGTACGAGGACTGGCTCATCAAGACGGTCCCATTCGGCGAAAACCAGACACGAACAGTCGTGGATACATACCGCGGCGGCGGAGGCGAGGTATCAGACGGCGAACGCTGGTTCACCTACGTTCTAACCACCGGGTCCAACTGGAAAGGACCAATCGGCCGCGCGCGCGTCACCTGCAATCTCGGTTCTCTCTCAGGCTTTAGTCCCATTGAGATTTCACCTGCCGGTTATCACCGCAGTGGAAATATAATCACCTGGGACATGCGAGACATTGAGCCGACTAAGAACATCGAGATTCGCTGGACTGAAGCATTTATGAATGTTCGTGTAAACGGCAAGTACCCATGGCAAAGCCAGTCTTCAAAGGATGAGCAGAAAAGCCCCATTCGCGTACAAGATTTCGCATACGATATGGAATTCCGCACGATAGGTCCTGTGCGGCGCGGCAACGACGTCTGGTTGCCGGCTAAGCTTGCAGCGAAGTGGCTGGACGCAAAGTTTGCAGTTCAGGAAGCCGGAAAACGTGTCCGTGTAAAGCGAGGAAGCCGCTGGGCCGATGTGACCGTCGGAAGCTCTACTGTTCGTCTATCGAGTGGCAAGACAATCACGATGGCATCGGCGTCAAACTACCAACAGAATAAGGAAGATCCGGCGCATCCATTTACGATGACCTCCCTTCGGACGCTGGTTACGGCATTCGGCGGAACGATGACATACAATACAGCCGCCAACAGGATGGACATCAGCATTCCATCTTCTTAATCCGGTTCGATTTCTGGGATAATATCGATATGAACTCCCTTCCTCTGAAAATTGCCGCCGTCACATTGCTTGTGGCGCTTACAGGCTGCGGCAAACATTCCGATGTCACCCCGAACGGACCGAATAATATCGCGCCGTCCGGAAGCGGCTCGTCGTCACCGGTCGCTTCCAAACCGGATCCGCACAACCCGTCGGCGCCCATCCTGCCGGACCCGGCCAAGACGCCTGGCGATGTGCTCGATGTCGCCTCTTCGGATGTCTGCGTCTCAGGCTATTCAAAACTCGTCCGCAATGTTCCGAGCGCCGTCAAACGGCAGGTCTACGAGTCGTACGGCATCACGCATCGCGAGAAGGGCGAGTTCGAAGTCGATCACCTGATCAGCCTGGAACTGGGCGGAAGCAACAGCGTCAAGAACCTTTGGCCACAGTCTTTCCTTACGGAGCCGTGGAACGCTAAGGTCAAGGATCAGTTGGAGAACGAGCTTCATGCTGAGATCTGTTCCGGCAAGATCGACATGAAGACGGCGCAGCACGAGATCGCAACGGACTGGATCGCCTCATACAAGAAGCACTTCAACACGGATCAGCCGCTCAACGAAAAGAGCGCCGCCAAACGCTATAACAGCTACGGCAATTCATCACGTTCAAAGGGCCATAGCTCGGCAACACCGAATACAGCCGTCGAGCAATCGAACTCCGCGGAAATCGACGATGCAGGATCACAGACTTCGCCAGGTTCGCAGCCATCATCCGCCACAAGCGGAACAGACAAGGTTTGGGTTAACACTCGCTCAGGAGTAATCTGGAAGCCCGGCAGCGAATTCTACGGCAAGACCAAGCAGGGCGAATACATGACCGAAAGCGAAGCCCTGGCAAAGGGTTATCATGCCGCCGGAGGCCACTAAGAATGTCCATCAACCATAAGCTGACGCATGTGATCCAGGGGCGCTCCATCGGCAGTATGACGCAGGAAGAGGGCAAGCTGCATGTGACGTTCGGCGACGGCTCGATCATGACGATCAAGACGGGCGAGGGCGCAGCAACTGCCGATATTGCCGGATCGGTCGTCGATCACACCGAACAGGATGTCACGCCCCCTGCCCTGCACCTCAAGTTCACCGGCGGCACAAGCTGGACGACCCCGCTCGCAGAAGCCACCTCATGCGTCATGCTCCGAAACGCCGCCGGCAAGCTCGAATACGTGGATTAGGCTTTGCCTAACTGCCCTCATTCGGCCGATAGTGACACTGAACTGTAACGAAGCGGCCGTCGCTGCCGAGGGTAAAAACCTCGGCAGCGAGCAGGTTTCTCACGCTCTCGTAGTAGAGCACCAGGCTGTTTACACCTGCAAAAGCCGAACGGAGTGTAAAGCGCAGTTCGGGATATGCGACCAATGCGCGAGCCATGTAGGCTCGCACGGCATCCTTACCGTGGATCGCCCCTGTAGGGTCTCCATTGATTGATGCAATCAACGGCGACGCGTAGATAACATTGTCATCATAGTGCGAAAGGATCGCCTCCAGGTCGTGCGCATTCCACGCCTCGATCCATTCCAACGCCAGGGCATCTGCCTCTTGCTGTGTCATTTCTGTTCTTCCTCGTTCTGATTGATTCCAATCGGCATCCTGCCGACATACTGGGCTCGTGGGCGGATCAGCCTGTCTGTGCGATACTGCTCAATCGCATGCCCGATCCAGCCGATTGTGCGGCCGATGGCAAAAAGCGCCAGCGCTGAACCGGGCGGCAGCTTCAGAGCATTGCTGAGGGCTGCCAGGCCATAATCGATTGTGGGACCCTCGCCTAGAATATCCTGTGCCTCACGAGCCACCTGCTCCGCCAGCAGCGCTTCACCTGAGCCGGGAGCGGCATTCGCAGCCAGATCCAGCAGCAGCCGCCCACGTGGGTCGCCCCCCGGATACAAACGGTGCCCAAAGCCAGGGATAGCTTCGCCCCGCCGAAGCCGGTCAGTCAGCGCGCCTCGCACATTATCACGCGTTCCTACCTCACGCATCAACGCTTCCACTCGATCGCACATTCCTCCGTGCTTGACTCCCTGCAAAGCTGCAAGCCCGGCAATTACGGCCTGATATGGATTTGCCTCTGCCGACGCAACACATCGCACCGTAAACGACGACACATTCAGCTCATGGTCCGCCGACAGAATCAGGGATGCCCTGATGGCATCGGCCACGGTGGGATTGCCCGGCGACCAGGCTTGCTGCAATGCGGACGCTAAAGACCCGTTTACGCTGCCCGAACCTGTGGCAATCGCTGTGAGCAGTCGCAGTATACGCGCTCCGGTCTGAGCAACTTGAACGGGGCGCAGATCATAAGCAGAGGGATCTTCGGCAGCCGCAACCGGCAAGAGTATCGCAAATCTCTCCACAATGCGCGCCGTTCCCAGATGTGTTTGAAGATCAGCGCACCTCAAAGGAATTGCTGCCCCTGACAGGGCAAACAAAGTGTCCGCATCCGCCATATCCCCTGTCCACATCAACGCCGCAACCCGCTCCGGCGTCTCCTCAACTGCCAGACCCAATGAATCATGCCCGCGATAGTAACATCGACCGCCATCAATGAATGTGAGGGCAGAATCGAGGATCGGCATACCCCAATCCAGCACGGCATCGACCACCGCCCCTGGTTCACGACGCAGCTGCTGACGCTCCTTGAGACGCTGCACATCGGCTGCAGGATAGCGGCGAACCCGCTTAGCGCCATCTGCTGCTTCCGACCGCAGCAGTCCCCGGCTGACATAAGAGTACAGCGTCGGCATGCTGATACCAAGCATCTTTGCCGCCTCGTCCGCTGTGAGATACTGCTGCTCCGTCATTCATGCCTCTTACCAATCCGAATATATTGATTTACAAATCAATATTGACAATATATCTACGATGAACCTATTATGTCTCAATACATTGTTTCGCGCAAGAGGATAATAGAAATGCTGACGAAAGAGTTTTCCCCCGGCCTTGCGGGGATTGTCGCGGCCGAAACCCGAATCAGCGACGTGGACGGCGAGGCGGGGCGTCTCGTCATTGCGGGATTTCCCGTCGAGGAATTAGCGCCGAAAGCGGCTTATGAAGAGATGGCATACCTGATCTGGCACGACCGTCTTCCTGATGGGGATGAGCTTGCGGCCATGACCCAATCGCTCGTTGAAAACCGTACTCTGCCCGAAATTACGATAGAGGTTCTGAAGGCTGCCGCGGAACAGCGCGCCGCGCCCATGGACGCCCTCCGCATGGCGGCTGCGACGCTCAGTTTGGACACGATCGACGCTGAACCAACCGATGAAGCGTGCGCCATTGCCGCCAAGTTTCCAACAATCATTGCATCATACTGGCGGCTAAAGGATGGAAAAGAGCCAGTAGCGCCAAGGGGAGATCTCGGCCAGGCCGCAAACTACCTCTATATGCTGCGAGGCGAAGAACCATCTGCTGCGGAGGCGCGTGCCTTGGAGACATATCTGAACACAGTGTCAGACCATGCCATGAACGCGTCGACCTTCACGGGACGCGTCATTATCGCCACCGGCTCCGATCTCGTCTCGGCCGTAACGGGAGCAGTCGGCGCATTAAAAGGTCCATTGCATGGCGGAGCCCCTGGTCCCGCTCTCGACATGGTTTTCGATATTGGGAAACCGGAGCGTGCGGAAGAGTATCTGAGAGAGCTCCTGAGGCGCGGTGAACGGATCATGGGGTTTGGACATCGAGTCTACAAAGTGCGCGATCCCCGCGCCGATGTGCTCGCAGGAGCTGCCAGTATTTTGTACGCTGAGGGAGCGGCGGATCATCAGGTATACGAACTCGCCATGCATGTCGAAGAAACGGCGCTACGTCTCCTCGAAGAATACAAGCCGGGACGGCGCCTGCAGACGAATGTCGAGTTCTACACGGCATTGATCCTGCATGGTCTGCAGCTCGATACGGAACTCTTCACGCCCACCTTCGCCATCGGACGCGTCCTTGGCTGGATCGGCCACTGCTTCGAACAACAGCGCACCGGCCGTCTGATCCGCCCTCAATCGCAATACATCGGAGAAACCAACAGGAAATACGTTCCGATCAACGAGAGATAGGAATCCTCTCCCCCAAGCTCGTACAACTCGCTTTTCCCCTCTCCGAATGTTGCGTCAGGCTGGCACACTCGGTGGCAACAGCGGAAAGGGGCGTCCGATTTTCGTAAACCAGACGACTCTTTCATGTGCATAGCCTATGATTACAGGCTATGCACATGAAAGAGTCGCCTGGCCACCGATCCTTGGACATCCCTTTCCGTTTCGGAGAGGGAAGAGGCGCGACAGCGCCTGAGGGAGAGGATTCTTACGAGGCCCTCTCCGCCAGTCGCTTGTAAAACTCCTCCACATCGACATTATCTGCGAGGCCGGATACCTGGCCGTCTCCGACCTCCACGATAATCCAATCGCCTTCGGCCGTCTGGGCAATATCCATGGATAGAAACGGCGACAGGTCCCGGACAAATGGCAGATAATCTTCGTATGGCGGAGAAACTTCCGTGTAATTAGCGTCATCCCAGTAGGGCGTCGACATCAGGAGCTTACCCTGGAATACAAAGGCGCGGTATTCCAGGCTCAGGCTGATGCCGCTACGCGGATGCTTTCCAACAGATGCCAGAGGCACAAACTCGCGGTACACTACGCCACCGGCAAGGTCTTCACCTTGCCGCTCGATAAACGTACTGGTCACACGCTCGACATGGTCCAGATCGCCTGCGGAAGGCATAAAGAACGCCTCATTCCACTCATGCTTGCGCGACTTTACGAAATCTTTGATAATGATCGGCTTATCGCCAAATGGCGACACAAGCGTCTGCGTTGCGGCGCGTGTCAGGGGGATATCTGTCGTCCAGACAGTCGCCGGCGTTGCCTCCCGGATTGCATCATATGCCATCGGAAGATAGTGAGCGCGACGATACTGCTCCGGTGACGTGAGCATTTTCCAGCCGATCTCTGAAAGCTCCGATGCCAGCGCAGCATACTGTTCAGGGGTAATCATCCAGCCGCGATAAAGACATGACTGTGTTCCGTCACCGTCCGGAACGCGCGCCACAGCGCCGGTCGCATCGCCGCTGAGAAGCGCCTCAATATCGATGTATCTCGTTTCAAAACCGGCATCACGCGCAGCATCGCGCTCCCGCGCATAGTCGGGATCAACGCGCTTCTGCTGAAATGGCTCGCAGGGAAAAAGGATTAGCATTAAGGTTACCGTGCTTGGACAAATTTAGGCTATGGGAGCTTTTGAACTCGCAGCTATATCAGTCCCGGATGGGACATCTTATAGTGCTCAAGGACGAGGGTCGTCCCTTTAGGGCCGGTCAGGAGGTAGAGACGATCGACCGTATGCAGCATCAGCCAGAAGCCATGCCCGAGTGTGGATGCCGTGGAATAGCCCAACTCCAGGGTTGCCCGTGGCAGGCATTCCAGGGATATCCCATCGCCGGAATCTTCGATCCATACCAGAACACGATCATCCTGTGAGTAAATGGAGGCAATACCGCCGCCGGCATGGACAAGCGTATTCATAGCGGCCTCGCTCGAAGCCGTAATCAGCTCTTCCGTCCGCTCCGCAGCAAAGCCGCCGGCGCTGCACGCTTCCGTCACAGCATGGCGCACAAGTCGCAGCTTATCGGATGCGTCGACGGTAATATCGATCCACGAAATGTCAGGCCGGGCCGGCAGGTCGTTAATATTTGTGCACAGCCATAATTTCCCCTGCGTTACGCTTGCCAGCACATCACGGTAGAATTCGCGCTGCTGTTCCACATGGCGGCGAACCTGCGCAAGGAGAGATCGGTTCTCTTCCTCCACGCGTTTGCGCTCAGACAGTTCGGCTTGAGCCTTCGCATAGAGGACCGCATTGCGGCTCGCAGCCGCCACCTGCCCCACAAGCGCCTCAAACAGGGTGAGTTGTGCGGGAGAATAAGCGTTTGCCGCATGGCTCTGCACCTGTGCCACCCCAACCACGGCATTATCCAGCAGAAGAGGCACCATCATCAAAGAGCGTGTCGTATCGTCATCAGGCTCGTCGCTGACCTGACCGTCGCTGTCGACGAAGTGCAGCTTCGAATGACGGCCGTAGTAAGCTGGCACATCACCGATTACAATCGCCTCGCCTGTGTGGATGACATAGCTTTGAAGCCCCTGATCCTTCGGCGCGAGCGGAAGCGCCGGAAAACCGGAAGGATCCAGTCTCGCGCCCTCGACCCATGCATAGTCGCATCGGATCATACCGTCTTCAGCCGTATATCGCGATACGATCAAGCTGACACAGTCAATCGTCCGGTCGAGCAGAGATTTCAGCGTCTCGTAGATGACGCCGATGTCCAGGGTCTGAGCAAGCAAATGGCCGGCTTCATAAAGCAGCACGAGATACTCGCCGCTGGATTCCAACTGGCGGACGCGCTCTACCGGATCCATAGCCGGAAAGTCGGCGGATTTAGTGTCAGCAGATGCTGTTGCATTGCTTTCAGGCTCAGTTTCAGCCGGAGATGCGTCGCCATTCGATTGTGTATGGGGAATTTCCACGTCCACTTTAATTCAGGATACCACCAAAGATACGATTTTTGCAGACGTGGCCGGACAGTAATCTATAGCACTACTTACGCAATTCCATGTTACGCAAACAAGCACAGTGATACTCTGCCAAGAAACACAAAAGTTTGACGGTTATATTTCTCTTATAGATCGATAAAAGCCGATTACGGCATGGCTGTCGCCGTCTATCGACAAAAATGAGCCGCCTGGTTCCCTATGGAATCAGACGGCTGCACTTCTGGTAGTTAAGACTAAAAGCCTATCTATCGCGCCTTCTTCCGCGCTATGCCTGTAATTTCTGCGAGTGCATTCGCTCGATCTTCGGCCGTATACGAAAGGCGATACTCCTCACTTACCGGAATTCGCCACTTTGCATTTGTAGAGCCAATCGACAATGAGGATGTAAATGAGGCCGCCAGCAATAGAATTTCAAGGTCTCGAACGGCCCCTGTCTCAGTGGTCGATTGGCTGAACCTTCGCAGTGTCAAGCTATATGTGCGATCGACGCTGTCCACCTCAAGAGCATATCCGCCACCCGATGTCCAGACAAATGCCCCGGCAAGGATCAAGAACGGTATCGCGAGATATGTCAGGCTGGCCGCAGCCGAGTTCGCCTTCGCTGTCAGGCCCATCCACAGCAAATAGACAGCGACCAGCGCCGCCCCGGCAGCATACATAATGAAGATCCGCCCGGCTTTTTGAGAACGCTCGAAAGCAAAGACGCCTTCACGCGGGCGCGTCATCCAGATACCCTTAAGGTTATCAACGACTTCGGCCGGAGCTTGCTCAGCCGCTTTTGCCGTAGATATAGTAGATTTACCGGTTTCCGCAGGTTTACGCGCCACGGCGCTTCCGGAATTCTTACGCTTACCGGATGAACGAGATTTATGCATACGTCATTATGGCCTATAGCATAGCGATACATGCGGGAAAGACCATATCCTGCAATACTAAAAGTCTCTTCACACGGACTTATGCCCCTAAGAAGACGGCGTCCGCGCAATGCCGGTCTCCTGTGCCAGCGCATCGGCAAGCACCCGTGTCGCAGCCGTGCCATATGCTCCGCTTCGCAATACGACACTCCATTCTCGTACAGGCGTCGTAATCGTGATGTAGTGTCTGAAGGAGGAGATTCTCAAATCCTTCATCGGCCCTTGCATCCTTGTCTTACGCCCAAGCATCCACTGTGTGCAAGTATACGTCCCATTATGAGTGTCGATTTCGAGTAGGTATTTGGTTGTGGCAACTGTGCTCACAATCATAACGATTGACCAAATGATAGACAGAATAAAGAGGCTGACGATGAACTGGGACCAATCGAACACTCTGGAGAATCTAACAAGGTCGTTCCACATAATGGCAAGATCGATCAGGATAAAAGGGGCCGCACAGAAGAGCAGCGCATATTTTGCCGGAACTGAAAATATGAACAAATTCTTATAGGGCTGTATCATCGGCAATAGATAGAGATCCGGCATGCTGTCAAGCCGATCCGTTGCAATAAACGTCTGGCAGGAGCGAGGTTTACGGAAGCTTAGTTTACGAAGTTTCAGCTTTAACACGTCAAATTATAGTCGACGCTAGAGCATTTTGCCCCTCCCTAAACGACAAAACGCCTCCGATCACACAATCTAATCGGAGGCGCTTATCGTGCTCATACAAGACAAGAGACCGGATCACAATCGTGATCCGGTCTCTTGTCTTTGCCCTTTCGAGCATGCCCTTTATGGGCTGTTTAATTAATCTGGCGGCGACCTATTTTCCCGGGCAGTTGCCCACCGAGTATCGTCGGCGCAGGAGAGCTTAACTTCCGTGTTCGGAATGGGAACGGGTGGACCCCTCCGCCATAGCCACCAGAAGGC
>Ga0207671_10000200_pt1 | contig 92172 bp, 67 predicted proteins | sample KBSC24metaG_FD_184352 | JGI IMG/M metagenome (GOLD analysis project Ga0207671, IMG submission 184352) | Corn rhizosphere microbial communities from Kellogg Biological Station, Michigan, USA - KBS C2-4 metaG (SPAdes) (version 2) | ecosystem: Host-associated > Plants > Roots > Rhizosphere > Soil...
CGGCAACCGTAGCCGAAATAGACCGACTTGCCACCAATCTTCATTTGTCACGCGTCAGAAAACCAGCCGATTACAAATATAGGTGTATTTGTGATGCATGTTCGAATTTCAAGGCGGGCGACGAAGTTACGGTTTTTGTCTCAGAGTATAGACCACGTAACCTAAGATTTACTGGCGGACGCGCGTTTTCCACGTTTGCTATTTTTGCGCCGGCACACTCTGATAGAATAAGTTTCCAGTTCTCATACGCATCTGGCTAATTGGCAAGGGAATTTTCGAGGCTAAACTGGCTCAACAAAGCTGCACGTGCAGCTTTGTTTTCGTTTTAAAGCAATTGGTATAAATTGGTTTGTTTATGCGAGATATTTTTACAATGGGGCAAAGGCAGTATATAACCCTGTCCTTCGTGGGAGCTTTAGTTGTTGGGAATGCTTTATATGCAAAATCTACAATAGCTGACCCAATTGATAAATATAAAGCTGCCCGCTTCATACTGGATAAGACGGTAGAGTCCTACGCCAAACTCCAATCCTTTTCATGCACGCTTCAAGTCGATGACTCAGGCATCCAATTCGCCAGCTTGGGAGCCGTGGTCTCATACTTGACGATCGTCCGCTTCAGCAAAGCATCAGCTTCATCACGATCTCCCGCGTTGAACACGGCGCGGATCTCGGCAGCCACGACAGCCTTCATCTCCAGCTTGGGTACGTACTTGCTGGCATTTTAAGGTTGGTTGGAGTGCGATCCCGATTTGCGATAAAAATGTCAAATAACACGATACCGGCGCACAGTTCGGGCAGACATCCAATGCATTCATGCGGGTCTGCCGGCGGTAACGGTTGTTCTTCGCCGAAGTCCAGCATCGTGTACCAGTACTTCGGCAGGTCGCCACGTTCTACAGTGATTGCTCCTGGGATGATTGGCAATCGTAGATAGCGGCCCAATTCTGCGCAAATATACTCATTCGGAATACAATACGGACTGATGCGGGAGTTCGTCTTTTCCCAGCCGGGTATTTGTATCTGACGTTGGCCTGCTGTGCCAATGGGGTTGCGTTCTTCACGCGTGTTTGTACGGCGTGGTGCTTGCCCCATCCGATTGATTTTCATGCGGCAATATCCACAACATCTTCAGGAACTTTGTCCTCACAAAGAAGGCTGTTTATATCTCCAATAAATGGGATCGCTCCAAATCTGCCGCTCAAGTATCCCTTCTCGATTCTCAGATCAGGACGAACTTTGAACTCTGTGAGAGAGTACACATGTGAGGCGCCGTATTCATCCTTCTCCACAAACCAGATTTCGTCTCGCCTAAGCAGATCAAGATCGAGCAGGTTCGTATCGTGTGTCGTAAAGATTAATTGACTTTGGCGGTGTTCTTTATCACATTCCAAAGCAGCTTGAATGAAAAATCTTGAGAGGTGTGTATGCAGACGACGATCAAGTTCGTCTAGTACAAGTACTACCTCAGAATTCGTTTTGAGCTTGAATAGCGCCGGAGCAAGATTAATGAGCCGCTGCGTACCTTCGGATTGCTCAGCCATTGTGAAAGCTACTGGCTTGTCGTTCTTCGCACGATGCTGCAAAGTGAAAATCCCGCGAGTCGGTTGGCCGTTTTTTCCTTTAGCAAGCCAGAAAATCGTTCCATCGTTGCCCGGAACTTGTATTACGCTGTCCTCTGGCAAGGCGGCGACTTGCTCACTAATATTAGAGACGACATCCGGATCATTGGGGAAATACCTTTGAATATCAAAGTCTAGCTCGGCGGTCTTAATCTCTTCAATACCGGTTCCCACCGTTTTGAGAAGCGAGGTCAAAAAACTTGTAAACTCTTGGTCTCTATGAGACATGATTTCCAAACTAAGCGGTTTGGATTCCGCTGCAAGGATCAATAAGACTTTTTCAAACCAATCGAAAAGCGGCTGAAGCTGAGAAACATTGTCTTCAACGGCTTTACTCAAAAATAACTGCGTCGGCTTCATTGATTGGGCAACGAACTTGAGGAAAAGATCGTTCTCTTTGGCTGCACCCTTGAACGATGAGCCAAATTCGACTTTGATCTTTCCTTCCTCAGAAGTTGACCTTTCGAAGTACTTCACCTCTTTGGTTTTCGGAGTTGCATATAACCATTCTTCTAAAACACGCTTGGCGTTTAGCCGGAACCCATAATTATATAGAATGCCCTGCGTCCTGATGACAAATTCAAATTTACTCGGCCGGTCGCTATCCGGACCAGAAAGCTTGAATGGCCGAACAGAGATTGTGCCTTTGCTTCGGCTGCCATCAAGGATAAAGTTCTGGGCAAAGTGTAGCGCATGGATGAGATTTGACTTGCCGGCCGCGTTCGCACCGTAAATTGCTGCTCCACGCAGCACTGATTCTCCATTCTTGGCGGCCTTTGGCACTACGTGGCTCGGGTGCTGGTCGTCGTTGGTGGCGACCATGCTGAAAATCTGTTCCTCGTCAAACGAGAGGAAATTTTCCACTGAGAACTGTACTAACATCGGCTGCCTGCCTTTGGATCATCTGCGGTAAAAACGTTCATTACATAAATATCATACTCTGATATGAGAAAATAAGTGCCATTCAGGAGATTTTTTCTCTGTGATAACGAGAATCGGATAACCTCAACTCATATGCCGACGTTGAGGAATAGCTTTCCCGGCAGTAGAAACTGTCTGTTGCTGAGGACACGTTGCTGCCTTCGTTCATTTTGTCGCCGTCGACGTAATCCCAAACCTCTACATCTCAAATATACTGAAGATATTGCGCAAGGTAAGGTCGAGGATAATGGATAAGATGGTCCGCCGCATGGAAGTGCATGACGTCGAGGATGTGGCTGCCCTGAGCGCCGAACTGGGCTACCCAACGACGCCCGAACTGGTCCGGGAGCGTCTTGCACGGATAACCACGAATGGGAACGCCATCTGCTACGTCGCGACGGCCTGCGGATCGGTCGCGGGCTGGACGCACGCTTACGCCGTTTTCTTGATAGAGTCGCCGCCATACGCCGAGCTCGGCGGCCTGGTCGTTTCGAGTGGCTTCAAGCGACAGGGTATCGGCAGCGCCCTGGTGCAGGCTGCCGAGGACAGGGCTCGTTGGGACGGCCTGCCGCGCCGGTATCGGCGGTCGAGTCAAATTGCTTCTTGACAAACCGCACACAATTTCTTATACTGGTTTGTAATGGTCTGTAATGACTTTTGTAGTGATTTGCGGAGGCCGGTAGATTGGTAAAGGAACTGCTGCCGAAGAAAACGTTAGGGGCTGCTTACTTGCGCGTCGCGGATGATCTCCGTCTACGGATTGCGCAGGGAGAATGGGCCGGCGGCACGCCAATTCCAAACCGGCGCGATTTGGCCAGATATTACGATATTTCTCTTCAAACACTGGAGCGCGCTGTCAGCAGCCTCTTGAGCGAAGGTCTGCTCATAGCAGATGGCCGCCGCGGCACGTTTGCCGCTCCCGCGCACCACGGCTCTCTGAGCCCGGCGCCTGTATCGCACAGAATGACATTTGGCATTATCGCGAACTTCTCTCCTCTGCTTGAAATGCCTTCCTACATGTCCGATGCATCGAACATATGGAACGCAAGCGTCGTTCATGCCATGGAAGGCTGCTTCCTGGAAGCCGGCGGTGTGGTCCGAGTTCTAAATTGCACTCGTCCCGACAATACGTCCATCAGTACACGTGAAGCCGTTGAGCGCCTCATTTCCGAAGGCGTGAGCGGCCTTACGGTCGTCAAGCCTGACGAAACGCTGACGAATATGGAGAACGGTTTCTATCATGTCGCGACCAGACGTGCCCCGATCATGTGTATTTCGTTTGATGTCATTCATCCCGCAATCCCGCATACCTTTTACGACAACGGCTATGCGGGGTATGAGGCTGCTATGCATTTAGTCCAGCAGGGGTATCGGGAAATTCTCTACATTGCGCCATATAAGGCGGCATGGCTGGAGGAACGTATCGCCGCGGCGCGAGAAGCGGTGCGGCACTGCGGGCTGCCCGAGAATTCCCTGCGAGTCTATCCTGAAAGCCGGCGTGATCTGCCCAATGGGATCGGGCGTAACCCCTATGATGAGGCGGGGTACGAAACGATGCGCATGGCGCTGCGCGACGGTGAGCGTTTTACGGGGATCATCGCCACCAATGACATCACCGCGATCGGCATTCTTCAGGCTGCCACGGAAGAGGGAAAGAAAGCCGGCTCCGATTTTGGTTTGATCGGGTTCGACGATGTCCCTGAGGCTGTTGCCCTCGGCATTACGAGCTTGCGGACGCCCTTGCAGAGTATGGGGAAAGAGACGGCGCGTCTGTTGGTGAATGCCCTGAAAGGGGAAAACCTCCCCAGCCAGGTTCGTCTATGCTCCGAACTCGTACCGCGAAGGTCAACACAGGGAGGTTCATAGAATGATGTAAAACTTGATAAATTACGGTCCTATTTGCTTCTATTGCAAAATAATCAAATGTATGTCGGACGGAAAGGAGAATGTTACAAATAAATGTTCTTTAGTTATTATCGCAATCCATGTAAATTGCTTGCATCTCATTCTGTTGTTGACACAGAGGTTACTATGAAAAAATCGAGATTTAGTTTTCCGAGAGGGACTCACAGGAAGCTGCCTGAGAGTTCTGCATTGTGGCGGGGGGTGGCCGCGTTGTTAGGTCTTCTTATCTGCGGCGTCTCGCAGGCGCAGGCTGCCACGACATTCAACTTCACGCTGAACGGCTCTTATACCACCAGCGCCGGAGTCTATGATTCCAGCGGGAAATTAGTGAGGACGCTGTGGCGGCGCGTGAGCTATGGTTCAGGGCCGCACACGGCCACATGGGATAATAAGAATGATGCCGGTGTGGTACAGGGGGCGGGAACATATACGATCAAGGTGCTCTATCACACCGTACAGCCTGTTTGGGACGGCGTAATTGGCAATACCTCATCGGCGTTCAGCGGCCCTAGCGTCTGGCGCGCATTTAATCCGGTTGCCGGCATTGCTATCGACAGCGCGGGCAACGCCTACGCGGCGATGGGATATAACGAGGCGCAGAATCCGTTCTATCGCTTTAATGTATCCTCTCCTCAAACTATTACGGCCGCTCTTGGAAGTCCCGAAGGAATCTATACGCCGTCATGGGTCAATACCGCTACTGACGGCACACGAGTCTATTTTGCATGTCCGCAGCAGGTCAATCCTTCCGGCAACGGCTACGTGGTCGCTTATAACGTATCGGATAACAGCGCTTACACGTTCTCCAGCGGAACGACGATCGGGCCTTATAATGGAGTTCGAGTCGGAACGCAGACCGGTCTAAGCGGTATCGCGGTGCAGACGGTTGGCACTGTACTCGCGGCCTCCGTCGGTCCGGACAACAAAGTCTATCTTCTCAACAAAACAACCGGCGCTTCCACCGGCTCAATCACGATCACAAATCCTCAGAAACTGGCATTCGCGCCGAACGGAGATCTGTGGGTATTGTCCGGGACCACCGCCCAGCGCTTCGCCGCCGGCACCCTGGGGAGCACGAATACTCCGGCGACGACGATCTCCGGGTTCTCAGGTCCGCTGGCGATCGCAGTCCATCCGTCCAATAACAATATCGTTCTCGTGGCCGACGGCGGCACGAGCCAGCAAGTCAAGGGTTATACCAGCACGGGAGCGACGGCCTCGGGATGGACAACGCCGTTCGGAGTGGCGGGCGGATACGATGCGAACGGTCCGGCGGTTACGAACACCAAGCTGCAGTTCCGCAGTATTAACAACGGTATTGCCCTTTACACCTGTCTCGCCTTTCAGTCCGACGGTTCCTTCTGGGTCGGCGACACCGTTAACACGCGTCTTCTGCACATCTCGTCTGCTCAGGCCTATCTCGGGCAGATCGCCTATGTTCCGGTTACTTATACGGCTGCGGTAGATCCGAATAATCCGGTGAGGGCGATCGACGGTGATTTCCTTGAGTACCAGCTCGACTATACCAAGCCCCTTAAGCCCGGCGACCCACAGGCAACGGGAGGGAACGGCAGTTGGAAGCTGGTAAAAAACTGGTCCGCGCCGCTGACGACGTACGTGGATGGCAGCGGTCAAACTCAATATAAATATTACGGCTTTAAGCAGGGGCTGTACGACCTGGCGACGTTGAGCAACGGGCGCACCTACGCGCGGATGACCGACTACCAGAATAATGTCCAGACTGTGGTCGAACTGCCCGCAAGCGGCGCACTGCGCTTTACCGGCGTGAACCTTGTTCCAGGCTCGAACCTCTATCCTGACGGCTCGCAGCGTTACGTCACGTTCTCAGGCGGAGTGCAGACGTTCTATAAGAAGGCTCTCACCGGGTTCGACGCTTACGGCAATCCGTTGTGGGCTGCTCCGGCCGTGATTGCCAGCGCCCCTTCCACTTCGGGCGTCGACCCTATTTCCGGATGGGCATATGGCTCCAATGTGCCTATTACTTCGAGCAATGTCCTCGTCTCCCTGGATGGAAGTCTGAACAGCGGCATGCATCTGGGCGGTATCGCAACCGGCGGAAGCGCGTGGTCATGGGAGGCCAGTCCTTCGGTCACCACCAATATTCCTCCGGACGGCCTCGGCTCATACGATATTGGCGACGGCACGAACTACGGCGGCAATATCGCGATGACGTCCGGCCGCAGCATCATCTACGGGTACAACGGCGAGTTCTGGAACCAGACCCAGATGGACCAGTATATGTACTTCAATGATGACGGCTTGTTCGTTACGCAGTTCGGCACACCGGGAAATTACACGATCAACGGCTGGGCGACTCCGGGGATTGCCGGCAATGCGTTCTCACCCAATTTGATCTCAACGAACGGCGAAGTGTATCTCTTCCACAATGACGAATCGAACCATGCGGGCCTGCATCGCTGGCATATGATTGGAGCTAACTCCATTCAGGAAGCGAGCGGCAGCGGAGCGCTCAATGCCACAGTTACTTTGACAGCGCCCGCTCCCGCATTCCCCACAGCGCTTGCGGCCACGCCCGGCAATGCCCAGGTCGCCTTAACCTGGGTTGCAGCGAGCGGAGCCACCAGTTACAATGTCAAGTATTCTACAACCAGCGGCGGACCCTGGACAGTCATCGCCGGAATAGCGAGCGGCGTACTGAATTACACAGTTAGCGCGCTCACTAACGATACCCCGTACTACTTCGTCGTGACGGCTCAGACGGCAAGCGGCGAGAGCGCAGCCAGCAATCAGGCGCGCTCCATGCCGTTCAGTTCCACGGTGGCCGTGCACCCTGCCGGCCAACTGATCAACAGTGGAACACTCGATCTGCCGGTGATCTCAGCCAATCCCGCGGCCGGCTTGCCGGCGCTGTCCACACTGCCGCGCGATCTGCTCGACTGCACACAGAGCCTCACCCTGGATAATGTCGGCGCCAAAGGCTACGTCATCTATGACTTCAGTGGGTCCGGCTCCGACACGTCCAACGTTCTCTCACCGTTTACCGTGCCCGCGGTAACGCATTCGGGAGGCTGGACCGACCAGTCATACGTCGGCGATGCCTTCAGCATCAATGGGACAATGGAGGCGTTCATATCGCCATATACGCTGGGATATGGTCTGCAAAGCAATCCGGTGGGCACGATCAATATCAACAGCGACAGCAACTGGCACTATTTGACCGTGTTCAGTCCAACGAAGTTTGCCGACGGACGCGCTTTCAGCATGAAACTGACGCCGCAAGGCTTTTCCACTCCGGCCGTAACATACACGGTAAATGATGGAGCTTTTGTTGGAGAGAATCAGATCTTCCAATTCCTGTTCACGGGCAATGTCACACTGACCGTGGACAGCACGGGCGGCAATGAAGGCATCGTAAAGGCGATCTTCCTGGATAATGCCCCATCTCCCCTGGCGGCGCCGGCCGCTCCCACCGGCCTGACAGCCGTCGCGGGCAACGCCCAGATCGCTCTCTCCTGGACGGCAGTTCCCGGGGCGGCCAGCTACAACGTCTATCGTGGCACGACGGCGGGAGGCGAATCGACGACTCCGATCTACACAGGAATTACCGGCACGACGAAAATCGACACCGGATTGACTAACGGGACAGCCTATTACTACAAAGTCAAGGCTGTTAACGCTTCGGGCACAAGCGGTTACTCCAACGAGGCCGCTGCGACGCCGTCGGCTTCCGCAAACGCCTGGATCACCCGTACGGCGTCAGCTCCGGCCATTGATGGAGCCGTGGATACGGTATGGAGTTCCGCTCCGCAGTATAACATCACTACGGTCGTCAACGGCTCAACCACAATTACCGGTAGTTGGAAGGCCATGTGGGACAGCAGCAAACTCTACCTTCTGGGCACCGTCGCCGACGCTTCGCTCATCAACGGCGTGAATGACTACAACGGAGATTCCATCGAACTCTACATTGATGCGGATAATTCCAAGAATACCACGTATGGGGCAAACGACTTCCAGTACATCCTCGGCTGGGGGCATTCCGCGATCACCGAGTATGCCCACTCCGCGACAAGCGGCGTCACGTTCGCCCAGACCAACATCACGGGTGGCTACCGAATGGAGTTCGCAATTCCCTGGAGCACATTGACAGTGACGCCTGCTGCCAATAATCTCATCGGCATCGATGCAGGTATCGATGACGCGGCGAGCACAACAGCCCGCGCCGGTCAGATCATGTGGCACGGCACGGACAATAACTTCATAAATCCGAGCCTCTTCGGAACGGGGGTACTGCTGCCTTAACGGTCAGACCTCAAACACAATTAAACCCGGGTGAATACCCATTCACCTGATAGTTTGAGCACGGCTCTGTGCCGAAGCTAATACACTATGTGCATCGCGCTCTGACTGAGCGAAGTTACGTTGAAGGCTTCAGCCCAGCCGGCATTCTCGCTGGCTGGACTGAAGCCTCAAGCTTTACTGAGAGTACTTGATTGTCAGAATGCCGGTAGGCACACCTCCCGATGACTTCGTCTGACCGATGACATAGACATGCCCGGCGCTGTCGGCAGCCACATCCACGCCGTCGTTCTCGTAATCGACGCCGTAGGATAAACGCCAGGCCGTGCTGCCGTCGGGGTTGTACTTCAGTGTAAGCATGTCCGAATAATGCCCAGGCGAGCCAGGCCGGACGCTGCTGCTGAGGTATATGCCGCCGGAGCTGTCCACTGCCAGATGAGGAGTGTCTTGTCCTGGGTATCCTGCACCGGCCTGTCGCCTCCACACTTGATCGCCCGTGGCTGTGTACTTGATTGTCGTGCCGCCGGAATCACTTACGCCGGTGACGATTACATTGTCGGAGGGATCTAGAGCTAGATCCGTAGGACGCGCCGGCATTCCGGCACTTTCAATGTAGAAGCGCCTCCATAGCCTGTTGCCGTTGGGATCGACCTTGATGGTCAAATACCCCAGCGAACTTTCCCCGGCCACGGCCATATTTCCCGAACTGTCAATTGCGATGAACTTGCCGGTTGAGGCGCCAGAGGCTGTTCCATATTCCCGATGCGTCCAGATATAGTGTCCCGTGGCATCGTACTTAACGACGGCAAGGTCACTCGAACCAGCGCTTGCCGAATTGCCGGTTACGTAAACATTCCCGCCGGCATCAACGGCTTCGGCAAACGCAGTATCGTTGCCGTTGCCTGGTCCGTTATAGCGATGGTTCCAAACCATCGCCCCTGAGGGATCGTATTTGACCGTATAGAAATCTGTTCCGCTGCTGACGCCCGCCGTGCTCGACGAGACATAAACGTTTCCGGAGGAGTCCAGCACGAGGGCTGCCGGAATGCCGTCGAGAGTCGCCGGACCATTAAATCGCTGGCGCCAGGCCCTGCTTCCATCCGGGGCGTATTTTACCGTGACAATCTGCTGACCGGTTGCGCCCGCCTTCGCCGTATAGAAAGCGCCTGTGATGTAGATGTTTCCTGTGGCGTCTACGGCCATTGCCTTCGCTCCGCTCGAAGCATCACCTGTTTCCGCGCTTCGCCGTGTCCATAGCCTTGCGCCCGATGGGGCATATTTGACGACTCTGAGTTCTACCTCGCTGGAGCCTACTACGAATGTCGTGCCGGCGACGATAACGTTGCCGAGACTATCATAGGCGACCTGAATCGGAACATGCTGTTTGGCGCTCGTGGTGTCGAAATGCTCTGCCCATGCAAGAGTGGGCAAGTCCGGCGCGGATGAAATCTCGTATGCGCCCATGCTCGGTGGATCCGGTCTTAAATTGCCGTCCAAATCTGTTGGAGGAGCCGACGCGTGATTTCCACTTCCAAGCGCGGGAGATGCGTGCTTGAGGTGGAAGTCGCGGTTGGTTGGATCATTGAAGAGTGGATCCGCATTGATATTTCCGGTACCCGGATATCCGCCCGCAAAGTCGCTGTAGGAAATACTTGCGCCGTTGCTTAGCAGTTCGCCGCCCGGATTTCCATACACGATATCGTTGACTATGCTGGTAACGCCGGCAATGCCTTCATTGAAAACACCGCCGGTCCTGCTCGACGAGTTCGCTGAGATTGTGCAATTGGTGATCTGATACGCGCCGCCGGCGCTGTAATTATTAAGCCCTCCACCTGCTCCAGCCCTGTTATAGGCAAGTACGCAGTTTTTGAGGGCAATCGGGCCGCCTGCATTGTAGTTGGCCATGCCGCCGCCATTTGCGGAGGCGGAATTGTCCGTGAGAGTACAGCCTGTCAGCGTATATGTGCTGGAAGTGTTATCGTTGAACAGATATATCGCGCCACCATATGAGGTGGTATTTCCTTTGATTACGCAATTGCTGATGACGATCTGATCCGCGGAAGGATTAGTGTCAGCCCTGCTGCTTCGGCTGTAAATGCCCCCGCCGCCGACATCGCCGTGGCAGGCTGTGATGATGCAGTTGTCGACAGTCACTCCGATATCGTAAAGCAGCATGCCTCCGCCGTAACCGCCCGGCGCGTTGCCGTGCTGCACCGTGAAACCACGGATGACGGCGCTGGTTTCGCCCGCGCCGACTATAAAGCCTCGGTGAGGAGCCGATGAGGAACCTCCGCATTCGATCGTGGTTTTGAGAGGACCATGCTCAGAGGCGACTGTGATGTTTCGCCCGCCGAACGTGATATCGCGGTTGCCGTTGCCGCTATAGATTCCGTCCGCCACAAGTACGGTGTCACCGGATACGGAAGCATTGATCGCAGCTTGAATTGTCGGATAATTTGCTGGAACGTGAATGGTAGCGCCCGCCAATGCCGGCATTTGGACTGCGGCTATTGCGGCAAACACAGCTGCGCAATTGAGCTGCCACGTCAGTATTGTTCGTGTCAAAATTCTCTCCGTGATGTAAACCGAAACGTTAATTCATGCGACGATGGACAAATACCACGGTTCCACGGGCCAATATGGGCCGTGGAGGAGCGCTCTGCAGGCGCTGCTGCCTCCTTTTGGAACAACAAAATTGAAAAACTCGCAGTGATAAAACCGCAGTGCAGAAAACAGTCCATTGCAGTCTCGTTTGCATTCAGTGAGCCAGCTTCATAACCGGCTGATTCAGGCGTTCTCTCGCGACGATGAGACGAGGATCATTTAGAAGTTCACTCCCAAGCGCATATGCCTGGTCGATCTGCTTCTTGACGCCCGAGCTTGATGTGCCCGTAACAGTTCCGTCGGTGTGTATCGCCTCCAATTCCCAAAGGAGGCCATTGGAAAGCGCTGTTGTGTCGAATGCGGCATGGGGACTGCCCGGCGACGTGACGAGGTAACGCTGCAGACAAATCAGCCCTGCAGCCTGGCCACTGACGCTCGATACGCCGTTTTCGGGATCCATTCCGTCAGGAACCTGCATATTCAAGCCAGCCAGCGCTGCTTCATCGGCATAGCTGCGAAGGTTGTCGTCGCCGCTGATCTGCGCGCACGCGCTGAGAGCTGCGGCAAGCGTGAATTGACGGGATGTATACGCCGCCACACTGCTCTTTGTTTGGGGCCATATGGAAATCGAAGTGAGCCAGCTTGCCGCACGGCAGCTGTTCTGCGCAAATGCGGCGGCCACGGAAGAGTAGTACGCTATGTCTGCGCGGTAAATTGCGGGAGAGAAGTTTTGCAGATCGGCTGCCGCTCGCGTGGCGGCTTCGACAAACTGTGCGGAGCCGTAATACGGCGACGACGTGGATCCGAACGATCCATCGGGCAGCTGTTGAGCAAAACCCCACTGTAGAATCGTTACTCCCTTACGGATCAGCGCATCGTTTTCCTGAGTGATACCGGCCTCAATGTAGTCAGCGCCAATCCGTTGCGAACTGATAGACCACGTTCCCGTATGCTGTTGCTCCCAGGTTGCGTTGCCGCTTACTGCGCCGGATGGCGCTACGGCATCGGGCGTAATGGATAGGCTGCCCAGAACATAACGATTTGCGGAGATCCAGTACCGCCTGTTCGCCGTGATTTGATAGCCTCCCACCAGGCCCGAGATCACCTCTTGGGCATCCACGTGCTTCGGTGTGCCGTCGCGGTTGATTTCATGACCGGCCCTTGTACTCCCCGTTTCGTCCAAAACGCCGGTGGTGGAAATCCTGCGGCTTACCCAGAGCAGGGCCGGGCTGATCATGGCGCGAATGGCCTTTCTTAATGCAGCATCCGGGCAATAGCGGTAAAAGTGGATGGCGAACATAACACTGGTGCACTGGTAGCTGACATCGAACCCACCGCGCTCGGGATTGACACCCGCGAGGCTCACTGTCTTCACGCTTCCGTCCGGATAGGGCACATCGACCGTGCCGACGGTAAGCTGCTGCGCGAGGCCATCATGGATATAGGGAACGGCGGCTGCGTACAGCGAGTTGTCGTGTGTCAGCGCGCCGATCTCAGCGAGCAGCGCTCCCAGTAAGTACCGTCTATGTGTAAAGGGCTGGTCCGATGCCTGGCCCGCCGAAGCGACGGCAGGGGTGGTAAACCACATGGCCGATGCGTGCAAGCTGGTTGAGAATTCGGCAACCACCGCTGAGTAAAAGGCGTCATCGGCAGAATATGTTAAAGGTCGGTAGCCGCTTAACTGCAGGGTCGCATCGGCGACGTCCTCCACAAAGATGGCTGCGCTGTGAAACGGATCGCCGGTTCCGGTGAAGGAACCGTCAGCGCTCTGATGCGCAAAACCCCAGCGAACGATCAGAATTCCCTGGCGTATCAGGGAATCGTCCTCGCGGGCAATTCCAATAATAATGTCTTCAGCGCCCAGGCGCTGAAGCTCGATGTACCACTGGCTGGCTGTATGTTGTTCCCATGCTATATTGGCGCTGACGGCGCCGTCGGGCGCAACTTCAGGGGCATCGGCCCGCACAGGCGAAATGATTGCGCACCCCACAGACAAGATAGCGCATATCAACGAGATAAAGACCTTCATACGATGGAATCTCCCCGGGCATACTGAAATTTACAAGCTTCAGCAATGAGCCGCGATTGTCAATCTGCTCCTTGCTACGGATTGCATTTTACGGAATGCAATCAAGTTCGATTAGAAAATCAGTAAGTGTGGAGAAACCAGAATACGGCGTTGCATCCATGGTCTATTTTAATTGAGGTGTCTGAACTGATATTTAAATGGATTTCGATATGCTAATCTCTTCGTTCTGAACCGAAGGAGAAATCATATAGCATATTATACTCACCATTACTTTAAATTGGCTCAAAAACCAATGTTTATCTGTGGCACAATGTAATTAAGATTAGATACAAAACATTCGAATATATCAAAGTCATATAAGATAGATATTGAAGTTCGTTAATCTAAAATTATGTTTACTTGTTCGTTATATATAATAAATGAATATGGCATAAGGGCATAAAAATAATGCACGGATTCATTGTCGTTCCGCAATGAATCCGTGCATTGGATAGGAGTGATTTATTCAGGTTTGGTATTAGTGTTCTTTAATGTATTCTTTTGTTTCCGATAAAGTAATTCTTATTGATACAACTGCATTTCAGGAAGATTCATTCGTTCTCGATACACGATATATATCGGATCTCCGAGAATGCTATTACCGAGTTTAAGCGCAGTATCGATGGTTTTTGTTGCCGGAGATGTGGTTCCTGTCACGGATCCGTCCATCTGGATGAACGAGAGTTCCCAGTTCAGTCCAAGTGCGAGGCCCGCAGCAGTTTGCGTCGGGATTGCTCCGGCAGGAGCGTTTGTGATGTATCTGGAAGCGTAAACCAGCCCCAGCGCCTGATTATTCACGTCTGCAAGACCATTTTCCGGGTCCATTCCGTTCGATCCCTGCATCGCCAGAGCAGCTTGCGCGGCCTGGCCGGCGTAGGGAAATAGAGCGGAATTGCCTGCTGATGCGGCAGTTGCAGCCAGTCCGCCGGCCAGGGCAAATTGCCGGCAGGTGGAAGTTGCGCAATTATGTTGAACGATCGGCCAATTCGTGGCGGTTGTCAGCCAGCCGCCCGTGAGGTTGCACTTCGTGGCAAATGTTGAGGCCGTCGAGTTGAAATACGCAAGATCGGCTGTATACGTCACTGGTTGATATAATCGTAGCAAATTGGCGCTCCGGGCCGCAGCTTCGATAAATTGTGACGGCGCGAAATACGGTGTGCTTGTCGTGCCGAATGAGCCGTCAGCAATTTGATGATTCCATCCCCAATTCGAAATCAAAATCCCCTTTCGAATAAGGCTGTCATTCTCGCACAGGATGCCTTGCTCAATATAATCGGCTCCGATTCTCTGCTGGGCGATAGACCATGTTGAGGCCGTCCCATTTTCCCAATTTGCGTTGCCGTTTACGGCGCCGTCGGCTGCGACGCTATCGCTGGTCACCGCCCGGCCTGCATAGATATACCGGTATGCAGTGACAATGGATCGCTTTAGACCCGTTATTGTATATCCGCCGCTGAGAGCCGAAATTATTTCCTGAGCATTTGCCGTTTTTACGGTTCCATCTCTGTTCTGTTCGACGCCTATTCGAGTACTGCCGACTGTATCCAGTATGCCTGCGGTCGAGATGCGTCCGCTTTCCCAGGTCAAGCCGGAATTCATCATGCTCTTCAGGGAATTCTTAAGTGAATTGTTCGAGCATGTATTGTAGAAGTGTTCCGCATAGAGAATACCGGCGCATTGATAGCTGACGTCATATCCGCCCAATTCCGGATTGACCCCTGTGGCACTCACGTTATGAACTGTTCCATCGGGGTAGGGGATTTGAAATGTTCCCCCGGTCATTTGAAGCGCAATACCGTTTGAAGCGTAGGTTGATGCGGCTGCCGCAAGCGCAGTGTCCTGTGAAAGTGTTGCCACCTGGCCGAGAGCTGCTGCCAGCAGGTAGCGGCGGTGGGTATAGGGCTGGTCGAATGACTGCCCTTGAGACGCGACGGATGGAATTGTCATCCAGGCCGCGGATAAGTGGAGTTTCTGTGTATACGAGTTAGCCACCGACGTGTAGTAAGCGGTATCGGCGGTGTAGGTCGATGGGTGGTATTGTTTGAGCAGAAGTGTCGCGTTGGCGGCAGCCTCCACAAAGATCGCCGCGCTGTGGAAGGCGTCGCCGGTTCCGGGATAGGAGCCGTCCGCGGCCTCATGGGCAAACCCCCAATCGAGGATATGTATGCCCTGCCGGATCAGGGAATCGTTTTCTGTCTCAATACCGGATACGATGTCCGTGCCGCCGAGCCGCTGAAGTTCGATATACCAGGATGATGATGTCCCTTGTTCCCAGGATGCGTTTACTCCCACAGCGCCGCTGCTTGCGACGGGAGGAGGCGATGCCTCAACGCCACTTGATAACAGAGCTATGGACCCGACAACAGCTGACCATATGCACAGATGCTTCATTGTAATTGTCTCGTCTTCCTGAAAGCCAATGTATGACAAGATCTGGGGCGCAGTCTCATAGATTGGCCCGTCAAAGTGATGAAACGCTCAGTTACCTATCTGAACGTTTTGTCGACTAGCAGCTATATGAGGATGAGAGTGCGGCAACTGTTCGGAAGGGCGCAATGGTTTGGCCATAGCGGCGAATCGGATTGGAAGATCGCGCTTGTCAGGTCATGCAGCTGAGTATCCGGCATAGCCGGTTACAGTTGTATGCTTCCACGAATAAGCAATCTTGTTCACAAATATTTTAACGGGAATATTCATCATGTGTATATTCGTTTATACAAATAATGTATGCGGGCGTAAAGAAAAGCGGCTGGGGAGGACAGTCTGTCCTCCCCAGCCGGTGAGTTAGCCGATATAAGTTATCCTGACATTCGCTATGGGCAGACATTCGGCGGAGCCGCCGCCGCTGCCGTTCCCCATGTTGAAGGTGACGATCCCACGCTGAAGGTCAGCGTGCCGGCCGTTTGGATTGCGCTTTGCGGCAGCCAGTTATTGGTGAGAGCCGCGCCGTTCAATGTGGCGCTCTGAATGAAGTAATTGCTCCCTGTCAGGCCGGGGGCATTGATCTTCAAGGTCTGGCCCGAGTAGTAATTAGGGTCCAGATGTACGACAATGCTCGGGAAGAGCGGTGTCGTGAGCGTGTAGAACGGAGCGCCAGGCATTGCGGGGTAGATGCCCATCGCTGTGAGCGCATACCAGGCTGAGAGCGTTCCCAGGTCGTCATTGCCAGGCAGGCCGTTTGCCCCTGTGGTGTACAGGGATTGCTGGGCGTGTACTACTGTCTGCGCCTTCCACGGCTGACCATAATAGTTGTAGAAGAACGGCGTATGCAGCCCCGGTTCGTTGGTCGGGTTGTAGTACGCTCCGGAACCCCAGAGGGTGCTTACTACCGACTGCGGGTCCGTGCTGAGCTGCGGGAAGCCGAACAACTGGTCCAGCTTTGCCGCCGCTGCCGCCTTTCCTCCCATCAGGTTTGCCAGGCCGAGCGGATCCTGAGGCTCAAGCCAAGTATATTGAGCTGAACTGCCCTCCTTGAACCCGACGTTATTCGCTGCCGGATCGAATGTCGAAAGGAAAGATCCATCCGTCATCTTCGGTCTCAGGTAACCCGTCGACGAATCGAACAGGTTCCGGTAGCTGTGCGAACGTCCGGCGAATGTCGCCCCGTCCGCCTGAATGTTCAACGCATTGGCCATGAGAGAGAGGGCGCCGTCCGCCACGCCGTACTCCAGGGTGGTCGACGTTCCATATTTCAGCTTGGCATTGGCCCCGCCGGCGGATGGATCGTACGGCACATAACCGTTTGTGACGTAGCTGTTCAATCCCAGGCGGCCCTGGAATTGGGACGTGCTTGGCGGAAGCTGAGTTGCGTTGTGAATAGCAGCCGCATAGACGTCGCTGGCAGGATCCGAGAGCTGGCCTTTGAAGTAAGCGTCCACGAGGACCGGCAGTGCCGGATCTCCCGTGAGCTCGTTCGTTTCCGCATTGCCGAAGCTCCAGCGCGGCAGCCACCCTCCCTCACGATTGATTCGCATCAGCGAACCCATCATGTCCTTGTTGGTTGCCGGAGCGAGAAGCGACAGCAGCGGATGCTCGGTGCGGTAGGTGTCCCATAGCGAGAAGTTGGCGTAATCGGGCTGGGTCACATTCTGATGCACGACATTATCGAAGCCGATATAGCTTCCATCCACATCCGAGAAGAGGTTGGGATGCTGGAAGGTATGGTAAAGCGCCGTATAGAAGGCGATTTGTTGAGCCGGTGTTCCGCCTGCAACTTCCACACGGTTCAGCATGGAGTTCCATGCGATGCGCGCCTGCTTCGAAGTATTGTCGAAGTCGAAATCCGTCGCCTCCGCAGCGAGGTTGGAGCGCGCCTCGCTGAGCGATGTGAACGATATTCCCACTTTCGCCAGGACGACATGGTTCGTTGTGGCGTCGAATGTGACATATGCGCCTGCCGGACTTCCGGATGCTGACGTTCCCACCGGATGCAGGCCGGAGGCGTCCCATGTTCCTCCCGTGGTGAAGGGATGGTCGAACTTCGCCGTAAAGTACACCGTGTAAGGCGTCGGATTGATGCCTGTAACGGTGTTCCAGTAGGCCCAGCTTGTGGCTGAACCCTCGACGGTCTGGTTGTCTACGATATTGACGGTGCTGGTGGCGTCGCCGCGGAGGCTGCCCGCCGTGTTGATGAGGACGTTCGCCGAAGCTGTTGCCGGGAACGTATAACGGTGCCAGCCGGTGCGGGCGGTGCTGGTGAGCTCCGCCTGCACGCCGTATGTCGGCAGGGCTACTTTATAGTAGCCCGGCGATGCGACCTCGCCGCTGTGAACGAATGTTGATCCATATGTTGCCGGATCGGTGCTGGAGATCTGGCCTACGGTAGGCATAAACGAGATGTCGCCGTATGCCGGGCCGCCGGGTCCTGAAAGGTGCGTATGGCTGAAGCCGACGATTTCGTTGGAGCCGTAGTTGTATCCGCCTCCTGCCGGGAATGTAGTGTCCGGGCTGAGCTGCACCATGCCGAACGGCGTCTGAGAACCCGGGAATGTCGCTCCCAGACTGTCCGTTCCGGACTGGCTGTCCGCTCCGATGAACGGATTGACGAAGTTCGCCCGATCCGGGCTCTCCGGCTCGCAATTCGAGAACAGGAAGGCATTGTCGTTGTAGTCGTAGTTGCCTCCGCCGTAGTCCATGGTCATGATCCATGTATGCGGGATGTAGAGACCTGCTGAGTCTCTCGCCGGCCAGATACGGACGTGATGTCCGATTGGCGGCGCGCCATGCGGGTCTTCCGCCGGGTTGTTGAAAGCCGGATCGCTCCACTCGCTGTCGAGCTTCCAGCCGAACACGACACCTGGATTGAAGCTCTGCTGCGCGGGACCTGTCAGACCTTGCACGCGCGGCAGCAGTGTCTGGCCGTCGCCGGGATCCTGGATGAACAGGCGCCCGAGGGCCGTTGGGTCGCTCTTCGGATACCAGCGCACCGTTGTGGTATTGCCCACGGTGTGGTAAGCATTGAGCTGCCGGATAAAGACCGGCTGAGATGAGTCGGCCTGCCTCCAGTATGGAGACAGCACTTCTTCACCAACTGCCTCTACATGACCGAAGTTGTCAAGCGCCTGTCCGGGATAGAGGATCGTCGTCGAGTAGCCGAAGAGGGATACGATCTCTTCGAATGTCGGCTCCTGGCTCGGGTTGCCTTCCGGAATGCTCTGCCAGTAACCGGCAAGCTGAACATTGACGGAAGGGTTGGAGATGTCGTCCGTCAGAACATTCATCGTGCCGGCGCTGATACGTCCACTCTCCGCCACAAACTTGATCGGCACATCGTACGTGCTTGCCGGGCCAAGTGTGAGAGGAAGCGTGAGGCTCGTGCCGAGCACCCACGGCGACGGAATGTTCAGTCCGGTAATGTTGAGCGGATCTATGCCGGTGTTCTTGAGACGGATCGTCACCGTATCGTGTACGGCCACGGCCGGAGGATTGGCGAGCGATCCGATCCGGTTGAATACCAGGCGGTTGTCGTTCGGGAGAACATCGAGGTTCTGTACGGCGACGTGTCCCGAGGCCCGGCGAACATTGCGGATGATATACACCAGGTCGTTGAAGTCCGCCGAGTTCGCGGAGTCTTCAAACGTCATGATGTACGCATTCTTTTCTACCGTCCCATCCGCGCGCTTGGCCGGGAATATCCTCACATGGTGCGGAGGCAGGTTCTCGGCGAAGGTGTTCAGGGCATCTTCCTGATAGACTGTCCGCCCGGCGAAGAATGGCCATGATGCGTACATGCCGAATGCCGTCGTCCCCGGGTCGAAGCTGAGATTGCCGTTGACCGGCGGATTGACCGCCTGGTACGAAGTGTTGGGCACGGCAAACAAGGCCTGAAGGCTGTTTGCGTCTCCGGCATGGTACCACCCTGCGAGAACGCAGTTTCCGGACGGATCCTGCGGACCGAAGGCCGCGAGCGGTGTGATCGATACCTGTCCGGGACCCGCTTTTGCGAACCGCTGAATGATGACTTCGTCACCGAGCGGTCCTGTCGAGGTCGGGATCGTTGAGTTGGTGGGATCAGGATCGCCGACGTTGATGTTATAGCCGAGCGAGGTGAGGATCCACTGCAGCGACGGTTCATTTGAGCCGCCGAGTCCTGCCGCCCCAAGTCCACTGAGATTAACAGTGACCAGGGGTGTGTGCGGATCATTGCTCGATATTTTCAGGGTCGCAAACACCGGCCCCTGTACGGTCGGCGTGTAGGCGACCATCACCTGGACGGATTCGCCGGCCGCAAGGGTCAGCGGCAGGGGGGGCGCATCGGTAATCGAGAACTGAGCGAATGATGCGCCACCGAGATTCAGGCCGTGCGACGGGATGGTAAGGGGAGCTTGTCCCGTATTCTGGAGAATGACGGGGAGAGACGCCGTCGGCCCGCTGCCTACGACGCCGTTGAAGGCGAGCGAGAGAGGAGATACCGTAAGCGTTGCGACGTTCGGCCTTAGCAGGTCGATCTGACCGCTGACGCCGCCGTCGATCAGATCCGCCAGATAGATATTTCCGGTCGTGGGGTCTTCCACCACATCCAGTGGCGCCTGGAACCCCGCTGCAACCTGTGTCTCAGAGACGGCGTTGCCATTCGCGTCGAGTTTGACGGCGACCAGATCCTTGCCGGCGCTGTATTCCGTAATGAGGAGCCGGTGCTGCAGGGCGCCGCCGAAGGTGTTGCTCTGGTACTCAAGAGCGCCGTCGGCGGAGATATGCAGGCCCAGATCCATATTGAATCCGGCGTAGTTCGAGTCGGGGACGACTCCGATAGGATATCCCTGGTGTACGCCGTCTGATACGACTTCGGCAGGATCGGCATTGCCGGTCGGGTTTCCGCCGTTCAGCACAAACTGCCCGCGTATCGTGTTAGGATGGCCGTAATACTTGCCGGGCATGACCTTGAACAGGTAGTCGTCCTGCACCGGGCCATTGACGATCGCCGGTACGGCGGGAGTTACTCCTGTCGGAGAAGCCGGCGTGCTGCCTCCCGCGGATGCTCCGTTGGTGGGACAGTAGAGTGTACCGTTGCTGTGCCAGATAAGGTCGAATGCATTGCGCAGACCCATCGCGTACAGTGTAACGGGCGCTCCGGGAGCGTATGGATTGTAAGCGCCCGGCGTGCCGTTGTAGGTTTCGGTCTGGACGTTGATCGGCAGTCCTGTCGTAATGCTCGGATCGATGCGTAGCACCGCTGCGTTTAGCAGGCGCTCCGGCCGGTTGAACCAGGCCGAGTCTGGCGCTCCCATCGATGTGTTGCTTGCCTGGGTCGCATAAAGGAAGCCGTCCGGGCCGAAGGCGAGACTGTTCGTCATGTGGTCCTTGGCCGATCGCGGCAGGCCCACAATATAGTCCTGGATTGTTCCGGTGAACGCCCCCGGGGATATCTGCAGCTGGCTGATACGGCCGGAGAAGTCGGCTGCCGGCTGTGGGAATACCGGATCATTGTTGGTGATCCACAGGATATTCGGGTTGTTCTGGTCGAACACCATGCCGGTTAAGGCGCGCCCCGCAAATCCGGTGAACGTCTCCTGGTTGGAGAGTGTGCCGGAAGGATCGATCGTCCAGCGCGCAATGTTGCCGTTCAGGAACCCGGCATAGAGCTTGTGATCCGGTCCCATCGTCAATGCCGATGCGCCGTCTCCGCTGTATACCGTCGTATTGCCGAATTGCGCGTCCGGGTCGACGGGGATTCGGGTGCTCTCGCCGGTGGTGAACTGAATCGTGTATGGCGCGAACGGCGCTCCTGCCGTATCTTTAACCCTGGAGCTTAATGCGAAGCGGTAGAGCGTATTCGAGATCAGCAGCGTTTGCGGCTGAACGAGGATTACGGATCCCGCAGCGTCCGTCGTGTTGGTGGTGGCGATACTTGCTCCGTCGCTTACGCGGATGAGCGAGATATTTCCGCTCGTCAGTGTCGCCGGATCGACGCCCGCGCCGAGGTTCGGAAGCGAGACATCTAGCGAAACTGCGGTTGAGCGATCGACGCCGGTATCGCCGTCGGCGGGATTGGATCCCGTTACCGTGGGAGTGGAAAGCTGCGATATGCCGACGTTCGTGATCTGTACGTAGTTCAGCTTCGTGTTTGATCCGCCGATGGCGTCGATCGTAAGCTTGCCGTCCGTTACGGTTGCCGTTACGGTTGTCTGGAGGTACTCCTTGGCGGATGTGCCCTGCCAGCGGTTGATCGCGTTCACTCCCTCGACATTGATCGTATTGAGGCTGTCGTAGGAGTTCGTTTGCGTGCTGAAGGTATCGCCCACGCTTACTGTAACGTGGTAGGTGCCGTTTGGCAGCGCGTACTCCCATGTTCCGGGAGTAGTCGTCACGCCGGGGGTGTTATAGGCCGGCGGATACTGCATGTGAATGATCGTATTGAGCCGGGGATCGATCCCTGCCCGTTTGCGATCGCGGACATTGGCTGTCAGGTCAAGCGGCACATGCGTGCCGTTGAGACTGTCTTCTCGAACCCACCCGAAGCCCTGGCTGTCGGAATAGGGCGCGCCGGCATCCATGATGTAGCCGGAAGGCACCGTGGATGTGGTCGGCTGGAAGTTGACATTTACGGACACCGGCGGAGGCGGCGGATCGACCGTGATACTTGAGTACAGGGTGGATGTGCCGTAAGTTGCGGTCAGTGTAGCCGTGGTGTACTGAGTAACCGCCGTGGTGTTTACCGGGACGTCTGCAGTGGTCTGTCCGCTCGATATCACTACGGACGGCGGAACAGTGGCGCATGCCTGATCCGATTCAAGAGTGACTGTGACGCCCGAAGCAGGGGCAGGGCCGTTCAGGCGAATGGTGGCGGAGGCGACTCCGCCGCCATAGAGATCGTTCGGTGTTATGGTAAACGAAGACAGAACGATCACCGAAGGCGTGCCCGATGCTTCATTGGAGCCGGGGCTCTCGCCGCCGGCGTTGGATGCCGTCACAATATAGAAATACTGGACGCCGCTCGTCCCTGAACTGTCGGTGTAACCCGGCGACGATACCGTGGTCATTGTGGTGTAAGGACCGCCATGCACGGTAGCCCTCTTCACGATATAGGATGTCGCCGTCGGCACGGAATCCCAGGTGAGCACAACCTGTCCCTGTCCGGGTGGCGCTGTTGCGGCAAGGTTTGCGGGCGCCACGGGCGGAGTTACGCCCAGCAGAAGCTGCGGCGCATTTGCGCCTTCCCTGGACGAGTAGTTGTCTCCCTGCCCGTTAGCCGGAACTGCATCCATCTTGACGGCAAAGCTTACTTGCGTCGCTCCCGCCGCGATTTGCTGCTGTACATATGCCGAGACATTCCACGAGTACCACTGCGAGGTTGAGGTAATCGAGGCCGTCGCAAGCGCCGAGCCTATGGCCGGCATGTTGGCGAATGTGATCCCCGTTTCCGTCCACGTATTGTTGGACACGGCATAGACCGTATCGGTTCCGGTGTACCCGGAGCCGCCGTTTTTGCCGTTAAGGCGTAGAATGGCGCTGCCGACCGGGCCGGAAATATTCGAGATGTCAAACCTCAGGAACCCGTAGCGGGTCGTTGAGCCATTGCCGTTCTTCACCTGGACCGTAGTCGCCGTGCCGAAGTTGGAGCTTGCTGATCCTTGCTGGACATACGAGTCGGCAACTCCCACGCCCGGGTAGACCTTGGGAACGGTAGCGGTCGCCTCGTTCGAGTTTCCGCTCTCACCGCCGCTCGAAACGGAACTCACGACGTAGTAGTAAGTATTTCCGTTGCTGAGGTTATTGTCCGTATAAGATGGCGTCGTCGAGCTGGCGATCGCCGTATATGGTCCGCCTGCCGTCTGTGAGCGCTTGACATTGTAGGATGTCGCGCCGGTGACGCCGGTCCATTGCAACACGACCTGGCTCAGTCCCGGCGTTGCTGTCGCCGTGAGTCCGGCCGGAGGATTGGGAGGGCTCAGGGTAAACGAGAGCTGCGGCGGATGGGCTCCCTCCCGACTCTGGTAGATATTCGCCTGGACATTGGCCGGCGTATTGTCCATCAGGACGGCAAAGCTAGCGGTAGTCTGTCCGGCCGCGAGCAGCGACTTGACATAACCCGTCACATTGAAGCTGTAGTACTGCGAAACCGAAGTGATCGGCGCGGAACCGAGCGTCGCACCTGTTGCCGGTTTATTGTTGTACGTAATGCCGGTCTCAGTCCAGTTTGTGTCCGATACCGCGTAGACAGTGTCCGTCGCGTTGTACCCGCTGCCGTTATTGCGGCCGTACAGGCGGAGCATAATGGATCCGCTGGAACTTGGGACCCCTGAGAGACTGAAACGTACGTAAGTGATTCGATTTGCGGAGCCGGTCGACTTCTTTGTGAGGATCGTGCTGTCTGTTCCGTAGTTCGTGCCGGCATATGTGCCGGAGCGAACATACGAATCGGCGATCGGTATGACAAAGCTTGTCAGGCCCGGTGTCGCGCTGATATCGGGGGCGTCGTCGCTCTCTCCGCCGGCGTTTGTGGCGCTTACCGTGTAGTAGTACGAAACGCCGTTGGTCAATCCCGCATCAGTAAACTTGGTCTGCGCGATACTGGCGATGGTCGTGTATGGTCCTTCGCTGCTGAACGCGCGCTTTACGTTATAGCCGGTTGCCGTGGCGGATGGCTGCCAGAACAGGCTGACCTGCTGGTTGCTCGGAACCGCGATCAAGTTGGTCGGCACGGCGGGAGGGGCGGGCTTGGGAACGGCGCTCACTTCATTCGAGCGCGGCCCCTCGCCGGCGGTGTTTTTCGCGGATATCTGATAGTAGTACGTAACCGCGTTCGTTAACCCCGTATCCTGAAACGCCGTCGCCGTGATATTGTCCGCAAAAGGCGTTGTGCCTTCTGCATGTGGAGAGAGCGATCGGTACACCCGGTATGAGGCCGCATTGGGAGTCGAATTCCAGGTGATTGTGACTTTGGTGTCTCCGGGATTCGCCTGCACTTTGCTTGGAGCCGGTGGAACGGGGGGAAGGGGAGTTGCGGAAGCTTCCGGTGAATATACGCTGTCGCCGCCGCTGTTCACAGCGCTTACCACGTAATAGTAAGTGGTGTTGTTGATGACATTTACGTCCTGATAGACCGTTGCCGTTGAGTTGGTGACGAGCGCATAAGGTCCGCCGGACGTGGTGCTTCGAAATAGGTCATACGATGTGGCCCCGTTGACTGAAGACCACGCAAGGGTTACGAGGTTGGTGCCTGCGGTCGCTGTGAGACCACCAGGTGCGGCCGGGCGGGCAATCGAGAGAACTAGCTGAGGAAGATTGGAACTGCCTTCGCGTGAGACAAAGGTATCGGCTTTGTCTGTGGGCGTGTTCATGACCAGTGCTATGGAGACAGCTGATGCGCCGTTGGTCTGGGCATCGGAAACATAAGAACCCAAATCCCACGTGACGTATTGTTTTGTCGATGTGACTTGAGCGGATCCGATAGCCGCTCCGAGCGTCGGAGCTGTGTTCCATGTTATGCCGGATTCTGACCAGCTGTTGGAAGCGACCGCATATGCAGTTTCTGTCCCGCTGTATCCGGCTGTCGAGTTATTTCCATACAGCTTGAGTTTGGCTCCGAGGATCGACCCCTGGACACTTGATAGGTCAAATCTCAGATATGCGATGCGCCGGTTGCCGGCCGATGCCTGAGCCTTCACGAGAAGGGTGGTGGCCGAGCCGAAATTTGTCGAAGCGACAGGGCCGTCCTGCACGTAGGCGTCGGCTGCCGGAGTGAGCGTTGAGCCGCTTTGCGCCAGAGTTGCTCCTGTAGCACAGAGCAGAAATATTATTGTGAGGGTTAAGTATCTTATCAATCTTGAGCAGACGGATTGTGCCTGCAACATACGGCGAATCTCGAAATGTGTGCCCCTACGGCTGACCATACAAATCTCCAGTTACATTTGAAACCAGGGTTTCGACGTGCTGAAACCTAGCTGTTAGGCGTTATGATTCCATTCCAGGCCGTAACAACATCGTTTAGAGCCGCAATAAGAACTCCTAATATATGTGACCTGAACTACAGCTTCAGAGCACATCGCTGTTGTTATTGCATTCCGCGCGACTTACTAGTAATGCTGCTTGAGGATCCTGCCAGGCTGCGGCAACCCGGCATGAAAACGTAAAAATTTAATCTAAGCCGATCCTAATCTATCTGTGAACCTCCATGCAAATCCATGGTATAAAGTCTTATACACCTGTGAGCCTCTAGACGCCGGATTGATTTTGTGGCACGAAAGCGCTGTAAAATTGTCCTGTCCGGCATTCAAGGAAGTAAGCTCCGTATCCATTCCTGCATGATCCCTGACAAGCAAGCAGAAGACATTAACCTGTCTTTTGGATCATCTACGACAGAACGCACTACCAGTACTGTAAAACTGCGCCTTGTCATACAAGTGCGATATTTGGAGTAACCCCAATGGTCCGAGCCTGTCCGTTTATTTTCAGCACGCTGGCAGTACTTGCGCTTGCGGCATGTCCTTCTCACGCTTCCACTCCTGCGGTTGCAGGAACAGGGGCTGTCGGTGTAAACGCTTCCTGGGAAGCCGGCGCATCATCGTCCTGGTATATCGAGTTGCAGCGGCTTGGCGGCGCCGACATCGCTCAAGGTATCCAACGCGAAGACGATGCCCTGATACGTACCGGCATCCATATCCTCGATTGGGGATTTGCCCATGAAGCCACTGATGGTTCCTTTCCGGGAACCGGCGATCCTTTCCACAGTGCGGCGATATTCGCGGAATCAGCCGCCAACGCTTCGATTTTGTTAAGGTCGTATCACCCGAAGACTTACTCAGCCGACCTGACCTACTACAGCTCCGTCGTCCAGAGCTATAAGACGAAGCTCCACTCAGTGGGCCTGTGGCTTATCGCTCCCGCCAATGCAACGCCGGGACAGCAGTTCGATCAGCCTTACACTCACCGCCGTTATCTGCTGGCTGCGGCGCTGGGACAGATCGGAAATCTCTACGCGGACAGCGCTATCAGCTCTGCGGCGGCCCAGTATGCGCGCAACGGTCTTCTCCTTCAGATGACTGCCGGCACGCAGCAAGTGGTGTATCCTGACCATACGACGCACACTGTGAGCATGGTCGGCGTTAACCCTGAGCTTGGCGGGTACGACGTCAGCTATCAATGTGCTGGGATACTATATTCGCAGCATTTCTATAATATCTGTTCCGATGCCGCGCTGCGCTCCTCTCTACGCTCGATGATGAGCAATGGCCTTCTCTGGGAAAGCAAGCGAATTACATCCTCAGGCGTCCTGGACGCTGTAGGAAGCACACGAATAGGCATCGAAGTGAACCGGGACGGCACCCTTAAGACGCCGAATGATCAGGAAATCATTTCCGCGTTCAGCAACGGATACACTTACACCAATTCACTGAGGTTCCTCGTTACCGCTTACCGATATCTCGGATCCGGAAGGGCTGTCACCAGCGATACCGTTGCATCGGACGGCGCGGTTAATGCCAATTACGATTGGGAGCGTGGAACTGCTTCCACCTGGTCAATCAGTCAGCAAAGGATCGGCGCCGATTACGTCGAGACCGGAATTCAGACTGAAAACGATGCTGTAATTCGAAAAGGCATCCTCATTCTCAACTGGGGATGGGCTCATCAACTTTCAGACGGATCGTTCGGTACGACGACTACTCCCTACTATGCTTCCGCGCAATTTATTGAGGCTGCCGCCAGAGCGTCGCTTCTCCTGAAATCGTACGCTCCAGGCACATATGGAGCCGATCTCACCTACTTTAAATCGATCGCGGCAACGTTCGCTTCCAACTGCAACAAGACCGGCAACTGGTTGACTACGGCTACCAACTGGCCCATTGTCCAGCATAACTGTCTTGGCTCAACTTGCCGGAATTATGCGCTGGCTGCCGGACTGGCGACAACCGCCGTAGCCGCGGGAAATCCGGCTCTCAATATTGATGCGAATCTATCGGCGGCCACGGCTGCGGCAATGCAGGTTACAGGCGGAATGAACCCGGAAGGCGGAACGTCGGACATCAATACACAAGCCCTGGGTCTCACATACGCGGCGCGATATATCGTCAATATACCGGCGTCAATTACATCAACCACCGTGAAGACTGCTTTGTCTAGTGGGATAAACTGGGAACTCCAATTTATCTTAATCGATGGAAGCATTACCGGAACTTCATCGCCGGCAACGAAAACTATCGATACTGCGCTTGAGCTCGGATATGCCATTATAGCCGATCCTCGCTATGTCGTATATAGGGAGCGAATGAATCTTCCTGAAATGCAGCTGTATTAAACTCGATAATCAACAAATGCCCTTCCACTTCAAATTATTTGAAGTGGAAGGGCATTTGTTTTTTCGATAAAGCAAGTGAATCCTATTTGATTCTAATGCGATTTATTTTGGCGAATTAATCAAATTATAGCATGCTAACATAGAAGAGATTCTGAGATAGTTAATAGAGATTAAATAGGGTTTAATAGCATGTAGACACTATATTTTGGCGTGTCATTTGCCCCCTGGAACGTCTAATAACCGGGTTTAAGTCGTTAGTTAATTATCTGTTTGCCTGGCAGATTTATACAATATTTGGAATATAATCTATCTAATGTTGTAATATTAATTACTGTTACATCTTATTCAACATAAATTATCCCTTCAATTCTTCCTGTAAATCCTGCAATTATTCAATTCAGACCATTTGCATCAGCTCTTACGTAACAGAATTAAGAAAAAAATATGATAAGAAACGACTAAATTCTGTTTTCACCGGGTAAAGTTACGCCGTTAGAGAAACAATGCCTTTACATCGCAATCTGTTGTGATGTAACCGATAATTAGTCTTTGCAATATACGAATAGGCGTATATTGCACTTAATAAGACTTCTCTAATGGCAAGAAGAAGTACCGGAATTTTGCCCTCCACGCAGATTATGCTTACCTCGGAGGCAGTGTTTCGGCGAGGCGTGACGGGTACGTTGCTGCGCAGTGATCCTGAATACCAAGTAAGGCATTGGTAGCAAATCCACACTCCTATCACAATCAAGGCTGATTGAACGTCACTATGGTTTTCGTTTATTAAGAATGGGGTGCATATGGCATCTTGCTCTTAATTACCTCTGCCGGTGTGCTGATGCGCCGGCGAAATCGAGAAGGCTGGTCAAAATCAATTATTGATTAGCGGCTCGATGCGTCAATAAAAGTAATTCCAAGCAGAATAAAGTGTCGGCAATTAACCAGCGCTTAAGCGCCAATTAATAGCCACGTCTGATATATTTGTCATGTTCGCTTAAAACGAGAGAGTATGACCAATTAATGGACACGTCTATTTGATGAAGGGTTAACAAGAACGTCTAAAATTAAAGAAGTTTATTCTTCGTGGAAGCAAACATGAAGTCGATCAATAACCCGGTACGCTCTTCGCGTTAGGTCAGGTTTTGTGGAGGGAAATGATGGAGAAAGTCTTTCGCTTTCGGAGCAATGAAACGACGCATCCTGATCAGGATGATAAATCGATATTAGGATCAGAAGTTCAAGCCTCTCGTCAGGAAATTAGTAAAATGCGGGGCCTGTCGCGTCAATCGACATCGGGGCGTGAGCCTATGGCAGCCGCTCTTATGTCAGGAGCGGCATCGGTAAGCGTGGTAATTCCGCTTCTTAATGAAGTCGATAGTTTGCCCGATCTTTACCGGCGTTTGAAGGACTCGCTCAATGAAATAGCTCCTTCGCATGAGATCATCTTTATCGATGACGGAAGCAAGGATGGCTCCTTTGAAAAGCTCCAGGAATTCTGGAAAATAGATGCCAGTGTCTGCCTGGTTCGCTTCCGCCGTAACTTCGGAAAAGCGGCTGCTCTGTCGGCCGGTTTCAAGCATGTCCGCGGCGATCTCGTCGTAATGATGGACGCAGATTTGCAGGATCAGCCCGAGCAGATGCCCAAGCTGATTGCGAAGCTCGATGAAGGATATGATCTTGTCACCGGATGGAAGCAGAAGCGGCACGACCCCTTAAATAAAACGCTGCCGTCCAAACTCTTTAATGGAACTGTGTCTCGCTACTACAAATTGAAGATCCACGACTTCAATTGCGGTTTCAAGATCATGCGGGCTGAAGTGGCCGCGGACCTTCGGCTTTATGGCGATCTGCACCGCTTCATCCCCGTGCTGGCAGCCGAGCGTGGTTTCCGCGTTACGGAATGCTCTGTCGAGCACGCGCCGCGGGTACATGGCGTTTCGAAATATGGCGCGAAGCGCCTGATCACCGGGTTGCTGGACTTTGTTGCAACGATTCTGACGACACGCTTCACCCAGAAGCCGATGCAGTTCTTTGGGACAATCGGATTGAGTGTAATTGCGATTGGAATCGTTCTGCTGGGATACGCATTGGTCGAGACGATCATTGGAGCCAGCGCTCGGATGACGGCGGTTTGGCCGGTGGCGATAATGCTGGCGCTCGGCGGCATAGAGATCGCATGCATCGGACTGCTGGCCGAAATGATTACCAACCAGACGCACAGAAAAGGCCACCCATATTTCGTGACGGAAACGCAGCAGGCGCGAGACACTCAGCCTGCCATCGCTCTGGAACGCAATGGGAACCATACCGAAGCTCCCACTGTGGGAACTGCGGTCAAAGCCTGAATTACCGCGGGATCTGCGGAGTGCTTTCATTCCGCAGACCCGTGAAGGATTGGAGAAACCCTTGAGTTTGAAGTTGCAACCCAAGCGCCTTCTCGGTCAGGCTGTGGTAGTTATATGTTTCGCCTGTCTACTGTGGACCCTGCGCAATGCAGGCACGGATTTGCGAACTCTGCCGCACCCAAAGCCGATCTGGCTGGCAGCGGCTCTGGTGATGTTTCTAGTGCATTATCTGATGCAGGCCATGGGATGGCATGCTATCCTACGCAGCCTGGGTGAGACCGGAACTGCCAGGCTGAGCATGCGGATGTGGTACGCAAGCTTGATTGCCCGCTGGATGCCCGGGCGAGTATGGTACACCGCTTCGCGTTTGATGCTGGCTCGTCAGAACGGATTGAGCGTTGAGGCTGTGAGCCTCGGAATCGTTCTTGAGCTCGCTTACATTCTCGTTGGCGGATTGCTTGTAACCGTCGCATTTGCCGGCAAGTCGCTGGCGAGCGCCGTTTCCGGGGGCGGCGGAGTTGCAGCCGAGGTATTTGTGCTGCTGTTTGTCGCAGGCGCTGCGGCAGCGGTTTTGAGGCCATCCGGTCTTGCAAAGCTGGCATCGATCGGATTTGTTCGCCGCCTCATGCGAAAAGTCGCCGGCAGGGATGTCATGGAAGCGGGCATGCCTACGATGAGCACGTCCCGCAGCATCCTGCTCGTCGGTTATTACACATTGTTCTGGCTCTACTCGGGAGTCATGTTCGGAGTTCTGGCGCTTGCCTTTATTCCGATGACGCGCGAAACATGGGCGGCATGTATTCCCGCCTTCCCAGGCTCCTGGCTGGTAGGCTTCTTCTCGCTGGTGACACCGGCTGGCCTCGGGGCTCGTGAAGGAGCTCTGTGGGTGATGCTCCGGCACGCAATGCCGCAGTCTGATGCCGTTGTTCTGGCGATAAGTTCAAGATTGATGATGGTGGCTGCAGAGCTGCTGAGCGTAGGCGTGGCGTACCTATTGCTGAAAGGGCCGGTTGCCGTTACCGGTGTTAAGCCTGAACCGATCGCAACTCACACCGCAGTGGAAGATCCCGTCGCGACCCTCGTAAGCTGACCGGCTTGAGGCAAGATAGATTTTCGAACTTATGACGACCATGCCGGCGCTGAGCACGGCATCGCTTCGCTTAGGAAAGATCCATGAGAATTTGCTTTGTCGCTTCGACATATCCACGCTCCGACGAAGATACTGCCGTTCCGTGGCTGCGGGAAGACCTGCGCCGGCTGGCTGATCGCGGCTACGAGGTGCACGTCTTTGCGCCGGCCTTCAAAGGGTCTAAATCTCACAAGGTGGATGGGATAACGGTGCACCGTTATCGGTATTTCTTCGCCGGCAAAGAGGATCTTACGCACGATGCCGGAGCGCCGACCAAGATACGCCGGCCGGACTATCTGGTTATCACTCTGTTCTACATCCTTTTCGGATCGATCGGCCTTTACCGCCTGCACCGCAAGGAGAAGTTCGACTTGCTGCATATCCACTGGCCGTTCCCGCATGGCCTCTTCGGATTGGTTGCCCGGAAGGCGCACCCGGCTCCGATCGCACTGAGTTTCCACGGCGCAGAGCTGCTGCTCGCCCGTAAGTTTAAATTTGTCGATCCTATTCTCAAGCGCTTTACCCGGCAGGCGCAGCTTGTGACATGCAACTCGTCGTACACGGCAGGCGCGATTCGAAAGCTCGGGACATGTGAGCCGGTGATCCTGCCTTATGGCAGTCCCGTTCCTGAGCGCAATGTCAAACCGCCGTCGTCTGCGCAAAAGACGATTTTGTTCGTCGGCCGGCTGATCGAGCGCAAAGGCGTGGAGTATCTGCTGCAGGCTATGCCTCTCGTTAAGGCCGAGATTGACTGCCGTCTTGTCGTTGTCGGAAACGGTGTGCTGCTGGAGCCGCTGAAACAGCAGGCGCGAGATATGGGCATCTCGGATTACGTCGAGTTTCGCGTGGACATTCCTGAAGCTGAGCTGATCCGGGCCTATGAAGAGTGCAACGTATTTGTGCTGCCCGCCATCGTCGATTCGCGAGGCGACACCGAGGGCCTCGGTGTGGTGCTGATCGAAGCCCTGTCGTTCAGGCGGCCGGTGGTTGCCAGCGCGGTCGGCGGCATCGTCGATGTCATCCGAAACGAAGAAACTGGTTACCTTGCCCGCGAGAAGGATCCGAAATCTCTTGCCGTCAATATCACGCGCGCCCTCAAGAATCCGGATGAGGCCGCTCGTTTGGCGCAGCAGGGATACGAGCATGTCCAGCTTACTTATAACTGGGACAAAATCATCGATCGCACAGAGCAGCTTTACAGTGAGATCGTCAAAGAACCCGCTTCGAAAACTGCCGGCAGCCGAAGTGAGGCCCTTACAAGCGCCGGCAACTAGACGGCATCTCAATGCACTTCTCAGAGATGGGGATCGAATATGGATAAAACTACTACCGTCGTATTGATAACCGCCGGCGTTGTGACAGCAGGCGCCCTTGCCGCCATCGGGACCCGAGCCGCCACACATGCTGCCCGGCCGGGCGCTCCCACCGTGGTTATTGGAACCGTGCAGATGGGCTCCTCCGATAATGGCGTCATGGCGGAAGGCACAGTAATTCCGGGCGCCTCCGTGAATGTCTCCGTAACACCGGGCGCTCAGGGCCGTATTATGCGCCTCTTTGCAAATGTCGGCGATTACGTGGAGAAGGGCCAGCTTCTCGCGGAGCTCGATACGACTGATCATGTCGACGACTACCGCGCGGCGGCCGCCGAGGTCAGGAGCAAGGCTGAAGATCTGAAGCTGGTCCAGAACCCCTACCGCCCCGAAGAGATTGACGCGAAACGGCTGGCGCTTGACAGCGATCGCGTATCGGTGGAAGTTGCCAAGAGCCGCCTGAAACTTCTGACAGAAGGAGCCCGCACCCAGGAAGTCGCACAGGCTAAATCTGCTCTAAAGTCGGCTCAGGCGCAATTACAGCTCGTAACTGACCAGGCGGACAGGGACAAACAGCTCTTCGACAAGGAACTGATCCCCCGAGCCGACATGGAGCAATCGTCGACTGCCGTGATCGAGGCGCAGAACCGTGTTGATACCGCATCCGCGAAACTCAGCCTGATTACGGAAGGACCGCGCCAGGAAGAAGTGCGCCAGGCGGAATTGGAAATGGAGAAGGCGCAGCTTACGCTGCAGCAGGACACCAAACAATTCAGTTTAATGCTCAAAGGGGCGCGCTCCGAGGCAGTTCAGAAAGCAGTCGCCGATTACCAGGGTGTCGTCTCGAAGGCGCACAAACAGTCGCTGCTCCTGGGGTACCACGAGGTAAGAGCGCCCATATCCGGCGTCGTTGTCGCCAGGAACGTGAGCGAAGGCGAGTATGCCACGGCAGACAATTCCCGGACCGTCAGCGGCCAGCCTCTCAATGTCAACGGCAAAAGTCTGTTCGTCATCTCGGACAACAGCAAGGCTCAGTTCTACGCAAATGTAGACCAGAGATTTTACAAAACCGTGCGTCCGGGCATGACGGTGCAGATTGGCCTGGAAGCTTTTCCCGGAGTTACGTTCCCCGGACATATTCAGCAGGTTACTCCCCTTGTGCAGCCCAGCACGGTGAAACCGGCTGCGACTTCGATCGACCTGTCGGCGCCCCTTACATTCGGTGTGCGAGCGACTTTCGACATTCCGCAAAAGACCGCTGTTGCGGGACAGGCCGGCATGCTGACGCTTGCTAACAAGCAGAGGGACCTCGTGGTGCCCCAGTCCGCTATAACCGCTTACTCTGTCGGCCAGGGCGTCGCGTACGTCGTGGAAGGCGGAATCGCGCATAGCAAGTCCGTACATTACGATCCGGCATCCGACGGCAACCTGCATGTGACCAAGGGGCTCTCTCCCGGCGAGCAGGTGATCATCTCGGACCCGACAAGCGTGCATGACGGTATGGCAGTCAACGCGGTTACGGCAACAGCCGACAACTTCAACCAGAAAGCAATGTGACCTGTTTATGCCTTGCAATCGAAATCGCATTACATATTCCGTTCACCCGGTTAGCCGGCTATGGTTTGAAGGTCGAGTGGAAAGCGCTTTGCCCAAGTTCTTAACAGTAATCGCCTTAGCTACGGCTCAATTGACCGGGGGAATATATGCTGCCCGGGCACAGACTTTCTTCGTACCGACGCCTCCTGTAGCTCAGCCGCTGGCTGAAGTTCCTACCGGGGCAGACGCGGGCATGACCGCTGCGGCAACCCATCTGTATACTCTGGACGAATGCTTGACCGGAGCGCTCCACGACCCATCTTTGGTAAAGAGACATGCTATCGCAACGGATCGGGCGCGCACCGAAGTGAGCCTCGCGAAAACCAACCTCGGACCTACTTACTCGTCCGTGGGAATTTTGAAGTTGAAGTCTGACCGCAATTTGTCGGACACGAGTGGGGATCAGCTAACTTTCGTGGGAGAGCGGGTCAGGCTGGGCATAACGGTCAGCTACCCACTGTATGATGGCGGCGCCCTTAAAACCTCGGTGCAGATCGCTGAACTTGCCAGTACGAACACACAAAACGAGCAAATCTCGGAAAACAATTCGGTCACCGTACAGACTGTCGATGCTTATTACAACGTGCTTCAAGGCCAGCGTATGCTCGAAAGCGTCAACCGCCGTCTGAATGAAGCTCAGGCGCATCTCACCGATGTAACAACACGCCTGCAAGTTGGAACTGTTACGCGCGGCGACCAGCTGGAGGCGCAGAGTGCTGTCGACAGCGCGACTGCTGAAATCAGCCGGCGTCAGTACACGCTTGCTTCCGCGCAAAGCCGCCTTGCTCTGCTGATGAACCTGGATCCGGTGCGTGATCGTCCCGCTGTGGCTGCGCCGGCTGCCGCAACCTTTAACGCTCCTGCCGGTGGCCTTGTCGAAACGGCTATTTCACATAGCTCCGAATACGATCGGCTTAAAACAGAGCGCCTAATTGCCGAGAAACAATTGGTGCTGATCCGGGAACGGAGACGTCCAACAATTACAGGCTTGGCGGGCGTGGGGTTCGCTGACCGTTCGAGCCTTTCCAATACCGGCAGCAATACGACTAAACCATATGTCTTCGTAGGGCTCAATGCCACGCTCCCAATTTTTGAAACTGTTGCTCAACGAGCGAGAGAGCGTGAACAGAGAGATAATATCGCTCTGAGCCAGCTGCGTGTCGATGACTATAAAGACGAGATCTCCTCGTCAGTGACACTATCGCAGCAGGGCTATCAAGCCGCTCTTGTGACGATTGCTGCGGCAACGCAGGCCGTCACCGCGGCAGAAGAGGCCCGGCGACTTGCTGCGGAACGATACGCTGTGGGCAAGGCGACCCAGTATGAAGTCCTGAGCGCCATGGACAGGCTGGAATCAGCCCGAGATGCTCTGGCTGAGGCAGAAGGCGATCGTGACAAGCTTGCTATTACACTTCGTGTTCTAACCGGCAATCAGATCGTCAAATCAATTCCTGGAGTCACCATTAATCCGGTATTTCCCATTGCCATTGCAAAACCGGTAATGATCGGCACGACTGCTGTAACAGACCCGGGTAGCGACCGTTAGGGGTACTTTTCCCATGACACTGGTCCAAGATTCTAGAACGCTGCGGATCGAGTTTGCGCCGAAACCTGCGCCGAAAGCTCGAGAACGCCATGGCATGTCCTTCCTTGTCGCCGGCCTCGGCGCAATCTCAGCCGTTGGCGCGGCAGTAATGCCGTGGTGGCGTCTCATCGATTCGCCTGAACCGCATTTCGTAATATGGTTTCGCCTGGTCGCGATTGCCGCGGCGGCTATGCTGGTGGCAGGGATTTTTCTGCCCCGGCATCGGACGTCTCTCTGGTTAACGGCGGCTGTCACTCAGCTTGCCGCCTTCATATTCTTTGTCGGTCTCATCGTAACTGTGCATCCTCGGGAGATGAGCGACGCGATCAGTCAATACAAGCAGTTGCAGCGCATATCCCGAATCGTGCGGGAGGGAGATGCCAATCTTGAAGTGCAGTGGACGAATTTTCGTTCCGGCAGCGCCAGTCTGCTGCTGAAAAACGACGCCACCCTTGTCGATTGCGCGGAGATTACAACATTTTTTGCAAAGGGCGCATGGTTCCTGTGCGGCCTCTCTGTCCTGTTCGCGTTCGTCGCGCCATTCACTTATGACAGCCGCCAAGCCAACATGACGGTACGGCGCAGAGCCGGAATCGTGGTTATCTTGCTGATGGCGCCCGGATTGATCTGGGGCATTAAGTGCGGTATCAGCCGGCGATATATGAACCATGCCATCCTGGCGATGAGCAATGGGCGATATGCCGACGGTCTCCTCAATATGCAAAAGGCGGCGGCCTGGGATCCACGTCTGAACTATGACACCATCTATCACTATGAGCTGGGACGAGTTTACGGCGCGCTCCACCAGACGCAGAACGCCGACTATTGGGCCATGCTCGGCGACACGCTCCTCCAGAACAACGAGGGCGACAATGCGGTCATGCTTTACAGGATCGGCGCGAAGCTGCCCCAGCCACCGCTGTTCCGTGAGCGTTTTTCCACGGCGCTTCAGCGCAGCGCGTTTTCGGATGACGTATCCGGGCTGCATGGAAGATCGATGGACAAGCGCCTGGAAGCTCAAGCGATTACTCCCAGCAGCTCTGAAATCATCTACTCGCTTGCCATTCAACAAACAAAGATCGGAAATTACCGGGAAGCTGTGCCGTTGTGGCAGAGGCTGATCACGCAGGTGAATTCGGCCGGCCTGTTCAGCAGCAAATTTGTGGCGTCGTATAACTTCATCAAGCCTATCGCCGCTCGCTCATGGAGCAGCATGGGCTACTGTTATTACAAGCTCGGCGAGTTTGACAATGCTATGCAATGTGTCTCTTCTTCCCGAGAACTCAAAGGCCGGACGCCGGAATTGGCCGACTAAATGACGAACAAAGCGCCTGAAAAGAATAACTGGATATCAATGGAGCGCACGACGCTCTTCGATTGCTTCGAGCTCGAATCCAGAGATGGAGGGCCGGCAGGATCGGATGAGCTGGAGGCGATCAAAGCCCGATGCCGGCCGAATCGATGGTGGCTGCTATGGCTGATCGTCGTGGTGATTCTCGGCGCGGATTTTGCGCATCGGGCCGTCAGAGACGAGGCGAAGACACGTTTTACTTATAACTGGACGGCCAGGTGGATGCAATCGCCTGCCGACGAATCGGTCGTTTGTTTCCGCAAGACGTTCGACGTCAGCGGTCATGTGCGCAACGGCTATCTGCTGGTTGCCGCGGATAACTCGTACAATCTGCTGGTCAACGGTCAGCTCGTGTACGGGCGGTTTAGAACGGTTAACTCTTACAGGCTGGACCGTCTCCACTCCACCTACAACATGGTCGGATACGGACGCCGCTATTCGATCGCTCAGACCTTCGATATTCAGCCGCTTTTACGTCCCGGGCGCAATGTCATCAGTATCATCGCTCAGTCCGATTCCGAGAGGCCGGCTCTGCTGGTCGAAGGCGCCGTTATGGCCGGCACGACTACCAGGATCCTTTCCGGGCCTTCGTGGAAGTCCAGCCCCAACAGCATGACGAACTGGCAGGATTACTGGCCGAGCAAAGAGCCAATCGACACTCAGTGGCCGCAGGCGGAAGTCGGTCCCAGCCGTGGCACGCCGTTCGTCGATGGCGATGTCTCATCGCTGCATGCGCCTCCTGTAGGAACCTTCATTCAGTCTCCTGTTCAAACGAATACAGGGCAGATGACATATCGCTACCGCTTTCGTTGGGATGAGCGGGACGGCTCCGGATGGGTGCGCCTGATCACGCACGTTCCATTCGACTTAAGTTTGAACGGCGAGCCGCTCGTCACCACGGCGCATGTCAACCGCAGCTGGCAGGGCACTCCAACCCGCAGAAACGCAATCGACGTCTACTCACGCATTTTGCTGGGCGGACAGCCGGCGCGATACCCCTCGATCGGCCGTAAGTACCGGGCTAATACGGTGTTCTTCCTGCACACATTCCAGCGGGGCTGGAACACGCTCTCGGTAACGACACATGATACGATGGGATTGGTGGACCGAAGCACTCCGGACATGATCCAGGTTGACGGCGAGGTGCGCGGATCTGCCGGACAGTCGGTCAAGATCCACAGCGGTCCTGATTGGGATGCCGTGAACGCGGGAGGAGTCATCGCAAAGTGCGTTACGGTTGCGACGGCGCGCGGGATCGATACGCTCGACAACAATATCTACAGCAGCAGGCCCTCAACCCGGGTAGGCGTATACGACCCTACCGGCATGATGGCAAGGTATACGGCAGTCGCCGCCGTGATTTGCGCCCTGGTTTTGGGATTGCTTGTCACGCTTGGAAAACTGCTTCCGGGCCGGCCTGTGGCTACGCTTCGGAACTCGATCATCGCTCCGGCATTCGTTCTTGTTTGCGCCTGTCTTGCTGAAACGGCCTTCGAACAATCCCGCGAAAGCATAATTCTGGACTCGCCGCAGACATGCATGATCGTGCTTGCGGCCGCCGGGACTGCGTGGCTGTTGATGGCCGCATGGGCGATTGTGGGGGCGACCCGCTACGATCCGCTTCCCGCGTTGGTAGAAGGCGTGAACGGGGAATCGAATGTCGTGCTTAGGATGTCCGAGTCCTATACGGCTCGCAAAGACACGCGGAGCATTACGGATAAGGTCGGGCCGTTTTTCCTGGGTATTATCGTCATCCTTGCTGCCATCCTGTACACGCACAATCTCGATTATTACGGATTTCTGCCGGACGAATATGTATCGATGCTGGCGGCGCGTGGGATTGCTCGGCATGGGATACCGATCTATGAGAACTCGGGCATTATCTACACGCGCAGCGCCCTGTTCCACTATTTGCTTGCTCCACTTGTTGGAGCTTATGGGGACCCCAATCCGTTTCTGGTAAGAGGCTATGCGGGTGTGTGGCAGCTCTTCACCATTGTGCTTGCATTCGTCTTTGGCCGGGCGATCCGGGGCACGTCGACCGGGCTGTTTGCCGCCGCTCTTGTGGCATTCTCGCCCATGATGACGTTCTATGCCCGGGAGGTGCGCTTCTATACGCAAGAGACCTTCTTCGTGACGCTCGCCATGTACTTCATGTGGCGCTCGACGCGGGAACCTCAGATCACATGGTATCGCGCCGGCACATGGCTGGCATTTTCGGCGGCGTACTTGAGCCAGCAGCTTGCGCTAGCCATTTTGCCGTCGATATTCCTCGTAATACTTGTTACGCGAAGCAGCAAGCAGTGGCTGACGGGCTGGACTCTTGCCGCGATGATTGCAGCGTTCGGCGTGATGGCAGCGGACTTCATCGCTTACATAAAGCTATGTCAGACCCCGCTTCCATTTGTCGACGACAATTCGGTGATTTTGATCGGGCTGCATACGGATGTCCTTGAGAGCGTTCCTCACATGCTGCTCATCGGCGATGAGCGCTCCCATCTTGTCGTCGGCATACTCTTTGTGATCGGCCTCTTCGCGGCGATATTCTCAAGGAAGGCTGCGGAACCTGCCAAAGAGGCTAAGATCAGCTCTCAAGCCTTTGTGTACTGTGCGGCGATCCCGATCATTGCGCTTACCGGCCTGATCACGCCGCGTCCGGCCGAACGATACGCCGTTCATGCCTATCCTCTGACAGTGCTTGCGGCAGCACTGGCGCTGGCGGTTATCGTAACCTGGCTGCGGCGTTATCTCGCGCCGTTCACGGTGGCTCGTCCGCGCCGGATCGATTTCGCGCTGATTTGCGGTATCGCAATCGCCGTCCTGGCATTGACCTGTTACCGCCCCGCGCGCAGCTGGAACAACACCGGCCGCGCCATAGTCGCAGGAGTAACTCAGGCGACCCGTTATGTTCGGACGGCCGAGAGGCCCGGCGATCGGGTGATGTTCTTCAGCCCGGAAGCCGCAATGATGGATCTAGGGAAATGCGATTACTTCTTCCACCAGAACTCGCATTCCATCTACCTGTATTACGCTAAAGACGGCAGCGTTCGCGAGAGGAATTCGGCGGCGATATGCGTGGACACGACGGATAAGCTCGTCAGTGTCATGTCGAATAACAAACGGATGTGGCTGGTCATTCCGCAATGGCAGACTGTGGCCAGTAAGGGAAACCGCCTGGCCTTTGTAAATGTCTTGACCGCGAACTTTACTCTCATGCACCAGGTGCATGGCATTCAGGTGTGGCTGTGGGACAAAGATCTGAACCACTTCCATCACAACGTCCACGACTATCAATCGGCAGGTCCCGGTTATTCGGAAGTCGAGGACTTAGACGGCGGTCTGTAAATGGGCCGCAACTTCAAGTAAGCACATGGTGAAGTCAATGCAAGTAAAAAACCACCGTATTAGGATTGTTGGATATCTCGCTGCAGGCAGCGCGCTGCTTATCCCGGCAGTGGCGCCCGCCTATGCGAAACCGCCGTCCTTCTCGCATTACGCCGGATCGAGCGATCTGAAGCAAAGCGTCTACAGCCGCATCAGCCATATACTCGGCAAGGAACTGGAAGACGGCGCGATGGGCGCGAACACAAAGTACGAGCAGGGAAGCGCCGATAAATGGTTTATTGAGGGACAGCGATATGGCGCTGACCTGATCCAGTCCGGCGTGGCAATGAATGACCGAAAGATGATCGCCGGCGGCATTCGCGCTCTGGATTGGGGTTTCCAGCGCCAGGGGGCCGATGGATCGTTTCCGGGAACCGGTGATCCTTACCACAGCACCTCACTGTTCGTGGAAGCGGCGGCTCGTGGACTTTTGCTCCTCACTGACTACGATGCTGCGGCATATCGCGACACCATCAAGCGCGACACGCCCAAAGTGCGCGCGGCGGCCAATTGGTTAACACAGCCTGATATTGAAGACAAGGGAAGACGCAATGCGCGTCCCTATACGCATCGCCGCTGGGTTCTGGCGTCGGCTCTAAGCCAGAGCTCTGTGCTGACAGGCGATGATGGGCTAATGCGAAGCGCCCGGGATTTTGCTGAAGATGGCCTGCGCCTTCAGCAGGCCGACGGCGTCAATCCGGAGCATGGAGGGTCCGATACGAGCTATCAAGCCTATGGGGTTCTGCAGGCGGAACGGTATCTTATTGCGGATCCGGACGGTCCCTTGCAGGGCAGGGTAAAGGGCATGATAACCAGAGCGCTGGATTGGGAGGTCGCGCATATATCGGATTGGGGCGATGTGGACGAAAGTGAAGATTCTCGCACCGGTGTGGAAATTGCCCGAAACGGCAAGGTTAAGAAGCTTGATTACGTATCCCTGCAGCAGGCTCTTACTATCGGCTCGTCCTTGACTGGAGATGCGCGATACAAAGCCGCAGCCCGGCGAGTTGCCAGGGCCAGGAACGAAAGCGATCGCGCGCGAAGCGGCTAATATTGTGCGAGAACCGGCATAAAGCCATGCATCGCAAGATGTCTAACAACTACATATCGGCTTCAGGACAGAGTATCAACAATCTATCGTTTGCCTAACGTTGTGCCGGATAAGCGGTCTTTTAAATTGCGATGCCGGAGTTACTTTTCGCTCAGGACTAGCCAGGAGAAATAAGATGAATATCTGTGTAATCGGAACAGGATATGTTGGCCTTGTGACCGGCGTTGTTTTTGCTGACTTGGGAAATGACGTTGTTTGCGTCGATAAGCTTGTCGCAAAGGTCGATGGTCTGAATAAGGGCATCATGCCGATCTACGAGCCGGGACTTGAGGAGATGGTTGCGCGAAACGTTGCGGACGGCCGTCTGAAGTTCACGACGGATCTTGCTGAGAGCGTGTCCAAGAGCGAAATCATCTTTATCGCCGTGGGCACCCCGCCCAGGGAAGACGGATCCACGGATCTCGCATATGTTGAAGATGCCGCCAAGGGGATCGCGCGCGCCCTGAACAGCTACAAGGTGATTGTAAACAAGAGCACCGTACCCGTAGGCACCGGCAACTTCGTTCGTGAAGTTATCGAGACAAACAAGCGCCGCTCCGTCGATTTCGATGTCGTTTCCAATCCTGAGTTCCTGCGTGAGGGAAGCGCGATTACGGATACGCTCGTTCCCGACCGCATCGTTATCGGAGCGCCAAACCGAATTGTCGCCATGCGTCTGTTGGAGCTTTATGCTCCGCTGGAGCGGCCAATGATCATTACCGATGTGGCGTCGGCAGAAATGATCAAGTATGCGTCCAACGCGTTCCTGGCCACAAAGATCTCGTTCGCGAACGCCATCGCCAACATCTGCGAGGCCGCCGGAGCCGACGTAAATCAGGTTGTCAAAGGAATGGGGCTTGATAACCGCATCGGTCAAGCATTCCTGTCTGCCGGTATCGGTTACGGCGGAAGCTGTTTCCCCAAGGATACTCGCTCATTGCTGCACACGGCGCAATCGTACGGTTACGAGTTCCCGCTTCTCGATGCCACGATCGCTACGAACGAGGATCAACCCAAGCGCTTTATCAAGAAGATCCACGCTGTGATGGGGGAGAACCTCAAAGGAAAAACAGTGGGAGTTCTGGGGCTTGCCTTCAAGCCGAATACCGACGATATGCGTGAAGCGAAGAGCCTCGATATCATCGGGGACCTCCTGGAAACCGGCGCGAAAGTTCGAGCTTATGACCCGATCGCAATCGAAAATACTCGATCGACTTTCCCTGACATTACTTACTGTGGGAATGCATACGAAGTTGCCGCAGGGGCTGATGCATTGATTGTCGTAACGGAGTGGAACGAGTTCAAACTCCTGAACATGGAGCGCTTGAAATCCGTTATGGCTGACCCCATCATCTTCGACGGCCGAAATATCTACAATACCGATCGTATGCGACAGCTCGGCTTCCAGTACTTTGCTGTCGGCCGCGGCAGTGCGGTGGGCAGTCAGATCCCAAATACGGTAGGCGTAAGAGAATTCCGCTTCGTCCGCGCCGAGGATGCCGTAGGCGTATAATTGGGGCATTTCATCAAAGACTGAGTGGAAGTCCGCAAGCTTCGTGACCCGTGGATCGAGTTCCTAATAAAGCCGCTGGAACTCGATCCTTCCAGCGACGGTGCAATTGTGCGTCGATTGAGGCGACGCTTCAGTGCGACAAGCAAAACGCCCCGGCCGGAAGATGTCGGCCGGGGCGATCTCTGAATCAGAAGTTATCCGATCAGAAGTTATTGTTGGTCGTGGTCACCGAGAAACTGCCTGCCGGCGCCTGGTCAATGTAACCGGAGTAGCCGGAACCCCATTCCGAGCCGAAATTGCAGGTGAGCGATGCGCTTCCTGTTGCCCCGGACTCGATCAGATAATTGTAGGTTCCGGTCTTATAGACCTGGTTGCCGTCACAGAGCAGGTTTGAGCCTGCCGCAATGTCGAAGCCCTGGAACATGGAGCCGAATATTATGTTCCCGTTGGCGTTGTCTCCGGAGATCGTGCTGGCGCTGCCGTACGTCCCGAGACCGATTGCAGGGTTTTGATTTCCGTATCCATAGCTTCCGCCGCGGATGATGACATTGCCGCTGATCGTCGCATTTTGCTGGGAGTAGACGTGGAAGATGCCGACCATCATTCCTTCCAGCTTGACGCTGTCGAGTGCCAGATTGTTATTGACGTATGCGTTGACGCCTCCATAGATGCCGAACTCATTAGCCCACCACTGCGCTACGCTGGTGTTCTGGACATAGGTGCAGTTCGTCATGTTCGGCGCGCTTGTATTCGATGAGTTCAGCGTAATACCGTCGTCGCCGTTCCCGCGGGAGAAGTTATTCTCCACCAGCACGTTGTTACACGGCGTTCCGTTGGTATTGTTAAAGTTCATGCCGTCTCCCCAGGAGTTGTTGACCCGGCAATTTTCGGCCGTGATATTGTTGCCGTCTGCCCAGGTGAGCATCAGGTGCCTGGCCCAGACGTTATTCAGCGTCCAGCCATCGCCATTGGAGTCGGCATATGCAAGGTCCGCAAACTGGCCGGGGGTGGCGTTCGGCCCGCTCGCGTCGATAGAGAGATTGCTGAAGCTTGCCGAATAGGTCAGGAACAGGAACCCGTTCGACCAGTTGCTGGCCTTATTGAAGACGGTGCTATACCACGGTCCCGCTCCCTGGATCGTGACGTGAGTTGCGGTGATCGCGCTGCCGCTGGACACGTAGTAGATGCCCTGTGGAATCCAGACGCTCTTCCCCTGCGACTGTGCTGCGTTGATGCAGTTCTGGATGGCCGAAGTGTTGTCGAAGCTGCTGTTGTTGGCCTGCGCGCCGTAGCTGGCGATCGAAAGCGAGTTTGCCGGCTGGCTCAGCGCTGCCGGAGGAGCCTCCAGATCCACGACATCAACATTATAGTAAGACGCGGCGTTCGCCCCATCCTTGGACAGGCTGATCGTACTCCCAGGAGCAACGCCGGACCCGCTGAAAAAGACATGGGCCTCGTCCCAGAACACGTGCGGGTTTCCGGCCGAGGGGCTCTGGCTCATGCCGTTGTAGCTGCTGGACGTCTCGTAAACCCAGGTCTGGGTCGAGGTGACGGGAATCGCCTGATTGAGCTGTCCGTTGACATACAGGTCCAGCGTGGAACTGATCCCGCCGCCACCGGAAGAATCCGGAATGGAATAGCGGACGTTGATCGCCGTGATCGTCTTGCCGGTGTTGTTGGTCCAGGTGACCGAATCGCCGGTGTGGGACAGGTTAACGTAGGCGTGCCCCGATGCCTCAAGTTGCGGCGACGAAAACTTGGTGGTGGGTGGAGACGTCAGCGCCACGACCGATGCCTGCCCCGCCAGTGCGCCGCCTTCCGCCTCATACGAAATGAATGGCGTGTTGGCGCCGATCTGAACCGGATTGATGGTCCATTGCTGGTTCGCGTTCCCGCTCTGCGGGGTCCATGTCCACACCGTGCCGCCGCTGCTGGTTGAGCCGCTGTTGTCGAGCGCCAGGCCGCTGGACTGGCTGACCAGAGTGTAATATCCCCCGCCTGCGCTTGTGATGGTCCACTGCTGATTGGTATTCGAACCGGCAGCCGGATAGGATTGTTTGACCGAAACACCGGTACCGGTCGCGCCGCCGTTGTCCAAGTCCATGCCGCTGGTGAGACAGGTGAGCGAGTAGCGCCCGCTCGGCAGGACGTTGATCTGCCATTCCTGGTTGGTGCTGGCGAGCCCGGCGCTCCACTGCCAGACATTGTTTCCGGTGGTGCTTGCTCCCTCGTTGTCCAGATTCAGCCCGCCGGTCTTGCAACTCAGCGTGTAGATGCCTCCGGAGGCGATGGGAAGCTGCTTGACTTGCGTCAACTGCCACTGTTGATTGGTGTTGGTGCTGTCAGGCGCCCATTGCCAGGTGACATTTCCGTTGCCGGTTCCACCATCGTTGTCGAGCGCCAGTCCGTTGGCCGCGCTGACAATGGCGTACGAGCCGTTGCTGAGTTGAGTGATGCTCCATTCCTGGTCGATACTGTGAGGAATGACGGGATTTTGAACGACGGCTGTGCCGTTGGAAAATCCGTTCGCGCTGTCGAGCGCCATGCCGCTGGTGAGGTTGACGATGTAGTAGTAGCCGTTGGGCAGCTGATTTATCTGCCATTGTTGATTGGTGTTGCTGCTCTGCGCTGTCCACTGCCACATGCCGTTTCCCGCGCTGGTCGAGCCCTCGTTGTCGAGCGCAAGGCCGCTGGTCTTGCAGACGAGGGTGTAGACAGCGCCGGATACTGGCTGAGCGGGTGCGGGGCTTGCGAGAAAACCGAGGGACAGTGCACAAAGCGCGGATCGAATCGCGAGTGCCACCTTCATAAGAAAGTCCTCCTTGGGCATGGCTGAGATATGTGCCGCCGTGGGCTAGGTCGACAGTGTGATGTTTCTTATCTGATTATCGATAATATCAATTAAAACATTATTATTTATTTCCGAATCAGTATTGGGACAGATGGTGTAGGAATGAATGGCAAACGGCCGTCTCGCTTGGCTAAGGTCAGCCTGAAGCCATGAGTGTTCTGTTCCTATTGTAACTAATGCCCGGAATCGCGTCAATCCTCGATCCTATCGTATTTTTGATGAATTCTCGTGCAGCATGCGAGCGATTATGATGAAGCCCTGTTTAGCCTGCATCCCGGAACTGCCGTTCCAGGGTGCCGACCAAAGGTTAGCCAGGGTGCTTTTTCCGGCGGAAGTTCGTCCGGCGCATGATCCGGGGAGTCGTTCGCGCGTTCGGCGAAGCGGCATGGAGCAGAACTGGATGGCACAGGACCGCTTCGCCCGGTTCCCCCGTCAACTCGACCACCCGCGTCGGGATGCCATGCACCTCGAAGGGAATGTCGATCCACGCCTCCGACGAGCGATCCGGATCGGCGTGATCGCCCATCAGTGCGGCCAGGCGAGGATGCCACTCGCTTAATGTGCGCACGGCGTTGACGGCGCGCTCCCATCCGTCGGTCGGCATGCCCGCGCCGAGGTAGCGATGCGATCCCGCCAGCGCCAGTGTCGCTCCGCCGCCGTCCTGCACCGAGTTATAGTAGGTGAACGCCATCAACTCGTCCGGCTCCTCCTGATATCCGCGCGGATCGTTGTCAAAGTGCCATCCCGAGGCAGGCATCTCCCAGGCTGCGTCCGATTGCGAGCCTTCCGTGTATAGCAGACCCCCAAGAGTCCTGAGTGGCCTCCAGAGCCCCGCACCCAGGATTTGATCGACGGCCCCGTGCAACCGCTCCCCGATTGTCACGCCAGCGGTGGCGTCCAGTGCTTCCTTGTTCCTGGGGCCGCTTTCGGATTCGACGGCGTTTCTGACCTGCTCGACGAAACTCATGGGCAGCGCATCCGCCACCCGGACATATCCCCAGATTTGAAACTGGCGGATCTCGCTCTGAGACAAGACATTGTTTTCCATAAACTCTCCTTGCATGTCTGAAGACGAGCGCCCCACAAAAACAAAAAAACACGAGGCGGTCGCGAGGGAAACAAACGGACTCCTGGAATCCGTTCATCTCCCGTTCGCGACCGCCTCGTGGTTAGCGAGGCGGCCCTTTGCGGGCAGACACAATCTTCAGTTATCGAGATCTTACCCACACGCGGAGGCGTGAGTCAAGCGCAAAAGGCCGCTGCCTTCGTGAACTCGATTAGCCCGTCGTCCCTACTGAAACGGATTATTGAGAAGCGAAGCCAGGTGTCTCCGTCTCCGAAGCGTCGAGCAGACGGATGGCCCAATCTTGTACTTGCCGAGCGACGGCATTGGGCGTTGCGTCTGTGGTATTAGCAGTTTCGAACGCTTCCGCTGCCCACTGGTTGACGCCCTGATGTAGCGAGATGAACTCGTCCGTGGCGAAAAAGCCGCCTCGTGCCCGCAAGCGAGCGGCAAGGGCTTCGGGAGTACAGTGAAGGCTGAAGTAATGGATGTGCTGAAAACTGTCACGAGCCTCACATTCCGCGACGTTCTCCGGTGTCATCGTGCCACACAGTACGGTTGCCCGTCCACTCTGGGCCAGGTATGCCGCCAGACGTATCCAGTTGTTCTTAAATTGCAGCCAGTTGACTTCGTGGTTGTATCCGTCCGCCATCAGATCGATATCGAAAACATGCCACTCGCGCCCCAAAAGCTGAGCAAGTTCATGCACAATGCTGCTCTTACCGACACCATTAGCTCTCAGCACGATGAAGAGAGGGATATCCGTTGTAGGGATCGGAAGATTATTGGATGTAGAATTGGGCTTAGACATATTTGCTCTATAGCGAAATCTGCGGGCAATGTTAAGTATGCCTTGGAAGAAAAGCAGGGGGGAAGTTCTCGAATTGTCGAAACCCGCCGATCGAAACAATGAAACCCGGGAGAATACCTATTCACCTGACAGTTAGAGCAAGACATGTAGCTTTGGACCTACGAAGCTACATGTCATCAACTGGCATTCGACTGTTCTATCAATCCTGAGAATCAGAAGTGACGGCGTTATCGCCGTCTTCTTCTTGTCTTAATCTTAGAAGCGATTTCGACCTTGCCATATAGCATAGCTCCACTAATTTCGAGCAGACCGTTTACCGGTGTGTCTCTAATGACTTGCTTTTCGCCAAATACAGTCCAAACAAGTGCATAATCATTTTCGGCCAAGAAACGATCTAAGAAGTTTCGTTCTATCAATAGTACGCTACGCTCTCCCGAGGCAGCACCTGCATCTTGCACTACTACCTTGCCGTTTCTGTCTTCCCATTCTGCGATCTCGCCGTTCCATTGAAGACAGCCCTCTCTAAATAGGATTGGGGAGGGCAAAATAGCCCCGATTTTGTTTGTGTCATCTTCATCGGTTGCAAAGTTGTGAGCTACAGGAGCAACGAATACTCCTATCCCATGCCTTGGCATACGCCAGTCCTGGTATTGCCAATCGTCTTCCTCATAGGCAAAATATCGCCAGACAAGTGAATTATAGTGTTCGCCCAAAAATACGCCGTTAGCTGCATGTCCTGCCTCTGGCATCCATTGACCTATGAAGTCTTGGGAACACATCCACGAAAATAGCCGTTGGGCTTCCGTTTGCTTAACCAGGCAGCCCCGCAAATGGAGCCACAGAAGTCGATAGGATTCTCGGAAGCCATCTTCGTCTTTACTCTCGCGGAATTCGGGGTGCGTTTCTAGAATGATCCACTCCACTCCATTAGAATCTTTGATAGTCATCTGTTGCGCTATATTTGGCAGATCATCGGTTGCATCCAACCATTCATCAGAGCTTTGGGGGATATCGTCGATGTCATACATGATCGGCGAACTCCACTTAGGAGAACGAGGTATTCCGTCTCGATCCTCCTCCACATTTTCTGGAATACAGGATGGGTCAATACTTCTCATCCCTAATTGCCATGAGCCAGAGAAAGGTGCCACTTCCGTTTCGTCATACTGCGTAAATATTTGGAAGTTGTCTAACACGCGGGCGAGTACTGTATAGTAGCCCATCCACAGATATTTGACTCCCATACTTTCCATTGTCTTGTCGTAATTTCCGTAGGAACGCATTCTTTCCATACGAGTGTCTATCTGTTCAAACCGGTCGAGCGTCCAGCCAAGTTCCAGTGCCGCTTGGGATACCCACCGAGCAAGCAGGCTTGAACTGAGGCATGGTAAGCTATGGCCACCTGTTGACGGAGAAATAAGTACTACTGTTCGGAGCAGATCTATTTGCTCATTGCTCAACGTTGCCTCTAGCGCCGTGACAGCATTCTCGTAAGGGGTGGCTACAGGCTCTTCATCAATTGATTGAGCCTTCTCTGCCCGAAGGCGTGCGACCAGAGTATTGAGTTCATCCAATTCCTCATTCGTGTATACCGTTAAGTTGTGTTGCCATCCCACATATTGTAATTCACGCGCTCTTTCCCATAAGTTGCGCTGTTTTTCAGTAAGCTTCTGTTCCCATTGGCGAACAGCTTGCCGGTGAGACAGAGGAAGTACTTTGTCGATTTCAATTTGGGATATCTGAACATCCTCGAAGGATGGACCGCCGCTGTATCGACTGAAATCAAAGTCGTCGAACCGGTCTATAACGTGTGCTAAAACTCGGTCACGATCGCTCCAACCGCTATTAAGTGGCAGCATTGCCTTAAACTCCTCTTCACTCGGTGGATCGGAAGGAAGAGCGCTCCCATATGGTGGTCGTGCGTCCGCAAGGCTAAATGGCAAATCGCAGCCTGCAGCAGCGGCGTGATCGATTACACAGCGGCCGTAATCCCTAACGAGAACATGTTCGGGAGGTTTCCTGCTAGCGAAAAGTCGCTTGAATACAGTCATCGCGAGCTGTCGCAGCGCAGACTTTTTATGGATCCGCAATGCGACGCCATAGGTCATCGCGTATAGACGCTCTTGGACGTACCAATCGTCCACATTAGAAAAATCATCTAGCAAGCCTATGATTAGATGAGGGCGCGGTGTAAGTACTCGCACGAGAGCTCTTGTTGCCCCGTCACGAGTGCGTCGGTTGGTTGAGGTACATAGCCAAGCTAATGCTATAGAAGCTAGATGTACCGAATCGTCCGACAGGTGCGACTTATCTTCACCGCGAAGTGCCCATTCAATTAAACGGTCAACTGGACTATCATCATTCTGCTTATCATGTAGCCAGGTGGTCCAAATAGTATCTCGTTCAGGAAGGCTAAGAACGCTGAGAATGTGGTGCAACCACTTGGCATTAAGTGGATGCCCTGGAACGGGGGCCAAGGTTAGGAGTGTACCAATGTACAAGTCTTCAACCTGCTGGGAGGTCATAATGTTGGCCAGCGTTGTGAAGGTGTCATCTGTAAAGGCGTCTCTGTCCCTCCATGCAAGGCTATGAATAAAGCACTGTGGAAGAACATGGTTATAAATGACTGCTCGGTGGTCGTCAGACTCGATATGTAGTAAGGTCGGAAGCTCAATCCCCAGTCGCTCCGGCACCTGAATTGCAAGCGCTTCTAGAAGTCCCTCTCGTTTGTAGAAACTGAATCCGTCCGGAAATAACTGACCGATAGTATGCCCCAACACAATCAGGCTTTCTGATGTATCTGAATCCGTGTGCAAATCAAGAAGACGACGGGCAATTTCGTGATCACCGAAACGTTGGTACGCAAAGGTGATGCTTTCGCGTGGCAAGGATCCTTTTTGCGGAAGCAGTTCTTTGGCGACTAACGATTCGGCCAAGAGAAGCTGCAGGATAGACCCTTGATAGCCGTTAGTACTGTATATTTTTCTGCTAAGTTGATCCGCTTGCTCGACTAAGAGCGAACTGCCGCCGGATGCCGTAATCGCATTAGCGAGTTGGCCTAAGAACTCTCGCACAACGTTCTGATACGGAGCTGTATTGATCTTCCCCTGGCGTTGTAACGCTCGATTGGTAGCGTCTACAACGTACATGAACACGCGGCTGATACCATCGTAACCTTCAGGCAAATCGTGCAACCCGTCAGTATGAAGGCCTTTGCACAACATCTTAAGGAAGAGAGGGTTGGCGTATTCTGGATTGAGTTGGGGCGTTCGCGGAAGGTTGATCTGGTAGTGTGCAAAGAATGCACGTACTGCCTTTTCCGGCACCGAGGCGAATCCGCTATGGACTATGCGGACGGCAGACGACAAAACATTCTCTGGAATGACCGTCTCTTCGTATGTGGAGCGGACGCTGAGGGCAACCCCAATATATGGGTGATAGCTAAGTATTTGGAGGAGGCCAGCTAGTCGTTTCGGCCAGAGCTCTATTCCTTCTCCCTCATTTAGAGCGTCGAGCATAATCAATGCCCGCCCACCACTTGCTTCGGCTGCTGCCTCTATAGCTTGAAGGAACTCATCACGATTTCGGTCAAGACCTACGTGCTCCATGATCTGCGACATTGGATCTCGGTTTTGAATGGTTTCGCCGAGGATAACAATTGTGGGTAAGCCCTGTTCACCTCGCCTCTTGGCGATATCTACGAATAGATGAGTTTTGCCTGTTCCAGCATCTCCACTGACAAGTAGGAGTGGTTTGTTTGCAAGCATTGCCTCATCGGATTCAGCAAACATCCCGAGTTCATCAGCTGCACTGGCGATTTCCCTAAATATCCTTGTACTGTCCGAATACAGACTTGTATAACTAAAAAACTTGCCTGGCTTTCCCGATGCTTCCCAAACAGCTTTCTTACTTCGCTCTGTTTCAGCATCGAGTTGTTGTAACGTTGTACATGCGTGGCGTGACGTTTCGCATACAACCCGTGCCATGCGCTTAATATCGTCCAGAGGTAACTGTGTGGTGCCCTCTACATGGGCGGATCTTATAATTTCGCAAAGCTCCGCCCCTAATGCACTAACTTGCGAAACGGACTCTTGCGCCCTACCATCGAACTCCTTCGTGCGTATGCGCTCGATTTGCCATTGCAGCTTTCGGAATGGGATCCGCAGCTTGCGCGCAAAGGGTGTTGTTCTACCAATCCCATCGAACAATTTTGCGATCGGTAGCTGAAGGTTTAATTCCTCTGTGTATCGCGCTCCAGCGTCCTTGGCGACTCCTTCGATCCGACGGTTGAACCATTCTGGCGTGAGCACATCCTTCTCGAAGAAATACCAGAGTTTACCGCGGTTCTCTGGCCTGATGAGACGTTCTGTGAGTTGTGTGTCTCCCCAGAAATCGAACTTAATGCTCATCTCATTTGATACAGCTATCTCTTCCCACTTGGTAACATGCTCCTTCCATTGGTTCATCGCTGAGGTCTGCCCAGCGATTTTAGGATCATCGAAGTTCTGAGGAATACAGATAACCAGCCGTTTTAACGAAGGATTTTTCTTGATTGCTGTCTTTACTGAGGTGTCGATTTGCGTCCATTCACTGGCCATAGGGGAGCGATCAAAGAACTTAGCCTGTAGGCCATGTAACGAACCGTCACGAAGGATATGCGCACACTCAAGGCCAGCGTCGCGATATCCTCGACGTTCAAAGCAAGTGCTTCCGACAAGAGGTTCGTTGTGAAAGAGCTGGCTACACAATTCCTCGAATCCGAGCTCTTGTGAACCGCCATGGCTACGGATATTATGCCAATTAATGATCATCTTAGTTTACCGGGCGAGTACGTGTATTGCTAATATATGGTACCTGTAGATAACGACAGCCGATGCAAACGCAAAATGCGGTTGGATTGATGTATCCAACCGCAGGCATTTTTCTTTTAATACTCTTCAGGTAAGAGAATGGTGGTGACCGATCGGTCCCACTCCGTGATAACCCACACTTTTGTGCCGTCAGCCAGGTGATAGGCTGAGAACAGCCGCCCTCCGGCAGTTAGCGCGAAGTTATTCTGCGCATGGTCCGACTCGCTCAAATCACCCCAATCGCAGGTGCAGTGGCGAGACAGTAGTTCCTCGGGAACGTGCCCAGCATGGGAGATTGCGTCAAGCGCACCCGGCGTTGCCACGACGCGTCCCATTGGGAAGCAAGCCGCTACGATCAAGATGGCAATGCCATCCGCGTGCCCATCGTCAGTCATGAACGGATTTTCCTTTCTTCGAACACAGGAATAGGCCGGGGCACATGTGCGTGCTCGGCGAATGGAGAGGGAAGCCCTTCATGGTTGGAGAAGGGCAGTTAGTCAGAAGCTCTCAAGCAGGATCGGTTTCGTTGAGGACCGATATCATTACGGGGTGTCCGGGCCGGACTACGACGGTGAGGGTGGCTTCCAGATCGCTGGGCCACGGCTTGAACCGCACCGTTGCGCCAGGATCGTTCGGCACGATGGACTTGACTACCATGGCGAGCAGGCCGTGCCGTTCCATGGGAGTGATTTCGGGGGCCGTCAGCGCGGTCTGGACCTGCCGCATGACAGCCGCGACCGTTTCTGGATCCGTCAGCCGATCGTCGAGCCTGGTGGAGAGCTTGCGCTCCAGGATGCCAAGCCTTTCGGTTAGCATCCGCTTCTTGTCCGCGAGTTCGCTGAACACGCTCTCGTAGGCTGCGGGGCTGGCACCGTGCTGGATGCCGACGATCTGGGCCTCAATGGTGGCCTTCTCCCGGCTCTGCAGGGCTTTTAGTTCCTGGCTGAGCCGGTGCTGTTCTGCCTCTACGCCATGGATGCCCTGTTGTGCCTTATAGGCTGCGAGGGCATCGCCGACGAGTTCGGGACGGCTGGCAATCGCTTGGATCGCCTCGGAAACGGCGGTTTGGATGTGCTCAGCGTTGTAATGCCGCGGGTTGCACACTGCCCCTTCGAAGTACTGGCTCTTGCCGTACGCCTTGCAGTGGTAGGTCACGCGGAAGGTGTCGTTCGCCTTCCTGCGTACTTGGCCCGCCCGCAGCCCCCGGCCGCAGTTCGGACACATGATCAGCCCGGTTAGCGCGTGCCGACGCTGGTTGTTGCCGCTCAGGCGTCGCTGGTTGTCCTTCAGGCGGGCCTGGCAGGCGTCCCAGGTGGCTTCGTCCACGGTGGCCGGACAGGGGATGTACTGCCACTCCTCTGGAGGCCGATTGGTGCTGTAGTCGGCCCGCTTGTGCCCCATCAGGAGGCGTGAAGTGTCTACGACCCGCTGCCGCTTCCCGTATGTTGCCATGCCCTTGTGAACCGGGTTCATGAGGATGTCGTAGATGGTTCCCGGCTTCCAGGTCTTGGCGCCGCGCATCGTGGGGACGCCGTTTTCATGCATGAAGCGTCCCACTTCGAACAGGGACGCCCCAGCGGCGAACCGTCGAAAGATTTCCCGAACCCAGACAGCTTCTTCTTCTTTAATGACGTACTTGCCAACCATCTCCTGGGGAAAGCGTCCCGTGAGTACGTCGAGCTTGCGAACAATCTCGTAGCCCATAGGGCGAAGCCCCCGGGCTGGCTGCAGGCCGTCACCAATCCTGCGGTTTTTGCCGTTGACGCTCCGCTCCCGAAACGTATCCCGCTCGTTTTCGGCCATGACGCCGTTGAAGTAGTACGCCATCTTGCCGGACGCCGTGTCCTCGTAGGTCATGTCCACGAACTGCAGGAGTGCCCGGCAGGCTTTGATGCGCTTGCGGATTATCGCCAGATGCTCGACGTCTCGCGACAAGCGCGACACGGAATAGCAAATGAGGATATGGGCCTGACCGCTTTCCAGCATCGCAAGGGCTGCCTGCAACTGGGGGCGGGCGTCAAGGTACAGCGCCCCGCTAATGCCGGCGTCTTCGAAGACGCCGACGACAGCCGCCCCCATGTCGCGGGCCTTTCGGGTGCAGGATTCCTTCTGTCCCTCCAGCGAGGTTCCATAGGTGACCTGCTCGTCCGTCGAGACCCGGGTGTAGATGATCGCGATCTTACCGGCTGTCTGCATGGTCGCGGCCTCCGGCCCGCCGCTGAAGTTCCAGCCACTGGGCATCCCACAGGATATCCGCAGTTTGAACCGATCCTCCCGCGTCGTGTATCCACTGTAAGACTTGAGCGGCGGTATGCGGATTTCTGCTGACGCGCGCAAGGTCAGAGCAGATAAGGACGGTCGCATTGTGTGCAACGATAGCCGTGATAGCAGCTTCTAGCTTCTTTGGCATGGTGCTCCACCATCCGCTTTGGCCCTGATCGTCGAAATAGGCCACGACGGTGGCGCCGAGCGCTTTGGCGATCTCGTCGCAAAGCTCGCGTTGGGGACAGTCATCGTCAGGTTCGCCCTGGAAAATGGTTGCGGTCCGCATGTATGCGACCGCCCGCAGGGCCGTATCAGGCTCTTTCACGAATCGTTTCTCCTTGGTTGTTAATTCCATGCCGGCGGCATGGTGGCCCACCCGGTCGAGGTGTTGTGACCAGTAAACCAGTGTGGGCACCTGCCGCTCTACCGCGGCGACCGCAATGTCGCGGAGAAGCCGTGCCGTCAGGGACCGCCTGCCGCGCGCCTGCGGGCCTCAGCCACTTCGGCAAGCCGGATCGCCTCGGCGAAGAACGCGCTCCAGGCCGACGCCTCATGTGTTGCCCGCCGCACCATGGCGGGGGGCGGAAGGCGTTCCGGCCGGGGAGCGACCGAGCGGACCGCTCGGGCCTTGCGCCACTTCCGCGGCTTTGGGACTGGATCGTTTCGGACCATTTGGATCTCCTTGGAATGTCGGAATGCCTGCCGCTGAGATTGCCATACAAAGCGGCAGACTGAATGGTGTGTTATTTGATCGGTTTCCAAGGGCACAGCCCGGCCTTGATCAGCTTGATAGCAAGGTCAAGGTCCCGACAGCCGTGGATGCCGGCGACATAAGCGGGTAACCACAGGGTCCCGCCACAATAGCAGGTGGTTTTCTTCATATCGTGCTCCTGGCGAGCGCACTTTAGACACAATTGCAATTTATGTACTCCATATTCGTATAGTCAGTTGGACCAGGACGGCCCAGCGCTGGTATCTGATTTCGCTTTGTAAGCCTTTGTCAGATGTCTACCGGGTAATCCGACCTTCTACCAAACGGTAGAGCAGTCTTCCGATCAAAGTCACCCCCTTCCAGCCCCACTGGGCGGCTAGGCGAAGCAATTGGAAATATCCTGATCGCAAGAGCCCGCCGTATGGCTTTGGCAAAAACACCGAGAACAGTAAGACGATGAGCGACCACGAAATTACGGCGTCGATTACATGCCGAATAGCGCCCAACTCAACTCCAAAGAGATGTTCAAGGCTCCAACCGCCAGCTTGAGCCGCTGAACTTGCCATGGCGGGAGCGTGGAAGAAGAGAGCCTTTACAAGGCCAATCGCAATGATCCATGCAATGCACCGGATGGCCGGACGTAGGTTGATCGATGGAGCGTAGGTGGTCAAGTCGGTGCGCCCACAGGACGTACACGCTTTTACGCCGGGCAGGGAAAGATGCCCCTTGCCGTCGGCGCACCACACGCCATTGAATGAGCCGCAGCCATTTTCACAGAAGGCTGCCATGGCATCTCGGGTCAGGCTTTTACAGACTTTGCAGTACCGCATGTTGATGTCCTTTCATGGAAGTAGCGACACCGGCACCGTGCCTGCCGGGGTCAGCCAAATCGGGCCAAGCGGCCCAACAGAAAACAGTTGGTCATAGGTAGTGAACCGGACAAAGTCGGCACCCACCGACTGCGCCACCGCCTGGAGGTGTGAAAGCCTGCGCGCTCCTGGCACAATGCAGAGAACGACAAACGAACTTGCGCCGTAGATTTCGGTAAATACGTTGGCTCTGTAATGGCAATAGCTGGAGAACAGGGCGCCCATCGCGGCACTTGACCGATGGCTCAAGTCGCACTCGACGTAGCAATGGCGGTAGCTGCCAGCATCGCCGAAGCGGGCCATGCCATCGGGTTTCAGAATATGCGTTTGCCACCTGGTACCCTCACGCGTTTTGTATTCATGGCGCACCTGGCGCTCTGAGCGCCACAGGAACGCAATACCGGTCTGCTTGGCGGCTGTGGCGAAGGCAAGGTGAACATCCACGATACGAAGCGTGTGGGTGAGAAACTGCACCGACTGCCCGATCCTCGCTTGACGCTTCACCGTCTCGATGTCAATGCCAAGTTCAGTCGCAATCAAAGCCGCTGCCGCAGGGCCAAGTCCATAGAGGCTCTGGCGGTCGAACTCAGAGCGCAGGCGCACGAGATACCGAGCGGCAACCAGGGTGCGCAGTCGGGTATTACAGCGAACGACAGAGCCCCAGAACCCGGCGAGCAGTATTTGATTACGGGTGACGATTGTCGCATAGAAAATAAATAGAATGAGCAAAATATCGCGCGGCTGCAAGATAAACCGCGCTCGTTGCTCAGTCGATGTCGGGTCGACTGACATGGAGCACCTCACTTTCTTGCGTGGTCAACGACGGTGGAGTCGGTACCGCCGGTTGCGATAGTGCACGAGACGGAACTGGGCGAACTTTGGCGAAACATGCCTGGCGGAACGCTTCCACCATGGCAGGCGTAACGTCTGCTGGATCGCGGTAGTGGTGTACGCGCAGCCGGATTGACGGTTCACCGCGCCGAATAAGCACGCAGTGTCCGGACGGTTGCGATACCAAGAGTTCCTTGACCGCTAGGGCAGATAATTCGCTTGTTACATTGGGAGCCAAGACCGTTGCCTGAGCCGCATCCGTTTGAAAATATGCGTGGAGTGCGCTGTTCCCAATCACACAAGGACGGATCGTTCCCAATTGGTCCGCGAATTGGTGGAGATACACGCCAGCCGCTTTGTAGCGACGCCCCTCGCTGAGCAGAACCGGAAATGTTGGTAGATTACATATATTCTGAAACTCATCGCAGATAATTTTTACGGGCTTTCGATCTGCTTCGGGCACCGATGTTCGCGCCAAAATGACCTGGGTGATAGCACCGAGCAAGAGACCACCAAGTAACCGAGCCACCGGTTCTGAGAGCGTATCGGCTGAGAGACCAATGAGGATGAGCATGCCTTCCTCTCCATTCAAAATCTCGCTGAAGGATGTCGATTGATCTGAACTCACCCATCGCCTAATTTCAGGGCGCGTCAGGAAGTGGCTCAACTTATTCAGGAATGGGCCAGATAGGTCCTGGGGACGCTTTGCGGCGTCGTACTGGGCAAACCACAACAGGGTCAGTTCGTCATCTACCTGCCTTAAGAGGGACGCTCGAAACGAAGCATCCGACAAGAGGCGTGGCGCGTCAGCCAGGGAACGGCCAGCACACGCGAGCACGAAAAGGGTATGTCGGCCACACTCTTGGATCAGCGTGCCCCACGACAAGGAGAGACTTTCGATGATCGCTAACAGCAGTCCACTTCGCGTGTAGGGGTCACCAATCCCGCAGGAAGCACTCAACAGGTTGAAGCAGAAGAACAATTCATCCAGGCGTGAGAACTCAAAAATGTACGTCCGCTTTGCCAATTCATTGCCGCCGTGTCGCACCGCCGCCATCATGACCCTAAAAAGCAGATCTTGCCGAAAGTCAATGACTACCAGAGACGATGCTCTCGCAGAGGAACCATTCGCCGAGGTATCAGCGGACAGCCGAGCGAGCAGATAGTCAATGAGCACCATGACAAAGTTCGTTTTGCCCCCGCCGGACCCGCCGACTATGTAGCAGGGCCGGTCGAGCCACGTGTGCGCCAACTGCACGGGCACGGTAAACAGCCCCTCGGCGTCGGTCGTCGTGCCGATCGATATAGTGTCATGGGACCGGTCTGGCGGTTCCAGGTTCGGTGTCGCCTTGGCGGGTGGCGCAAGCCGTGCTTTCAGCCACGTGGCGAACGCCGCGATCAAAAATTCGAGGAGACGGATCATAGGGATCTCCAAAGAATAGTCAGGTTTACGAGATGCCGATCTCCTAGTGGCGCTCCATCTCAGGAGCGCCACTAGGCTAGGCTGACGCTAGGGCTCCGCGGAGCCTTGGAATTAGCCGAGGATCTAGCCTTAGCACCGGCGCTTCAGCAGGCGAATGCGCCAGCCAAGGAAGCACCACCGAAAGCGACGCCAGCGCACGTTCCACCGCCGTACAGGTTCCGGTTCTGTCAGGTGAAGAGCCCGCAGAAGGTCGGCTACCCCGTCCATGAGCGGGCCGAGGTAGTCATTTCGAGCGAGTTGCAGGCGGGTGAGCGCGGCTTCATCAAATCCCGTTGGAATTGAGGTTTTTGTCTGTTCCAGTGCCTGGACCTCGCGATCCGCAGCCGTGGTTATGGCTCGGATCTCTTCCTTCGTTTCAGCAATGGTTTGCTCAAGTACGCGAAGCTGTCCGAGCGCGGCAAGCGCGGTTTGGCGAGCTGGGTCGCGACGCTGTCGCGCTTCCTCCTCCCACACTTGGCGTTCGGCCTCAGCCGTTGCCTGACCGTTGAGCTCTACCGTGCGAGCGGCGGAATAGCCTTCGGAGGATGCCTGAGCGCCATAGCCGAAGAACAGCACCAAGCCCACGAGCAACAGCGTCACCTCTTTGGCGACCGGGAGTGCCGTCCTGGCTGCTAGCGAAACGGCAGCACTCCCGGCGGCCTGATCGGTCAGGTGTGCCAGCAGGCCGCTCTGCGCCAAACACATATCAGCGATCTGGCAAACGGCGAAGCATCCGACGGCGGCGAAGGCCGCGCTACGATAGTTTTCCGGACTACGTCCGAAGCGGTACTTGGCGAGATCCGCATACCTGCGCCTAAGCGTATCCTTGGTTACGGCGGCAATTGCAGACCCAATGGCTGCAGCGGCAAGCACGATGGGCCACTGCGCAACAACGTCATCGGTCTGCAGCATGCCGCTCGTTACGACCAAGCTCACGCCCATGACGGTGCCAATAACTACTGTAATGGCATCGGATCGCTCGGCGGGCATTGGCGCAATCGCATCCACCGGCTGCGGAATGTTGAGGGCAACCGCCGCTGCGGGCATACTGAGTTTGCGCACCGTGAGGGCACAATAGTCGGTCGGCTTGTCCACATCAAACGAACCGCCGACGGCTGCGCAGGCTGTCGCTGCTTCCATTCTTGCTGCAAACCGCAGAGCTAGGAGCTTATGTAACCGCTCTGTGAGCGGCGCAATGCGCTTGTCACGACTTACATTTATTTTTTCTTGGGCATCGGTGAGGGAACGGTTTGCTGTTACCTGTTCCTGTATGTACCGCCGTTCGGTTTCGAGTTGCTGATCATAGGCAGCACGGCTTGCGGCGATCTGGTGATCGAACAGGTGCTCCAACCACGCGGCGAAGCCTGGTCGCTGCCGACCAATGACGTCGAGCAAGATCGCCAGTGAGGTCGTTCGCACCGGCCGTGCGTCCCATACGGCCGGATTGTGGGTCCACCAGTGGGGCCACCGGCCATTATCTTTGGGCGGAGGTGCGAACAGCCAACCGTGTGCGGGGGCGTCCACTCTCTGGAGCGTAGAAACCAGTGAGGGATGGTCAGTGGCAGCAGGATTTGGGCAGTCTGGAGCGTGCTGACGCCGCGCAGTTTTGCGCGAGTGGGGCCGTCGATTAGGATTGCTCCCTGGAGTTCGGTGAGGCATGGGTGACTACTCCTTTCCTGCCTGCGCGCGGGCTGCATCAATCCAGCGGCAGACGCTATCTGACGATATCGCCGTCGCCGGTTCGATGAAGAGGCGTGTTCCCAATGGTTTGAGAGACCGTTTGGCGAACGCCACATTTTTTGGACTGATCCCTTCAAGAATTACGATTGCTCTCGGGTTGGAGGCAATCGTCCTTGCCGAAGCGAGCAACAGTTCACTCGCTCTCGCGGGAGGAATTGTGTCCTCATCGAAATCACCGAAGTGTACGATAACTGGTATGGCCGGATCACCTTTGACATCGCCGGCGATGCTCTGGAAGAAGAGAATGCTGTGCGTGTTGTCGGCATCTGGCAGCCGCGCCAGCTCGTGAACTAAGTTGCTTCGAAAGTCACCGACGCTCGCCGGGGCGGTATTTTCGTACCACTGGGTCGTGGTGTTGGCGGTAGAGTACGCGGAGATCCGATCATGCTGCGGAACCAGGTGACGAACGACGGAGCATTCAATGGTCACGCACTGCGGCAGATTACTTCGAAATCCACGTCCCGGCGCTCTGCCAGAAACGTCGGTGTCGCAATAAAGATGAACCAGAGGCAGCTTAGGCTCTGTATTTGTGCGATAGCTCTGATAAGCGATAGAACTTATTACAACAATAGAAATTGCCGTAGTTGTCAATGTGAGTTTCATGCCTCTTGCCTTTCGCATGGCGTATAGTGCCGACGGTTGACGAAATCCGATACGCGGGTCTGGTCGAACCGTCGGCTTAGGGATGGCCGTGAGTTAGTCGCAGTAGTAGAAGCGCCCTCCGACACCCAGGCAGATTGAACCGCCCCGCAACGTGCTGCAAGCCAGCGCCGTCATGGTGTCGGTAAGAATGCCGTCGTCGTGGCAATCGACCACCGCAATCCCAATCGACACGGCAGCCGTGGCAAGTGATGGAACTGCGTTGAACGAGAGGCGCAGGCATTCGGCAAGATCTATCACGGTAACGCTGGCGCTCCCCGGAAAGAGGGAGATGAACCGATCGCCGGCGCGATCGGTAGCAGCGCGTAGGGGGGTAATCCGACTGATGCACCGCCACATCTGCAGGTAGGCATCATTAAGCGTCGGCGAGCAACCGTAGCCGCTGGTCCGCAGACAATGCACGCGAGTAGCCATGGCAATTTCGTACTCGCTCGTGCAGGTGCCAGCAAATACTTGAGCGATCTGTTGGCTGTTCCATCGATCGAGTTGGGCGCAGCAACGAGCGAATGCCGTTGTGCCGCCATCGATTACAGTTAGGTCCGTATCGGGCTGGACCAATTTGAGTGTCATGATATTCCTCCTGATGGGGAAAAGGCCGGAGGCTGGCCGAAGCGGAAAGGGGTTGACAACTAGCAATTATTACTAGATAATGACAACTGTCCCCCGATAAGGCGTATCGATAAGGGTCTCAAGCTTATCGTCGATACGTCTACTTAGGACAGGCTGTCGTGGCCTTACCGCTGCGGCAGTCCGCAATTTTCCCTGGGCCGGCTTTATGCCGGTCCTTTGCTGTTTTGGAAGTCGCTTTTCAGCAACGGATTGAATGCTTGTCACCAGTTCAATTTTTGACGGATTTGAAGCATTACTTCTAGCGTATCCAAGGGTATGCGACATAATGTTATCAGTATCGTATCAATTGCGATTTCGGACAAGGAAGCACTAGGATGATCTGTGACGACAAAGAGTACGCGTATAAAGTAACGCTGTTCGGAGAATCAATGATCTCGGCGCGTGAAGTTAGGGAAGACGGGGACGTGACGTATCGGCCCGTGTTGACTGGCGGGGCACATGAAGCAAATGCCCTCCCATTCCTCGTGTACCTATTTCTGCATATAGGAGAGAAATCACGTGAGAGTATAAGCAAAGATGCGCTAAATGGTAGCTCGCGGGTAACGTTTAGCAGGGCATATGCGCACATTCGCGATATGTTTCCGTCGTGGGTACCTCACGAGTTGTCCAAGAAGTCGCAACGTTTTCCCTTCACACCAAGTGACGTATGTGTTGACGTTGTGCAATTCAAGGTTTCTGTACCGTCGCCGAAGAATGCTGTATTGGACGACAAGACTGTAAGCACGCTATGTGTGGCGATCAACGCATACCAGGAGCCAGTGGCACCGTACCTTTGGGAGGACGATACCGTATGGCTGCAAACCGCTCGCTACCATCTCCGGAAAACGTGCGTGTCTGCGTACAAGATGCTATTCATGCACTACGCGGGGGCTGGTGAGATCGGACAGCTGGAGTTGTTGCTGGACAAAGCGCATGGAAAGTTTGTCGATATGCCAAAATGGCGAACGGCACGTAGTTACCCCAATGAAATTGATCCACAGTATATAAAGCAGGAAGGTGAAGTTCACGTTCCGGCCGAGATATTTGCCGAAGCTCATAACCAGAGAACGCTCTATAAGAACCAGATTGATCAAAAAAGCATTTACCATTCCATAGCGTCCAAGATCCCAACCGGTCACCTATTGGCACTTCCGCTTCCTGCGGCATATGAACCGGACACGGGGTATGCCATGTATACACAAGGCGAGGATATTGCACTTTATTCCTTAGAAATGAATGAAGTACTCGCGAAGTACGATGCGCCACTCAAGATAATTAAGAGCAAATACGAGTGTACACAATTGGAAGATCCGAAGCGGGCGTTTATGGTCTATGATGCTTGGGCGCGAGCGCGCGACAAGAAGAAGGTCTTTTTTGATGAAGATAAGGTGCGTCTTGGATCAGACTTGTATCCGGATGACTTTGCGAACGGTGAGCCGATTGTGGTACAGCTCACGAGATACGTCGAGGGTTGTATTACGGAAGAGTGGACGGATCGGATATTAGTTACGGCTTCTTCTCCTCCCACACAAGTTTGGCGCGGCATCGATCTCTTAATCGACAAAGACGGAAGAATCTACAGCCTTGCAAACAGTTTGTGTTCTAACCGTATTGGCTGTAGTACCCTTGCCATTACGTCGGACTTTCAGCTAGTTATAAGCTTCCAGACCAGCCTCAATTCTGTCAGCTCAGGGTTATCTGTGCCGAGTGGATCGGGATCAGCCGACTGGACTGATCTAAATAACTGCAAGACATTGAAGACGTTCTTGACAGTTGCTGCAGAACGCGAGCTAAAGGAAGAGTGTGGATTAGACGACGAAGAAGCCCCCAAGATCTGGTCGAATCAGATTGGGTATGCACGCTTGGTACGCCGAGGAGGAAAACCTGACTTTTATGCAGTCTCATTTATAAATGTGCCATTTTCGCGTATTAAGATTTCCGAGAAAGAAAAGAAGCTGGTTGGCAAACATGCCCAATATGACGTTGGTCCAAATTGCGAAAAGCTGCTAACCGTGATCGACAAGTTGCTGAATACTGACGAGCTAAAATTATCCTTGCCGTTATACTTAAATCTCGTATTTCTTAAAAACTATTATGAAACGCAATCGGAGCTATTCCATGCCCAACTGGATCAATTCCATAGGGGCATAAACTACGTTCCGCAGGCTAAATATGAGGACTAGCTCACGTGGCATATTTTAGTGAAATAGCATGGTATTCTCAATCAAAATATCCCCAGGCAAGGAATGAAGATGCGACGGCATCTGGGAGTACATGCCTTGTCGTGGCTGATGGCGCAACATCCAAGGGAAATACAGCAATTCATTCCTATAAGTCTGGTGGAGAAATCATTTCTCGACTGATTACAGAGTTTGTGCTGCTTTCAGATGCCTGTGGCATTGAACTCATTCCCGAATGCCGTTGGTGGTGGCGGCACAAACGTTCTATCGCAACAATACCAAGCATTCACTCGGCTTTGGTGTCATCGACGGCGTTTTTACGGACAACCGGTTTGTCGCGTCTCATGGAGTGGTAGAGCAATTTGTACACTTACGGCAAGTACTCCCAAAATGCTGGTGATACTTGTAACGGCACACCTTCCATTACCATTGAATCTGCGCTTAGTTATGAGCCACGGTTACCGTGCGACCTTGACAGAACTCTCCAAGCGGCCCGTGGGAACTGAATGCGACGACATTGATACGGTACTGACCGTCTGCATACGCTGAGACATCAATCGCAACCTTCGGGCTCGTATCGGTATTGTAGGAATGTAGGACTGGTTTTAATGGCGCTTGCCCCGCCAGTTTGATCGGCAGGATCTGAACGCCGTAACTTACGGCGCGCTGCACGGGTTTCCACGTGACGATGAGGCGTTTATCCACCAAGATGCCACTTTCCGGGCTAAGGAGCACGGGGGTAGTCGGAGACACCGGGAGCGCCTTGGTCAGCATCGGCTCCAGGAAGCGGACCCCTGCAATGATCGTAATGCGAAGCGACTGCGCCCCATTAATATCGAGATCGACGGGAATCGGCTTGTCCTGGTAGCTGAGCGAACCCTCAAGAACGGTCTTGCCGTCTACTGCAATGGCGAATGGGAGCCCCTGCATGTCCGCATTTTGGTCATCGTCCGAAAGACCCATCGCTCCCGTGAGCCGGGTGTAGGCGCCCCCGAGTTCGTAGATGGCGAATATCGGCTTACCGCTCCCCGTTGAAATGGAATCATGATAGATGTGGTCGGCGGCGGAAATCGTGTCGTGTCCGGCAAAGAGCGAGCCGGCAACTTGCCGCAGGTCTACCACGGGCATGCGTGCTGCGGGAGTATCAGCGAATACTCTGCTCTGGTAGGTGAAGCCAGCGATGAGCATACCGAGCAGCATACTGTGCCGTCGGAAACCGGTGGTGTGGAAATACTGCATGATACGGTTCCTTTCAGGTTGCCGGTTGCGCCGGCGTAAATCGAAATAATTTGGATCAATTGAGGGATGCACTCTTGCGGTCTCACAATCGTGGGCGGATTGACTATAGCTTGACCTCCACTGCCTGCGCTGGCAGTTGCCAATCTTTCTGCACCTGGATTTGCTTGGTTAAAAGGCTTCGCCAGAAGAAGACCGGATTGGGATGAAATCCGGTGATAACCCACTCGTTTTTATCGGTGTCAAACCGGTCCGTTGGCACCAGCACATGTAACCCAGTTGAGCCAGACGCAATCACCGCTCGGCCCTTCTCATCGCGACCATAGATAACCACGGTATCGCCGCCGTACTCCCGCGCTTTGGAGTAGTCAATCGTGTCATGCGGCGATCCATCTCCGACTGAACGTGGTTCGCCCTGAATGACGTAGAAGGTATCAGGGTCATGCTTTTTACTCCCCACGCACCACCACGCCTTCGCAAGCGTTGGCATCGGCCAGATGTCAGGTTCATCACCCGCCCCTACATCGAAATGGACGTATACGTTCTGAACGGTTTTGTGGGCGGCGAAATCCAGACCGATGAGTTGATCCTTGCCGACGGTAGGCGCGGCATTTGGTCCATCCACAAATCCATACATGTAGTAACGGAGTGCTCCGAGATCGTTCGAGGTTTGAATGGGAGGGCCGCACGCCTTCATTACCTGGGCTTTCGTTTTCCCTAACAACCCGGCGAAGGTCTGGTACCGATCGGCCCATGCAGGATCTTCATTCTCAGCCTCGATACCAGAGGTATCTCCACTGGACCCGGTTTCCTCAGGAGCGGCAATCGGATTGGGGTTCGTGGCGACCGTCGCGGTAGACTGAGCAAGGTGCTGTTGTGGCACGTGGGGTTTGGGAGCGCTTGCCTGATTGGTGCAGCCAGAAAGAAGACACAGGAGTACCCCCGAACGTAGGCAAGCAACCGACTTACCGCGCATAGGGGGTGACTTTCTGACGCCGTAGATTCGGTGTGTCCGTAATCCAAGCTCGCATGTCTCAATCCTCATCCAGCAGCGTGTTGTTCGCGACATATGCTTAGCTTCTCCACGATTGCAGTTCCCGTACTTGGGGAGGTCGGCACATTAAATGTACCGCATTACGGGCCATTTTATGTCAGACGGCATTAGCTGTCAGATTGTTCCCTACGGCGTCTACTCGCGGTTCATACTTTTTATAAGATGCCGAACCACGAGGACTTGCAGAGACTGGGAGTTGCGTTACGCAAGGCGCGGGAAGCAAAGGGAGAGCACTCAATTAGGGCGTTTGCGGAGAAGGTCGGGGTGTCTCATCAGCATTTGTCGCAAATAGAACGAGCGTATATTGCCCCCAATCGCGGTCTTGTAATCCCAAGTGACGAGGTTTTGGAGAAGCTGGCGAAGGGGTTAGATATTCCGCTAAGTCGGCTGCACGGCTATCTCGGCAGAACGCCAGACGTTCCATTTCCAGCATATTCTGACCCAGAAACTGCTCAGGTCGCAGAGCGCTTCTTCAACCTTCCGCAGATTGAGCGAGAAGTGGTTCTGGACGTTTTGGAGACCATCGAGCGGATGGTAGCAAAGCGGGGTGGTAACGTAGCGGAGGAGGTGTAATCTCGGCTATCGATATTTTGATACAGACGTATTACCGTCGCTGGCGTACTTCGCGTCCTCGACATTGACCACACCATTAGACCATGCCAGCATAGTGGCATGGATACACCGCAACAACCCCAAGACGACCCCGCCGTCATTTCCGCCAAGATGTCTCAGCTTGGAAAAGTCACAAGTCCCCAAAAAGCCAAGGCCGCGCGCGAGAATGGAAAGCTCGGTGGCTGGACGAAGGGGCGTCCTCTCAGCGAAGAAACGCGACAGAAGATCAGTGCCACCAAACGCCGACAGATGCTTGACCGACTGTTTCCACGCGATTAACAGCCAATTCGCCCCACACAAACCGCGCACTATACCGCGACTGTCGAGCTATTGACACCCTACCCAACGAGGTCTATGCTGGTAGTGAATTAAGAAATAGCAGAACGCCATGTCAAGCGACTATACATACGGTGGAGGTGGTTTTCGACAGCCTACACCCGAGGAACTGGAGCAACTCGTCTACGTTGTAGCATTTGAAATGAACAACAGGACGCCCGATGACGACGACCTTGAGGGTTCTTGGCTACTGGTTAGAGATGTATCGGTTGTCGTGTTTCCTAAGCGCGACTTATACTGTCCAGATGCCGACGGATCACTGATAGTCGTTGTCTACGCGGAAGGTATCGTCGCCTATATCTTTAGCGAGACAGAGAATCGTCTTGTACGAGTTATCAATGGTGTAGCTGAATACTAACCGTTTAAACGATATGTAGAACTCTTCCCATCACGCCAGAAACTCATTCCATGCAGAGCATATTGTTACTCTCGGGAGTGAGTTTTGGCTACGGTGCCCGCAACCTTTAAAATCACGTGCAGTCCAATCATTGGGCGTAGGTAAATCCGTTGTTCAGGGGAGACGAGATCCCATCGAACAAGCTGAGAAGTGGGGAGCGGGCGGCGAAGTTTCTTAGTCGCCCTTCTCACCTATCCGCTCTTAAGGAGCCGGACGCCATGATGCGACAACAGCTCGAACCCTAGGCTGTCGGCAAGAGCGTCTTGGCGCACAGCGTGCCCGGACCGTACAGGCGCAATCACTACGCATTCTTAAGTAGCCTCTTAATCCACATCCAGAGTTTCTGGAGGATGCTCAGTCGCTTCGTGGGCAAGCTCTCAAAGTAGGCGATCCGGCGATCTTCTTCATTCCGTCTGCCCGCAAGCACTTCCTCATCTGACCATTGCCGCGACCAGATTATCTCGCCATCTGTAATCATGTAGTGTGATTTGCAGGCGTGTTGCCAATTGCCTACCGATGGCCAAAGAGTTGGGCCAAAGGCTGTTTCTTCTACGGCCCACTCTGTTGGTCCAAGCGGCGTTCGTATTTTGATGCCGCAGCCACAGGCGCAGAGATGCGCCGCCGTACCGAACTCCTCCGATACATAGAGTATCCCAGGCTCAAGCTTGGCCGGCATGTATTCTACTCGTTGAAGCTTCATTCTCATTCGCCGTCTGATAAGCTCGTAATTTTGAGATCACCGATATTGAAGAGGTGGTGAAATGCGGCCTCGCCATCAATGTAAAATCCCCGAAGCTGCTTATATTGAATGACGGCGAGACAAGCGTTGAGCGCATTGAGTTCGCCAATTTGGATGTTTGTTCGGTACAGATTTTCCGGGTCCTCGGAAAGTTCGGCCAATCCCATATCTCGGGTCTTCTGACCGCTCTCGGCTGAATAATAGGTCGTACGCAACATGCCGCCGAGCGGCCCATGTTTGCGGTTGAGGCCCATACCAACGTCGATAAACGGAATGCTTTTAGAGAGCAGCAACTCAAATATCCCGGCGCGCGACGATCCCTTATCGACACATACAAACGCAAACGTCACGCCTTCAACATCCTGTTCGCACGAAGCATCAATGAACTTTGGCGTGATGGTGAGGCCGTGGCGGAAGTCCTCATACCGGGCTTGGTAAATATCAGCTTTTGCTTTTCCGAGTTCGACAAGATCCAGTTTGCCCGGCGACCGAAAGGTATTATGGACGTGGTATGCGTCCCGGTCAAACCCACGGATTTCCCGAACCGGCGTTTTTACCATGAAATCCAACACGTAAGCTCCAGTACCGCCGAGTCCGATGATTGCCACAACTTCCTGGTTGAACTTCGCCGAGAGTTCGGAGATCTCAGCCCTGCTCGTCATGGTATCGTGAACCTTGAAGATATTGTCCGTAACTACAGACGTAACCGACCGAAACGTGTACGGGGTTGCCCCATAGAGTTCTATGGCTGGACCCGAAATGATGTTCACGTAGCTCTCGATCTTGTCGAAGAAGTTGTCGAACTTTCCCGTAGCCTTGGGCTTGTTGGAAAATGAGCGCTCGACCACGACATCGGCGCAGGCTTCGGACAAGGGTATCTGAGTTGGTCCGCCCCCAAGGTTAGGAATCGGGTTCCCATCCAGGCCATACGGAACGCCGCCGGCGAAGAATATTTGATGATCGTCCTGGGTGACGTGCTCAAGGTCGGTGAGGACGAGCTTGGTAACAATTGCACCCGTCCGCAACTTACGCTCGTTGTCCAAGTAGGGAATATCCCGGACAACGAGGCAGTTGCTATCAAACGCTACGGCATAGCCCTTCTCTATGAGGCGCCGGATGTCGTCATTATGACTGACCAGTTTCTGAAACATTGAAGATCATTCCATCCTTGACTTTAACAGAGGAACCCGGCACAAGCACGCCTTCGGGCTTCTCGCCCTGGCCGCGCTTGTACGATACGGCATACGTGATCTCGGGGTGCTGAGCGTAGTCAGGCACCTCAAGCGTCACAACCTGGGCGTACGTGATGCTGTCGTTCTTCGGCCACTGGTGTGCCGTGCCTTCGACGATGATGGTAACGGTCTGTTCCGGCTTATTGTCGCCGTGCTGTTGGCTAGTTGCAGTTTCTGCGCTCATGGTCGCTCCTTATAATGTATCTGTCGTTGATGGTAAGGGCACGTGGTTTCGATGGTTATCGAACAAATGTTTTTTTACATGTCCTTATATGAGAAGCTTCAGCGCAAATTATGGTACACTCAATGTGACGCAAAGAGTTGACACCAGTGCGGTTAACCTCTACGATAAGATCGTACCACATACGCAACGGTGTTGCAATAGTGAAACAGTCAAACTAAAGGAATATTTTATGGCTCGGCTAACGCTTGAGCAACTTGGGCCGCTCATCCAGAAGAAACGGGGGAACCGAGGTCTCCGGGAAGTGGCAGCGGAGATGAAGATCAGTGCCGCGACCTTATCACGCGTTGAGGCTGGAAAACAACCCGACCTTGGTTCGTTTACCAAGATATGTTTATGGCTTGGCGTTGATCCTGGCGAGGTGCTGGGGTTCAAGCCCTCCACCAGCCAAGCTGTCGCCAGCCAAGACGACCATGTCGTTATGCTAGCGCACTTTAAGGCTGGGAAGACAATGAGCCCGAAGACAGCGCAGCATCTTGGAGCTTTGATTCTTGCGATCCACCAAGCGGCAAACGTGAAGGATAACGCATGATCGAGCCGCTATCCAAGGCTGCAGAGGCGACATTTGTACGTGGGTTTAAAGCACGTTGCGAGAACGCAGCCGTGCAGATTAGGTCAAGTCTAGGGCTTAAAGATATTGAGCCGCTATCGGCCCGAGAACTGGCCGAGTACCTTGATGTTTGGGTGTGGGAGTTAGCCGAAGTGCCAGGATTGTCTCGTGAGAGTATCCGGCATCTTGGGTCATCTGAAGGCGACGAGTGGTCTGCGGTGGCCGTTCGGTCAGGAAACCAGGACATCATTGTTCTAAATCCCTCTCATTCTCCAGCCCGACAGTCCAATGACCTTATGCACGAACTCGCCCACATCCTCCTGGGACACGAACCGGCGAAGATCGCAGTTTCGGACATCGCAGGCATAGGTATACGAACGTTCGATGAGCGGCAAGAAGCCGAAGCTGATTGGATGGCTGCGTCACTGCTTTTGCCTCGGCCTGCACTTGCTGCCAGTGCCAAGCTCAAAATGGAAACAGCGGCTGCAGCAGAGTATTTCGGCGTAAGCAAAGCTTTATACACATATCGGCTGCGTATGACCGGCGTTGAGAAGCAGCAATCCTACCGCCGAGCAGATGCACGCTCTTAGCCGCCATTCACCATCGGGTCTATCATTTCGCGGTCCTACCCGAAAGCGGCGATTATTCTGCCATCTATCCGACACACAAGTAACCCCTCCGTTGGCTGTCGTCGTTACCTACTCGTTCAAAGTTCATATTTTATCGGTCTATCTCGCATCAGATACGTCTCACTATTCGGCAGTGTTTGATGCTAACGGCAGAGCATCGCTCAACGTAGTATTGAGCAATATGAGCGATAATGAGATTTTAAGGTATCGTCGATCAATAGCAACTCGAAGTATTCTACGCGCGGTAATGACGGCACCTTTCCACATTTCCACCGCCTTTATATCAAGATTTATTTCCTTTTGTTTATTAGTTTTCGCCGAAGCGAAATAGCAGCCCGCATCACAACATGTTCTCTACTTCGCATGGGGAATGCTATCCACTGATTTATCCACAGGGCTTTCCACCCATGACTTTGGCACCCGAAAATGAAGTGGTGCCCGGACGGTACGCCGTGCCGTGCCAGTAGAAAGCATACGCCCATCGTCGCTGAGAGCTTCGAGTAACCCTTTCTTAACAAGTGTATCAATGGCCTGGCTCATCGCGGTGGATGAGCGGCCGATTGCGCGGCCAATCTGGGCATGGCTCAGTCGTGCCGATGCGCGGCGTTGGCCGGGGCCGGCTGAGAAGCCGAGCGTCTGCCGCACTACAAATAGCAGTATGCGAGCCTGTGTTTCGGGGAGGGCGAGAGTAATATCAAGGAGCCCATTCGGGACGGGAGTGCTCTGTATCCGAGATAGTTGATACGTCATTGTCGGTCGTTTAATTTGTGGCGCGGTCATAGTGTTGGACTATGTGAGTAAGAGATTGCATGGCGCTTATAATGGGTGTGATTACAGCTATATTGGTTCAGAGGAGACATGGCCATTCATGGCACCGGTGAGTAGTTGTCGTCCGAAAAATCTGCGCCGAGTTCTAGGCCCAATGCGATGACTTCTTGCAGTAGCTGGTTCCAAGTTTCTTCCGTCAGGTCCACCAAACAAGAATGCGATGAAGACAATGTGCTTGAAACCAGGAATGGGAGCCGCAAATTAGGTGTTCCAAGTCCCGTATTTCGGTCATGCGGAATGGGTGTTGCAAGGACGTGCTCTTGCAGCACCCGTTTTGTAGTGAGCGAGCCTTCTTCCCAGGCTAAACGAGGGGCGGTGAGGATGCGTATTCCAACTTTTATGGCGGTTTCAGCATCAATGCCCGCGAACGGAATCTCCTGTGTTTTTGCCTCCAATTCCACACGTTTCGTTTCCAATTCCTCAATGCGGCGTTCGATGGCGGCAATTGCCGTCCGATTGCTAAGATCCATAAGCCTATTCACGAGCGTATCAATCTCTTTTTCGAGATCCTTAATCAAACGCGGTCGTTCAGATCGCTCCTTCTCAACCTCAGTTGCCAATGCCTTCCACGCTGCAATGAGTTCCTGGCGGATAATGGCGATGGCTTCGTCCGTGCAATGGAGCGTATCAAGGAAGTCTCGGAAGCGTTGCTCCATCATCGTTGCGCTGATCGTCTGACCGTACCTGCAGCAGTTGCGGTTTGAGCAATGGTAGTATGCGTATCGCCTTCGTCTTCCCGTAGACCAGCTTGCGGTTACGCGGTTTCCGCACCCACCACAAGCGATGAAATTGCGCAGTACAAACTCGGGCCGTACATCCTTCCGCCTGAACGATTTATCGTTGTCAGACAGGCGTTCCTGAATACGCCGGTAGGTGGCAAGGGAAATGAGAGCTGGATGATGCGCTTTGCGGAGGGATACCTGCCACGGCGCGTATTCAAGGTGCCCCGTATACAGGATATTGCCCAAGATGCGGTCGGCATGGGACAAACTTGTCGAAGGGTATTTTGGCCGGACGGCAAAATACCCCTGGTCAACGAGGAAGCGAGCAACCGCAGTCCGGGACGAGAGTGCTCCGGACGCGAAGTCTTCGAGAGCTTCTCGGACGATGGATGCTTTTGGCTCACCAAGAGCTAAGACTTTCTTGAACGACGGGTGTCGCTTCCAAATGTAGCCGGCTGGCGCGTGGAAGGGCCAAAACCCCATCTCCAACCGAGCCTGCATTCGATTGAGCACCTGCTCGCGGTTCTGGTTCCGTTCGAGTTCGGCGCCTGCTGCGTAAACCGTCTCGGTGTACCGGCCAATGGGCGTGTCTTGAAACAGAAATGATGGGCTTTCCAGGCGAGCGCCCCGCTTGATAATCTCGTCCTTCAGGGAGAAGTGGATAATGACGTCGCGCGCCCACCGTTTCGGGTCATCCACGATGACGACTACCTGACCGCGCTGACTATCGAGAAACGTCATTAACTCGGTCATTTCCGGCCGGATTTTCATGCCGCCTGTTTTCGCTTGCTCGCGAAACACAGCGATAACTGAATATCCTTTCATCTTCGCGTACTGCCGGCAGCGTTGCTCCTGGCTCTTGAGGCCATTTCCTTCTTTAAGTTGCCGTCGTCCTGAAACGCGCACATAGATTATTGCTGGTTGTGTGGACTGTGCCATCTGCAATCATGTTATGGATCATATTCGTCGGAAACAGGCGCTCCATGTTCTTCGAGGTAGATACGGACCACGGCCCGTGCTAGACTTCGGAGATTTGCAACTAGCGAGATCTTCTCATGTGCTGTCCAGTTAGTGTTTTTAAGAATCGCATTATACGCTGGCGGAAGATTAGTCACAACAGAGGGAGGAACATATGGATCTTGTTCAACCTCTGATAAGGTCGAATTGCATAATTTCATTGGCACGTGCGCTAACGTTAGGTACTAAGTATTGCGATATTCGTGCTTGTGATGTTAGGAATCCTGGCGGCAATAGCCTCAACGACCGTCGTGGTCACGGCGTTCCCCAGGCAGGAATACCGGCGTGTTTCTGAGACAGGGTTCGTCCATCCTGCGGGAAACGCTTGTAGTCGCTCACATTCGAGCGGCGTTAACTGACGCACTGCGTCACCGTAAGGTGGCGTAGGGCGCCATCCGACCACTACGCCAGTCGGGCCACTCGCGCACAGGGCAAAAAAGTGCTTTCCAGACACCGGTTTTTTCCGATGCCGGGAGCGCCGCAGGTGAATGGCGCGGTAGGTTACGAGGCCAAGATCCTGCGTGTGGACACCTCTGAGCGGAAATACCGCTGGTCGGGGTGTGTCTCTAAGATGTCCGAGGATATATACGCGCTCCCGGTTTTGGGGGACGCCGAAATCCTGGCTGTTAAGCACCTGCCATTGGAGGTCATACCCCAGGTCATCCAGCGTCTGGAGGATGACGCCGAAGGTTCGTCCGCCGTCGTGGCTGAGGAGCCCCTTGACGTTCTCAAGGAGCACGTAGCGACAGCGCACATGTCGAAGCAGCCGCTCGATTTCAAAGAAGAGCGTACCGCGGGTGTCAGCAAACCCTTTCCGCTTGCCGGCGATGGAAAAGGATTGGCAAGGAAATCCTCCACAGATGAGATCAAAGTGTGGGAGGGTTGCGGGGTCGATGGTGGTGATGTCACCAAATGGGGCATGGGCAGGAAAGTGATGGGTATAAACGGTTCGGGCATGCTTGTCGATTTCGGAGTAGCCGACGCAGGTCCAAGTCGGGTGTGCCCGTGCAATCCCCAGTTCGAACCCTCCGATGCCGGAAAAGAGGCTGAAGTACCGCATGGATTAGGCGTTACGATGTTGGTTGGTTTGCCGAAATTACAACAGGGATTTTCGGAACAATAGTAAAATAGCCGGAAGGATCTTGCTCCCAGTGGATGAAGGATGTCCGCTCTCCAGCAGACCGTCAAGGGTGCGCTCGTTCCTCGCCCTTCGGCCCTTGACCGTCAGCTTCCGTGCGGAAGAGCGCTGCATATCAGGGAGCAAGGGAGGGATCTGGATCAGACGTATCGGAACCAATAGGAGCGTCAGGCGGCTTAGCGTAGCTCTTCTGGATGGCGGCTACCAAATACCGGGCCTTGTTCTTTACGCTCCGGTATTCGATCCAAGCAACCTGCTGTATACATGCTTCAGCCCCAAACTGTCGAATGAGCTTCAGTGCCAAGCCATAATCGACGCCGGCTTTAGACAATCGGTTTGCCGCCCAAACCGCATTGAGTTCTGTCGGTTCCGTTTCCCGAGATAGTCGAGCGGCTTCCATTTCCTCGGCAGACGGCCAGCCTTGACGCGCCGTGATTTCCCGCTCAACCTCTTCGCGTGGTCGCGAATACTGCTCTCTGGATGCCTGCACCACCTGCTCAAATCGTGTCGGGGCGTCGCTTGGCAGCGCCGCCGCTGGGGGCAGTTCCTGCCGCATCTCAAGTACCTGAGGGCTCGGGCTGAACGTTGTCAGCCCGCCGGGGTGCTTGAGCCCCCGCACCAGAGGCTGTCCCTGCCACATAGTCAGGGACAGCCGATACAAGCGCAACCGCGCCTGCCAGACTGCCAGACCGAGCGCCCCTGCAATATCCGGGGCGCTCGGAGAAAGCCGGCCATTGGCCGTGGTGAAGGTGATAAGGATCAAGAGGTCACGCAGCCTGTCGGCCGGAATGGTGGCAGCAAGCTGCCGAAAGCTGCTGCCGAGGCGAATGCGGGATTTCGGCACGAAGCTGGCTTCATGGTTGGAATCGGCGAACACTTCCACGACAATTGGCGGTTCCCACGCCGGCTGCTTCGGCGCATGGATCACGCAGCCTCATCGTTAGTGGTGCCGCCGCTGGCGTTGCGGGCTTTGGCTGCTGCTCGGTCCAGCATGGGCTGGACCGCTTCAAGGCGCAGAACGTCACCGCCATCTAGGCGATTCCAGCGGATACGACACGAAAGCGTCCACAACATTTTTGCCAGATGGCAGAACAAAGCCACCTGCTTCTGAGCGCGGGACCTGCCGTCTGGCGCCATCGCGGAGGTGAGGGTTGCTATCTTCATAGGGTGAATAGTTAGTTGTGAGCTGAGCCGAGGGTAGCTTATTCGGTGAGTTTGTCAAAGAACGTTTCATCAAGGGTAAGCACCGGCATCGAGCTTTCCACCACGCCGATCCGGTAGCGAACGCACAGGTCGGCAAGCTCATTACCACCAATGCAACGGATCGGGACCAGCGGAACGCGGCGAGCGGCACTGAGCGCCAGGGGCGAGAACGGAGATGTTGAAACCAGCACGCCTTGCTGGCAGTCTTCCCGTAGAAGAACGCCACGGAGTTCATCAACTGCGCGCTTCGACACTGGCACGGCATATTGCTTTACCTGGATGAGCACCTTTTCAAGTCCGGTTGGCGTATCCACGCGAGCGCCGATATCCGCGCCGCCGGCACGGTTTCGCCCAACAAACTGCCGGCGGCCGAGCATCTGGACTTTCTGGTAGCCACATTCAGAAAGCAGGCGACACACGCACAATTCCAGGGCTTCGAACTCCAGGGAGCGAAGCTGCTGCAGGATTCGCTCGCGAAGCCCTGCTTCTTCGGCCCGCCCGCGCCAGGGATCGAGAATGAGGAACGGTTTGCCGCCTATCACAGCTCCTCCTCAATTATTGCTTGGGAATGTCGCCTCTCAGGTTCGGTGAGCCATTCACCGGGGCGGACATACTGCCATTCTGGGCGAAGCAGATCATCATCGCCCCACGCTTCCGGCGGCAGGCAGCCAGGGCATTCAACTAAGGCACAGACAGTTTTGGTGGGGTAGGTTCCGGTGAAGGTGACTACATCGCGGAGATCGAGCGTGCGGCCCAGATCGCGCTCCAGGGCTTCGGTGACCCGCACAACCGTCTCGTAGGTTGGGCAGCTACCTCCACGTAGGAGGCGACTGATGGTGCGGGGAGAGCACCCGCTGTCTTTGGCAAGCTTCGAGCGGCCGTTGAAGCTGTACCGCGTTGAATGCAAAAGTATTTCTGGGATTCGAGTGTATTTACTGTCTGTTTTTAATCGTGGCACGGCCCTCCTTTCGATGGTCTTATGATATAAGGTGCGGGTTAAGTCTCGGTTAGGTGGGGCAAAATCGCGAAAAAGCGGACCGTCAGTGTCGTAGTGGGACTTGACACAAAAAACCGAAGGCGCTATGCCTCCGGCGAAATGCTGGCTACCTGCGGCGTCGAACCGGGTAGCGAAATCTCGAATTACAGGGCTTTGGATCGAAGTCGCATCCGGTACCGGGCAGCTCACGAACAACAGACGGCGCGGCTGGCTCACAGCCTAATCGATGCATGACTTCCTGCGCTCCAATTTTATAGACGGCAACCACGACCAGTTTACCGGTATCATCGTAGACCGCCCAGTTACGTCGGCCATACTTTTCCATGTGCATCTCCTCATTCCAGCTTTCCGGCACATCGGCTTGTATACCGAGGGCTAGGAACAAGCTTTGAGCATACGGGACGGGTGCGCAACCCAGATGCCAGTAACGGCTTGAGAATGGAAACTCTTAGTAGCAGAGTTTCCATTCTCAAGCCGCCAGTAGGTCGATATATGAGGCTACAGATCGGATCGAAACAGCCCACGCATTACGATGCAGGGTATATTTGGTGCAGATGCGCAGGGTTTCAGACTCGGGTCCTGAGGGTTCTCCCTCATCACAGGGCGCATCTAAGGAGGTTTCGTCAACGAACACCGTTCCTTCGTATACACATAGATGGATGTACCCGCTATCTATTTAGGTTGACCGGTTCGACATCGTGAGATAAGTGCTATAGCAGAAACTGCGGATTCATTACCATAAATGCAATTTTATCTATTATCCACGGACCATCGTTAGTTGTCGTGATGGCAAAACCTCCTGCCAACTATGCCAGGGAATGTTCTTTTGGCCGTAGTTCGGTAGGAGAATATAGTTTTCATTTATTGGGCTACTTATCAACGAAGGCCCCAGTCGGCACAACCAATTTATACATGAGAGTATTAGAGATATGATCGGGGCACTCCCCTTAGATCAGCCTCAGTTTACTCAATTGTTCAGGATCGATCTTTATATACGTCATCGGTTCGGCTAGATAGGCTTACAACTAATGGTAATGCTGTACGATCCAAGCTGCGGGTATACTACGCTAAAGCTTGGCTGGTAAACACACCTCCTTGCTGAAAGGTGGTCAATAGTTTTGATGCTTGTGTCTCATATAAAAGGACGCGTTGACTTCGCGATCATAACGATCAAAGAAGAAGAACTTGCTGCCGTGCTTCGGTTTATTCAAGGCGAACCCGTAGTCGATGGGGAAAGGCACTATCAGGTTGCAACCGTTAAATCCACGTCAGGCAAGCCGCACTTGGTCGCGGTTACGCGATGTGACATGCAAGGAAACACTGAGGCATACGCAGCGGCTCGCGATATCATCGAAGAACTGCGTCCACGCTGTCTGTTAGTCGTTGGGATTGGCGGTGCAGTACCAGCTTATGAGTATACGCTCGGTGATGTGATTCTCGCCAATCGCGTAAACGATACCAGTGTCCATTCTCAGGGACACCAGACGGCTCCAACCTTTTCAATGGGTGGGGGGCAACTTGAGCGTCCGATTGTGCGGTATCTGTCGATGCTCTCTACGCGTGCGACAGAACTTGGCCCGTGGAATACCGCAGGCACGCTTGGAATGACAATCCCGAACGTTGATCTTACAAGTCGTTCCAGTTACTATGGCACTCGAAACTGGAAATTGGACGTTAAGAAAAAGTTACTCGCCAACTTTGGGCCAACCATACTATCCCGAATGCCGTTATTTCGAGTAGGGCCTATTAATTCTAGCGACATCTTAATCAAAGATGATGCTACATTGGCTTCGATGCTGTCTGCTACCCGCGACGTTTTGGCGGTAGATATGGAATCGGCCGGCGCTTACAAGGCAGCGATTGCGCTTGGTGTATACTTTATGGCAATTCGCGGTCTCAGCGATATTATCGGCTTCAAACGTGATCCGGCTTGGACTGAGTATGCATGCAGAACCGCTGCTTCACTAGCCATCGCCATCATTGCAAGCGAGACATTACCTATCCCAAAAAGGGCGATGATACATGAGAATGTAACCGAACCGCCTGCATCTAGCCGCACCGCACACCATGATCATACCACTGAACTTCGCAGCCATATCGAGCAGATGATTAATCCGGCACGCGGCAGCCAAGCATTCACCCTTAAGTTAGCATTCGCCCCAACATTTGCTGAACTTGAACAGGAGATTTATTCAGAACGAAGCGTCGATACAGAGAGATTGCTAGCACACGGCGAGTGGCGCAAGGTACTCATACACGCTCCAGGGGGACATGGAAAAACGGGAGCGATATGTCGTCTAATCGCTCAGGCTATTGACCGAAGTATTCCAGCATTTCTTCTTGACGCTACCCGAGGGATCGATGAAAAGGACGGATCTGGACTGACTGTCGAAGATCTTGTCAACCAACTTTCGCCTGCCGGTAATTTTGCCGACCTATTCCACGCCCTGGAAACGTCTGAGCAAGTATTGCTTGTGTTTGACGGTCTGAACGAGGTTGCTCTATCTACAAGCGAGACGATTGTTCGCATATTAGATCGATTTGCTACCGAACATGCCAAACTTACACTTGTAATTACCGACCGAATGAACCCGCATCCCGGTATCCTAATGATGCGAGGGACGGTATTGCCGCTCGACGAGGAAGATGTTGAAAGTTGCCTCGCTACTGCAGGCGTTAGTATGCCAGACCGGATTGCCGACCGACAGCTCCTTTCCATTCCGTTTTTTCTCGAACTTCAGTTGCGTCTCTGGGCCGATGGCGCAGAGACGCAAGTACTTGCCCGCCGGGAGATGTTGGAGAAATACTTCAATACATTCCTAAAGATAAATATTCAGGATTGGGATATTCTGGAGAAGGTAGCTTTTACCTGGTATGCAGAGTTTGCCTGTAGAGCGGCGACGGTTAGCTGGATCAAGACACAGATCCCGCTGGATCTGGCAGACCGACTATTTGCAGCGGGTGTATGCGTAAGATTGTCGTCAAACTACGGCGAACAGGCTACTTTCAGCCACCAGCTCTTGCATGATTTTCTAGTTGGTCGGTATATTGCGTCGTTGTCCGAACTTGAATGGACCAGCGAGGTATTCGACATTGCGACATTCCAGACGAACTCATTTGAGCCAATCTCCTTCGCTGCTGAATTATTGGAGGATAAGGCCAATCGCTTCCTGATTGTCGCGTATGATTGGAACTACTGGGCTGTATGCCATAGTGTTAGCGATCTGCGCCGATCGCTGACCTGCTCCCCAGTATCACAGGATCTGGTGTTTGCAATGGACGCTAAGAATGGCGAGAAGCGTTTCGAACTGTTTACGGAAGCCATAGAAGGAGCGGTCCGACGCCTTGAAACAAGCGGAACAGACGCAGCGAAACAGTTTCTGGCGGCGGCGGCTATAGAAGATATTGTTGCTCTGGTTCACCGCTACAGCCCAACCATCCGCCTATTTTCCGACTGGAAAGATATGTTTACGCTAGAAGGCGGTACCGTAATCTCTGATGATAAATTGTTGGCGATTAAGGGCGATCCGATTGTTGGGTGGACTGCGGCAAATGTATACAGACGTATTAATCTGAACCAATCTCAATTGGCGCAATTGCGCACCTTATTTCGTTTCACACAGTCTGAACCCGACACATTCCCCTGGCGCATCGTACATATCCTCGGCGCATATCCCTTGGAAGAGAATGCCGAATTATTGCAGGAAGCTTATACGGGCAAAGCGTCAGATTGGGTCCGTTACGGAGCCTTCCGCAGTCTTATGGAAGTGGCCGTTCGTGGAAATGCAGAACTTAGGGCGAGGATTTTCCTGAATCTGCGCAATAACGTTTGGGTATTTGGCACGCCGCTTCTATTGCAGGCGTTGCGAAGAACTGCCTTAGTCAATGACCCACCGATAGGCTGGTACCATGAGGTACTGGAGACTATGCGCGCGGTACCAGAGATTCTTGACGAGTCGCTTAATTCACAGTGGCATGTCACGCTAGACAAAGTTATCGCGAATGTGACAGCTGAGAACCATGAATAAACGATTTCCGCTCATCATATTTGACTTGGACGATACTCTAGTAGACACCAGTGATGTCTATTGGCGATCTAGGTCACGATTCGTCGCAGAGCTGGCAGAAGAAGGCTTCGAGCCAAATGTTACAGTCGAGCTCTTTGAGCAGATCGACGCGGAGAACTTACGCACCTTGGGACACGCCCCGGAACGCTACCGAATAACTATGGAGCACACTGCTCACCAGCTATTAAAGCGTATCAGCAAGGTACCGTCTCCCGAGTTGCTAAAGCGTATTAGAGCTTCCGGCGACATTATTCTCACCGAATACCCACACCTTATTACAGGCGCGACTGATCTCTTGCAATGGGCAGCCAGGCATTTTCAACTGGTGCTACTAACACGGGGCCAAGAGGGACTCCAGCGCCGTAAAGTTAGACATGCCGAGATTTTTGATTATTTCGCGAAGATACGGGTCGTAGAAAGCAAGAATGCCGAAACGTTTTCGTCGTTTATCGAAGAAATGGACGCTGAAGCAGACCGAACCTGGGTGATCGGTGATTCCATAAAATCAGATATTAATCCAGGTGCAATAGCCGGTGCTAGGTGTATTCTTTACGTTTATCGGCATCATTCTTACGTTTGGAGCCAAGAACACACAGAGAATGCTGCACGGCCGCATTACTGTGCGGAGGACCTCCAAACTGCGCGATCCATTCTAGAGCATCCAGAGGCATTCAAGCGAGTCCGTAAAGTTGGCGGCTAGCCCGGATTATTCGCCTGCATCTACCTAAATAGCAGAGTGCGCTCGTTTTACCCTACACACCTGGATTGCGGCTTCAGGCAATCTCAACGCACTATCATACCTCCCTTCAGATGACGTCTTGTTATGGCCTCACCCTCCAGTTGAATGCATACAAAAGAATCTCTGAGCGATTCTGCAACTAATGTTGGCACTGTCGTGTCACAGTGAGTCAGTTGATGTTCGTTTTGTCGCTGGCTTCTGGAGGTCACAGTATGCTACCAAATACCACAACTAGAAAGACGCACAGACTCCTCAATAGGAGTACAACGAAGCGGAAGGGTTGGCTAGACTATGACGCAGCCCACGACCTAGCACTTTCTCAAATACGAGACACCGTCATTGAAATTGCCAAGCCGATCTCTGCTAGCGCTATACATAGCAAGCGGTTAAGCGGCACTATCCTACTCGCACATGAAACAAAGACGTATTCTCTGTGCATTGGCCCAGACGGGGAGGACCCATCTCACCTGTGTATTAGGTTCCATCAACAGGGCTTCAAAAGTAAGAGCAGAATGGCCCGCAGATCTCTCGTTCGCGCTGGTGGTCGAATACGCAGAGTATCGGTAGCAGTGCCTAACGGCTTACCTCTTGAAGCTGACCAGATTGCAGAGGCATGTCGAGATACCCTCACATCGTTTGATATGAGGCTTCTGGAGGACGCGCGAAGCGCCATAATACAGCAGTACCAGGAAGTTGCAGAGGGAGTGTACTCGCTCATTCGTGCCGAGCTTGGCCCTGAGTTAGCTGACCAGGTCCTCCTGTTCGCATTCGATGGGCAGTACGGAGTCGTCCTCCTAGACGATGGTGCTTTCAAGGGTGCATATAGTCGTATTGCAACAGGGCGTTTACCGTCGGGCATTTCGCCAATAGAAGGAATCATCTCTCTTAGTGGCACCCCCATCGAAGTTCCCTATACTCTTTCATCTGCAGCTGTAGCCATGGACAAAACGGTATTGGGCTCGACGCTGCAACGAGACTACGATAGGTGGGTAAGCTTCATGGAGGCGCTAGCGATAGGAGGAACCTACGGTGCCGTTCAGCCGCTGCTACGCATGGGCAATGGCTCTCTTACCGTCATTTACAATGCTGAACTGCAAGATCAGATCGGGCCGCGTCTCGATAGCCTCAAGTCAGCCATCAGGGATCTGGTGGGACGGCGAGGCCTGAGAGTTGCCCGCATTACCGCACAACTCATCAATAGCTCCAGTGAAAAGGATACATTGCATACTGCAGCAGAAATCGCTGGTGTTTTTACTGCCACCACGGCGGCTGTTTATACAAAAGAGCTTCTGAAGATTCTAGCCCTCGAACCATGAACAGTCTCTTGGTGAGGCGCAATTGTTAAGTGCCACACGTTTCGTCTAGAGTACAAAAAGCGGCCGGTTATGGTAACCGGCCGTGTGACGTTGTTCATCAGTACTCATCGGGCAAGAGAATGGTGGTGACCGATCGGTCCCACTCCGTGATGACCCACACTTTCGTGCCGTCAATCAAGTGGTACGCCTAGAACAATCGCTCTGCAGCTATCAGAGCAAAGTCATTTTGCGCGCGGTCTTCCTCACTCAAATCACCCCAGTCACAGGTGCAGTGACGACACAACTGTCCCCGCCGGTGCTAAACTTACCAAAACGCCGAAGTAAAAGTTTCCACTTGTAGAACTGTATGGTCACCTGAGGGAGGTGGCCGCCGTGTTACGAGGAGGAGACGTGAAAGAGATTGAAGAGCTCAAACGCCAAGGTCTGTCGATCAGTGACATCAGTCTGATGACGGGCTACAGCCGCCCCACGGTCCGCAAATATCTGCGTGACCATCAGATACCATTCTATGGTCCTCGGGCTGCGCGTCCCAGCAAGCTCGACGAGTATAAGACGTATATTGCGGAGCGAATGCGCGCGGGTGTCTGGAACGCCGAGGTGCTTCTGCGGGAGATTCGGGCACGCGGCTATACCGGCGGGTACAGCATTCTGAAGGACTACATGCATCCACTGAGGCAAGCCGCCAAGACCACGGCGGTGCGCCGCTTTGAAACGCCGCCCGGAAAGCAGGCTCAGGTGGATTGGGGAGACGTTGGCACCGTGGCAATGACGGATGGATCCGTTCAAAAACTGTCCGGCTTCGTGATGACGCTGGGATACAGCCGCGCTCAATTTGCCGATGTCGCGACAGACCAGACCCTTTCCACGCTCTTGCGTATGCATGAGCGTGCCTTTACAGAATTGGGCGGAGTGCCCGAAGAGATCCTCTATGACCACATGAAGACGGTGGTGCTGGGGATGGATGAACGCGGCGAAATCCGGTGGCATCCCGTGTTCCTGGACTTCGCTCGTTACTGGGGTTTCACGCCGCGCCTGTGCCGGCCATACCGACCTCAAACGAAAGGCAAAATCGAAGCCGGCATTCGTTACCTGCGCAGCAGCTTTTTGACGGGCTGCCGGGCGGTCAGCGTCGATGATTTGCGGACGCAACTGGCGCGCTGGGTGTGGGAGGTCGCCAACCGGCGGGTGCATGGGACAACACATCGGGTGGTCTGGGATGAGTGGGAAAGCGAGAAGCCGGCGCTGGCGCCGCTGCGGGGGCGTCTCCCTTATCCTTATGTCCCCAAGGTGACGCGGCGTGTTTCACGCGACGGGTACGTCAGCTATGGCGGCAATCGCTATTCCGTACCCTGGATGAATGTGGGGCAAGAAGTTGAGGTGGCAATCCAGGGCGGGCATCTGGAGGTGATCCGCGGCGAGGAACGTCTGGCGCTCCATACACTTTGCGCGGGAGTACATCAGGTCATAACAGTTGCGGAGCATCACGTCGGGATCCCGCTGACCGCAGCGCGTTCCGGCGGCAAAGCCAAAGTCCATATTCCAGCGGCTGAGCCAGTTGAGCCAATAGGGGCTGCTTGCGCCATCCGTAACCAGCCATTCAGTAATACGTCGGCGTACGTGGTTCAGGTACGTCCCCTCTCTATCTATGAGGAGTGTGCCCAATGAGTAGCATCCAAAATAGTGTTCAGAATATGAATGTTCAGAACATTGCCGCCACCTCACAGATAATCGGATCGCAGACTACAGAGCAAGCATATACGGGGAGCGGCTCAATGGATCCGCTGCGTCCCCTGCCTCGACCGATCGATCAACTGCATGAATGCCTGGCGGCTCTTGGGTTAAGCGAAGCCGATGCCGTGATCGAAACATGCCTGGAGCGGGCAAGTAAGGAAGCCCCCTCTTACGCGCAGTTCCTGACCGAGCTGTTGACCAGTGAGCTGACGGCCCGGCAATTGCGTCAATTGCGGATGCGCCTGCGTATGGCTCGGTTGCCCTACCAGAAAACGCTGGATCAGTTTGACTTTGCGTTTCAGCCCAGTATTGAGGAGCGGCAGATCCGGGAGTTGTCCACGTTGCGCTTTGTTCACGAGTTGAGCAACGTCATCTTCCTGGGTCCACCCGGCGTCGGGAAGACACATCTTTGTGTTGGTTTGGCCGACCTTGCGATCCGAAGCGGTTTTTCGGCGTACTTCGTCACGGCCCACGAATTGATTGCCGATCTGAGCCGCGCTCTTCGGGAAGGAAAATTGGATCGGCGTCTTCGCCAGTATGTGACGCCCAAAGTTCTGGTGATTGACGAGATGGGTTATCTGCCTCTGGATGATCGCGGAGCGACACTCTTCTTCCAGTTGGTGACGGCGCGCTACGAGCGTGGGAGCATCTTACTGACAAGCAACAAGGGGTACGCCGAGTGGGGTTCGGTCTTTGGGGATCCTGTGATTGCCACTGCCATCCTGGACCGCTTGCTGCACCATTCGACGACGATCAACATCCGTGGGGAAAGCTACCGGCTGAAAGAACGCCGTCGCGCCGGCCTACCATCAACCCCGGAAAGGAGCCTGGAGAACCAAGGATAGACGACAAAACGCCGGCGAAAGTGGAAACTTTTCAACCGGCGATTTGGAAACTTTTACATCGGCCTTGACAGCTCATGGCAATGCGCTCACTTCCGCTATCACAGCATTTGGCTCAACGGCTACTGAAGCCGCCGCGTTGTCTTTATGTTTAAGCGTCCTGCCAGAACCACTGATTGGCACATCGAAGGCAAGCACTGTCATCAGAAACTCTCGGTCGTGATCATTCTTGTTCTGCATACTGTAGCGGAAGCCGCTGTTATGTTTAAAGTTCTCGTCAGCCCGTTTGAAATGCGGATGCTTGCGAGTAGCTGCGGCGATCTCCCGCAACACGTTCGTGAAGTCTTTGTTCGTATTGAAGACCAGGATTGCAGTCTTTGTGTCCCGCCACGTTACGTAATCGAGGAGTTGATCTATCGTAGCACTATATGATGCTTCGCCGTTCCAATACTTGCACTCAGCTATAAAGAGGACATTGCCTTCCCAGTGAATACGGATATCAGTCTTACCGCCCAGGTTGAAGGTTTCTGCTGTGGCCCCTCCTTCAAACTGAGCGTTGAGTTGAACAAGGAAATGAATCCTGAGGTTCTGCTCTGTGATTCTTTTGAAGGCGGTCGGGCTGCGCTCCATTACCTCAGCCATGTTCCCGCACACTTTCAGGATATGTTCGTAGTGATCTTCACGGAGCGTTAGAGCGGCCTCAGACCGACCTTTTAGTTTGAGCTGTACTGAGCTTGAGGGAACGTTGTACGTTTCAGGTGCGTTCTTGCGAATACGAAGCCCCCACGCTGAAGCCCCCTGTTCTAATCCAGCCAAACGGTCGATCTCATTATGGATTTCAGTTGCCAGTTCCGCATTGAATCGTGTCAGATCTTCGCCTAATCGCTTAACCATCAAGGTGAGGCGGTCACGCTCGACCTCTGACTGCTTGATTGTTCTCGCGTCGGTCGTAGATGTTGCGAACCATGTACACACAACCTTCTCAATATCCGCACTCCCACGAGGTAGTGGATCAAAGTGTTTCTCAGGTCTATAAAATATCGCCTCGCTGAATCCCTCCAATGCGTAATAAACGTGAATGACGACGCCATCTACAACCTGCCGTGGCTGCAACGGATCAGGTGAAATCTCCCGCAGATTGAAGCGCGTGCTATCCCACGTCATCTCTGGTTCGCCGAGTTTTGGGATCGGAAAGGAATATTCTTCGACAAGGCGCAAGGCTAAGTCTGCAGCTTTTAGGAACACTTCGTCACCACTTCGACGCACTCTGTCCACCGCAGCGAGCATCTGTCGCTTTAACAGATCAGATATCGGACCGCGACGAAATATGTTGCTTTCAGGTAGCTCTGCCATGAGCCATGGGTCTCCGTTCGGTCTGTTCTACTATTGTAGCACACGCCACATTTCAAAGACCAAATTCATTATTGCTGTAAATTATTCTGCCAAGATTCTCACGACACGGGGATCCCGAGCCATGCCGTCAACAGGACATCCCATGCTGATTGGACGTCGAAAAAAGATCGCTTACGCCTCGTATCAGCCGTTCTATATCGCAGACGTCATCCATCCTCGTGACATGAGCGATATGTCGTTCTGGTCCCAGGAAGCGTACGAAAAACGCCTTGCTGGGGCGGACGGCACCATCGGCATCGGCACAGGTTCTCATGGCAATGTGATGGTTATCTTGGAGATCTGCGATGCGGTAAGTGTTCTATTGTCACGCCTGGCTCCTACTGGGTTCGCTGTTGCCGTGCCGACCTGAAACTGGCGATCCATGATGGACAGGGAGATGAATGGTATCAGGTGCAAGTGTGGCTCGCGAAAATGGCGGAGGAGTGGGTGGTAAAAGATGAGAGGGGATTAGTAACCATACTCCATGGTCTTGCAATAAAAACTATTAAGGTAAGTCAGCAATCTGGCGGACATTAGATCGTGTAATGTCCGACCTAATGTCCGTCACAGTAGATTGTCATACATCTTGAATTAAACTAATACCTTAAAACTCACAAATCATAAAAATATACAAATCAACAAGTACAGGCTATAACAGTCAAATAATGTCAATATTCAACAACAATACACAGAGGCCAAACAACGTTTTCGGTGGTTTTAAAGACTAATCGACCAAAGTAGCGATTTCAGTACCAACTCGCGCTCCAGCCAGAGATCCTGTCGATGTGATAAACGTCACGCCGCCTGCCATTCCGCATCCGCCCGAAGCCAGAGATCCACCGCCGAGAAAAGCAAGACCCGACGATGTGGCGGCACAGCCAGTCCATCCAAACAGAGCGTTGCCAACTGCATAGCCGATTACTGGCGATGCGGCACATGCGATAACTCCAGTGGCGATAGCGCACACTCCGACCACAGCAACCTTTTTCCAACTAACCTTCATATTCGTTCTCCCTTTGATTTATAGTGGCTCGGACAGTCATCGTTTGAATGATTGACTATGCCGAGCACTCACGCAGTATTCCCAAGCACCCAAGCGTTCAAACGCGTCGTGCAAAATTTCCACAATTCAAAACTGATGATAGATCAAGTAGTCTTCGGCCTTGAGGTGGTTTTAAAGCGAATTGAGGACAAATGCTGGGGTTCGGCCGAAGAGCAAAAAAATGCCGCTATTATAAGGATCGTCTATCACTGGGCCACATGCTGATCCTGCGCTTGATCAGACGCAACCGCTCTTTGGAAGCATACTCCCCCACCTCAACGAACGGAAGATCATATCTATATGGGCCTCATCCTCACCATCGGCGATCCATCCACGGTCCTTGACAAGCCGACTGCCATACTCGTTACCAGCAAGATCAAGGCAGAGCTTGGGATTAGCGTTTCGATCAAACTCCTTCACCGCGGAAAATCTTCCGAGGAACTCGCGTGGTCGGGCTGGCGCAAGCTACAGACATCCGCCACAGAAATCCTCGGAGCCGAGCAGATACCACATTTGTTAGCAGTGGATGCGTGGTTCGGGGTGTACTTGGGCCATCGGATTGAGCCAATCACTTTGGAGATCGGCAGTGGCATTCCACCACTGCAATGTGCCTCCCTGCCATCGTTGATCGAAGAGATTGAGCTTTATGGCCAGACACGAGAGCTTGCGACTGAGGATGAAAGGCTCAAGCAGATGTGGACGACATACATGAGCGATGACAATTTGGTGGATCGAGACTTCGATGTCCAAGTTTATCTGCAGCTTCTGCATCTCGCCAGATTGGGTATGAAGCGGCGGATGCCGTTGTGGGTGGTGAAGTGACAGTTCAGTGTTCAAGCCCATCGCGCTGAATGGCATGGCGTTTGGGGCGGACAGTCGATCATTGGAAACATCAAACGAGATTTCTGAACAAAATCAATGGCCGCTATATTTCCACGCTACCCAAGCAGCACCTCGCGGGGATGGAAATGTGTTCATCCCCGCGGATACAAACAGCAAAATCCCAATCACAATATCATTGAAACCACTCATGTATCTGCGTGTTAGCGAACATCCCATTGGGATCAAGACGCTGCCGAACTGCAACAAAGTCGTCGTATCGAGGATACATAGCCGCCAGTTCCTCGCAGGAAACTGATATCTGCTTGCCCCAATGTGGCCTTCCGCCGAAACTCTTCATCACTGGCTCGAATACGGCATAGTACGGCTCGGCAAATTCCTCCCCTGTGGTATATCCACCGATATAACACACATCGCGACCGAAGGCAGGGCTCAAGTACGCGTCATCTGCAGCAACGAATCGTATCTCCATCGGGACGGTGACCTTCGAGAGGCTTTTCTCAATTACCGCGCGTGTTGCCCTGATCGCGTCGGGACCAAGCTCCGCAGGGATCGCATATTCACATTCGATGTGTCTGGGGGGCATCGACGTGGTGAGTTCGTGATACCATGGTCCCACCTCGGTGAAATTGCCAAAGCCAATGGCCGCTTCCAGCTTGTTGATGTCGTTCACCGCTCCAGGAAAGAGCTGATCAAGTTTCCAGAAGAAGCCCAATACTCCTTCCCTCATAACCACATTCCGTATCCAGTCAGTCAAAGGAGAATCGGTGCGAGCCTTGTCGGTGCGATTCATCGTGTTCACGTAAATTCGGTCTGTCCCAGCAAACCAATAGAAACGTACATGCTCATTCGCCTTCGCAAGCGGGATCATCTGATCGAGCGCCTCATCAAACGGAAGCGCGTAAGCAACTTGCTCCAGGTTGTACGCGGGAACACACTGTAGAGTTACTTCTATAATCACGCCGAGCGCACCGACACTGACTCGCGCAGCAGGCAGCAGGTCAGGGTTCGAATGTTGTGAGATTTCGAGAATACCTCCGCTCGCCGTTGCCAGTTTCATGCCCACGATTTGCGTATGCAAGCTGCCAAACGTCAATCCTGAGCCATGTGTCCCTGTCGAAATTGCACCAGCAATCGACTGCGCCATGATCGCTCCGAGGTTCTTCATAGCGAGACCACTCGCATCCAGGTCTTTCACAAGATCGCGAATCCTGATGCCAGCTTGGACAGTTACTTGCAGGGCTTCCCTGTCTATATTGACGATTCTGGAAAGGTTGTCGAGGTTGATCAAACATTGAGCATCTGGAACAACACGCGACCACGAGTGCCCTGCACCAAAAACCCGCACGATCTGATTCTTTACCGCGGCGGCCCTCAGGATGTCGACGACATCCTGCTCGGTGCTGGGTTGATGAAACTCATCGGGCCGCCATTCGATAGTGTCGGCCCAGTTTCGGAAGACGAAGTTCGGGATGGACATCTTGATCTCGCTTTCTATGCTTGATAGGATGACATGCTTGCGTAATACATCATACACTGTCAAACAACCAAACGAAACACTGTGGGCTATGATCGAGCAGCATAATCGCTGTTTACCTGCCTGGCAGCCACCAGCCCAATCCATGAACTGATGTGCGAATATCCGACGCATTAGTTTCTCGGCATCCACCGCCACTTTATGTTCGGTTGTACCATGGACGACGCCTCTCGTCACCGTCGCCGTGGTACTATTTCTGCCTGATGAGCAAAATAGCAAACAGTCTGGGTGACGCGCTCCTGGACGCACTCGACGCCTTCGACGTGACCACCCTGCCGCTCGGCCTTTACGCCTGCGAGGAGTTTCAGGTCAAGGACAGACCATTCCTTCGTCTACACCAGGAGTGGCACCTGTCTATCAAGCCTTGCCTGGAATCTCTTGGGTGTACTTCGCTGTGGGGGAACGTGCGCGACGGCCACTTCTCCTTCACCCTACCCGAGGGAACGAGCGTCGATCTGCGGGCGGTTCGGACATCTAAGATCAAGGTGAGGAAGTTCGGGTCTGCCTACCGCATCGAGCCGCACCAGAAGTTCGAGGAGCGCTGGCACGAGTTGCGGCTGGATCGTGAGTTGAGCAACCTCTGGAAGCCGACCGCCTTGGCTGAGCGACACATTGGGTTGCGGCTGTTCCTTTTCATCGGATTTGCGAAGGAAGCCGACCCGTTTGGTAAAGAACTCGGGCAACTGGAGGCGATGCTGCACTCGCATCAGAAGGGCGCTGAATACCAAACACGGTCGTGGGCCGACCGAGAGAACCGTCACTTCTTCATCAGAACCAGCGTCTGGTCCAGACCGAATCCATAACCTTCGGGAGATTATTGTAGGCCTACCCGTCAATTCCGTAGCGCCCTGACGATATACAATGGTGTGAGGGCGAGATTAGGCCGATTTTCGAGCGAATCATGCGGCTTGCACGCAAACTCAGGATGAGCTACAACTTCTCATCAGTCACTTAGCGCCACCTGGCTTACCAGCGATACAAGATATATGCGCGAAACTGATCTCCGCTACAACCTCAACAATACAAAATCTCGCAAGAAACTGCGTGCCCTCTTGTTTGACTTCGACGGCTTAATCCTTGACACCGAGTACCCATATTATGCCTCGTGGAGCGAGATATACGACACCTTCGGCCTGACGCTTGCCTTGGACGATTGGGCAACGCTTATCGGTAAGGGTGCGGCGGTGCTCGCCAAAACGCCCTATGAGGACATAGAAACACGCCTTGGACGCTCCTTGAACCACGACGACATTCGCGCCCAGCGACGCGCGGCCTTCGATCGACTCATGGCCCGCGTATAATGGTCCCATAAATTTAGACAGCAAAATGAGCTATCTTAAGGTGGATAGCCATGCAAAGAAAACAATATTCAGCGGCCTTAAAGGCCAAGATCGT
>Ga0207671_10000203_pt1 | contig 90100 bp, 77 predicted proteins | sample KBSC24metaG_FD_184352 | JGI IMG/M metagenome (GOLD analysis project Ga0207671, IMG submission 184352) | Corn rhizosphere microbial communities from Kellogg Biological Station, Michigan, USA - KBS C2-4 metaG (SPAdes) (version 2) | ecosystem: Host-associated > Plants > Roots > Rhizosphere > Soil...
TCCGGCTTGATGCCACCGGACCGGTCTGCTTCCGTTAGGCGCATACGTGGCGTGGGGCACAGAACACTCGGCGACCACAAGCAGCACCGCCGCCCCACCACGCGCCGCAACCCCGTACGCAACGAGGCAACAAAGCCGAACCGCCGTAGACCGCAGCCCCACAATCGGACCGCAGCCTCCCCCCACGCTGTGGTGCCCGCCGGAGGCCGGCCTTTGACTTCAGGCACCCACCAAACGCGGCCGCCACCCGCCAGACCAAACGCGTGCGCAGTGACTCGGACCCACGCGCGGTCTTGCCCAGCATCACCGCCAGCCGCCAACGCGACGACCAGCAAACGAACCTCCGCGCGGTCTTGCCCAGCAACACCGCCAGCCGCCAACGCGACGACCAGCAAACGAACCTCCGCGCGCTCCTGCCCAGCAACACCGCCAGCCGCCCGCATAGCGCATGCACAGTGACTCGGACCGGCGCGCGCTCTTGATCACGCAAACCCACCACCCGGAATCCGCGCCAGCACCCCACCCGCGAACGTCTCGTACAACCCCAGCTCCGGCATGTGCACGTACCCGATGTGACAGTCGCACTGCGCCAGCGGACACGCCCGCGCGCGCAGCGCCCCACGAAACGAGCCGTCGTACAAGTTCCCCAGCCGCTCCGTCGGGTCGGTGCGCGGCACGAAGTGGCAGCGGTAGACCTCGCCGTCGCCGTTGACCGAGATCACCGACTCCCCTGCCCGGCAGGCGTGGCCTTGCGACGGGTGCGGGAAGCGCGAGACGGGGAACAGCGGATCGATCGCGGACCAGGGCTCCGCCTCCTCATCGCTGTACACGTACCCCTCAGCCGCGTTGACCCACAGATACACCTCGCTCGGCAGGTCACCTCGCAGCCGCCGCGCCGCGTCCAAGTGCTCCGGCAGCCCGACGATCCCCACGCTGAACCGCACCCCTGCGTCCCGCAGCTCGCGGCACCGCCCCACGAACCGCTCATACGGAACCTGATCCGGATGGTACGTACACCACAGCGCCAGTGAACCCAGATCGGCACCCGCAGTCCACGCCGTCCGCGTGCTCAAGTTCGTCTGAATCGCCACCTCACCGACATGATCCAACCGACTGAGCTCGACCAGGGCACGCCGGTACCAACTCCGCGTCAGCCCTTCGCCCCACGGCGTGAACAGCACGTTGATCCGATCCCCGACCTGCGCCGTCACCCACCCCACGAACCGCTCCAACGCCGCGCGATCAGCCCGCAACGTCTCCGGCGAATCCCGCCGCTTGGCGAAGGGGCAGTACCCGCAGTCATAGTCGCAGCTCGCCAGCGGCCCACGATAAAGAATCGACAGCTCCATCAGGGCCCTACTTCAGCTCATAGGCGCGCATCGCAGCACGCACCGCCTCGGAGAAGAACATCGGCCCCACAGCATCCGACCACGCCAAACCCTCAGCGCTGAGCCGCAACCGACCATCCAACGCCGCCGCCCCCGCCGCCCCCGCCTCTCCCAACATCCCCGCACCCGACTCCAAAAACCCCCGAGCCCTCAGCGCCTCCATCTCCCCGCCGAACCGCTCAACCGCCTCAACCGCCTCCCCCGCCGCCAACCCCTCAGCCTGCAGCAACGACTGAATCAGAAACCTACGAGCCTTCTCCTCCCCGTCCAGCCGATACCCGACCTCAGCACGACTGAAGTCCCCCGCACCGACATACGCATCAATGATCCCGCGCACCTCCGAAGCCGACACCGCGTAGTCGAACGAGTAATGCAGCGACGACGTATACGACCGCGCCCCACACCCCAACCCGATCATCCCGTCCGTCTGGCACGCGTAGTCCTCACCCCCCTCGACAACCGGCGCGTCCAACCGACGGAACATCCGCATCGACACCTGCTCATAACCGCTCTCCAGCAGGAAGTCACGCCCCGCCCGGTACAGATCCAACCGCTGCGCATCCCACGCAGCATCCTGATCCACCCTCAGCCGCCCCAGCCCCGTCAGCGGCCTGACATAAAGCGGATACAGATAGATCTCCTCCGGCAGCCACCGCAGCGCCGTCCGAAGCGAACCCAGCCAAGACTCCCGGCTCTGCCCCTCAATGCCATAGATCAGATCAACATTCAGCACCGGAATCCCGGAAGCCCGCACAGCATCCAAAGCCGCAAAGACATCACCCGCCTTCTGCGGCCGCACCGCCGACCGAGCCTCCCCGTCGTCGAAGCTCTGCACGCCCAGACTCAGCCGCGTAGTCCCCCGCCCCGCCAGCACCGCCAGCCGATCCGGCGTAGCCGTCGCCGGCGACGCCTCCACCGACAAAGGCACCGCCCCGAGCCCGACCCCCATCACCTTCTCGGCGATGTCGAACAGCCGCGACAGCTCATCAGGACTCAGATACGTAGGCGTCCCGCCCCCGATCGCCGCGTTGGCGAACCGAGGCGCGGGACCGGACTCGTCCAAGGCCGCCCGCACCGCGATAGCCTGCCGTTCCAGAGCATCCAGGTACGCCACCGTCAACGACTCAGGCGCACCGGTCCGCGTGAACAGGTTGCAGAACCCACACCGCACCTCACAGAACGGCACATGCGTATAAAAGGACAACGCATCGCGCTCCTCACCCCGCCACACATCAGCCAGCAACGGCTTCGGCTCCAGCGGCCGATACGCGGTCTTGTGCGGATACGCGTAGACGTATGCCTCATACGGACGCTCCAGCATCAGCCCTCGTATCCCTTCGGCAGCACGAAATCCGCATACGGCACCGTCCAAACGACGTCGTGGCCGATGCGATGCCCCACATGACCATCCTCGCCATACGCGGTCCCGTGATCAGAGCACACGACCGTGAAGCAAGCCCGCCGAGCCGCCATCAACGCGAACAACCGCCCGATGGACTCATCGACGTAACGCAAAGCGGCAGCATGCGAAGCCCGCGTATCACCGGCCTCCTTGCTCGCGCCCTCCAGATAGAACCAGTTCGGCTGGTGCAATGCCGGGACGTTCACGAAGAGAAACAGCGGCTGCTCCTGCGGCTGAGCCGCGACCACCCGCTCCACGACCCCGACCTGGTTCGCGAACGACTCCGGATCCGTCACCCCGGTCGCCGCAGACCAATACGCCTCGTCGAAGTACCCCGGCAGCACCTGCCCGAGCCGGCTCTCCGGATTGAAGAACCCCACTCCCCCGACGCACACCGTCCGATACCCGGCCTTGCGCAGCCCGGCCACCAGATCCGGCTCGTCGAACACCCACGTGTCCCCGGCCGTGGTCTCGCTCCCGCCGAACCGCGCGGCGAACAGCCGCGGATGCCGCCCCGGCGCGTCCGGCGTCGGCAGGAAACCGGCGAAGAACGCGGAGTGCGCGGCGAACGTGAACGAGCCCGGCGTATGCCGGCGCTCCCAGCCGTTCGGCAGCACCCGCGCCAGGTTCGGCAACCGGCCGGCGGCCAGTTCCTCGACGGCGACGTCGTAGCGGAGGGTGTCGAGCGTGATGAACAGGAGGTCGTGACTCCCGACGATGTCGTTCATGTTCATGGTGCGCAGCGGCCTATCAGTGAACGTACTTGAGCGCCGTAGGTCCCGACGCCTTCCCCGGAGGTCCCCGGAAGTCCCATCAGATTCGGCAGCAGGTCGCCATAAGCGTTGACCTCGCCGACGCAGTCGATCCCGTCCGCGCCCGGCAGCACGTCGATCCCCAAACAGTGCACGCCCGGAAAACAAGACGCCGCCGACTCGGCGAGCTCAAGGATCGCCAGCCACCGCTTCTCCCCGACCGACGCCTGGAACGAAGCCACATCGCCACGCTGCCCGCCGAGATGCAGATTCGTCATCGGCGAAGCGCTGCTCCGCACGACCACATGCGTGGCCCGGCCGCCGACCGTCACGACCCGCAGGTCGCAGCCCTGCCCCAGGACGCGAAGCTTCGGAACCCACTGCTCGCCATGCAGGCCGTCAAGCGCGAGAACACCCAAGAGATCATCGATGTCTGAGTCGCGCAGATACGTCCGCACCGTCAACGAGTTGTACAGCTCGATGCCGTCCGCGCCCCGAACCATCTCGACCGACGTCACCGCCCGCCGCCGCGAACCCCGCACCGTCAGAGCCACGACGCCGGACGCGGAGGAACCGTGCCGAATCTTGATGAAAGCCGACTCGGACCCGTCGATCGCCGCGGCAGGCGGCACCGGCACTCCCGCCTTACGCAGCACTTCGTGCGTGGCCAGCTTGTCGAAAGCCGTCGTCACACCACGGGCGTCGAACAACCGCACCGCACCGGCATCGTCAATCGCCTGTTCCAGCGCTGCCACCGCTGCGGAAAAACCCTGATACCACCGCCGCGTGCCCTCGACCCGATACATGTCGATCGGCTCGTGCGAGCCTTGCAGCAGCCGCGCCACCTCGGCGTCCTCGCCCGGCGAGTCGACGCGAACGACCTCCCCACGACGGAACTCCGCCTCGCCGCGCAGCACCTCAAGCCACGAAACGACACGCGGCTCAGCCAAGCCCGCCTCGCGAACCGCGTCCGCGAAGAGCTTCACTCGTCGGTTCTCCGGATTGCCCACGACCGCAAAGCGCAGCGGAACGACCGGGTTGTGCACGACACTCATTCGGCCACCGCGATGTACCGGCGATGCCGCCGATCCTCTTTCTGCTGATCGGACAGATCGATCTCGACCGTCGGCCAAGCCTCCCGCAGCCGCGCCGTCATCCCGGCCGACATGAAGTGGTGCCGCAGGTCCAGCTTCCGCAGATGGTCGAGCGGCTGTCCGGCCAGCAAAGCAGCCGCGCCCTCGTCACCGAGGGTCCCGAGCGACAGGTCCAACGACTCCAGCTGCGCCACCACCGGTGCCTGCGCGACCGCCGCGGCGATCTCGTCCTGCAGGACCGCGTCCCTCAGACCGAGATGGCGCAGGCGGGGAAACCGTCCCGCTTCCAGGAGCGGCGCGAGGTCGTCGATCGTCGCGTCGCCGCCGTAACTCGGGTCGCCGAGGTAGATCTCCAGATGCGTCAGCTCGGGGAACTCGCACTCGGCCACGGCCCGGATCGTGCTCGCCGGCAGGCCGCCGGACTGGAAGACCAGCGTGCGCAGCCCGGCGTGCTTCATCGGCGGGATCAGAGGCTTGACACCGACCGCGCTGACCATGCCCTCCGGCGTCCCGCGCACCCAGAGCTCGGCCAGGTTCGGGTACGCCTCCAGCAGCGGCCCGACCTGCGGCACGTAGATCCACGACGGCTGGCTCTGCTCGTCGACCAGGTCGTTGAGGAACACCGCGCGCAGCGCCGGCAGCCGGTCGGCGACCGCCACCAGGTCCTCCACGACCGTGCAGTCGTCCTCGCCCCACTCCAGCCACTGCCCGGTGACCAGCGCCTCGACCGCGGTGCTCGGCACCTGGTCCAGGAACGCCGCGAGCAGTTCGGGGAAGTCGCGCTCGAAGTACGCACCGAGCTTGTTGACGTCGAGGCGCCACGCGACGCCGCCGGGAGCGGCGGCCTCGGCCGGCATCGCCTGTGCGGGATCGGCGGGGAAGTCGACGACCGGCCGGCCGGCGAACTCCGTGATGTGCTCGTAGAAGGCCATGATCACTCCGAAACCGCTATGTAGCGGTGTCCCTCGTATTCGGTCTGGGGATCGGACAAGTCGACCTCGACGCCCGGCCACGCGGTCGCCAGGCGCTGCTGCATCTCGTCGGAGACGTAGTGGCTGCTCAAGTCCAGCTTCTCCAGATGCGTCAGCGGCTGGCCGGCGAGCAACGCCGCGGCGCCCTCGTCGCCCAATGTTCCCAGCGAGAGATCCAGCACCTTGAGCCGGGACACGATCGGCGCGATCGCCACCGCGGCCGCGATCTCGTCCTGGAGCTCTGAATCGCGGAGCCCAAGGTGCTTCAGGTTCGGGAAGTGCTGTCCGCCGAGCAGCCATTCGACGTCCGCCGGTGTCGCGTCGCCGCCATACCGGGGCGTCCCGAAGTAGAACTCAAGGTGCCGCAATGCCGGAAGGTCGCAGCCCCCGACCGCGCGCATCGTCTCCGCCGGCAGGCCGCCGGACTGGAAGACAAGCCGGTGCAGCGCGGTGTGGCGCAAAGGCTCGAAGTAAGGGCCGTCTTTCCTCGGGCGCCCGCGTACCCAGAGCTCTTCCAGCGCCGGGTAGGCCCGCAGGATCGGAGTGAGGTCGTCATGCGAGATGTACGCGACATCCGAGCCCTCAGGACAGATGTCGCCGACGAACAGCGAACGCAGCGCCGGCAGCCGGTCGGCACTCTCCGCCAGAAGCTCCGCCACCGGGTAGTGGGCCTTCGGGTTGGTGGATTCGTCCCACATCCCGATGGTCAGCGCGGTGACCCGGGTCGTGTCCACCTTCTCCAGGAACCGCTCCCAGATCTCGCCGAACTCGGACCAGTCATTGCCCCAGTCGCGGTATTCGTCGTCGTAGTAGCAGTCGATCCGAAACGCCGCTCTTCCTTCGTCGGCCGGCAGCGGCACCTCGGGATGCGGCGAGAAACCGAAGACCGGCAGCCCGCCGAACTCCTCCAAATAATTCCCAAACCGCATGCTCACGCTCCGATTCCCACATACCTGCGGCCCGATCCGTCGTCCGTCCGGTTCCAGGACAGATCGACGTCCACCCCCGGCCACGCGCTTCGCAACCGGTCTTGCATCGCTTCAGAGAAGTAGTTGTGGTGCAGGTCGAGCACGGCCAGGTGATCCAGCGGCCGGCCGTGCAGCAACGCCTCTCCGCCGTGGTCCCCGAGCGCGCCCAACGACAGGTCCAGCACCCGGAGCCCCGCCACGACCGGCGCGTGCGCGACCGCCGCCGCGATCTCGTCCTGGATCAGGGCGTTGCGAAGGCCCAGATGGTCGAGCTTCGGGAACGTCCCGCCGGCCAGCAGCCACGCGAGGTCCTCCGGCTTGGCCCAGCCGCACCAGTTCGGATGTCCGAGGTACAGCTCCAGGTGCCGCAGCTCCGGGAGATCGCATTCGCTGACCGCCCTTATCGCATCAGGATGAAGCCCGCCGGACTGCACCACCAGGCTGCGCAGGTTCGCGTGCCGCAGCGGCTCGAAATACCGCTTCTCCTCTGGGGTTCCGCGTACCCAGAGCTCTTCCAGATCCGGGTAGGCGTTGAGGACCGGTGCGAGGTCCGCATGCTCGACATACACGATCTCGTCGTCGGCATCGCCGAGGAACAGCGCACGCAGCGCCGGGAACCGGTCCGCGCTCTCGGCGAGCAGACGGCCCGGGTGCCCTTCCGCATGCGAGACCTCACCCCAGCGACCGATGACCAGCGCGGTCACCCGCGCCGTGTCGACAGTGTCCAGGAAGTCCCCGAAAGCCTCCTCGAACGCCTCGCCGCCTCGGCATTCGATCCGCTCCGCCACGTGCCCGCCGAACTCCACGGCCGGCTACTCGGCCACTGCGATGTAGCGGTGTTCCTCCCCGTCCCAATCGTCGGGCTCTTCCTTCTCCGACAGGTCGACCTCGACGCCCGGCAGCGCCGCGATCAGCCGTTCCTGCATCGCCTCGGAGATGTAGTGGTGGTGCAGATCGAGCTTCTTCAAGTGCGTCAGCGGCTGCCCGGCCAGCAGCGCGGCCGCGCCCTCGTCGCCGAGGACGCCCAGCGACAGGTCGAGCACCTCCAGGCGGGACACGATCGGGGCGTGCGCCACGGCGGCGGCGATCTCGTCGGCGTTCTCAGCGTCGCGCAGGCCCAGGTAGCGGAGCTTGGGGAAGTGGGTGCCGTCCAGGATCCCGGCGAGATCGGCGGCCTCCGAGCCGCCGAAGTACTCCTCCTCGCCGAGGTAGAGCTCCAGGTCGGTCAGCTCGGGGAACTCCGAGCCGGCGACCGCGCGCACCACGTCCGGCGGCAGCCCGCCGCTCTGGAACGTCAGCTCCCTGAGTTCCGGGTAGGCGCGCTGCTCCCACTCCAGGTTCTCGCTGCCCCGGACGCCGAAGGTCAGCAGCTTGGGGAACGCGCGCAGCAGCGGCGTCAGGTCGCTCTGGTGGATCCAGGAGATCTCCCACTGGTGGGAGAGGATGTCGCCGAGGAACAGGTGCCGCAGGTTCGGGAACCGGTCGGCGACGGCGATCAGCGGCCCGAACACCTCGGCCGCGGTCTGCTCGATCTGCTGCTCGGTGACCCAGTTGCCGATGACGAACGCCCCGACCCTGGTGGTGTCGACGTCCCGCAGGAAGGCCTCGAACAGCTCCCCGTAGCCCAGGCCGTCGTACTCGGTGACGGAGACGCTCCACGCCCACTGCTCGGTGTCGGCGGGGATCTCCCGCCCGCCGGGCCAGTCACCCATCCCCTTGAAGCCGGGGCCGGGCAACGTGATGACGGGCAGCCCGCCCCATCGCTCCAGCGCATCGCACTCGCTGTCGATCACGGGGACCCCTCCAGGTGGCTGGTGGCTGATGGCTGGCGACTGGTTTCGATGCAGGCTTTTCTACCAGCCGCCACCGACCGGGACCCGAACTCCTACTCGAATTCGGCGTCCCGCAACCGCACGGACAACTCGATCCGCCGCCGGAGCGCTTGGTCGAGCAGCACGCCCCCGACCGTCATCGCCAGCACCAGCGCGATGACCGGCACCGTCCAGCCCCAGCCGATCGAGCCGGCCGCCACTACGGAGTCGCCGGAAGCGCCGGTCCCGCCGGAACCGCCGGAACCGCCGGAATCGCCGGCCGGACCGTGGTTCAGCGACCCCAGCATCGGCGCCAGCCCGGCCCCCATCCCGAGCCCGGCGGCCACGGCCAGCAGTGCGACCGGCAGCGGCACCAGCGTCGCGACCAGCCGGCTGCGCCCCGACCCCAGCCCGAAGACTTGAAGAAGCAGGGCACTGTCACGGCTCACAGCCCGGGTCGCGGCCAGCAACTGCAGCAGACACAACGCGAAGTAGCCGACGCAGAGCGCTTCGACGAGATGGAACACGTCGCGCGCCGCCGACACCCGGCCCTGGCCGTACACCTGCGCCTGCGCCGCCGCCAGCGTCGCGACGCCATAGTCCTTCGTCACGCCGGGCAGCGCACGCAACGCCGAGGCGGAGATCGCTCCATGGTCGCCGCTGAACCAGGCGACGTTCGGCTTGCCGGGGTCGACCATCGGCACCTCCCCCGCCGGGACCACCACGTAGTCCGTCCCGCCGCGGTCCTCGACCGAGTCCGCGGGCGGCACGTCCGCATAGGCCCCGACGACGGCCTTGAACGAACCGGCCGACTCCGAGACCAGCACCTGCCCGGAGAACAGGCCGGCCAGGCTCGGCGAGGCGAGCAGGCTCACCGTGCCGTCCGCGGCCGGCGGCACCGGCCAGTCCGCCGGGACCTGCTGACCACGCGCCGAACCGTCGGCCAGCGCGGCCGCCGTGGCCCGCTTGAAGACCCGCGGATCCACGGTGAGCACGGTGATCGGCCGCGGCTGCGGGGCCCCGCCGTCGGCGGTGATCTGCGCGATCCCGCCGATCTCGACGCGCCCCGTGAAGACCTCGCGCACCCCCGGCACCTTCGCGGCCGCGGCGGTGAAGCCGTCAGCGAACTGATACGCCGTGGAGTCCGCCGCCGGCTGCTGCGCGGGCGGCAGCGAGCGGTCCGGCAGAGCGTCGATCCGCGCGGCGGCACCGACGGTGCGGATCGTGTCGTCGCGCACCTTCTGCGTCGCCGAGGCGTCGTAGCCGGCCGCGAACATCCCGGCCGCGACCACCACGACCAGTCCGGCCAGCGGCGCCGCCACCACCGGCACCCGGCGCCCGGACAGCGCGGCGGCCACGAATCCGACCACGCCCCGGCGCCGCGCGAGCAGCCGGACGGCCGGCCCGAACAGCGGCGGCACCAGCCGCACCGCGGCGATCCCGGCCGCGAAGGCCAGCAAGGCCGGTGCGGCCACCGCGATCCAGTCGATCGAGCCGTCCGGGTTCGCGGACCCCTGGCTCCGGTAGATCGCCAGCGCGCCGCCGGCCGCCAGCAGCAACCCGATGTCGCGCACTATCCGCCGAGTCCGCGCGCTGTCCCCGACCGCCTCTTGCCGGGCCGACACGACGCGGTCGCCGGCTCGCAGCACCGAGAATCCGACCACCCCGAAGGTCAGCACCGTCACCAGCACCACTCCGGACCACGCGGCCGGCTCGCGCAGCGTTCCGCGGCCGGCGCGGATCGCCGCGAACGCCCCGAGGAGTGCGAACACCGCCACCACCGCCGAGACCTGCGTCGCGTGGCGCACCGCCAGCCGGGCCGGCGAGGCGCCGCGTGCCCGGTACAGCGTGACGAACTGGGCCCGCCGCATCACCGTCAGCCGCAGCATGAGGAACAGCGCCGCCAACGCGCCGGCGGACAACGCGCCGAGCACGACCGCGGACAGCTGATGGCTGTCGGCCTGCGTGGTCCGGACGCCGGCCACGAGGTCCTTCAGCCCGGTGTTCAGCTGCACGCCGCCCTGGAAGGTGCTGACCCCCAGCGCCGCCTGGTCCAGGGCGGGGCCGACGGCCTTCAGCGCGGCGGGCGTCAGCCGCGCGGGGTCGACGACGTAGTCGTAGACCGTCGTGTACTCGCCGACACGGGTGGTGGCGGACAGCGTCGTGATGGCCTCGGGACGGCCGACGAACACGTCCGATTCCCAGACGCTGACGGACTGGTCGCACTTGAGGGTGAGGCATTCCACGGTGTGCAGCGGGTTCTGCTTGGCGGCCAGACGCCACAGCGGATCGTCGGGCCCGATCCCGGCGGCGGGCACGTAGATCCCGGCCACCTGGACCGACAGGTCGAGCGCGAACGCGGAGCCGGATCCGCTGGTGTCCGTCTTCATCACGGTGCCGACGGTGAGCCCGTACTGCTCCGCGGTCTGCTGCGACACGGCGATGGGCAGCGTCATCGTGGCGCCCTTGGCGAAGCCGTTCCCGGCGTTGACGGTCGCCTTCTCCACATCGTTGCCCGGCGCGGCACCGGCGACGTAGCGCACCTTGCCGGCGAGCGAGGGCGACCAGTTGAAGCGCAGCCACACGGGGTCGGCCGATTTCGCCGGCGGATTCGTGGCCGGCAGGAGGTGGTCGTACTGCCGGGTGATCGAGGTCTGCGACACCAGCCGGCTCAGGGACTCCGGCAGGGCCGCGAGGTTGTTCGCGGCGACGGAGGCGATGTCGGAGTCGGACTTCGGGAACGGTGCGTCCGTGGAGGCAGGGGACGACGTGAGCACCAGATCCCGGTGCGTCCACGGCGCCTTGGAGATCTGCGAGTCGACGATGTAGGCGTCCGCCTTCTTGGTGTCGGCGGGGACCGCGACCGCGGTGGCGGCGGTCCCGGCGGCGAGCAGCGCGAGCGCGGCCAGCATGAGCCGGGCCGGGCCGAGTTCGGCGAACCAGCGCGGCGTCCTCATCGGCCGTCCTCCCCCATGCGCAGCGTGCTGCCGATGACGTCCGCGCGCCGGGTCAGCGACACCAGCGCGACCAGGCCGAGCAGCAGGACGGAGGCCGCCGCGCCGACCCCGGCCAGCGCCGGCAGGTCCACCACGGTCACCGGTGGGGGGATCGGCACCTGTCCGGAGTCGGTGAGGATCAGCAAGGGCAGTTCCGATCTGATCGTGAGCACCGCCAGCGCCGCCCCGCCGACCATGCCGAGGACCACCAGCAGCAGGTTCTCGGCCAGCAGCATCGCGGCGGTGCGGCGTTTGGACAGTCCCAGGGCGCTGAGAAGGGCGAGTTCGACGGTGCGCTCGCGCAGCGCGATGACCGAGTGCAGCGCGAAGCCGATGAGGATGAACAGCAGCGCCGCGCCGGCCGCGATGACCAGGGTCAGCTTCATCCCGCCACGGATCGGGTCGTCGCGCAGCACGGCGGCCTGGCTAGTCCGGTCGGTGATGACCGGTGCGGCGATCAGCGCGCCGTTGTGCACGCCGCGGTAGCGGGCGGCCAGCTGCGCCGGCGTCGTGCCCGAGCCGGTCTTGGCCCACCACTCGATCTGCTCGGTCACGCTGCCGGACGTGAGGTCGGCGCGGTCCAGCAGGCCGATCGGCACGACGAGCGCACCGTTCTCGGCCGGGGTGCCCGGGGCCGGATAGCCGATCCGGTACGGCGCGGGCATCGCCTGGACCGAGCCGACGAACCGCAGCCGCACCTCGGGCCCGAACGCCTTGGTGGTGTAGGTGTCGCCGACTTTGAGGCCGAGGGTCTTCAGCAGCTGTGCGGAGGCCAGGGCGGGCACATCGGCCGACGTGCTGGAGCGGGACAGGTCCACGATGTGCGTGACCAGCGGCCCGTTGTCGGTCCCGAAGCCGGAGTAGTCGGTGAAGTGGACCAGACCGGAACCGGAGGTGGTGCCGAGCTGATAGCCGGACTCCCCGGTCCCGGAGGAACCCGAGTCCGAGGCGCCGGAGGTCACCTCGCCGAACGCGTGGGCCTGGATCCCGGCCGGAAGCGCGGCGCTGCGGCCGTCGGCGGTCAGGTTGCCGACGTCGATGGAGACGTTCTCGGCGTTGCCCTGGCCGCCGGCCTGGACGCTGCAGTCCGGGTCCGCGTTGCCCGCCGCGTCGAGAGTGGGGCACAGCGGTGCGTGGTAGACGATGGACAACGCCGTGATCCGCAACGGATAAGCGATGGTTCCGCCCTCGGCGGCCACCTGTGCGCTGAGGGTGTGGGTCTGGCCGTCCGCGGTGGGGGTACCGCCGAAGTCGACGATCGCGCCGACGCCGTACGCGTCCACCACCTCGGCGTGGACGTCGAGCGCGCCGAGGCTGCCGGGGACGGCCGGGTTCGTACTCTGTCCCCGGTACCGGACGTCGAGCGTGAGCCTGGTCGGCGTGCCGGGCAGCGTCACGCCGCCGGACATCCCGTCCCGGTCCCAGCCCGGGTTCGCCAGCGCGGCCGTGAGCCGGGGCCAGCTCTCGGCGGCCAGATCCGGGCGCAGTTCCACGACGTCCGCCGAGCGCGCCGGGTCGATGCCCAGGACGTTGACCGGCAACTGCTGGTTCCCGGACCCGAAGAACAGGCTCTGGCGGGTCGCGGCGAACCCGGCCCCGGTTCCGGGCACGGCCGCGAACGAGCCGCTGATCCCGAGATGGCCGCCGGTGATCCTGGCGGCACGGACGTCGGTACCGACCAAGTGCGTGCCCTGATCCTCGGCGGAGCGGTCCACCGAGGCGAGGAACACCGTGGCCTGGGTGCCGACCGCGACCGCCATGATGAGCAGCGCCATCGGGGCCGCGTAGGTGCGCGCCATACGGCCCACGCGCCAGCCGGCCAGCGCGACGACGGCGGCTCTGCGGCGCGCGGCGACGTACTCCAGCGGCCCGACGATCAGCGGCAGAATCCGGAGCAGGACCAGCGATCCGGCGAGCAGCAGGACCGACGGGGCGACGACCTGCGGAAGGCTGAGCGGCCCGTTGTGGGTGGGGTCGTCGCTGAACCGCGTCAGCTCCCACAGCGCGGCGGCGCCGAGCAGGACCACGACGACGTCCGCGCCGGTGCGCTGCACGGCGGTGCGTACTTGGGAACGGCTGCGTTCGCGCTTGACGCCCACGAAGCTGGCCGAGGATGTCACCGGCACCGAAGCCAGCAGCACCACCGAGACCAGGGCGCCGATCGCGACGACGGCCCACAGGTCGGTGGAGATCGGCGGAGCGGTGTCCTGCGCGGTGGACCAACGGCTGGCGGTCAGGCCGTGTTCCAGCAGCCGCGCGATGAACGGCGCGACCGCCGCCGCCGGCGCGGTGAGCAGCAGGCCCTCGGTGACGCCGACCCGCACCAGCCCGGTGATCGAGGCGCCGCGCGCCCGCAGCAGGCCGTCGGTCTCGCGGCGGTGCTCGGACAGCAGGCGGGTGGTCAGAACCAGCGCGGTCAGGGCCAGCAGGGCGAGTTCCACGACCGGGAGCAGGTTCAGGCGGCTGCTGATGCTCAGGTCGCTGTCGATGCCCTGGGTCTGCGGGGCGAGTTGGTCCACGACACTGGCGTGGATGTCGGGGTCGACGCCGGTGGAGGCCGTCGGCAGCCACGCGTCGAGGGCGGCGAGACGGTTCTGCAGGGTGGCGGCGGCGCCGGTCGCGATGGTGGCGAAGTCCGGAGCGGCGACGACCGTTACCTGGCGGATCTCCAGCAGGGTGCCGGCGGTGACGCTCGGGTCGACGAGGGCCGGGCCGAAGGTGGGCAGGTCTTCTTGCCCCTGACCAACCCCCTTATACGCCTCGGCTTGCCAGAAGTCGCTGGAGACGTCGGTCGGCTCATAGACGCCGACGATTTTGATGCGCTGCCGCACCCCGTCCAGACGGGCTTCGGTGTCGACCTCGTCGCCGGCCTTCCAGTGGTTCGCGGTGGCGGCGGCCTGCGGGATCGCCACCTCGAACTCGGTGCCGGAGCCGGTGGCGCTGCCGGGGTGCACTTCGCCGGGGGCCGCGGCGGGCCAGGTGCCGGAGACGAGGCGGGCGTGCTTCCCGGCCTCGTCGCTGCCGAGGAAGTACACCGAGTACGCGGCCTGAGTCGCCGGCGGCCCTCCGGCCGCGGTGTTCGTGCCGGTGACGCCGTAGGCCGCGGACGCGGTCTCGGCGAAGACGTCGGTGTCCACGCCGGTGAAGGCGGCGCGGACGTGCTGCTCGACGGCGGCCTGGAACGCGGCGCGCGGGGCCGGGTCGGCCGGGAAACGCCCGCCGGTGTTGTAGATCGCGCTGACGGTGCGCTCGCCGGCCGGCAGGGAGCTGAGCGCCTTGCGGACGCCGTCGCGCTCGGCGGTGGTCCCGTGCATGCGGATGAGCGTGACCAGGACGAGCGCCGGCAGGAGGACTGCCAGGGCGGCCAGCAGGAGCATGCGCTGGGCGATCGCACGCTTGCGGACCAGACCTGTGGGGACACGGCTCATACGGTGTAGAACGGGGGCCCGGAGCGGGGGCGTTGCGGTTGTTATCAATTGGTGATGTGGGAAGGGCTCCGGGCTCCGATCTTCGCGCTTCGGGCTCTTGTTCTGGCTCTGGTCCTGGTTCTGGTTCTGGCTCTGGTCCTGGTTCTGGTTCTGGTTCTGGCTCCAGTCTTCGAGCTTCCGGTTCGGATCGGTGGCGTCAGCCGGTCGGGAACTCCGTGGGGAAGTCAGAGGGGAAGCCCGAGGGAAGGTCGCTCAGCAGGTCGGTCGGCAGATTGCCGAGCAGGCTGGTCGGGAGGTCGGTCGGGAACAGGCCGGTCGGGATGCTGCCGCTCGGGAACAGGTCGGTCGGCAGGTTGCCGGGCATGCCCTTGGGCATGCCGATCTTCCAGTGGCCGTCTTCCTTGACCCAGGTGACGTCGTTCATGTGGAGCTGGATGCTCTGTCCCAGAACCTTGATATTGGAGAGGCTGATGTGCACGGCCGAGGCCGGCACCACCGCCGTGTCGCCGGTGACGGTGACCTGCGACGCGTCCACGGTGGCGGCGCTCGCGGCCTTCCGCTCGTCGGCGAGCGAGGTGCCGACGGAGGAGACGAAGCCGTTGGCACTGGCCATGAGCTTGCGGCAGCCGTCGGCGCCCGAGTACAGCTTGAGGAGCGCGGCACTCATCTCCCCGCACATGGCCGCGTAGTCGCCGCGGCCGAAGTCGTGCAACGTCGACTCCTCCGCCTGCGCCACCGTGGTCTTCGCGTCGCCGCCGCCCGTCGCCGCCACGACGGCGCCGGTGCCGGCGGCGGCCACGGTGACGGTCGCGACAGTGGCCGCGAGGGCTTTGCCGTGCAGGAGTTTGGAGCCGTGGCGGGTCCAGCGGGCGGCGCGACGGGTGTTCTGCGCGGCTTGGGCGGCGTTGCCGGATGCGCTGCCGAGGACCTGTCCGGCGGCGGTGGAGCCGTGGACGGCGGCGTGGCCGACGGCGGCATGGCCCACTTCGCCGAAGGCTTGCGCCGCCGCCGCGCCGTGCCCGGCCGCGACGCCGCCGAAGGCTTGGGCGGCGGCGCCGTGGCCGGCGGCTTGGGCGCCCAGGTGCGCGGCGGCTTGGGTGGCCGCGTGGCCTGCTGCTTGGCCTCCGGCCTGGCCGGCTTGGACGGCGCCTTGGATGCCGGCTTGGGTGGCCGCGTGGCCGAGGCCTGCTGCTCCGGCCCCGGCCGCTCCGGTTCCGGCTGCCCCGGTTCCGGCGCCTGCTGCTCCCGCTGCCCCGGCTGCTCCGGTTGCGCCCGCTGCCCCGGCTGCCGCTCCGGCTGCTCCGGTTGCGCCTGCCGCTCCGGCGGCTCCGGCGGCTCCGGCGGCTCCGGCAAGGCCGATCGTCCCGGCTGCTGTCGTCCCCGCAGCCAGCGCCAGCAACGGCAGCGCGGCGATCAGCCCCGCCGCCACGTAAGCCAGATCCCTGACTCCCCGCTCCAGCCAGTCCGCGCCGTACCCGGCAACCGCCGCGGCTTCCACATCGGCCAGGAACGTGCGCACATCCCCGTACCGCTCCTGCGGGTACTTCGCCAGCCCTCGCTCCACCAGCCCGCGCACCGGCGGCGGGACCTGTCCCAGCGGCGGCGGCGCCGACTCGTGCAGCGTCCGCAGCTCCGCGAGCGTCTCCGAGCGGAACGGCCGCACCCCGGTCAGGCACTCGTAGAACACCACCGCCGCCGAGTACATGTCCGAAGCGGGCGCCGGCGGATACCCGTTCCACTGCTCGGGTGCCATGTACGCCGGCGTGCCCTCGGCCGGCGCTCCCCCCTCCCAGGCCGGCGCCGCGATGCCGAAGTCCGTGAGCTTGCTCTCGCCGTTCGCGTCCACGAGCACGTTGTCCGGCTTGTAGTCGCGGTGCACCACGCCTCGGTCGTGTGCGGCCGCCAGGCCCAGCAACGATCCGCGCAGCAGCGCCAACGCGGCTTCCGGCGATCCGTGCCCCTGACTCAGCAGGGTGCGCAGCGTCGGCCCTTCGACGGCCTCCATCACCAACGCGACACCGAGCCCGTCGGGCGCGATGAGGAGCGCGTACATCTCGACCACGTGCGGGTCCCGCACAAGCTCCATGAGCTCGGCCTCACGCCGGAAACGCTCGGCGAAGACCTGGTCGCCCACCAGCCGCGGGGCGAGGTACTTGATCGCCACGAGCCGCCCGCCGGCGTCCTCCCGCGCGAGCACCACGCGCCCGGTCGCCCCCGACCCCAGTTCCCGGATCTCGGTGTATCCGGGTGCCACCCAATCCCCAGAATCGCTCACCCCTGACACGCTGTCATGGGAGGGCAGGCTTCCACTAGTGGTGAGGGTTGCCAGACTCTCCGGCGCCCGCGGCCTCCTCCGCTTTCTCGGCCCGCCGGCGCCGGATCCACCACACGATGATCCCGATGAGCACGATCCCCGCGACGACCCCGGCCAGGATCCCGCCGACGAGATGCTCGACCCGCGAGTACGCGGCCCCTGCGAAGTAGCCCAACAGAGTGAAGCCGACGCCCCACACGATCCCGCCGAGCGCGTTGAAGAGCAGGAACTTCCGATAGGGGATGCGCGAGATCGCGGCCAGCGGCGGCATCAGGGCCCGGAAGAAGGACACGAAGCGCCCCAGGAACACCGCTTCGGCCCCGCGCCGCCGGATCAGGTCCCGGGCCTTGTCGAGCCGTACTTCGTGCCGCCGCAGCGGCCGCGTGTTCAGCAGCCGCTCCCCGAAGTGCCGTCCCACCTCGAACCCGACGCTGTCCCCGGCGATCGCGGCGAAGACCACCACCGCGACGAGTCCCCCGATGTTCACCGTCCCCCGGCTCGCCAGCACCCCGCCGATCACCGCCGCCGTCTCCCCCGGCACGACGAAGCCGACGAACAGCGCGTCCTCGGCGAACACCAACAGGCCCACGACGGCGTAGATCAGTCCGGGCGGCAGTTTGCTGAGCCAATCGAGCATCGCGCCCCTCTACCCCCGACTCGCCCGTTCCATCATCCTGGCACGGGCCCGCGTCCGCACGGCCGTGACACCCCCGACCAGGAACGCCAAGGTATAGACGAGCTGCACCAGCACCACCGCGCGCGCGACCTGCCCGCTCGGATGCACGTCGCCGTACCCGACCGTCGCCATGGTGACCCCGGTGAAGTAGAGCGCGTCCAGGCGCGTCTGAAGACCGACGAACTGCCCGTGCCGCGTCGCCATCGCCCAGTACCCGGCGGCGAAGACCAGGATCGCGGACCACGACATGAGCAGGATGCCCAAGCCGGGGTGGCGGTACCGGCCGGTGGTGTCGGTGAGCGCGCGGTTGGTGGCCAGCACCATGCCGATGGCGAGCAAGGTGAGCAGCGCGGTGACGATCACCCAGGGCAGGATCGGGTGGCGGGGCCCGAGCGCGTCGAACGGGATGACGAAGTACCCGGTGGTGAGGAGGAGGGGGCCGAGAATGGAGATGGCGATCCGAACCGGGGTGGGCAGGCGGGAGAGGCCGGCTGCGTGGATCAGCTGGCGAGGCTGGTGAGGCTGGTCCGGCCCGCCGACATCCGCACCGCCCCGCCCGGCCTCCCCCCGCGCAGCGTTGTCCGAGCGCCCGGCCTCGTCGCCGTCGCGCCCGGCGCCCTCTTCCTCCCGCTCGCTCATCAGCTACGTGCTTTCCCGCCCCGGCCCCCGCCGACGCCGCCGGCCGCGCACGTCACCCGTCCAGCCGCTCCACCACCTGCTCGCAGAGCTCGTGGGTGGCCAGCGCGTCCTGCAGGTCCGGGAACTGCGTCTCGCCCCGCACCGCCGCGAGGAAGTGCTCGCATATCTGCTCGATGCCCTTCACCCGCCCCACCGGCGTCCACCCGGTCGGCCCATCGGCCAGGTCGCGGACCTCCCGCTGGTGGCCGTCGCCGATCAGCTGCAGCCGCTCGCTCTTGGCCCCCGCGCGCCGGTTCATCGCCCCGAAGCAGGTGAAGCCCGGCCCCGCCAGCGTCAGTGCGACGTGCTCCAGCATCCCGTCCTCGACGCGCCCCGACACCGCGACGTCGGACACCTCGCCCGGCGCCAGGAAGCGCAGCGTGTCCGCCACATGGATGAAGTCGTCGAACACGACGTCGCGCACCGCCCCCGGCGCATCCGCCTCGTTCTTCTGCAGGATCACCGTCTCGCGCGGGGCACGCGCCGCCGCGACATACGCCGGCGCGTGCCGCCGGTTGAAGCCCACCATCAGCGGCGTCCCCGTCCGCTCCGCATGCGCGACCAGCGCGCGCGACCCGGCGAGCGTGTCGGCCAGCGGTTTGTCGACGTACGTCGGCACTCCCGCGTCCAGCAGGCGTGTGACGACCTCGACGTGCGCCACCGTCGCCACATGCACGAAAGCAGCCTGCAGCGGCGCCTCGCCGAGCAGCGCGTCCATCTCGGTGAACCGGCACTCCGCAGGGACCCGATACGCATCCCCGAGCGCATCAAGCTTCGCCCGATCTCGCGTCATCAGCCGCAACCGCAGATCAGCACGCGTCCCCAATACGGGCAGGTACGCATTGCGCGCGATGCCACCGAGCCCGACCACCGCGACCGCCAGAACGTCGTCGTCCATAGATCCCATCGTCGCGCACCTCGACAGAGCCCGCCGCTACGGTGTGGCCCCATGACCGACACCGATACACAAACGGCACCCGACACCGCCGCATCCCGCATATCCGCAGCGCTCCAAGCAGCCGTCGCCCCCACCGCCCCCGCCGACCGCACCGCCGCCTGGCACCTCGCCGAACTGCTGGCCGCCGACTGGTCCGAGCGCCCCCTCATCCCCGCCGACGGCTACACCGACACCGACCTCGACACCGCCGCATCCCGCCTCGGCCACCCCCTCCCCGCCGCCCTGCGCGAAGCACTCAAACTCTTCGGCCGCCGCGACGACCTCACCCGCAACCAGGACCCCCTCGCCGCACCGGAAGACCTGGACACATACGAGGGCGCACTCATCTACCGCGAAGAGAACCAAGGCGTCTGCGCCTGGGGCATCAAACTCGAAGACCTCGACCAGGACGACCCCCCGACCTACCTCCGCCCCGACCTCGCCGACAAGAGCGAGGAGGAGTGGCTCCCCTGGACCGACAAACTCTCCCTGGCCCTGGTCGAAGCCCTGATCACCGAGACGATCATCGGCAACGACGGCGACGAAGACCTAACCGCCGCCTCGGAACCCGGCGACGAAGCCCCCGAGGCCACCGGCCTCACCGCCCTCCCCCGCATCCAGCCCGACTGGTACAAGACGAGCTGGTACGTCGGCGACGACGTCTTGGCGCACGTCGCCGCCGGTGCCTGGATCAGCGTTCGCGCACGCTCGCGCGAAGCCCTGCTCGCCTACACCGGCGGCGATGACGACGAAGACGATCAGCCCACGTAATTGAAATGCGCCGGGTCCGGCCCGATCCGCCCGTCGTCCCGCCGCAGCTCGGTGATGTCGTCCATCTCGGCCGGCGTGAGCTCGAAGTCGAAGACCTCGAAGTTCTCCACGATGCGCGAAGCCGTCACCGACTTCGGGATCACCACGTTGCCCAGTTGCAGGTGCCACCGCAGCACGACCTGGGCCGCGGTCTTGCCCTTGGCGTCCCCGATCCGGGTGAGCACCGACTCCTTCAGCAGGTCGCCGCCCTGCCCGAGGGGGCTCCAGTCCTCGGTGGTGATGCCCAGCTTCTCGTTGAGCTGCCGCATCGCCGGCTGCGAGAAGTAGGGGTGCAGCTCGATCTGGTTGATCGCCGGGATCTTCTGCGACTCCTTGACCAGCCGCTCCAGCGCCCCGGCGGTGAAGTTCGAGACGCCGATGGCCCGGGCGCGGCCGTCGGAATTGATCTTTTCCATGGCGCGCCAGCTCTCGACATACAAATTCTGTTCGGGCACCGGCCAGTGGATCAAATACAGGTCCACGTAGTCCGTGCCGAGGCGCTCCAGGCTCTTGTCGAAGGCGCGCAGGGTGGCGTCGTAGCCGTGGTCGCCGTTCCACAGCTTGGTGGTGAGGAACACCTCCTCGCGCGGGATGCCGGAGTCGCGGATCGCACGGCCGACGCCGCCTTCGTTCTCGTACGCGGCGGCGGTGTCGACGTGGCGGTAGCCGACCTCGAGGGCGGTGGTGACCACGTCGAAGGCCTGTGCGTCGGAGACCTGCCAGACCCCGTACCCCAGCTGCGGGATGCGGGTGCCGTCATTCAAAGTGATGTATTGCATTGCTTCATCCCTTCCAGGCTTCGACCGCCTGAGAAATCGGGGTGGACCCGGACACGAGTTCGAGGGTCTCGCGGACCCCGGCGCCCTGTTCGACGACCTCGGCGATGACGTCCGCCACGTCGCTGCGCGGAATGGTCCCGCGCCCGGTGTGCGGGACGAGGTGCACCAGCCCGAGCCCCGGCGTGTTCAGCAGACCGCCGGGCCGGATGATCGTCCAGTCCAGGTCCCGCGCCCGCAGGTCGTCCTCGGCCTTCGTCTTCGCGTCGAGGTACGCCACCCAGATCGGGTCCGATCCCGGCGCCGCCGGAGCGCCGGCCCCCATCGACGAGATCTGCACGAAGCGCCGTACCCCGGCCCGCTCGGCCGCGTCCGCCAGCAGCACCGAGCCGCCGAGATCCACCGTGTACTTCCGCTCAGCTGTGCTCCCCGCCCCGGCGCCGGCCGCGAAGACCACCGCGTCGGCGCCGCGGATCACCTCGGCCAGCGATTCGGCGGTCGCGCTCTCCAAGTCGAACACGACCGGTTCGGCTCCGGCGGCCACCAGATCGTCGGCACCGTCGGGACGCCGCAGCAGCCCTTGCACCGTGTGACCGTCCGCGCTCAGCCGTGCTTCCAACAGCAGGGCGATCTGTCCATGGCCGCCCGCAATCACGATACGCATGCGTCCTCCCTATCCCACCCGGGCGCGCTACGAGAGGTCGAGGCGACCGTTCGGATCAGACCAACCTTCGGACCGACCCGACTCAGTCCTCGGTCAGCCGCACCAGCATCTTGCCGGTGTTGGCTCCGCTCATGACCCCGAAGAACGCGTTCAAACCGTTGTCGATCCCGTCCACGACCGTCTCGTCGACGCGCAGCGAACCGTCCGCGAGCCAGCCGGCGGCCTTGCCGATGTACTCCGGGAAGGCCTTCATGTGGTGCCCGATCGTGAAGCCGCGCAGGGTCAGGCTCTTGCCGATCGCGTTCGTCAGGTGCCGCGGCCCGGGCGGCAGGGACTCCGCGTTGTAGACCGAGATCGCCCCGCACAGCGCGATGCGCCCGAACAGGTTCATGCGCGCCAGCGCCGCGTCGAGGGTGTCGCCGCCGACGTTGTCGAAGTACACGTCGATCCCCTCCGGCGCGGCCTGCTTCAGCTGCTTGGCCAGCTCGCCTTCGCGGTAGTCGAGCGCGACGTCGAAGCCGAAGTCGTCCTTGAGCCGGCGCACCTTCTCCGGGCCGCCGGCCGATCCGATGACCTTCGACGCCCCGAGCTTCTTGGCGATCTGCCCCGCGACGGAGCCGACCGCGCCGGCCGCGCCGGAGACGAAGACGACGTCGCCCTCCAACACTGGCGCGATCTCGGTGAGCCCGACGTACGCGGTCAGGCCCGTGATGCCGAGCACCCCGAGGAAGGCCTGCGCCGGCGCCTTGCTGACGTCCAGCTGCTGCACCTTCGCCGCGTCCAGCAGCGCGTACTCGCGCCAGCCCTCGAAGTGCGAGACCGTCGCCCCGACCGGCACGGCCGAGCCCTCCCCGGCCGCCACCACGACGCCGACCGCCCCGCCGGTCATCGGCTCGTCCAGCTGGAACGGCGGGATGTAGGACGGGACGTCGTTCATCCGGCCCCGCATGTACGGGTCGACGGACAGCCACGTGTTCCGCACCAGGATCTGGCCCGGCCCCGGATCGGCGACCTCGGTCTGGAACAGGCGGAAGTCGGAGGCTTTCGGCTCGCCGACGGGGCGGGCGATCAGCTGCCATTCACGGCTGGTGACGGACACAGGTTGCTCCAGGAGAGTGAGGGGAGGGGGTGATAAGCGGATGAGTCGGCCTGCTCATCGTCACCGACGAGCAGGCGGGCTGCCACTCAGCCGAGCGCCTTCAGCAGCTCGTCCGCCAACGGCGCCGAGGACATCGGGTTCTGCCCGGTGATCAGGTTCCGGTCCACGACCACGTGCGGCGTCCACGGCGCGGCCTTGTCGACCATCACGCCGTCGGCGCGCAGGCGGTCCTCCAGCAGCCACTTCGCCTTGTCGGCGAGGCCGCCCTGGACCTCCTCCTCGTTCGTGAACGCGGCGATGCGGTAGCCCGCGAAGGACGAGGTGCCGTCCGCGCCCTTCGCGGCCAGCAGCGCGGCCGGACCGTGGCAGACCACCGCGAGCGGCTTGCCGGAGGCCAGCGCCGCGGTGAGCAGCCGGCCGGAGTCGGCGTCGACCGCCAGGTCCTCCATCGGACCGTGGCCGCCGGGGTAGAACACGGCGTCGTAGTCGTCGAGGGACACCTCGGCCAACGCGATCGGGCTGCGCAGCTCGGACATCGCCGCCACCGCGTCGGCCATCTGCTGCGCGCCGCCCTCACCGCCGGTGAACTGCGCCGACAGGCTGCCGGCGTCCGGGGTCGGCACCACGCCGCCGGGGGTCGCGACCGCCACCTCGTGGCCGGCGGCCTTCAGCGCCTGGTAGGGCACCACGGCCTCCTCGGCCCAGAAGCCGGTCGGATGCTTCGTGCCGTCCTTCAGCGTCCAGGAGTCGGCACCGGTCAGAACCATCAGGATCTTCGCCATGCGCAAAACACTAAACCTGGTGAACTTATCGAGACCAATGGGCACTCCGATACCGAGTATCGATTTTCCGATGAGTCGGGGTAGCCTCGCCCCATGGCCGACCCCCTGGACCTCAACCAGCTGCGCACGTTCCTCGCGGTGCACCGCTCCGGCTCCTTCACCGCCGCGGCGCACCTGCTCGGCCTGTCCCAGTCGACGGTCACCACGCAGATCCGCGCGCTGGAGACCCGCCTCGGCCGCGAGCTGTTCGAGCGCCGGGCCCGCGGCGTCGTCCCGCTGCCGTACGCCGACGAGCTCGCGGCCCAGGTCGCCTCGCCGCTGGACCACCTGTCCGGCCTCACCGACGACGCCGACACACCGGCCGTCGAACCGGTGCACCTGGCCGGTCCGGCAGAGTTCCTCGGCGCGGTGGGCATGGGACTGATCGCCCCGCTGATCGCCGACGGCGTCCAGCTCCGCGTCACCACCGGCCTGACCGACGACCTGCTGGACGAACTCCGCGCCGGCCGCCACGATCTGGTGATCTCCACCAGGCGGCCGACGAGCAGAAGCCTGATCTCAGAACCCTTCGCCGACGAGGAGTTCGTCCTCGTGGCGGCACCGGCGTGGGCCGAAAGGCTGGAGGGCAGGGCACTTCCGGCAGCGCTGGCCGACGTCCCGCTCATCGCCTACGACGCCGATCTCCCGATCATCCGCCGCTACTGGCGCTACGTCTTCAACGACCACCCCGCCACCTCGACACAGCTGACCACGATCCCCGACCTGCGCGGCATCCGCACCGCCGTGATCGCCGGAGCCGGCTGGACGGTCCTGCCGAAGTACCTGTGCCGCGCCGAGCTGGACAACAAAGCCCTGATCCTGCTCCACGAGCCCGACGAGGCCCCGCTCAACACCGCCTACCTGGTACGCCGCCCCGGCGGATCGGCCAACCCGCACGTGGCCACGGTGCGCCGCCACCTGCTCGCCGCCGCCAGAGCGTGGTGGGCCGATCATGAGTGCTGAAATTGATCACCCCTGTTGACACCACCCCAGCCAGGACAATACTGAGCGGACAGTTACCGACCGGTTGGAAAGCAAGGGTGCCGCCATTGATCACCCAGCACGACCTCGAGAGCCGCGTCCAGGACTTCCTGGCCACTCATGACCCCAGCACCACCGACAGACTCGACTTCCTCCGGGCCCGCTTCGACGCCGGCCTGGCCTGGCTCCACTATCCCGAAGGCCTCGGCGGCCTCGGCCTGCCGCGCGGGCTGCAGCCGGCCGCCGAGAAGGCGTTCGCCGCGGCCGGTGCGCCGGACAACGAGCCGCGGCGCATCGGCATCGGGCTGGGGATGGCCGCGCCGACCATCCTCGGCTTCGGCAGCGAGGAGCAGAAGCAGCGCTGGCTGCGGCCGCTGTGGTGCGGCGAGGAGGTGTGGTGCCAGCTCTTCTCCGAGCCCGGCGCCGGCTCCGACCTCGCGGCGCTGGCCACCCGGGCCGTGCGCGACGGCGACGACTGGGTCGTCAACGGCCAGAAGGTCTGGACGTCCATGGCGCACGAGGCGCGCTGGGCGATCCTGGTCACCCGCACCGATCCGGATGTGCCCAAGCACCAGGGCATGACGTACTTCGTGCTGGACATGACCGCGCCCGGCGTCGAGGTCCGGCCGCTGCGGCAGATCACCGGCGAGGCCGAGTTCAACGAGGTCTTCCTCACCGACGTCCGCATCCCCGACGCCCAGCGGCTCGGCGCGGTCGGCGAGGGCTGGAAGGTCGCGCAGACCACGCTGATGAACGAGCGCGTCGCGATCGGCGGCGGGGCCTCGCCGCGCGAGTCCGGGATGATCGGCGTGCTGGCCCAGGCCTGGCGGCAGAACGAGAAGGTCCGCGACTCCTCGCTGCACGACCGCCTGATGACGCTCTGGGTGGCCGCCGAGGCCGCGCGCCTGACCGCGCAACGGCTGTCGGCGCAGCTCGCCGCCGGCCAGCCCGGACCCGAGGGCTCGGCGGCGAAGTACGCCTTCGCCACGCTCAACCAGCAGATCTCGAGCCTGGAGCTGGAACTGCTCGGCGAGGACGCGCTGCGCTACGACGACTGGACCATGCGCCGGCCGGACACCGTCGACTTCGTCGGCCGCTCCCCCGGCTACCGCTACCTGCGCGCCAAGGGGAACTCCATCGAGGGCGGCACCTCGGAGATCCTGCTGAACATCATCGCCGAACGCGTCCTGGGCCTGCCCGGCGAGATCCGGGCCGACAAGGACGTCGCGTGGAAGGACCTCCCCCGGTGAGCGACGAACTCCTCTACTCGCAAGACCAAGAAGAGCTGCGCACCGCCGTCGCCGACCTGCTCGCCGACCGCGCGCCGTGGTCCGCGGTCCTGGCCCGCACCGAGACGGCCGAACCGTACGACGCGGAGCTGTGGAAGGCGCTCGGCACCGGGATCGGCGCGGCCGGGCTGCTGATCCCCGAGGATCTCGGCGGCGCCGGTGCTTCGCTGCGCGAGGCGGCGGTGGTCGCCGAGGAACTGGGCAAGGCCGTCGCGCCGGTCCCGTTCCTGGGCAACCTGATGGCCACCGAACTGCTGCTGGCCGCCCGGGAGAGCGGCAACGGCACCGCGGCTGCGGCCGACGACCTGCTGCGGCGCATCGCTTCCGGCGAGGTGACCGCGGTGATCGCGATCCCCTTCACCCGCTCGCCCGACACGACCTACAAGAGCCGGGTCTCGGTCACCCCGTGGCCGCCGCGCGAGGAACCGCACGAAGCCAGGCTCACCGGCAAGGTCACCAGCGTCGCCGGCGCTCAGACCGCCGACGTCCTGCTGGTCCCCTCCGACGGCTCGATCTACGTGGTCCAGGCCGCGGACGCGCGGATCACCCCGACCACCACGCTGGACATGACGCGCGTCCTGAGCGACGTCGAGTTCGACGACACCCCCGGCCGGCTGCTCACGATCCGCTACGAACCGCTCTCGCAGGCGCTGCTGAGCGGGGCGGCGATCCTCGCCTCCGAGCAGCTCGGCCTGGCCGAGCAGTGCTTGAAGACCACGGTCGAGTACGTGAAGACCAGGCACCAGTTCGGCCGCTCGGTCGGTTCCTACCAAGGCCTCAAGCACCGGCTGGCGCAGCTGTGGGTGCAGATCGCGCAGGCCCGCGCGGTCGCGCGCTACGCGGTCTCGGCGACCGGGGAGGAACGGGAGATCGCCGTCGCGGTCGCGCAGGCGCACTGCTCGGCGGTCGCGGTCCAGGCCGCCGAGGAATGCGTGCAGATGCACGGCGGCATCGGCTTCACCTGGGAGCACCCCGCGCACCTGTATCTGAAGCGGGCCAAGAGCGCGTCGATCGCGCTGGGAAGCCCGGCGCGGCACCGGCGGCGGCTCGCGGAACTCGTCGACCTGCCGGCGAGCTGACCGTTTCGGCGCCGGGACTCCTCACGGGTCCCGGCGCCCGGCTTCTCAGTCCGGCGGGTAGAGCACGACCACCTCGTTGTCGGTCACCTCGATCGTCCAGACGTCGTCGTCCTCCTCGCCCTCCGCACGGATCGTGCCGTTCACCGTGTGGTCGAACGTGAAATGCGCGAACTCCGGGGCGTAGTAACGGCCTTCGGCCGGCGAGGCCAACTCCTCGGCGAGGTGCGCCTCCGGCATGAGGAACGTGGTGATCACGTATTCCATCCAGTCATCGGCGTCGTAGAACTTCTCCTGCTGGTTCCACTGAATCCGCGCGCCGTCGTCCGTCGGCTCCCACTTGCACCACAGGCCGGGCTGGTCGAATCCCGGCTTGTTGTAGTCGAGGATGTCCGGCTCCCGGTCCTGCCCGGCGTAGCCCTTCCCGCAGTAGTACGGGCCGAGCGTGCGGTCCATGCGCCGAGTGCTCGCGAAGCGCCGCAGATACCCGATCTCGTGCTTGTTGAGCGGCGGCACGATCGTGACAGCGCCCTGGAAGTCGGTGTTATAGCCCACGCCCGGACCCTATGCGGGGCCGCCGACAGGCTCCAGGCCGAGCGCCTTGACCCAGATCCGGTTCAGCGTCTCCACCAGCCGCTCGAACGGCATCGGCGCCTTCTGCACGTACGCCACGTACGCCATCCGCGACACCATCCCCGACAGCGCGTGCGCCGTCAGCAGCGGATCCATCTCGGCGTCCGCGGCCCCGGCCTCCTGCAGCGTCCGGATCATCTTCGCGTTGCGCTGCACGAAGGCATCCGCTCGCTCGATCCGCACCGCGCGGAAATCCTCGTCGACCTGCGAGACCTGCTCGAAGAGCCCCATCAGCTTCGCGTTCTTCTTGTACGCGCGCAGGTATTCGCGGTTCGCCAGGTCGATCAGCTCACGTGGATCGGTGATCCCGGTCCGGGCCCGCAGATGCGGGTGGACCATCTCCTCGGCCACCTGCTCGGCGACCGCGCGGAAGATCTCCTCTTTGCCCTCGAAGTAGGTGTAGAGCGAACCCGACGCGACGCCGGCCTCGGCGGAGATGTCCGCCAACCGGGCGTCCAGGTACCCGTCGCGCTCGAAGACCACGCGCGCCGCCGCGACCAGCGCGGTGCGTGTGCGGATACCCCGCGCGCTGCGGGGTGTGACGCGAACCTCAGGCTTCCCCATAGCGAAACGCCGTCTCCCTACTTGAACTTGACGCCGAGCTCAACTATACCGGAACCATGTTCGCTGTCTCCGACCGCGCAAAGCGCTACCAGGACGATCTCCTCGCCTTCATGGACGAGCAGGTCTACCCCGCCGAAGAGGTCTACGAGGAGCAGATGCGCGCCTCCGGGGACCCGCACCACCAGCCCGCGGTCATCGAGGAGCTGAAGACCGAGGCCAAGAAGCGCGGGCTGTGGAACCTCTTCCACCCGCACGCCGAATGGGGCCCGGGCCTGACCAACTTCGAGTACGCGCCGCTGGCCGAGATCATGGGCCGCAGCCACCTCGCGCCGGAGGCCACCAACTGCGCGGCCCCGGACACCGGCAACATGGAAGTGCTCACGCTCTTCGGGTCCGACGCACACAAGGAGAAGTGGCTCAAGCCGCTGCTGGACGGCGAGATCCGCTCCGGCTTCGCGATGACCGAGCCGGCCGTGGCCTCCTCGGACGCCACGAACATCGAGATGCGCATGGTGCGCGACGACGCCCGCGGCGGCTACGTCCTCAACGGCCGCAAGTGGTTCACGTCCAACGCGATGCACAAGAACTGCCGCGTGCTGATCGTCATGGGCAAGACCGAGCCTTCAGGCCCGCCGCACCGGCAGCAGTCGATGATGGTCGTGCCGCTGGACGCGCCGGGCGTGACGATCGTGCGCTCGCTGCCGGTGTTCGGCTACCAGGACCGCGAGGGGCACGCCGAGATCACCTTCGAGGACGTCTTCGTCCCCGCCGAGGACCTGCTCAAGGGCGAGGGCGAGGGCTTCGCCATCAGCCAGGCCCGGCTCGGCCCCGGTCGCATCCACCACTGCATGCGCACCATCGGCATGGCCGAGCGCGCACTGGAACTGATGTGCCGGCGCGCCACCGACCGCGTCACCTTCGGCCGCCCGCTCGCCGAGCGCGCCAACATCCAGGACTGGATCGCCGAGGCGCGCATCGACATCGAGCAGACGCGGCTGCTGACGCTGAAGGCCGCCTGGATGATGGACACGGTCGGCAACAAGGCCGCGCGCACCGAGATCGCCGCCATCAAGGTCGCCGCTCCGGACATGGCGCTGCGCATCATCGACCGCGCGATCCAGGTGCACGGCGGCGCCGGCGTCACCGACGACTTCCCGCTGGCCTGGGCCTGGGCCCACCTGCGGACGCTGCGGCTGGCCGACGGTCCGGACGAGGTCCACAAGCGGGCCATCGCGAAGATCGAGCTCGCCAAGTACCGGAACTGAGGGTTTGCCGGCCCGGCCGACAGAACCCTCCCCCGCCCCGAAACCAGGAGTCCCCTCAGCTCATGACCAGCCCCTTCATCCCGACGCTGAACGGCCGCACGGCCATCGTCACCGGTGCCTCGCGCGGCATCGGCCTGGCGATCGCGCAGACGCTGGCCGCCGGCGGCGCGAACGTCGTCCTCACCTCGCGCACCAAGGAGCACGCCGAGGAGGCGGCCAAGCAGGTCGAGGGCCCCGGCACCGCGATCGGCTACCAGGCGCACGCCACCGACGAGGACGCCGCGCGCACCTGCGTGGCCTTCGCGATCGAGCGCTTCGGCAGTCTGGACATCCTGGTCAACAACGCCGGCACCAACCCGGCGTACGGCCCCCTGATCGACATCGAGAAGAGCCGCTTCGCCAAGACCCTGGACACCAACCTGTGGGGCCCGATCCTGTGGACCTCCCTCGCGGTGAAAGCATGGATGGGCGAGCACGGCGGCGCGGTGGTGAACACCGCCTCGATCGGCGGCATCCACGTCGCGGAGAACCTCGGCGTCTACAACGCCAGCAAGGCCGCGCTGATCCACGTCACCAAGCAGCTGGCGCTGGAGCTGGCGCCGAAGGTGCGGGTCAACGGCGTCGCGCCGGCGGTGGTGCGCACCAAACTGGCCGCGGCCCTGTTCGAGCGCGAGGCAGAAGTCGCCGCCTCCTACCCGCTGGGCCGGATCGGCGAGCCGGAGGACGTGGCCTCGGCCGTGGCTTTCCTGGCCTCCGACGCCGCCGCCTGGATCACCGGCGAGACGCTGGTCATCGACGGCGGCGCGCTGCTGGGGCAGGCCGGTGTCTGAATCCTCCACCGGTCCCGCCCCGGACGAGCTGCCCGGGCTGGTCTCGGGGTGGCTTGCCGAGTCGGGGATCGAGCACGAGCTCCCGCTGGCCCTGACCCGGGTCGGCGTCGGGCAGTCGAACCTGACCTACGCCGTCACCGACGCCAGCGGCCGTCCGGACCGGCGCTGGATCCTGCGGCGCCCGCCGCTGGGCCATCTGCTGGCCTCGGCGCACGACGTGGCCCGCGAGGCGCGCATCCTGACCGCGTTGCAGGACTCCGGCGTCCCGGTTCCGCACGTCTTCGGCGTGTGGAGCGCCGACGGCGTCCCGATGGTGCTGATGGAGTTCGTCGACGGCCTGGTGCTGGACCGCAAGCAGGTCGTCGACGGCGTCGCCGAGCCGACCCGGCACGCCGTCGGCCTGTCGATCGCCCGCGCGCTGGCGCCGGTGCACGCCGTCGACCTGGACAAGACCGGCCTGGTCGACCTGGCCAGCCACAAGCCGTACGCCGAGCGCCAGCTCAAGCGCTGGACGACGCAGTGGCAGCACTCGAAGACCCGCGAGTCCGCGGATCTGGACACGCTGACCGCGCGCCTGGCCGCCGCGATACCGGCGCAGCGCGAGCTCACCCTCGTGCACGGCGACTTCCACATGCGCAACGTGATCGTCTCCCCCGAGGACGGCTCGGTCGCCTCGGTCCTGGACTGGGAGCTGTGCACGCTCGGCGATCCGCTGGCCGACGTCGGCACGCTGCTGGCGTACTGGCCGGCCGCCGGCGAGGCGGGCGAGGGCCTGCTGAGCTTCTCCCCGATGCCCGGCTTCCCGGACCGCGAGGAGATGGCCGCGGCCTACCTCCAGTCCAGCGGCCGGGACGGCGCCGCGCTGGCCTTCTGGCACGCGCTGGGCCTGTGGAAGATCGCCATCATCGCCGAGGGCGTGCTGCGCCGCATCCAGGACGAGCCGCGCAACCGCGCCGCCGCATTCGCCCCGACCACCGACCAGATCGACTCCCTGATCGCCAAGGCACTAAGGACGCTGACATGACGGGCCCCACCACCGACACCACCACCGACACCCCGCGCACCGCGATCGTCACCGGGGCCGCGCGCGGCATCGGCGCGGCCGTCGCCGCCCGGCTGGCCGCCGACGGGCACGCGGTCGCCGTCGTCGACCTGGACGAGACCGCGTGCGCGGACACCGTCGCGGCGATCACCAAGGCCGGCGGCAAGGCTCTGGCCGTGGGCTGCGACGTCTCCGACGAGGAGCAGGTGGCCGCCGCGGTGACGCGCGTCGCCGCCGAGCTCGGCGCGCCCACCATCCTGGTCAACAACGCCGGGATCCTGCGCGACAACCTGCTGTTCAAGATGACCGTCGGCGACTGGGACGCGGTGATGAACGTCCACCTGCGCGGCGCGTTCCTGATGACGCGGGCCGCGCAGAAGCACATGGTGGACGCCGGGTTCGGCCGGATCGTGAACCTGTCGAGCACCTCGGCGCTGGGCAACCGCGGCCAGGCGAACTACGCCGCGGCCAAGGCCGGGATGCAGGGCTTCACCAAGACGCTGGCGATCGAGCTGGGCAAGTTCGGCGTCACCGCCAACGCGATCGCGCCGGGCTTCATCGAGACCGACATGACCAAGGCCACCGCGGCCCGGATGGGGGTCGACTTCGACGTGTTCCGCGAGGTGGCGATCAGCCAGATCCCGGTCGGCCGCTCCGGCAAGCCCGAGGACATCGCGGCCGTGGCCTCGTTCCTGGTGCGCGAGGACGCCGGGTTCGTCTCCGGCCAGGTCATCTACGCGGCCGGCGGGCCGAAGGACTGACACCCGCCATGACCCAGAACACTGACGCACCCGAGCTGGTCCTGGCCGAGCGGCACGGCGCGGTCCTGCTGCTCACCCTCAACCGGCCGGAGCGGCTGAACGCCTGGAACCTCCCGCTGGAGGAGCGGTACTTCGCGCTGCTCGACGAGGCGGAGGCCGATCCGGAGGTGCGGGTGGTGGTGGTCACCGGCGCGGGACGCGGGTTCTGCGCCGGGGCCGACATGGAGGAGCTGTCGCAGCTCGGCCGTGTCGATCCGGACACCATCTCCCAGGACCGGGCCCAGCCCCGTCACCGGCCGCTGGCCTTCCGCAAGCCCCTGATCGCGGCGATCAACGGCCCGACGGCCGGGCTCGGGTTCGTGCAGGCGCTGTACTGCGATCTGCGGTTCACGACGCCGGAGGCCAAGTTCACGACGGCCTTCGCGCGCCGCGGGCTGATCGCCGAGTACGGGAGCGCGTGGCTGCTGCCCCGGCTGGTGGGGCAGAGCCGGGCGCTGGATCTGCTCATGTCGGCGCGGGTGGTGCTCGGCGACGAGGCGCTGGCCATGGGCCTGGTCGACCGGGTGCTGCCGGCCGAATCGCTGCTGTCCACGACGCTGGCCTACGCGGCCGACCTGGCCGAGAACTGCTCGCCGCAGTCGATGGCGCTGATCAAGCAGCAGGTGTACCAGGCCATGGATTCGGATCTGCCGACGGCGGTCGCCCTGTCCACCCAGCTGATGCACGACTCGTTCCGGCACCCGGACGCCGCGGAGGGCGTGCACAGCTACCTGGAGCGCCGCCCCCCGCGGTTCGCACCCCTGGAATCACCCGTGAAGTCACCCCAGGAGTCACCCCAGGAGTCACCCCAGGAGTCGGCATGAGCACCACACCCCGCGCCGTCCTCACCGACTTCGGCGGGGTGCTGACGACGAGCATCTTCGAGGCCTTCGAAACCTATTCGGCCTCGGTGTCGGACGATCCGAAGCTGTTCGGGTCGCTTTTCCGGACCGAGCCGGCGGCCGGCGCGCTGCTGGTGGAGCACGAATGCGGCCGGATCGACCAGGCGGAGTTCGAACGCGGGATCGCGGAGCTGTTGGCGCCCCGGGGCATCACCGTGCCGGCCCCGGGATTCGTCGACGCGTTCCAGGCACTGCTGAAGCCGGACGAGGAGATGATCGCGGCCATGCTCGCACTGCGCGCGGCGGGCGTCCCGGTCGCGATCGTCTCCAACTCGCTCGGCGACGACGCGTACCGCGGCTACGACATGGCCGCGCTGGCCGACACGTCGGTGATCTCCGGCGAGGTCGGCGTGCGCAAGCCGTCGCGGGCGATCTACGAGCTGGCGTGCACACGCCTGGGCGTCGAGCCGGCGGAGTGCGTGATGATCGACGATCTGGAACACAATCTCCAGGGCGCGGAGCGTCTGGGCATCACCGGGCTGCATCACACGGATTCGAAGCGAACGGTCAAGATATTGAGCGACTGGTTCGGTATGCCCGCCCGTCTCCCACCACCACCCGTTAAGGAGCCGCTTCGCGGCGCTGATTAGCCCACCCGTCTCCCACCACCACCCGTTAAGGAGCCGCTTCGCGGCGCTGATTAATTGGTTGATCGCTGCCAAGCAGGCCCCTACCGTCAACGCATGACCGAGCCACTCCGTGACCGCCTCCGTGCCGCGCTCCCGGTTGCCCTGAAGGCCCGCGACCGCGCCACCGCTTCCACCCTGCGCTCCACCCTCGCCGCGATCGAGAACGCCGAGGCCGTGGACGCGGGTTCGGTGCGCGCCGGTGCCGTCGAGGCGAGCGCGGTCGGGATCGGCGTGGCGGAGGCTGAGCGCCGCGTGCTGACCGAGGACGATGTCGTCGCGATCGTCCGCGCGGAGATCGCCGAGCGGGAGCGCGCGGCAGAGGTCTACGAAACCTCCGGCCGCTCCGACAAAGTCGCCGAGCTGCGCTCCGCTGCGGAAGCGCTCGCGGCCTTCCTGGAGTAGCCAGGCTGCGCGCTCAGCATGGTCTTCGCCACGCTCGCGCATTCTGTTCTGTCACAACGTGCCGTTCGAGATCGCGTGCGAAGCCGGACCTCCGCTAGCTTCGATGAGTGCCCAATCCAGAACTGGAAGAGCAGGCGGCGTCGGAGCGCCCTGAGTCCCCGGCCGCCGAGCCGGCGACGATGGCTTCCGTCGCGGCGGCGCCAGGAAAGGGTCCGGCGCCGAAGTCCGGGGGTGCCGCCGCGAAGACCAAGAAGGCCCGCCGCCGCTTTCGCCGGCGCACCCGCCTGCGGGCCGCCGGGATGGCTGTGGTCCTGGGCGCCGGCGTCATCGCGGCGGTCCTGACCGCCCACGGCCTCGACTCCCGCCCGGAGCCCGACCTCAGCCAGGTCGCCCCGGCCTACCACGGCTTCGCCGTGTCCCTGCCGTGGCCGAGCGACGGCGAGACGGCGCTGTGGGCCGAGGACGTCGGCAGCCTCGGCACGTGTGGCGATCAGAGGCCTGTCCCGATCGCCAGCGTCGCGAAAGTGATGACGGCATACGTGATCCTCAAGGACCACCCGCTCGCCGACGAGGACCCCGGCCCCTCGGTCCTGGTCGACCACCAGGCCGAGACCGAATCCTTCGACCGCGACGAGAGCTCGGCCCCGGTCCGCGCCGGCCAGAGCCTGAGCGAGCGCTCCCTGTTGGAGCTGATGCTCGTCCCCTCGGCGAACAACGTCGCGCGCCTTCTGGCCCGCTGGGACGCCGGCAGCCAGGCCGCCTTCGTCGCCAAGATGAACGCCGCGTCCGCCGCCCTGGGCATGAAGAACACCACCTACACCGACCCCAGCGGCTACGACTCCGCCACCCGCAGCACGGCGGCCGACCAGCTCAGGCTCGCCCGGGTCGCCCTCACCGATCCGACCCTGCTCGCCATGACCGCCGAGCCCTTCGCCCAGGTCCCCGACGACGCGGCGGTGCTGTCCAACACCGACGCCCTGCTCGGCACCGACGGCGTGGTCGGCGGCAAGACCGGCTCCAGCACCCCGGCCGGCGGCGCCCTGATGTGGGCCGCGCACCGCACCGTGAACGGCGCGGACCACCTGGTCCTGGGCGTCGTGCTCCACCAGAACGCCGGAACGACCCCGGATCGGGGGCTCACCAGCGCGCTGATCGTCAGCCGCCGGCTGGTCGAGGCGATGTATTGAGGCAGGCCCCGGCCGCGATCGGCGCTCCGCTACTCCCCGAGGATCCGCCTCAGGAAGCCCTCCAGGTTGGCGTCGGCCCGCGCGATCCGCCCGTCCAGATCCACCGACTCGTCCAGGTCGTGCCCGTTCGCCGAGCCCTTGATCCCGCGCACGAACAGCGAACACTGCAGATCAGAGCACAGATACTGCCCGACCGAGTTCCCCTGCCGCCCGGCCTCGCCGGTCCGGCGCGCCGTCATCAGCGCCACGCCGCCGCCGGTGCGCGTGGTCAGGCACACCGAGCACATGCTGCGGGCGCCGAATCCCCGCGCGGCGCCGCCGGAGGCGCGCAGCGAGACGCCGACCAGGCGCCCCTCGCGCTCGACGACCAGGTAGGCGCGCTCGGGCGCCCCGGGATCGCGCCAGCCCAGGAAGTCCAGGTCGGCCCACGGCTTCTCGTCCAGGTCCCTGGGCAGCCCGAGACGCAGGGCCTCGCCCTTGGAGCAGTTGACGAAACTGGTGCGGATCTGGCGCTCGGTGATCGGTTCCATGCCCGGTACGGTAAACTTACCTAAGTCCATTAGGCAAATGATTAATGAGCAAAGGAGAGGCATGGCGCGCGCCGGACTGTCCCCCGAGGTGCTCGTGACCGCGGCCGCCGAGCTGGCCGACGAGATCGGCTTCGAGAACGTCACGCTCGGGGTGGTGGCGCGGCGGTTCGGCGTGAAGGAGCCGAGCCTGTACTCCCACATCCGCAACGCGAACGACCTGCGCGTCCGGGTCGCGGCCCGGGCCCTGGAAGAGCTGGGCGACCGCCTCTCGGAAGCTCTGGCCGGCCGCGCGAAGCGCGAGGCGCTGGTCGCCTTCGCCGCCGCCTACCGCGCCTACGCCACGGAGCACCCCGGCCGGTTCACCGCCGCGCGCATGGCTTTTCCCCTGGACTCCCCCGCCGCCGACGCCGCGCGCCGGACCTCGGATCTGACGCGGGCCCTGCTGCGCGGCTACGCGCTGGGCGAACCCGACGAGACCGACGCGGTCCGGCTGCTCGGCGCCACGATCCTGGGCTTCATCACGTTGGAGGCCGGCGGTTCCTATCAGCACCACCCGCGCGCCGCCGAGGCGTCGTGGGACGCCGCGATCGGAGCGCTGGACGTGGCACTGCGGAACTGGCCGGCCTCCTGAGCTGAGGACTCCCAGCGTTCCGCCGTCAGCGGAAGCGGATCAGGCCTCGACCTCCGGGCGTCCGTCCTCGGCCCACTTCGTGTGGAACGCCCCGTCCCGGTCGGTCCGGTGGTACGTGTGCGCTCCGAAGAAGTCCCGCTGCCCCTGGATCAGGGCCGCCGGAAGCCGGCCGGCGCTGAGCGTGTCGAAGTACGCCAGCGCCGCCGAGAACGCCGGGACCGGGATCCCGCGCCGCGCCGCCGAGGCGATGACCTCGCGCCAGGACACCTGCGCCTTGGCGATCTCGTCGGCGAACTCCGGCTCGGACAGCAGGCTGGGCAGCGACGCGTCGGAGGTGTACGCGGCACGGATCCGGTCCAGGAACGCCGCGCGGATGATGCAGCCGCCCCGCCAGATCTTCGCGACGTCGGCCAGGTCGATGTCCCAGCCGAACTCCTCGGCGGCGTCCCGGATCATCGTCCAGCCCTGGTCGTAGGCGATGACCTTGGACGCGTACAGCGCGTGCTCGACCGTCGCGACGAAGCGCTCGGCCTCGTGCGAGCGCAGCGGGTGCTCGGTCCCGGCGGCCAGCGGCTTGTACGCCTCGCGCAGCGCGGTCCGGCTGGAGGCCACCCGCGCGAACGTCGCCTGCGCGATCGCGGTCGTGGGCGAGCCCAGGTCCAGTGCGGTCTGCACGGTCCAGCGGCCGGTGCCCTTCTGCTCGGCGGCGTCGACCACGATGTCCACGAACGGCGTGCCGGTCGCGGCGTCCGTGTGCGCCAGGATCTCGGCGGTGATCTCGATCAGGTAGGAGTTCAGCCGGCCCTTGTTCCAGATCCGGAACACCTCGGCGATCTGCGCCGGGGAGTACTCCGCGACGTGCCGCAGCAGGTCGTAGGCCTCGGCGATGAGCTGCATGTCGGCGTACTCGATGCCGTTGTGCACCATCTTCACGAAGTGCCCGGCGCCGTCGGTGCCGATGTGCGTGCAGCACGGCTCGCCGTCGACCTTGGCGCTGATCGCCTCCAGCATCGGCCCGAGGACGGCGTAGGACTCCGCGGAGCCGCCGGGCATGACCGACGGGCCGTGCAGCGCGCCCTCCTCGCCGCCGGAAACGCCGGATCCGACGAAGTGGATGCCGCGCTCGCGCAGCGCCTTCTCGCGCCGCCGGGTGTCCGCGAAGTGCGCGTTGCCGCCGTCGATGATCATGTCGCCGGGCTCCAGCAGCGGGGCGAACTCCTCGATCACCGCGTCGGTGGGCTCACCGGCCTTGACCATGATCATCAGACGGCGGGGTTTCTCGAGCGCCGCCACGAACTCCTCGGCGGTCTCGGTCGGAACGAAAGAGCCCTCGCTCCCGAACTCCTCGACGAGGGCGTGGGTGCGAGCGGCGGTGCGGTTGTGGAGTGCGACGGTATAACCGTGCCTGGCGAAGTTGCGGGCCAGGTTGCGGCCCATGACGGCCAGTCCGGTGACGCCGATTTGTGCGGATGCCTGCATGCTGGGCAACTTAACACCTCAGTCCTTTGATAGGGACGTTCTCAACCCCAGCGGCGCGCGTCTTCGGCGAGCCGCTCCATCTCCTCCTCCAACCGGTCCGCGGCCGAAGCCGATGCCCCGGCCGACTGCGACGCCTTCAGCCGCGCGATGATCCCCTGGAACTCCGAGATCCGGCCGTCGAGGTCCTCCTTGGCCTTCAGGAGGTTCGCCTCCTCCTTCGACCCGGGCTGGACCAGGAGCAGCCGATGCTCCAGATCGCTCCGCAGGTCCAGCTGGCGGCGCCGAGCGAGCTCGAACTGCTCCAGCGGGTCCTCGAACCGGCTCAAGAGCCGGTCGGTGTTCTTGCGCAGCCAGCCGCCGACACTCATGCGGCGCTCCCTTCCCGAAGGCTCCGATTCAACCGGCCTAACGCCTATTCTGCCGCCGGCGTGCCCGCCAGCCACTCCGACGCTGCGGCGACCATCAGCCGGACCCCGACCTCCAGCGTGGGATCGATCGCCGGGCCGAACTTCGGCGAGTGGTTGCTGGGCAGCGTGGCCGGGACGCCGTCCTCCAGCAGGGACAGGATGTCCTGTTCGGTGAAGTCGGCGAGGTCCAGGCCGCCGAAGTGCCAGAACACGGACGGCACGCCGAGCACGGTGCCGAAGTGCCCGAAGTCCTCGCTGCCGGTCAGCGTGCTCGGCAGCACGAAGACGCGGTCCGGGCCGAGCAGGGCGCGGAACGCGTCGAGGACGACGTCGGTCGCGGCCTGGTCGTTCACCAGCAGGGGCAGCACGTCCAGCGGCGTGATCTCCGGCATCCGCGGCGCGCCGGACGCGGCGGCCTCGGCGTCGACCACGCGCGTGATCGCGGCGAGCACCTTGTCCCGCACCGCCGGCGTGGTGGTGCGGACGGTGATGCCGAGCTCGGCCTCGTCGGGGATGACGTTGGCGCGCGTGCCGGCGTGGATCGAGCCGACGGTGACCACCGCCGAGCGGCTCGCGGCGATCTCCCGCGACACGATCGTCTGCAGGCGCATGACGATCGCCGCCGCGATGACCACAGGATCGATCGTCGCCTCCGGCATCGAGCCGTGGCCGCCGCGGCCGAAGACCCTCACGCGCAGGGTGTCGCAGGCGCTCATCACCGCGCCGGGGCGGGTGCCGACCAGGCCGGCCGGGGCGGGGCCGACGTGCTGGCCCAGGCAGACCTCGGGGCGGGGGAAGCGGTCCAGGAAGCCGTCCTCGATCAGGTGCGGCGCGCCGCCGACCTCCTCGGCCGGCTGGAAGACGGCGATGACGGTGCCGCCCCAGGCGTCACGGTTGGCGGCCAGGAGCTCGGTGGCGCCGAGGAGGCACGCGACGTGGACGTCGTGGCCGCAGGCGTGCATCACCGGGACCTCGGTGCCGTCCCGCTCGGTCGCGGTGACGGTCGAGGCGTAGGGGAGGCCGGTCTCCTCGCGAACGGGGAGCGCGTCCATGTCGGCGCGAAGGAGGATGACGGGGCCTTCGGTCGCGTCGTCCAGGCCACCGCGCAGCACGCCGACGACGCCGGTGCCGGGGAGGTCCGCGGGACCGCCGAGGCCTTCGGTCACGTCCCAGCCCGCAGCGCGCATCCGCTCCGCGACGATGCCCGCGGTGCGAACCTCCTGGAAGGAGAGCTCGGGGTGCGCGTGGAGGTCCTTATAGAGGTCGCGCAGGCCGGGGAGGATGCCGTCCAGCCCGCGCAACAGCTCGGCGGCGGCTGCCTTGGCGTGCTGCGGCTGGGTGTGTGTCTGGGTCATGCCGGCTCCTGGCTCCGTCGCGAGGTGGTGGAGTCCACCTTGGTCACCCGGCGAGCGGCAGGCAACTGGCGAGCAGCTTGTCGCGCCGCCGGTTGGCGGTCAGCGGTTGGCGGTTGGCGGTTGGCGGTCAGTGGCTGGCGGTCGGCGGTCAGTGGCTGGCGGTTGGCGGTCAGCGGTTGGCGGTTGGCGGTCAGTGGCTGGCGGTCGGCGGTCAGTGACTGGCGCTTGGCGGTCAGCGGTTGGCGGTTGGCGGTCAGTGGCTGGGGCTTGGCGGTCAGTGGCTGGCGCTTGGCGGTCGGCGGTCGGCGGTCGGACCTCACCCCTCACCGCCGGCTCTCGTCCGCCAAGCCCGCCCGCGCGACCGCCTCGGCCTCCGCCGCCTCGTCCAGCAGGCCGTCCAGCACCCGCCGGCGCTCGTCGACCAGGGCCTTCAGCTTGTCCGCCATCGAGTCCAGGCGGCGCATCGCGGCCGGCATGCCGTCGTCCTGGCCCGGGGCGAAGACGATGCGGCCGAGCTCCGACTCGCGCGCGGCCGACAGCTCCTCGCGGATGCGGTCCAGGCGGTGGTGGACCGACGACAGTGCCTGCTGGAGGTGCTCCTTCAGCTTGCGGCGCTCGCCGGGGTCCTTCGGGGGTGCCGCGCTCGTGCCGTCGCCGCCCTCGGCCTCCCATTCGCGCGAGAGCTGCGCGAGCAGGCCGATGTCGCCTCGGGTGTAGGCGTCGTTCACGCGCGCCATGAACACCTCGCGGCGCTGGCGGTCGGCCTCGTCGTCGGCCAGGTCCGGGTGGCAGCGGCGGGCCAGCTTGCGGTACATGCGCTTGGCCTCGCCGGTCGGGGCCGGGCGCGGCGGCTCGGCCCGCGTCGCGCGCACCTTCTCCTCGTCGGCCTGCCGTGCCGACTGTTGCGCGCGCTCGCGCGCCGTCTCGGCGTCGCGCTGGTCGTCCGCGCGGCCGCTGCGCGCCGCGTGCGCCTCCGCGATGCGCGCCTCGATCTCGTCGAGCTCGGCCAGCAGCGGTGCGAACATGCGCGCGTGCGCCCGGCCGAACACCGCCAGCAGGTTGCGGACCTCGGCGAGCTCGGCCTCGGCCTGCGACAGCTCGTCGGCGAGCCCGGCCAGCTCCCGTTCCAGATCCCCGATCTCGGGGTCCACCCACACCTCGGCCTCGGCCTGCCCCGCGTACGGCCCGACCTTCGACACGACGCGCATGACCAGCGTCTCGTCGTCGACCCACACCGCCCGGATCTTGCCCTCGCCGAGCACCTCCACGGCCTCCGGCCCGCGCGCCGTCAGCTGCACCCGGGCCGCCAGCTTCTCCTGGCCGAGCTCGCCCGGCGCCACCTCGACGCAGATGTGGAACGTCCGCGTCTCCGGCCCCCACGCCCCGGTCGGGAAGCCGACGGTGCGGACCGCGTCCCCGGGGATCCGGCTGTCGGTCAGGTCCCGCAGCACCGGTTCGACCTGCTTCACGTACCGGATCACCGCGCCGCTCGGCGTCCACACGCTGAGTTCGACGTCTGCGACCCGCTTCGCCGCCGCGCCGACCGTGGCCTCGCGCACCGCCTGCGGCAGCGCGTCCGGCTCGGCCACCAGCGCGACCGTCCCGGACAGCTGCTCGGAGACCAGGCGCATCTCGTGGACGTCCCAGTCGTCGCCCAGGCCCAGGCAGTCGGCCGTGAACAGCCCCGTGCAGGCCCGCGCGGTCATCGCCAGGCGCGACGGATGCAGCCCTTCGTCCCGGCCGTTCACGATGATGATCGCGTGCCGCACCGGCCCGGACCCCAGCGCGAACAGCCGCGCCGCGCGGCTGAGCCACAGCCCGATCTCGCGGCCTCCGTAGGCCGTCAGCCGATCCACCGCCGCCTTCGCCGCCGCGCGCGAAGCGGCGGTCACCGCCTCGGTCCCGCCGTCCTCGGGATACACCGCCTGGCTGTCGGCGCGCCCCGCGATCACCGCGAACCGCGCGCCGTCCGGCAGCCCGTCGATCCCGGCGTGCAGCGCGGCCTTGACGCCCGCCAACCGCCCCGCCTCGGCCAGCGATCGCGAGCAGTCGGCGATGAAGACGACGGACGGCGGGCCGTCGGCGCTGGCGACCGGCGCGGGCTTGGCCCCGTAGCTCCGGTCGGCACGCCGGGCCGCGGCGGCCGCCGCGGCGTGCGTCGGACCCCCGCTCCCGGAGTCCGCGGTACTGACCGAGACGATCGCGTGCACCTCGCGACCGCCGGCCGCCAAGTACTCGTTCTGATCGACGCCGATCTCGGTCCGGATGCTTCCCAGCGCCTCCAGCGCGTTCGACGTCCGCGCGCCCCGGCTGGCCGCGATGTCGTCGTTGCGCAGCCGTTCGTTGACGAACGCGAAGTGCTCGACCCACTCCACCCCGAGCTGCACGTCCTGGGCCAGCGGCGACGGCGCCGACCCGGATGCCCCCGGCCCCCCGGGCGCCTCGACCGTCGGCGCCGGCGGAGTCCAGTCGCCGACCAGCGCGAGCGCCGCCGCGACGTCGGGCCGCGTCGCAGGGTCCTTGTCCAGCAGCCGGGTGATCAGCGCGGTGAGCCGCCCGCCGCGGCGCATCGCCGCCGGCTGGCCGGCCACCACGGATCCGATGATGTCGGCGCGGAACGCCGGAACGCCTTCCACGGCCTCGTAAAGCGTGGCCCCGAGAGAGAACAGGTCGCCGATCGCGCCGGCGTCCTGAGAGATCACGCGCTCCGGTGCGACATATCCCGGCGACCCGATGAAAGTCCCGGTGCGCGTGACCCGCGCGTCGTCGAAGCGGACGGCGATGCCGAAGTCCGCGAGCAACGCGGTCCCGTCGGCGGCCAGAAGAACGTTCCCCGGCTTCACATCCCTGTGCACGATCCCGGCTGCGTGCGCTGCTGCCAGCGCCCGTAACAGATCGCGCGCGAGCGCCACGGCGTTGTTCTCGGTGAGCGGCCCGTGGCGGCTCAGCCGCTCGGCCAGGCTCTCGCCCTTGACCAGCTGCATGACGATCCACGGCGCGCCGTTCTCGATGTGCACGTCGTGCACGGTCACGATGTTCGGGCAGTCCCGCAGCCGCGCGGTGTTGCGCGCCTCCCGCGCCGCACGCGCGACCCGCTCGGCGGCCTGCGGCCCCTTGCCCTCCATCGGAAGCAGGACCTGCTTCACCGCGACATCCACCCCTAGGTGCATGTCGTAAGCACGCCACACTTGTCCGAACGCTCCGGAACCCAACCGATCCACCAGTCGGTAGCGTCCCCCGATCACCCGTCCTGGCTCGGTCACGCCCCGAGCCTACGGGGATCGGCGTCTTCGCGCGATGGTCGTTTACCCCATTGGTCGCCGATCGGAGGCCGTCAGGCGGCCTTCAGGTGGCCGTCATGCCAAGGCTTCCCCCTCCCGAACCGCCGTCCTCCTTCTGTTCCCCGAGCACTGCGACGCCACATAATAAGCAACGCTAAGTATCGTTATTTTCCGGGGAACATTTCCCCGGAAGATGCGTTACCCTGCACAGGGGACCTGGTCCCCCACGAGGATCCCTCCGCAGGTCGATCCTTGGAAAACGGCCGCCGCGCCCGAGTACGCACCCCCTCCGTGTCTCGTGCGCGGCGGTCTCCATTCCCCGACCAGCGCGATCGCCCTCCGAACCCATGCAAAACCCCATATATCAGGGCATTTCCAAAGGTTAGGATGGTGCGGCCCTCACCCCGCCCCGACCGCCCAGGAGGAACCCGTGGACGTCGTGGCCACCACCCCACGCCGCGCGCCCCGCGCCCGAGCCCCCCGTGTCGACGCCCTCCGCAATCGCGAACGCATCGTCGCCGCGGCCCGAGACCTGTTCACCGAGATCGGCCGGCAGGCCCCCATCGACGAGGTGGCCCGCCGCGCCGGCATCGGCAACGCCACCGTCTACCGCCACTTCCCCGACCGCGACGCGCTGGTGCTGGCCGTGGTCCGCAGCGTGCTGAAGCGGACCGGCGACCGCGCCGAGTGCGCGATGGCCCAGGCCGACGACCCCTTCGACGCGCTGAGCCGGTTCGTGTTCGGCGCCGCCGACGAGCGCATCGGCGCGATGTGCGTGATGCTCGACGGCGCCTACGACCCCGGCGATCCGGAAGTGAAGACGCTGGAAGGACGGCTTAACGGACTCGTCGAGACGATCCTCGTGCGGGCCCGGCGGGCCGGCACCCTGCGGGCGGACGTGGACCTCGCGGACATCATCGTCGCCGTCGCACAGCTCACCCGGCCGCTGCCGGACCTCGTCACGGTACGGCGGAGTTCGCAGCGGTATCTGCAGTTGTTCCTGGACGGGTTGCGCACGCCGGCGCACTCCACGCTGCCCGCCGAGAACTGAAGCCGGATAGCCCGAAGCTCAACAACGCTCAAGAATTCAGGCCTTCAAGGCCGGTGCACCAACAACATCGCCAGATCCCGCGGCCGAGCCCCGCGCCCCCGCTCCGTCACCTCGGCCTCGATCGCCGACAGCACGTAGTCCGGCGCGGCATCGGCCATGTCCTCCAGGAGTTCCGCCAACGGCAGCGGTTCCACGTCGGGCCCGCCGGAATCCGTCACGCCGTCCGTGTACAGCAGCAGCGAATCCCCGCTGTCGAAAGGCTTCACCACCAAGCGCGCGCGCTCTTCCGCGCCCGATGCCAGAGCGCTGAGGCCCAACGGCAGCCCGACCGACTGTCCCCGCACTGCTGACACCGCGCCGCAGCGCACCATCAGCGGCGGCGCGTGTCCGCAGCTCACGTGCTCCAGCCACCCGTCGGGCCGGATCGACACCACGGCGACGCTGGCGAACTCCTCGCGGACGTCCACAGCCGTGCGGGGCGGCGCGACCGCGAGGGTGTTCGACGTCTCCCATAACAGTGCGCCGTCCGCGAGCGGCACGTGCGCCGCGGCGGCGTCCGCGTCCCCGAGATAGCGACGCAGGCTGATCTCCAGGCGCCGCACCAGATCCCGCAGATCGGGCTCGTCATAGGCGGCCTCACGGAACGAGCCGAGCAGCACCGCGGCCACCTCGACGGCGCCGAGGCCGCTTCCCCTGACATCCCCGATGATCGCGCGCACTCCGTACGGCGTGTCCACGATGTCGTAGAAGTCGCCGCCGACCGCGGCACCGGCCGACGCCGAGGCACTGCGCGCGGCGACCAGCACGTCGCCGACCGCGGGCCGCGGCGGCCGCAGCAGCACCCGCTGCGCCACCTCGGCGACCGCGCGCACCTGGGTCAGCTCGCCGAGCATCCGGTTGCGGCGCACGGCGATGACGTAGCTGGCGGCCACCACGGACAGGATCGCCGCGAACGTGCCGACCCGCTGCACCTCGCCGCCGGAACCGCTGCCCGGGGCCCCTGGCGCCAAAGCCACGAACGCGCACAGCCCGGCCATCCACACGCACTGCCGCCGTCCGGTGCCCGCGCAGGCGATCGCGGGGGCGGCGGCGAGAAGCGGGGCGAGCTGAATCCGCGCCGGGAGAAGGATTTCGAGGATCAGCACGACGCCGACCCAGATACCGGGAAGCACGAACAGGAGAAGGGCGCGCCCGCTGCCGGCCGGTCGGCGAGTGCCCCTGCCGCCTGCCCCAACCCATCGTGTCAAAGGACCAGCCAACGCGTGCCCACGCCTCTCAGCGTCCTTAATCCGACAGGAAGGAGCATAGCCCTGCTCGGCCCGGAGATGTCGAGGAATCGCCCGATTCGCACGTTTGGGCTACACGCCTCCCCGAATTGCCTTCCGCCGGCCGGCCGATCCGAACCACGCCGCCCCCGTCATGTGGCCCACATCACACACTTCGCGCGTCACAGCGCGTCGATCGCCGGCATCTCGTGTTCGACCTCGAAGAGACGAACAGAGAACGCAGGAGGCGGTCATGACCACGACGAACCTGGAAACCCTCAGCCGTGAGTTCAGCGGCGACATCATCGAGCCGGGCCACCCCGACTACGCGGCGAAGTCCGGCGCCCTCCTCGCCCCCGGCGCCCCGGCCGTCATCCTGCGGCCGAGCAGCGTCGGGGGCGTGCAGGCGGCGGTGAAGTACGCCGCCGCGTCCGGCCTCGCGCTCTCCGTGCGCGGCGGCGGCCACTCCTTCGCGGGCTTCGGCACCAACGACGGCGGCATCGTCATCGACCTCGGCAGGCTCGACGGCGTCGAGGTCGTCGAGGGCGGCTGGCACGTCGTGCGCATCGGCGGCGGCGCCACGTGGGGCCGGGTCGCCGAAGCGCTCGCGCCGCACGGCCTCGCGATCTCCTCCGGCGACACGAAGGGGGTCGGCGTCGGCGGGCTGACGCTGGCCGGCGGCATCGGCTGGAAGGTGCGCAAGCACGGCCTGGCCCTGGACAGCCTGGTGCGCGCCGAGATCGTGACGGCCGACGGCCGGGTGGTGAGCGCCGACGAGGACGAGAACGCCGAGCTGTTCTGGGCCGTCCGGGGCGGCGGCGGCAACTTCGGCATCGTGACGGCCTTCGAGTTCGCCGCGCATCCGACCACCGAGGTCTTCCACGGCAAGATCGCGTTCCCCGGCGCGCAGGCCACGCAGGTGGTCCAGGGCTGGGCCGACTACATGCGCATCGCCCCCGAAGCACTGACCACGATCGTCGCCTTCGCCAACCCCTTCGCCGGCGGCCCCGAGGCCCCGGTCGAGATCTTCGTGACCTTCGACGGGGACGGCGAGGAGGAGGCGAACGCCGCCCTCGACCCGATCCGCCATCTCGGCACGGTCATCGCCGACGACGTCGCCCTCAAGCCCTACGCGGAAACCCTTGAGGAAGGCCAGACTCCGCCGCCGGGCATCCGTTTCCACACGCGGAACGCCTTCGTCGAGCGCGCCGGAGCGGACGCCGCCCTCCAGATCCTGACCGAGATCGGAGCCACCCCCGGCTCGCCGTTCCTCACCATCCGCAGCATCGGCGGCGCCCTGGCCCGCGTGGCCGACGACGCCACCGCCTTCGCCCACCGCCGCGCGGAGCTGATGATCGGCACCGCCGCGGTCGGCCCGGCCCCCGTGGTCGAGGCCGCGCTCCCGGCGCTGGACGCGCTCTGGGACCGGCTCGCCCCGCACGTCAGCGGCACGTACGCGAACTTCAACACCACCGCCGACGACAAGGACGTCGCCGCCGCCTACCCCGCCGACACCTACAAGCGCCTCGCAGCCGTCAAGCGCCGGTACGACCCGGCGAACTTGTTCAGCGGCAACTACAACGTGCGGCCGTTGTAAGCAGGATCGAGTGCTGTGGTCCGGATACGGCCGGACCGGGGGCCCGGGGCGTGGCTAGCGTACCGATCCATGTCAGACGCCAGCCGCACCATCGTTCTGAACGCCTGGAAGGCGTTCGCCAGCCACGACGCCGACCGGATCGAAGCGGTCTTCACCGAGGACGCCGAATGGCTGGCGCCTCCCGGCAACGCCACCGCGCTCGCGCTGAACGGCCCCAGCCACATGATCGGACGGCCGGCGATCACCCGCTTCCTCGCCGACGACTTCCGCCGCCTGTTCGTCTCCGATGTGAACATCGTCTTCCGGGCGATCCACGCCACCACCGACCACGTCGTGGTGGAGGAGACGATGACAGCGACACTGGCGAACGGCGGCCACTACGAAAACGACTACTGCCTCGTCTTCGAACTCCGCGAAAGCCTGATCCACCGGGTCCGTGAATACATGGACACCACCCGCGCCCACCGTTTCCTCCTCGGCTCGGGTGGTGCATGACTCCAGGCCCTACCTCGCCGCGGCCACCGCCCCGGCGCCCTCCCCCGCCACCGGCGGCACCGGCGACGGCGCCACCCGCAGCAGCGGCGCGGCCCAGCGCGGCAGCCACCAGTTCCAGCGGCCCAGTACGCCGACCAGCGCGGGCACCAGCAGCGCGCGCACGACCACGGCGTCCAGCAGGATGCCCGCGCCGAGGCCGGTGGCGAGCACCTTCACGTCGACCGTCGGGGTCGTCGACATCGACAGGAAGGACAGGAACAGGATCAGCGCCGCGCTCGTCACCAGACGGCCCGTCCGGCCGATCCCCGTGACCACTGCGCGGTCCGTGTCGCCGGTCGCGTCGTACTCCTCCCTCATCCGCGTGAGGATGAAGACCTCGTAGTCCATCGACAGCCCGAACAGGAACGCGAACACCATGATCGGCACCCACACCGTCACCGCGCCGGTCGCCGGGACGCCCCACAGCGCGTGGCTGCCGCGACCGTCCTGCCAGACCAGCACCATCACCCCGTAGGCCGCCCCCACCGACAGCAGGTTGAACACCACGGCCTTCAGCGCCAGCACCACCGAGCGGAACGCCCGCGTCAGCAACACCAGCGTCAGCAGCGAGATCACCGCGAGCATCAGCGGGAACCGGCCGTAGACCGCGTGGATGAAGTCGTTCTGCGACGGGCCGGACCCGCCGACCCCGATCACGCCGGGCATCGGCCGCGCCGCCTGCTGAACAGCGGCGATCTCCGCATTGCCCGACGTCGTCGACGGCTCGTGCGCCGTCACCACATCCACGATCGCCGTCTGCCCGGCATGGAACGACGACGGGGCGAAAGCCGTGTATACGCCCGGCACCGACGCCATTCGAGCCGCGACCGACGCGGCGGCATCCGGCGTCGTCAGCACCTCGATCGGCGCCAGCGTCCCGGAGGGGATCCCGCCGTCCGTCAACCGCACCAGCGCGTCATGCGCCGCACCCCGCTGCGCTGAAGCCGCCGACGGAGGCTCCCCCAACCGGATCGACGTCAACGGCACCACCAGCGCCACCAGCACCCCGGCCCCGGCCACCGCGGCAGCCTTGCGATGCCGCAGCACGAACCGCGCCCAAACGCTCCAGGGCCGGCTCGCGTGTGTCTCCCGCCGCCACCGTGGCCGGTCGAGCCGCGCCCCGGCGGCGGCCAGCAGCACCGGCAGCAGCGTCACCGCGACCCCGATCGACACCAGCGGGATGAAGAACCCCGCGACCGCCATGTTCCGCAACACCGGGACCGGCACGACGAGCATCGCCAGCAGACTCACCGCCACCGTCAGCCCGGAGAACACCACCGCACGGCCCGCGTGCTGCATCGCGTTCTCCACCGCGGCGTGCTCGTCGGCGCCGTTGTCCCGCTCCTCCCGCCACCGCGTCACCACCAGCAGCGAGTAGTCGATCGCCACGCCGAGCCCGATCAGCGCGACCAGGAACTCCACCAGCGTGCTCACCGAGGTGATCCGGCTCAGGCCGTTGATGAGCAGGAACGTGCTCGGGATCGCCACGCCGGCCATCAGCAGCGGCAGGAAGGTCAGCAGGCTCCCGAACACGTACGCCAGCACCATCAGCGCGCCGACCGACCCGAGCAGCACCTCCACCAGCACGCCGTTGCCCTTGCTCGCCCCGTTGCCGGCCGCCAGCTGATTGGCGCCGGTCACGCCGACCTGCCAGCCCGTCGGGGTGACGCCCGACGCCGCGGCCTTGAAGCGGGGTGACGTGGTATCGGTGCCGAAACCTCTCTCCGGTGGTGCGAACAGGAACGCGAAAGTGGTCCGGCCGTCGGTCGTCGTGAACTTGGCGTCGCCGGTGGTCGTGGCGTCGGCGAGCCGGGTGTTCGGAACGGCGGCCGCCGCGGCGGCGAAGATCTGGTGTGCCCGCGCCTGAACGCTCGCAGCGCTCACGCTCGTGGTCGCCTCGGAAGGTGACGTCACGGTGAGCAGCGTCGGCAAGGTGTCGCCGCCGTCGTGATACAGAGCACTGATCTTCTGGTCGGCGACGTAACCGGGCTGGTCCGGCAACGCGAAATCGGTCGTGAGCCGGTTCAGGGTCGAGCCCATCGTGGCGAAGCCGGCGACGGCCATCGCCAGCCAGCACAGGGCCACGACCAGCTTGTGACGGAGGACGAGCGTGGTGATGCCGTGCATCATGACTCCTCAGGTCGGCGGTGTGTGTTCCGTCTCCGGAGTCTGACTGAGCATGGGCCCTGATTCGTCCGGCCGGAGATGCGATTCCGCAGCCGACCGGCGCCGTAGCCGGGGTCCTCCGCAGGATGTGCACGGCGCGCGGCGTACTGCTCCAGCAGTACGTCCCCGACCTACCCCGAGCCGATGTCATGCCGCCGAGCAGCCGCCTATGCTGCGGCCGTGGCCATCATCGCGTTCATGACCCTGCAACGGCGGCGGTTCCCGCTTCTGGCAGACGTGACGCTCGCGGCGGTCATGCTCGTGATCACCGTCATCGGCTCGATCGCCGAGTCCCATCCGAACAGTGCGGACCAGCTGCCGGCTTCAGCCGTCGCGCCGTGGCCCGCGTACTTCCTCGTCGCCGCCGCCTCGGTCTGCTTGTTCTGGCGTTATCGCAGGCCGTTCGCGGGGTTGGCCGGGGCGCTCGCCTTCACGCTCGCGTACACAGCCCTCGGATACGAGAACGGCTCGGCGCTGCTCAATCCGATCGTGGCGCTCTACGCGGTGGTCACGACGGCTCGGCAGCCGACGCTCCCCGGCGGCATCAGCTCGATGCGCAAGGCGCTGGCAGCCGCCGCGGTCACGTTCGTCCTCCTGTCCGCCTTCACCGCGGCGGGCAATCCGTTCGGTGCGGTGGGCGGGTCTTTCTACCTCATCCCCGGGGAGGTCGCCGTGGCCTGGTTCGCCGGGCTGGCCGTGGCGAACCAGCGCGGCTACATCAACGCGATGCGGCAGCGCGCCGAGGACGCCGAGCGCGGCCGCGAGGAGGAGGCTCGGCGGCGGGTCGACGCCGAGCGCCTGCGCATCGCGCGGGAGCTGCACGACGTCGTCGCGCACACCATGTCGACGATCAATCTTCAGGCGGGTGTGGCGATCCACGTCTCCCGCGACCTTCCCGAGCCGGTCGCCGCCGCGCTCGGCACGATCCGCGACGCGAGCAAGAACGGGTTGCGGGAACTGCGCGCGATTCTGGCCGTGCTGCGGCAGGCCGACGACGCCGATTCGGGCGCGCCGACCGCGCCTACGCCGGATCTCGACGGGCTGCCGGCGTTGCTCGACACCGTTCGCGCCTCGGGGCTTCCGGTCAGCGTCGAGATCACCGGCGAGCGACGGCGGCTTTCGGCCGCTGTCGAGCTGGCCGCGTATCGGATCGTGCAGGAGTCGCTGACCAATACCCTGCGACACGCCGGACCGGCCAGCGCGACGGTGCAGATCCGTTACGGGGACGAGGAGTTGGACATCCGCGTCACGGACGACGGCGCCGGGAGCGCGGCTCCCCCGGGTATCGGCGCCGACTCCTCGCACGGGAGCGGGCACGGCCTGATCGGCATGCGCGAGCGTGCCCTCGCCACCGGCGGCACGTTGCAGGCCCACCCCGGCGCGGCCGGCGGCTTCCTGGTCCGGGCCCGGCTGCCGCTGGGACCGCGGTCGGACGTGCCGCCGGGACCGCGGTCGGAGACGCCGCCGGAGACACCGCTGGGGAAGGAGACCGCATGATCCGCGTTCTGCTGGCCGACGACCAGGCGCTGATCCGCGTGGGTCTGCGGATGCTGATCGACTCCGCCGACGACATGGAGGTCGCGGGCGAGGCCACGGACGGCGCGCAGGCGGTGCGGACGGCCGCCGAGTCCCGCGCGGACGTCGTCCTGATGGACATCCGCATGCCCGGCGTCGACGGCCTGGAGGCCACCCGCCGCATCAGCGCCGACGAAGACCTGGCGGGCATCAAGGTCCTGATCCTGACCACGTTCGAGGCCGACGAGTACGTCTACGACGCCCTCCGCGCCGGCGCCTCCGGATTCCTCCTCAAGGACACCGACCCGGGCGAACTCCTCCAGGCCATCCGCGTCGTGGCCCGCGGCGACGCCCTCCTGTCCCCCAGCGTCACCCGCCGCCTGATCGCCGACGTCGTCAGCCGGCCCCGCACCCGCCCCACGCCGGCCACCGACCCCCTGACCGCCATCACCCAGCGCGAACGCGAGGTCCTGACCCTCGTCGGCACCGGCCTGTCGAACGACGAGATCGCCGCCGCGCTGCACTTGTCGCCGCTGACCGCGAAGACCCACGTCAGCAGGCTGCTGACGAAGCTGGGCGCGCGGGATCGGGCGCAGCTGGTGGTGACGGCGTACGAGACGGGACTCGTGGTGCCGGGTGCGACAACGCCCCCCTGACCACTCAGCTCCCGTTGAACACCAGCCGCCGGAACTCGTTCCGCACCTGAGCGATCGGACCGCGATCGCGGCTGTGGAACACCTTGTTCGTCAGCAATACCGCCCAGCGCTGGAGGGTCGGCGAGACCCACATGCCGGTGCCGGTGAAGCCGTAGTGCAGCCAGACGTCCTCCTCGCCGGCCGCCGTCTTCGGTGAGGGCACCCAGAACAGGCCGCGTGCGGGGTCCAGGTCGCCGGTGTGCAGGCGCAGCGACTCACGGATCCAGCGCTGGCCGAAGCCGACCGCGCCGACGTCGACCGCACCGAAGCCGACCGCCTCGGGGTTGACCAAGAACCGGAGAAACCGTCCGAGATCCGGCGCGGTCGAGAACGTCCCCGAAATGCCGCACACGCCAAGCAACCGGCTTGAGAAGTCGTGCACCGAGCCGCGCACGTGCGCCCCGGCCTCGTCATCGAACTCGGTCGGCGCGCTCCGCTCCACGAGCTCCGCCGGCACCGGCCCGTACCGCGTCGCCGTCATGCCCAGCGGCGACCACACCGCGTCGCGGGCCACCTCGTCCAGCCGCCGGTCCATCAGCTGCTCGATGAGGAACCCGAGGATCAGGGCCGACCGGTCGGTGTACTCGACCGCCTCGCCCGCCGGCCGCCGCACCGCCTCCCGCAGCACGCCGAGCCGCACCGCCTCCGGATCGGTCCCGTACGACGCCCGCAGGTTCGCGCGCAGCGGGACTCCCGACGTGTGCGTCAGGAACTGGCGGACGGTCACGGCGCCCAGGGGGAACCCGGCCGCGTCCGGAAGGTGCTTGGCCAGCGGGTCGTCGAGGTCGATCTGCGCGTTCTCCCACAGCATCCCGACGCCGGCCCACACCGCGATGATCTTCGTCAGGCTGGCGAGGTCGAACAGCGTCTCGGCCGCCATCGGCCGCGCCGCGTCCCCCGGGTCCAGCAGTCCCGCCGCGCCTTGCTCCAGCACCCCGTCCGGACCGCCGACCGCCCACACCGCGCCGGGGAAGACCCGTTGCTCGACACCCCCTTCGACCAGTACGCCGATCCTCGTGGCGAGAGTGTGCATCGGGCCCCGCTTCCGTTCAGAGTGACACCCGAGCCTAGCCGGACGTTTTCCGACTTTCTCGACCCCGGCGACAACCGAACGGTGTCGCCTTCCGTGGGGGTGGTCGTAAAGTCCGGACACTCGGGCACGGCATGGGGATGAGGGGCGGATCGGATGCGGGGACCCGACGAGAAGGAGTTCGCCGAGCTGGTGGCCGGACGCTCGCACTCGCTCAGGAGAACGGCGTACCTGATCTGCGGCGACTGGCACCAGGCCGAGGACCTGGTGCAGACGGCGTTCGTCAAGCTCTACTGCGCGTGGGGCAAGGTGAACCGCCGCGACGACCTGGATGCCTACCTTCGCAGGACCCTGGTCAACGTCTGCATCGACGAGAAACGACGCGGCTGGTGGCGCCGCGAGTGGCCGACCTCGGCACCGCCCGACGTCCCCGACACCTCCGCCGTCCCGGTGGACGACCGCGACCTGCTGGTCAGCGGGGCTGCGGCGGATAGCTCCCGGCCAGCGGGCGGTTTTGGTCCTGCGCTACTGGGAGGACCTGGACGTCGAGGAGACCGCCCGGATCCTCGGATGTTCGACCGGCACGGTGAAGAGCCAGACCGCGCGCGGGCTGGCGGCGCTGCGCGCGGTGGTCGGAGACCGCACCGTCTCCGACACCCCGTCCTCGGCCGACACCAGCGCGATGAAGGGGTGCTCATGAAGACCGACCACGAATGGGCCCGCGAATTGTTCGAGCGGTCGCGGCAGGGCGAGGAGCCGGCCTGGGTCGCCGACCACGCCGCGGTGGTCCACACCGGACGGCGGCGGAACCGGGTCAGGGCTGTGGCCGCGTCGGCAAGCGTGCTCGCGACCGCGGCGGCGGTGGCCGTCGTCGCCATCGGCGTGGGCGCGGGCGTGGGCCGGAAGCCGCCTGTCCCGCACCCGGGTCAGAGCGTGACGCCGGGCCCGACGAAGAGCGCGGAGGCCACCGGCCCCTCCGCGGTCCTGGACTACGCGGGCTTCGGCACCTTCGGCACAGTGAACTCCGGCGGCAAGAACTTCACCCTCGGCATCTCGTCCACGACGGCCCGCGACACCATGCGGCTGCTGACCGAACTGGACCCGGCCCTCAGTCACATCGCGAAGTGGACACCGCCCTTGCCGACCGATGTGCGGCTGGTGCCGGACGGCGACGCGATGGCCCGGAACCTGTCCAGCCTGGGCGCGACGATCTGGTGGACGGACAGCGGGATCCCGGCGGTCACGGCGCGGGCCTCCGGCACGGAGGTCCCGACCGGCACCCTCATTCTGTCGTTCGCCGACGCCGTCAATGGCTCGCAGATGGGCACGGGCTCCTGCGCCCCGCACGGAGCGTCCGCGGACTACCTGCTGCACCCGACCCTGACTCCGGAAAGACACTGGACGGACACGGTGCAGTGGAGCCCGTGCACCAAGGCCACCCTTCCCGACGGATCCACCCTGCTGAGCCAGACCAAGTCCGACGGGTCCCTGGATGTCGCCGACGTGACCAGGAAGTTCCCCGGAGGCCGTGGCCAAATAGAACTTGCATGGGCGAACTTCCCCTTTCCCACTCCGGACCTCGGACCCGATCCGAAGCGGGTCGTCTCCCCGAACCCGGTCACCGTCGACATGCTGGTGGCGGCCATGTCCGACAGCAGTCTGGCCTCACCGCTGGCTTCGGGACGCTGATCGCCGGACCGGCAAGCGGGTTCGCAGGGCCCTGACTGTCTCGTACGAGGCGATTCCGGGCCCTGTCATGCCGACCGATGCTCCCGGCGTGCCCGCCTGGTCGCGAAGCATTCGCCGATTTCGCCGCATTCGCCATGGACTATCCCGGTCGCCGGTCGGGAAGGGTCTTCCGTGGGGCGGTATCGAGCCGAGGGCGTGTCAGGCGTCGGCGATAGAGGGGAACCGTCATTCTGCGGCGCGCGTGGAAGGCGGCGGTGGGGAATGCCGGGGATGGACATGGGCTCGATGGGATCGATGGGATCGATGGGCTCCATCGGCTCGATGGGCTCGATGGGCCCCGCAGGCGGTTCGGGCGCGCTGGCACTGGCCGAGATCGCCTTGTTCTGGAGCGCGACGATCGTCCACCTGCTGCGCCTGCTGTCGCCGACGCGCCTGCCGGACACGGACCGGCCCGCCGATGCCGGGCACGCGGTGATGGGCGCGGGCATGACCCTCATGGTGTTCCCTGGGGTTTCGGTCGGAACATCGCAGGCGGCTGCCGGCTGCTACGCGGTTCTGGCCGTGGCCTACCTCGCACGCGCCGCACTGCACCGCAGTCCGACGCAACACCGCTGCCAGAACGCTGCGATCGGTGCCGGTCAGGCGGCCATGGCCTACATGCTCGCGGCGCCCACGCATCCGCCGTCGTGGGTGCCGCTTAGCGTCGCCGGGGTGCTGGCGCTCTGCGCGGTGGTGCACGGACGACGCCTGATCGACACGCGGCACCGGCAGCACCACCGGCACGGCGGCGCCGACGGGAGGAGCGCCGGCGCGCCGCGGATGCTGGTCACCGTGCCGCACGTCGGGGCGCTGGTGATGACGCTGGCCATGGCGGCGATGGTCGGGATCGCCTGAGACTCGATACCGCCCACCGTCTTCAGACTCGGCCGTGGTCAGCCCGAACCGGATGCCGACCTCGATCGACGCCCGGATCCTGGAGGGGGTCGGCGCCTCAGCGAATCGTGATCGGCACCATGACCGTCGTCTCGTCGATCTCGTCGGTCCGCACCGTCACCGCCAGCTGCCACCTTCCCGGCAACGGAATCGCCGTCGTCGCGTAGTAGTGCTCGGTCCCCGCGCCGTCCAGGCTGATCGGCAGCGGCCCGAGTTGCCGATCGGGCAGCGACAGCGTCGCCGTCACCTGCGGCACCACCTCCGGCTGCCCCGACGCGTCGACGACCTCGATGTGCACCAGATCGTTGCCCGCCTTCGCCGGCGAAACGAACACCTGAACGCTGCCCTTCCCCTTCGGGCCGCCGGTGTCGAACGCGACCGTCGCCGAGACCGGCGCCGCGAAAGCGGTCCGCGCGGGCGGGGCGTTCACCAGCATCGCCGTGACGGCCAGCACCCCGGAGGCGAGCACCACCTCCAGCGCCGTCGAGCGCCGCAGCTGCCGGATCGCGACCGAGTCGGCCGTCCCGGAACCGTTCAGGTAGTGCGCGATCCACACCCTGGCCAGGTAGCCCAGCGCGATCACGAGCCCGACGCCGAGCAGCTTGACGAGCAACAGCTTGCCGTAGACGGTCCCGGTCAAAGCTCCCAGCGTCCCGACCTGACGCCACGCTTGGTACGTCCCGGTAATGACCAGCGCGCCGATGCAGCACGCTGCGATCGTCGAGAACCGCCGTATCGCCGCCGCCAGCACCGGCAGGTCGACACCAGCCCCGCCGGTCCCGCCGATTCCGCCGGTCGCAGCCGCCGCCGGACGCAACAAAGCGGCGACCACCACAGCCAGCCCACCAAGCCACGTCCCCATCGCCAGCACATGCACGATGTCGAGCGGCAACGCGAGCGCGACCTGCGAACCGGTCCCGGCGTGGTCCACCGACGCCCACGTCGCCGCCATCCCGGCCGCGACCGCCGCGCCGACGGACCCGGCGATGATCCGCAGCCGGGCCGAAGCCCGCTCCACCCTCGGCAGCAGGATCACCAGCCCGGCACCGAACACTCCCAGCAGAACCAGCCGCACCGCCAGCGCAGTGCCCAAGCGGGTTCCCAGCGTCGTATGCAGCACCGAGGTGTCGAAGACGCGGCTCAATCCGAAGCCGCCGTCATAAGGACCCTGCAACCCGAGCACGGCGACGCTGGCGGCCACCAACGCCCCCCACCCCGCGCCGATCAGCGTCCGGACCCGCCGCGACCGCGCCCCGGCCGGCCAACAGCACAGCACGAACCCGGTCGCGCCGACCGCGAGAGCGAAGCCGCCGTAGGCGAGTCCGCGGGCGATCCCGTACAGCACCCCGACGGTCCTGCTCCCGGCCGTGTTCAGCGTGTCCTGAGACACCGACGTCACCGACGAGGCCCCGACGCTGAACGTGAACGCCCCCGACACCGGATGCGAGTCGGCCGAGATCACGTGCCATGCGACCGTGTACGTGCCGCGCCCCAGGTTCGAGCCCAGGCCGACCTGCACGGTGTCCTCGTGCCCCGCCGGGTGCGACGGAGCGCCCTCGTCCACGCGGGACCCGGACGGCGAGAACACCCGCAGCGCCCCGAACTGCATCTGGACCGGTTCGTCGAAGCGCACCGACACCACGGTCGGCGCGGCGGCCACGACCTGGCCGTCGCTCGGCGACGTCGAGACGACAGTGGCGTGCGCGGACGCGGAGGGCGCCACGGCGAGGAGCACCGCGACGACCACAGCGGCCACGCAGGCGAGGCGGCGCATCATTCGGGCGTACCGGATCCCTTGCGCCGCGCCGCCATGATGCCGAACGCGCCCGCCCCGAGGCCCAGGACGCCGATCACGATCCCGGCGATGCCGAGTCCGCGCGCCGTCGAGTCGCTGCTCTCGGCGGACGCGGCCGGTGTCGATGTCGATGTCGTCGTGGAGTTCGTCCCGGAGGTCGATCCGAGAGCTGAAGCCGTTGCCGTGACTGAGGAACTCCGCGCGCCCGGCTGCGTACCGTCGGGTGCGGCCGCGGTGAGCGTCAGGACCGGCGCGGGGTGGTCGGGCTCGGGCTGGCCGGGCTGCTGGACGTCGATCCAGCGGACGACGTCGCCGTTGGAGTAGGTCTGCAGTGCCTTGAACGTGAGGCTGTTCGCATCGTCCGGCAGGTGTCCGAGCATCACCCGGAAGCCCTGGTACTGCCCGGGTGCGAGCTGGCCGCCGCTCCAGGTGATCCGCTGGACGACCTGGGTGACCGTGCCGTCGTCGGTCTTGATCGGGGTGGGGAGGGTGAGGTTGTCCACCTTCGCGGTCCAGCCCGGCGCCGGCTCGGGCAGCACGCCGGTGATCGGCTTGTCGGTCGGGAAGTCGACCTCGACCTGCGTGGTGGTCGCCTGCGCCTCCTCGTTGGGGACGCGGAAGGTCAGCTCGACGTCGCTGCCGCCCTTGGCGGTGGTGTCCGGGCCGATGGTGACGTGCGCGGAGGCCGGGCCGGCGACGGCCAGGAGGATGAGGACGGTGCCGGCCAGCGCCGCGCCTCGAGAGAGCTTGGACATGCAGGTATCTCCACGGTGATAGAGAGAGCACACGGAGTACGCACAGAGTGCATACGAAGATGGCGGAGTCGCCTAGGCACCCGCGCGAAACCCGGCGGGCACCGATGATCCGTTACCGACACCCGGCCGGTGGCGGCCCTCTCCTGATCACCGCGAACAACAAGAGCCACGCCACGGCCGGGCGCTGCACGTCGAGACTCGCCGCGAACACCGGGCGCGACGCAGTCCGAAGCGGCGGCGTCCCCGCGACCCATCCCGCCAGCATCCGCCACGACGCGCCGACGACGACGCGGGCGCGCTCGACGGCGCCGAACAGAGCGACTTCGCCGCGGCGCAGCCACCATGCGGCGACGGCGGCGGCGAGGACGTGGGCGATCGTCATACCGGTCGTGGTGCCGAGTAGCGCGGGGGCGGACGACATGGCGGTGCCGGCTCCCGGGATTCCCGACATATCACCCATACCAGGCATCGGTGTTGCAACCGATGCCAGTCTCGACCCGGGGGCTCCCGACATCGGCACCCCTGGCACCGGCACGCCCGGCATCGGCGAGGTCTGAACCGCATGGAACAGCAGGTGCAGTCCGACCTGCGAGCCGCCGACCAGCAACGCGATCGTCGCCAGCCCCCGCTCGCCGAGCCCGGCAGCAATGCGCGCGAAGCAGAAGACCGCCACCGCGCCGAACGCCTCCGCCGCGAGCGGAATCCCCGTGCCCGACATCACCCGGTGCGCCGCGACCGCCAGCAGTGTGCAGACCGCTGCGAACACAGCGGCCCGCGCGTTCGGGGCGACGTTCCGGGGGTCCATGGCGGACACATCATCGCATCGCCGACGCGCGTCGTCTTCCTCGGCCTTGCCCATTTCGGCCGAATCGGTCCGGGGTTCAGGACGGTGCCCGGTTATGGCGGTGCTCGGCACTGAGGATGGGGTCGAACTGTGGTTTACAGCCGGGCACCACAGTGGGCGCCAGTCGCTGCTTGTGGTCGCCAAGTGTTCTGTGCCCCGGCTGCGCACAGCCCCAGCCCATTAACGACAACCGACGCGCCTCCGGACACACCGGCCGCAGAGATCGAACCGCGGTGTGCGACCATGGGGCACGACCGGGCCGCCGACGGCCGGAATCCGCCACTCCCCGGTTCTCACCAGTTTCGAGCAGCACGGAGGAGTACGCCGATGGGCGACGGGATGAGCGGACCCGGATGGATGCCCGAGGCGCCGGTCAGCCTGGGCCGGCTGCTGGCCTGGCACCCGCAGCCGATCCCGCTGGAGCCGCTGGTGTGCCTGCTGGCGGCGCTGCTCTATGTGTTCGGGGTGGTGCGGCTGCACCGGCGGGGCGACCGCTGGCCGGTCGGACGTACCGTGGCCTTCCTGCTCGGCATCGCCACCATCGTCGAGGTGACGGCGACCGGCATCGGCGGCTACGGGATGCAGCTGATGAGCGTCCACATGGTCCAGCACATGGTGCTCTCGATGGTGAGCCCGGTCCTGCTCCTGCTCGGCGCCCCGATCACGCTGGCCCTGCGCACCCTGCCCGCCGCCCCGCACGGCCGGCTCGGCGCTCGGGAAGTGCTGGTCCACGTCCTGCACTCGCGCTTCGCGAAGGTCATCACCTCGCCGTGGTTCACGCTCCCGGTGTTCGTCGCCAGCCTGTACGGCCTCTACTTCACCTCGCTGTTCTCGACGCTGATGAGCACCTGGTGGACGCACGACCTGATGCTGGTCCACTTCCTCGCCGTCGGGCTGCTGTTCTTCTACCCGATCCTCGGCGTCGACCCCGGACCCCGCCGCGCCAACCCGGTCCTGGGCATCCTGGAGCTGTTCGGCGGCATGCCGTTCCACGCCTTCTTCGGCATCGCGGTGATGATGTCGAGCTCGCTCACCACGACCGTGTTCACGCACCACCCCGCCAGCTGGTCCGGCACCGCGCTGTCGGACGAGCACGCGGCTGGCGCGATCGCGTGGGCCTTCTCCGAGATCCCCAGTGTGCTGGTCCTGCTGGTGCTGTTCATGCAGTGGCGGCGTGACGACACCCGGGCGGCGATCCAGCGCGACCGGGCCGCGGACCGCAACAACGACGCGGAGCTGAACGCCTACAACGAGTACCTGGCCGGGCTGAACCAGGGCGGAGCGTAACGCGGGGCGGAAAGCGCCGCGTCCCACGAGCCGGCACACCGACTCGCGGGACGCGACCCCACCACAAGCAGTCAGGAAGCCGGCACCGTCTGTTCCGGCGTCAGCGAGTTCCCCGCCGCGATCGACCCGCAGTCCGAAGGCGCGGTCCGTCCCGCGAACCGGTCGTTCAGCCAAGCGATCGCCAGCGGGGCCCACGGCACGGCGGTGCCGGTGTGGCTCAGCAGGTCGAACTGGTCGTACTTGATCGAGCCGTCGCCGGTCGCGCAGTACTGCCGCGCCAGCGCCCGTACGTCGCCGGCGACCATCACGCCGTCGCCGGTGCCGATCCCCGGCGGGTTCGAGAAGGTCCCCTCCAGGACGCCGCCGTCGCCCTGCGCGATGTATCCGGGGATGGTGGGAGTGCCGGCCGAGCCGAGGTTGATCTTGTTGACCGCGGCGACGAACTCCGGCACCGAATCCGGGTTCGCGTACTGCGGCTTGGCCATCTTCTGCCACGTCAGCCCCGGGTACTGCCCGAGGGCGTTGACGATCGAGCCCTCCTGCAGCTGGTTGTAGACCTGCATGCCGTACGGCGTCAGGTACTTGCTGAAGTCGATCCCGTACGAGCGCGCGACCCCGATGATCGCCATCGGGATGACGCCGGACCACACCAGCGAGCCCGCGACGTACTTCAGGTTGTGCGCCGGATCCACCAGCAGGCCGCCCTCGGCGAAGCCCACCAGGTTCCGGTTGACCTCGGGCGCGTACGACGGGGCGAGCGCCGCGGCCCAGCCGGTCGCGATCGCGCCGCCGGAGTAGCCCTCCATCCCGAACTTGGTGGCGCCGTTCATGCCGGTCCCCGCCGCGCTGCTCGTGGCCGCGCGGATCGAGTCCAGCGTGGTGGTGCCGTACTCGGGCCCGGCTGCGAAGTCGGCGGTCTGCCCCTCGGTGTCCGGGATGACGACGTTGTACCCCTGCAGCACGAGCGGCGTGACGAACAGCGCCTCGGCGTTGGGGATGACACCGCCCAGCGTGAGGTCGCCGGCGATGGCCCGCGACGGGCTGTCCGCCGGGTTCAGCGAGTCGTAGAAGGACTGGTAGGACACGGCCTTGCCGCTGTTCCCGGTGATGCTCCGGATCACCGACGTCACCCCGGCGGTGGCCCGCCCCTGCGCGTCGGTGGTGCGGTACAGGATCTGGATCGCGGTGACCGGCGTGGGGATGCCGACGACGTGATACTGCAACGTCCGCGTCTTCAGGACGGTGCCGGGCGCGTACGAGGACAGCGGCGCCGAACCGCTGTAGCTGTAGAACGAATCGGACGAGGCGGCGGAGGACGCGGTGGCCGTGGCGGCGCTGATGCCGGCGGCTGCGAGCGCCACCGCGGCGGCGGTGGCAGCGGTACGCCGAGCGGGTCTTCTGCGCATGGCACTCCTTGGCGGGTGAAGTGGATCACAGATCTGACTCGGAGTAAGTTACCAACGGGTAATCGCGGTGTACAGAGCCGGAAACAGGCAGTTCACCGTCCGATCACGGAGCTCAGCGGGAGAATCACCCGTCCGGCGCAGGCCCCGAAGACACCGTTGACGGCACCCGCACCGCTACTTGAAGCCGAACACCGGCCCGTGCGGCTTGAACGGCAGCGACAGCCCGGCCGGCACCAGATACGCGTGCCGCCGCCGCACCGTCAGCACGTCGCAGTCCCCGTCGGTGATGATCAGGATCGGGGCGTCGGCGGGGAAATCGGCCGCCTTCTCCAGCAGCCGGACCCCGGGCTGGAGCACCGTCCCGCCCCGGCCCCACACCCGCAGCCGGTGCCCGATCTCCTCGACCGGGAGGTATCCGGCGTCCTTGGGCGCCGCGTCGCAGTACACGACCCGCACCGCCGGCACATCCCGCGCCGCGGCGAAGGAGGCCACCGCCCCGAGCGCCTTGCCGAGCTGCCGGACGTCCATCGACGCCGAGGTGTCCAGCACCACGCCGAACGTCACCCGCGGCACCAGCTCGGTGGGCTGGTACCGCCCCGGCCGAGGGATGTCGGGGGTCGATGACTGACGCCGCGAGGGCCGCGCGTAGCTGCGGACCGGCTCGACCCGCGGCAGGTACTCGTCGAACCACCGCGCCAGCTGCGCGTCCCACTTCGGCGGCGGCTGTTCCAGGGCCTTGATCTCCTGGCTCAGACCGGCCGGCAGGAACCCGCGGTCGCCCTCGCGGTGGTAGGAGAAGCCGGTCAGCAACGCGCGCCGGTAGAAGTCGTCGAGGTCTGTGACGCCCCGCTGGTCGGCACCGCGCGGCAGCGGCTCGTGCAGCACGTCGCCGACGCCCGCACCCCGCAGTGTGCGCAGCTTGCGGATCCGGCGCAGGTCCCGCGCGATGCGGTCGTAGACCTCCTCGGCCGACAGCCCGGCCAGGTCCGGGTCGTACAGGCAGCCGTCCGGCATGTCGCCGACTTCCATCTCCAGCAGCCAGCCGTTGATCACGTAGTCCGCGGCGACGTTCCACAGGAAACGGTCCCGGCCCCCGACGCGGTCGCCGTGCCGCAGCGCGGCGTGCAGCATCTCGTGGGCCAGCACGAAACGCCATTCGGCCTCGGTGAGGGTAGCCAGGGGGTTGATGTACACCTCACCGATCGCGGCGTCGACCGCCGCGATCCAGATCTGGTGGGCCTGCGCGGTGTCCAGGTCGGAGACGATCGTCAGCCCGGCCGCGATCCCGCCGAGCAGCGGGTACGACGCCACGAACCAGCTCAGCGCCAGCTCCCACGGCTTCTTGCGCCGCGCGCCGTGGCTCATGCTCTCGCGGCCGCCGCCGGCGACGTCCACAGCGGCCGTCACGGCCCGGGACAGCGACCGCGCGAAGCCGGCCCGCCAGTCCGGCACCTTGCCGTCAGCCGTACGCCAGCTCTCGGTGTACGCGACGAGAACCTGGTCCGGCTCGGGCCCCGCGGTACCGGTCAGCTCGGGGTCGGCGAAGGCCGGCGGCACGCCGAGCCGGCGCCACCGGTCGATCAGCGCTTCCTCGTCCGAGCCGCTGGTCTCGACCAGCTCCGGCGGCAGCGGCGCACCGATCTTGAGCGAGTCCAGGAACCGGTTGACGACCGCGCAGCGCGCCGCGACCTCCACGGCATCCGGCTGCGGACGGTCGCCCGCGGTGTCGGCCGGGACGTGCCCGAAGCCCAGATGCAGCTGCGCGTGCGCGACGGCCCAGGCCCACTCTTCCGGCGTGGCTCGCTGGGAGCGGGACACGTGCACCGTCCCGTTGGAGTCGACGACGCAGTAGCCACGCTCCGGCGCATGCGGACACTGCGGAGCACGGCAGACCGAGCCGACGCGCAGGTGGGCGAAGGCCGGATGCGAGGACAGCAAAGCCATCCCCGCCTCGAAGTCGGGGAGCGTGGGATCCGGAATCTTCTTCTTCGGCTTGCCCATCGGCCTGCTGCCTTCTGCCTACTGCCGCGCCGCGACGAGCCGAGGCAGATCGCGCGCCGCCTCGACCAGGAACCACGTCGGCAGCAGCGGCACGCCGTCCTCGTCGTCGGCGAGCACGGTCTGCGCGATCTCCAGCGAGATCTCCGCGAGCTCGACGAGCAGCGTCTTGGCCCGGAAGGCCAGCTGGCGTCCCGCGTTCGAGCCCTGGTTCTTCTCCGCAGGCAACTCCTTCACCAGCCGCGCCCGGAACGCCTCGGCCAGGTAGTACAGCAGGTCGCGGTCCTGCGGCCGGCGCGGCCACGACGCGTCGCCCTTCAGGATCGCCTCGAAGCCGTACGAGTTCCGCACGATCTTCACCCAGCCGCAGAACCCCGCGGCGTGCGAAGGCGTCAGCGTGCCGGAGGCGAGAACCTTGAGCATCTCCTCGTCGGGCGCCTCGCCCCAGGAGTGCAGCGCGTCGGAGAGCATGTGCCAGGAACGCGGGGTCGAGAACGGCTCCTCGGTCTTGGGCGCCTGCGACCACAGCTGGTCCGGCCGGTCGGTGAGGTAGTCCAGCACCCACGGATGCACGTTGTTCGCCCCGGCCCACTCGAACCAGTCGGCCGCCGAGGCCCGCAGGTGCACGTGGATCAGCCGGTTGACCAGCGCACTGGCCATCGGCCGCGCCAGCGCGTTGTCCGTCGCGCGGTTGCCGGCGCCGATGACGATGGAACCCGCCGGGAGCTCGTAGGAGCCGATCCGCCGGTCGAGGATGAGGCTGTAGAAGGCCTTCTGCACGTCGGGCGAGGCGGCGTTGAGCTCGTCGAGGAACAGGCAGTACGGCTCGTCGCGGGCGATCAGCTCCGGCGGGCAGAACTTGCTGCGGCCCTCCGGGGTGATCTGCGGAACGCCGATGAGGTCTTCGGGGGCGAGTTGGGTGCCCAGCAGCGAGACACACGGCAGGGCGAGGCTGTCGGCGAAGGCTCGCACCAGCGAGGACTTGCCGATGCCGGGCGCGCCCCACAGGAAGACGGGGCGGACGGTCGCGGTGGCCAGCAGCAGAGAAGGCAGCTGGGACGGGGTGACGGTGGTTGCGGACTGCATCGTGCGTTCATGGTCGCCGCCGGCCTGACGTGTTGTCATGAGGTTTTCTCGAGTGCCCGCCGAGCGGCCTCGGGGCTACTGTTCCCGGGTGACTGACCACATCACAGATCCTGAGACCGTTCCCGCCGATGACCACAGCCCCCTGGATGAGCACAGCCCCTTCGACGACCTGGCGAAATTCATAGCGATCCCGCGGGTCGGCGGCCTAGCGCTCGCCCCGGATGGAAGCCGGTTGGCCGTCGGGGTGCAGCACCTCTCGCCGGACGGCAAGAAGTACGTCTCCTCGGTCTGGGAGGTCGACCAGAACGGCGGCGCGCCGTTCCGGCTGACCCGGTCGGCGGCCGGTGAGTCGTCCCCGGCCTTCCTGCCGGACGGCTCGCTGCTGTTCGCCGCCAAGCGCGCCGACCCCGACGCCGCCAAGGACAGCGACGACAGCAACGGCAACGGTTTGTGGATGCTGTCGGCGCGCGGCGGCGAGGCCCGGCTGCTCGCCGCACCGCCGGCCGGGATCGGCAGCGTCGCGGTCGCGAAGAAGACCGGCCGGATCGTGCTGACCGCGCGGGTCATGGCCGAGGCGAAGGATCTCGAGGACGACGCCGCGCGCCGCAAGGCCCGCAAGGACGCGGACGTCACCGCGACGCTGCACACCCGGGCGCGGATCCGGGAGTGGGACTCGCAGCTCGGTCCGGATGGGACGCGGTTGTTCGTCGCCGAGGCGCCGGGAACAACCGGAAAGGACGGCGCCGACGGCTCCGCCGTCGGCGAAGGAAAGCTGGAGCTGCGCGACGTGACCGGCGACCTCGGGCCGCTGGTGGATTCGTTCGCGGTGAACTCCGACGGCTCGAAGGTCGTGTACTGCGTCCTCACCGAGCTCGCCAACAGCGAGCACGTCTTGGAACTCCGGCTGGTCGACGTCGAGTCCGGGACCACGACCCTGTTCGCCGGCGATCCAGGGCACGAACACTCGGGGCCGGCCATCTCCCCCGACGATGGCACCGTCGCGTACCTGCGCAGCGCCAGCGACACGTTCGACGCGGCCGGAAAGCCGACCATCCACCTGCGGCCGCTGGCCGGCGGCGAGGCCCGGGCGCTGGCCGAGCACCTGGACCTGTGGCCGCAGGGCCTGGTGTGGGCTCCGGACTCCTCAGCCCTCTACTTCACCGCCGACCAGCTGGGCCGCGCACCGGTGTTCAAGGTGGACGTGGCGACCGGCGAGGTCACGCGGCTCACCGGGGACCGTGCCGCGTACAGCGGTCTGAAGGTCTCCCCCGACGGCCTGACCCTGTTCGCGATCCGCAGCGCGACGGACGCCACGCCGCGTCCGGTCCGGCTGGACACCGTTACGGAGGACCAGGATCCGGTCCTGCTGTCGGCGCCGGGCGACACGCTGAAGCTGCCGGGCTGGGTCGAGGAGGTCACGGCGACCGCCGAGGACGGCGCGGTCATCCACTCCCGGCTGGTGCTGCCGGCGGGCGCCGAGGGCCCCGCGCCGCTGATCGTGTGGATCCACGGTGGGCCCCTGATGAGCAGCAACTCCTGGAGCTGGCGCGCCAACCCGTGGGTGATGGTGCAGCGCGGCTATGCGGTCCTACTGCCGGACTACTCGCTGTCCACGGGCTACGGCCAGGCGTTCATCGATCGCGGCAAGGGCGAGGGCAGCGGCCTGCCGTTCCACGACATCATGGCCGCCACCGACGCGGTGATCGAGCGCCCGGACATCGACGCCACGCGCACGGCCGCGATGGGCGGCTCGTTCGGCGGCTATCTGACGAACTGGATCGCCACGCAGACGGACCGTTTCAAGGCTCTGATCTCGCACGCCGGCGTCTGGAACGCGCAGCTGCGCACGGTCTCCGACGTTCCGTGGTTCTTCCGCCAGGCGTACGGCGACGTCATGCTGCAGCCCGACCACGCCCTGCGCTGGTCACCTCATCTGTACGCGGACAACGTCAGCTCTCCGCTGCTGATCATCCACGGCAACAAGGACTACCGCGTCCCGGTCGCGAACGCCCTGTGGCAGTGGCAGGACCTCCAGCGGCGCGGCAAGGAGGCGAAGTTCCTGTACTTCCCCGACGAGAACCACTGGATCCTGCGGCCGCAGGAGTCGAAGCTCTGGTACGAGACCGTGCGGGCGTTCCTGGCCGAGCACGTGCTCGGCGAGGCGTGGGAGCAGCCTGATCTCGTGTAGGCGCGCTCGCAGTGGTGGCAGGCCCGGCCTTCGGCGCGCGCCTTGAGGTCGGCCGGCCACGCGTCCAGACCCGGCGCCAGGTAACGGATCGCGGCCGCCGGGTCTGCTTCGATCTGCGCGCCGGTCCAGCTCCGTCATGGCCGGGACTCCTTGCGATCGAGCTGTCGTTGACTACTGTCGCCGCAGTTAGGAGCTATAACGCATGTCGTGAGAGTCAATAGAAAAAGTGAGACCCTCTAACGCCATGCGCGCCGCCCGAAGCCGAGAAGAATGACCGCATGATCACGTCCATAGCCCTCCTCAAGGCCCGCGAGGGCCTCAGCCGCGCCGAGCTGATCGACTACTACGAGAACCACCACGTCCCGCTGATCCTCAGCCTCGCGCCGGCCCCGGCACACTACCGCCGCACCTACCTTCCCGAAGCCGGCGAGCGCACCTTCCCCGCCGACTTCGACGTGGTCACGCACCTGACGTTCGCCGACGAGGACACGCGGCGCGCGTGGCTGAGGCTCGTCCTCGCCGAGGGCTCGGGCGTCGCCGAGGACGAAGCGCGCTTCCTCGACCGTTCGGCCACTCGTGGGTGGATCGTCCAGGAGCACGTCACGGCGTAGTGCGCCAGGTCGGCACGCGGCGTCGGCGGTCCGGAGCGGGCGGTCGGCACTCCGCTCCGGCTATTCACGCGCTCCGGTTGGATCTATCCTTATTTGAGCGGAATTGTCTGTCCCTTCCTCCGCAAGGAAGGAGTCGCGAAATGAGCGAGACGACACCCACCGGCAGGCCGGCGCCCCCGGCGCCCGCGCCCCTTGGCATCGCCGATCCCGCCCCTCTCGGACTCGCAGGGTTCGCCATGACCACGTTCGTGCTCAGCTTCCTGAACGCGAACATCATCAAGGAGACCGGGGCGGTGCACGTCGTCCTGGCCCTGGCCCTGTTCTACGGCGGTATCGCGCAGCTGCTCGCCGGGATGTGGGAGTTCAAGCGCGGCAACACCTTCGGGGCCACCGCGTTCGCCTCCTTCGGCGCGTTCTGGCTCAGCTACTGGGCGCTGGTGAGGCTCACGCCCAAGGACGCGGGCGACATCCACCAGGCGATCGGGCTGTACCTGCTGGCCTGGTGCATCTTCACCGCCTACATGACGCTCGCGGCGCTGAAGACGAACCTCGCGGTGCTGGGCGTGTTCGTGCTCCTGACCCTGACCTTCCTGTTCCTGGCGATCGGCGCCTTCCAGAACGACCTGCCGGCGCCGGACACGATGACCAAGGTCGGCGGCTGGCTCGGCATCGCCACAGCGGCGGTCGCCTGGTACGCGTCGTCGGCCTCGGTGGTGAACGCCACCCACGACAGAACGGTGTTGCCGACCTGGCCGCGCTGAGCCGTCGTACCGCCGGACGCGGTGTGAGAGGCCGGGACGGGCCGCGGGGGCGGTCCGTCCTGGGCACCCTTTACCCTTGGCAGGCATAGCACGGCCATCAGTCGGCTGACCCGAACGGGCGCGGGTCGGCTCTCGGTATCTGTCAGCCATGGGGGGACACAATGAACCAACCCGAGCCGCAGTACGGCCAGCCGGCACCGCCGCCGTACCCGGCCCGCCCGGTGAACCCGTACGAGCACGGGGCTCCGTCGCCGGAGTCGTATCGGCAGGCTTATCAGGCGCCTGCGCAGCCGCAGGGGTGGCAACAGCAGCCGCCGTATCCGCCGGCGCCGCAGGGGTGGCAGCAGCCCGGGCCGCCGAACCAGGCTTGGCAGCAACAGCCCGCAGCACCTCAGGCACCTCCTGCTGCCCCAGCGTGGCAGCAGCCTGCGCCTCCCGCGGCCCCGAGCCCGGCTTGGCAGCAGCCTGCGCCTCCCAACCCCGCCTGGCAACAGCCTGCGGCTCCCGCAGCTCCGAGCCCCGCCTGGCAACAGCCTGCGCCTCCCGCAGCTCCGAATCCCGCCTGGCAGCAGCCGGCCTCGTATCAGCCCCCTGCTCCCGCTCCCCAATACCAAGCACCACCCGCCCCCGCCTGGCAGCAGCAACAGCCCCAAGCCCAAGCCCAACCCGCCAGCTTCCCGCCCCCGCCGAACCACACCCCGGCTCGCGATCGCCTCGTCGAGGGCGCGGCCCCGTTCCTCGAACCGGGCGAGACCGTCTACTACGGCTTCATCCTCAAGCTCGACGACACCATCCCCGAGACCCCGCGCGAGCTGATGATCGCCATCGAGGGCCAGCACCGGGTCCTCGGCGGCATCACCCGCGCGGACAAGAAGATGAACAAGGGCCTGAAGTGGGCCCTGAATCCCATGGACGCGATGAACGAGCGCATCGCCGAGAGGAGCGTCGAGGCCCTCAACCGCAAGCTCGCCGGCCCCGTCTTCGTCGGCGGCTGGGACAGCCAGGCGGGCTGGTTCATCCGCTATTCGCGCGCGACCCGCGAGGACTACGGTCCCGGCTCCTGGGGCGTCCTCACCGACCGCCGCTACCTCATCTTCCGCGCCGGGCGCGCCGGCGGCTCGTCCATGCGCCTGGTCTACGGCGTGCCGCGCACCCTGATCGCGGGCGTGCGCACCGAGGGCACCAAGGACGCCGCGCTGCACGGCCGCACCCCGCGCGCCGAGCTGCACTTCACCGACGGCTCCATGGTCGCGACCATGATGCCGACGAAGCAGGGCGAGCGCGTCGCCGCGATCCTCGCCGTCCAGCAGCAATACCAGCAGCCTCAGTACCAGAACCAGTATCAGAACCAGAACCAGAACCAGCAGCACCCGCGCTACTGAGCCAGAGCCGAAAAAGCAGCTGGGCCGCGGGGTGCCGTCAGCACCGCGGCCCAGCGAAGACGAACGCCACACACGTCGTCAGTTCCAGCCGATGTCCCTTTTCCGGGCCATGACGGTCACCTCCTTCCGCCCCGCCGAAACGGGTCCGGAGACAACTGGATCACCGCGCCGATCAAGCCGCCTGAGTAATCGCTACTCAACGCGAGCGCAAGCCCCGGCCGCGTCGGCTCTGCCCTACCCGCCCGCTCTGCCGGAACCGCCGGAAACCCCCAGCGCGTCAGCCAATTCCCCGCGCGTCGTCACACCGAGCCGCGCATACGCGTTCTGCAGATGGTTCTCCACCGTCCGCACCGACAACTGCAACCGCGCAGCGATGTCCTTACTCGCCACCCCCGCCGCCGCGAGCGCCGCGATGTCCCGCTGCCGAGCCGTCAACGGCGCCGCCGCCTCGGCAGCGGTCAACGGCGTCCGCGCCCCCTCGCACAACGCCCCCGACTCCTCGGCCAGCCGCGCCGCCACCGGCGCCCGCCGCGGACGCCCGACCCGGCGGAACGCCGCAGCCGCCGCGCTCGCCGCCTCGGCCGCGTACAAGTCGGCGCCCATAGCCGCCAGCTCCCGCGAGGACTCCAGCAGCCGCTCGGGATGGTCGTCGGCGAGCGCCCCCGCCAGCTGCGTCACCGCCGACACGAGCTGCCCCTGGGCCGTGGCGGCGATCTCGCTCAGCCGCGGAAGAGCCGCCTCCGCACCGCCCAACCGCACCAGATCCGTCAGCAGCCACACTTCCATCGCCACGTTCTCAGCAGCCTGCGAACGCTCCACACCCTCGGCCAGCTCACGGCGCGCGCCGATCAGATCCCCGCGGGCGACCCGCAGCCAGGCCCGCGCCAAGTCGCCGAACTCCCCGTAGAGACCGAACGCCGGATACTTCTTCGCCTGCTCGGCGGCCTGTTCGGCAGCGGCGACATCGCCGCGCAGCACAGCGGCGATCGCCAATCCGTTGAGCCCGGGGTTCAGGGGCCTGATCTGCCCCTGCGACCGGGCCCGCCGCACGGTCTCAGCGAACCAGCGCCGCGCACTGGCCGCGTGTCCGCAGCTCAGCTCGACCTGGCCGCGGCTGAACGCGATCCACGTCCGCGTCAGCTGCGTCGCCGAAGCCGCGAGTTCGGCGTGGGCGCGTTCCCCGTTCGCCCGCGCCTCGGTGAACCGCCCGGCGTCGCGCAGCGCCACCGACAGCGAGATGAGTTGCGCGGCCGACGGCGGGTACAGCGCACGGTCGGCGACGTCGAGGTGGGCACGATATGCGTGTTCGGCCCAAGCCACAGCGTCCACCGCGCGCCCGCGCATGGACAGCCCCATCGACTTCATCATGGCCGCCGTCAGCCAGCACGTCGGATCGGCGGCGGCGCCGGCGGCCTCGGGCACGTCCGGCATGTCGTCCAGGAGCGCGAGCGCGGACGGATCGCCGTCGGACAGCCGGATCGAGGCCCGGTGGTACCGCAGCATCCTGCGACTGTCGGCGCCGGTCATCGCGGCGTCGGAGGCGGCCATCAGATCCAGCGCTTCCCGGGTCCGGCCCGCACCCCAGAACAGGTTCCAGGACCTGACCACCGCGACCGCCAGCTTCTCCGCATCGCCGCGGGCACCGGCGTCCGCCGCCGCCAGCACGGCCTCGGCCCCCACGGGGGCCCCCAGTTCGAACAGCGCCTCGCCGAGCGCCAGCCGGGTCGCCGTCGTCTGGTCTTTCTCCTGCAGCGATTCGAGCAGCGTCTTCGCCTGCGCGTAATCGTGCGCGTAGCGGGCCAGTCCCGCCGCCTCGACGAGCAGCGCCGGATCGGCGGTGCCGGTCGCGGCCAGCTGCCAGGCGGCCATGCGGCGGGTGTCGTCCGCACGCCGCGCGCCGGCGGCCCGGGTCCGCTCGATCTGGTCCAGGAGCAGCTTGGTGCGGCGCAGGAGCGGGATGCGTGCGCGCAGGGCTTCGCCGTACAGGGGATGCGCCAGCGCGACGACGGTCCGGCGCTGACAGATGACGACCCGGACCAGCCCGGACTCCTCCAGCTCGGTGAGCGTGTCGAGGTCGATGGTCGCCAGGACGTCGGCGACGGGGACCGGTTCGCACAGCGCCAGCAGCTCCAGCGCCGGCCGCGCTCGGACCCGGGCGGCGGACAGGCGCGCGTCGATCATCTCGGACAGGCGGCGCGTGCCGGCGGCGAACGGGCCGGTCTGCTCCCAGATCTCGCCGTCGTGGACGAGGGTTCCGGAGGTCAGGGCACCGAGTACCAGCTCCCTGAGAAACAGGATGTTGCCGCCCGAGGCCTCGTGCAGGTTCTCGACGGTCCGCCGCACGACGGGCCCGCCGAGCGCCGCCTGCAGTGCCTGCTCGGTGGCCCGGACGTCGAACGGCTCAAGATCGATGCGGTGCACGGCGTCTCCGCCGCACAGCGCCCCGACCGCGTCGCCGACGGGCTCGCCGCTGCGCACCGTGCCGATGAGACGCACGATGCCGGCGTCCATGAGCTGACGCAGCAACACGGCCGAGGCGGCGTCGAGCCACTGCAGGTCGTCGACGAGCAGCACCCACCGCCGCTCGCCATGCGGCCCCGACAGCGCCCGCGCCACCGCGGCGAACCCTCGCACCGGATCCACCAGGTCCAGCCCCGGCGGAATCAGATGCGCGATGGCCCCGAGCGGCACCGCGGCAGCCGGCGCCGAAGCCGTGGCCCGCCCGGCCTCGAACCCGGCGCGCACCGCGCGCGGCAGGCACTCCTCGGCCAACCGCGACTTCCCGATCCCGGCCGGCCCATGGATGACGACGCCCTGGCACCGCCGCGCGGCCCACACCGCGTCGAAGCAAGCGATGTCCGACTCGCGCCCCACCAACGGCCACGGCACGGCCGTGTCGGGCACGCTCATCCGGCCTCCCGGCACACGACTGGAAATGGGGCGTACCGATGATGCGCGGTCGGCGACGGGGTGGCAAGAGTTGATCTATGTGGGGAAAAACACGGCAACCCGGGAGGCATCGCTCGCCGAGTCCTTAAGCGGCCCGCACGTCCGGGTTCGCGAACTTCGCGTACAGCGCATCAGCACGCTGCCGCGTCCCGTCGAACACCGCGCAGACCAGCAGCCTTCCCCCTTCACTGCGCGCCTTGTCCTGCGCCACGTCCTCGGCGGACAGCGGCGAGTCGGCGAGCACGTGGTCGCAGAAGCGCTGGCCGCCGCCGGTGTGCTCGTTCCACCGCCGGTCCTTCAGGGACTCGATCAGCCCGAGCACCGTCCAGGTCTCGTTGCGCAGTCCCGGGACGTCGGGATCGAGCCCTTCGGCGTCCAGGTTGCGCACGTCGCGCGGATCGACGTACAGCGTGTAGCGGTCGACGGAGGCGATGACGCCCTCGAAGACGCCGGCGACGCGCAACGCGGCACCCCGGTCGCGCGCGTACATCTGCGCCAGGTCCTCGGCCGCGCGCGCCGACGTCGCCTGGAACACCTCGCCCCAGCGCTCCGTCGAATGCGGCCAGTGGCCGTAGACAGAGAAGTCCCGCAGCATCACTTCTTGCCCCCTCGCAACGAACCGCCCCCACTGCTGCCGGACTTCGAGTGCCCGGACCCGGACTTCGAGTGGCTGGAGCCGCCGCTGGTGCCGCCCGACGACTCGTCGCCACCCGACGAACCTCCGGACGAACCACCCGAAGCGCCGCCCGACGTCCCGCTGACGGATCCCCCGCTGGATCCGCCGCGGAGTGACCCGCCACCCATCGTCGAGTTCGACCCGGAACCGGTCGAGAACTTCATCTTCGCCGTGTCCACCTTCGACCCGGACACGGTCTTGCCGTCGGACCCCATCCACGTCGCCGACTTGGCAGCCGCGGCGATCACGCTGGCGTGCTGCGTGTAGTAGGTGTGGTACGTGCCGACATAGTGCGAGCGGTACGCAACCGGCACATAGGTGTTGTAGTAGGCCGGAGAGTCGTAATACGCGAAGTATTCGTTGAGCCACGACTCCGGCATCTTCGTCGGCACGGAGCCCGGAGGGCACAACCCGCGCGCGATGAGCGTCTGCACTTCGGCAGGACTGTCCACGTAGTAGCACTGGAACACACCGCCGACCTGCATTCCGTATGCGGCCGGCGCGTACGCCACGGGTTTCGGCTTGGAGCATCCGCTGAGCGCGAGCAGGACGGCGAAGAGCCCTGCTATCAGGATGGCGAAACGTCTTGTCATGAGGGGAATCTTGGCGCGTCCGCGCCATCGATGGCGAGTACCCGCGCCACCGACAATTTTTCTTGTCTTGACAAATTCCCTTGTCGGGATGATCCTGGACTCATGCTCGACGTAGCCGTGATCGAAGAACCCGCCGCCGCGGAGGCCTCCCTGGACCCGATCCGGTCCCGGATCCTCGCCGCCCTGGCCGAGCCCGGATCGGCCGCCATGCTGGCGACCCGGATGGGGCTGCCGCGCCAGAAGATCAACTACCACCTGAAGGAGCTCGAACGGCACGGTCTGGTCGAGCTCGTCGAGGAGCGGCGCAAGGGCAACGTCACTGAGCGCGTGTACGGCGCGACCGCCCACTCCTACGTCATCTCGCCGGCCACGCTGGCCGCGGTGAGCCCGGACCCCGACCGCGCCCCCGACCGGCTCTCGGCCCGCTGGCTGCTGGCGCTGGGCTCGCGGCTGATCCAGGAGGTCGGCACGCTGCTCACCGGCTCGGCCCGGGCCGGCAAGCCCGTCGCCACCTACGCCGTCGACGCGCAGGTGCGCTTCGCCTCCGCGGCCGACCGCGCGGCGTTCGCCGAGGAACTGACGCAGGCCGTCACCGCCTTGGTCAGCCGCTACCACGACGAGCACGCCGAGCGAGGCCGCGACCACCGCCTCGTCGTCGGGCTCCATCCCATACCGACGCCGCAGACCGCCGCCGAGGCCGGATCCGCACCAGAACCCCAAGCCGAACCAGAACCCGAAGCAGGACAGGAGGACCCCCGATGACGCACCCCTTCGACATCGAGCTCGAAACCACCCTGCCGGCCACCCCGGAGCAGGTCTGGGAAGCGATCGCCACCGGGCCGGGCATCGACTCCTGGTTCATGGGCCGCAACGAGATCGAGGCCCGCGAAGGCGGAACCGCCTCGATGGAGACCGGCGGCCACCGCGAAGAAGCCCTGATCACCGGCTACGACCCCGGCAAGCGCCTGGCGAGCCGCACCGCTCCCGGCCCCGACGGCCGGTTCATGGCCTTCGAGTACCTCATCGAGGGCCGCGAAGGCGGCAGCACCGTTTTGCGCGTCGTCCACAGCGGCATGCTCGGCGACGACTGGGAGAACGAGTACGACGCCCTGCGCCGCGGGTGGCCCTTCCATCTCAACACGCTCCGCGAGTACCTGGCGCACTTCCCCGGCCGCACCGCGGTCCCGGTGTTCGGCATGGCGCCGGCGGGCGACCGCTCGCCCGAGGACGTGCAGGCGCTCCTGGCCGGCGCTCTGTCGCTGACGGCTCCGATCGCCACCGGCGCACGCGCCCACGGCGGCCCGGCCGACCAGCCCCTCGTCGACGGCGAGGTGGTCTGGGCGGACAGTGAACGCTTCGGTGTTCGCACCGCCGACGGGCTCTACACCTTCCACCACGGCTCAGGCATCGCGCTGATGTTCCACCACCTGTTCGCACCGGCGGATGCGCCCGGCGGCACCGACGCCGAACTGTCCTGGCAGCACTGGCTGACCCGCACCATCCCCGGCACCACCGGCTGAAGCACCACCACCCAAGGAGATCACCATGCGCACCCTGATCAGCACCGCCTTCATCTCCCTCGACGGCGTCGTCGAAGGACCCGGCGGCGAACCGGAATACCGCAACTCCGGCTGGACCTTCAAGGACGTCGAGTTCGTCCCCGAGGCCTACGCCATCAAGGGAACCGAGCAGCAGGAATCCACCGCGATCCTGATGGGCCGCACCAGCTACGAGTCCTTCAGCCCGGTGTGGCCGGACATGGCGGAGTTCTCGCTCTACAAGGACATGCCGAAGTACGTCGTCTCGACCACCCTCACCGAGGCCGGCCTCGTCGACAACTGGGGCCCGACCACGATCCTGCGCTCCCTCGACGACGTCGCCGCCCTGAAGCAGACCGAAGGCGGCCCGATCATCGTCCACGGCAGCGCCTCCCTCAACCAGGCCCTGTCCGACGCCGGCCTGATCGACCGCTACCACCTGCTCGTCTTCCCGCTGCTCCTCGGCGCCGGCAAGCGCCTGTTCAGCAGCACCGACAAGGCCGTACAGAAGCTGAAGCTGGTCGAGAGCGAGACCTACAGCAACGGGATCCAGAAGAACGTCTTCGACGTCGTCCACTGACGATGCGGAGCGCCCGCAGCCTCCGTCGCCATCAGCCTTCCGTCACCATCAGCCCTCTGTCACCATCAGCCCTCTGTCACCATCAGCCCTCTGTCACAGCGGCAGAGGGCTGATGCGCGGGCGGCGCGAGCATCGTGTCGAGCACCAGGTGCGCGGCTCCGACCGCGACCGCGTCCTCACCAGCGGGAGTCAGTGACACCTGCACGTCCTGCCAAGCCGGATCAGGAAGGTGCGCGGCGATCTGCTCCACGACGGTCCGCAAGTACACGTCCGGCTCAGCAAAGATCCGATACCCGCCAAGAAGAATGCGGTCGATGTCGAGCAACCGAACGAGATTGGCGGCACCGAGCCCAAGCCAACGCGCCGCGGTCTGCACGTCGCCCTCACCCAGCGCCGCCATGCACAACGCCTCCAAGCAACCGCGAGCACCGCACGTACACACCGGACCATCCGCCTGGACGACCTGGTGGCCGAACTCGCCGGCGTTGGTCCTCGCACCGCGATAGATGCTGCCGCTCAGCAGCATCCCTGCGCCGAGTCCATCGGCGAGATGCAGGTACGCCGTACTCCCGGGCGCAGGCGCAGCAAGCGCAGCGGTATTCGTGTCCTTATCGAGCAACACCGCCGGCACATCCAGGCACTCGTCCAAGGAATCGCGCAACGGAAACCCGTCCCACGCCGGCAGCCCGGCAGGCCGATGCAAGACCCCGGTCTCATAGTCCAGCGGTCCGCGGCAACCGACGCCGACCCCGAGAACCCTCGCCCCAACCGGAGCCGTGCGAACAGCTTCGCGCACCCGCTCGGCGATCTCGGCGACCACCCGCGCAGGTTCCCCACTCGCCAGCCCCACGCTCAGGGATCGCCGCCACAACGTCCTCCCCGCCAAATCCACAAGCAGTATCGCGCTCCGCAGCCGGTCCACCTCGATTCCCACCGCGCAGCCGGCCTCGGGGCGCAGCGCGAGGATCGTGCGCGGTTTGCCGCCGGTCGAGGCACCGCGTCCGGCCTCCAGGATCAGGCCCTCGGCCAGCAGCCGGGCGGTGATCTTGCTGATCGCCTGCGGGGTGAGCCCGGTCTCGGCGGCGAGCTGGACCCGGCTGCTCCCCCGCTCGTCAGCGGCACGCAACAGGCCGAGCACGAGCGCGGTGTTGTGGTCGCGCAACCCCGCGAGGTTCGTTCCGGCTTGCCGACGTTCCATGCGTCCCATTGTGCGGTCCGGTTTTGCACTTTGCCAACAGTGTTGCTTAACTCGACGCATGAGCGCTTCCGAGACCCCGCTTCGCGTCGGACTGGTCGGCTTCGGCCTCGCCGGGCGTGCCTTCCACGCGCCTCTCATCGCCACCACGCCCGGCCTGGTGCTGCGGAACGTGGTGACCTCCAATTCGGAGCGGCGTGAGCAGCTGAGCCGCGAGTACCCGGAGGCGCGGGCCGTCGACAGCGTCGAGCAGCTGCTCGGCGACCCGTCGGCGCTCGACCTGGTGGTCGTCGCCTCCCCGAACGACACGCACAGCCCGGCGGCGCGCGCCGCGCTGGAGGCCGGCCTGCCGGTCGTGGTCGACAAGCCGCTGGCCCCCACGGCGGCCGAGGCGCGGGAGCTGATCGAGCTCGCCGAGGCGCGGGGCGTGATGCTGACCGTGTTCCAGAACCGGCGCTGGGACAGCGATTTCCGCACCGCGAAGCACCTGATCGCGGACGGCAGGCTCGGCGACGTGCACCGCTACGAGTCGCGCTTCGAGCGCTGGCGTCCTCAGGTCGCGACCGGCTGGCGGGAGTCGGCGGATCCGGCGAAGGCCGGCGGCGTCCTCAACGACCTCGGGAGCCACCTGGTCGACCAGGCTCTGCACCTGTTCGGCCCGGCAGCCCACGTCTACGCGGAAGTCAAGACGGTCCGGCCCGGCGCGGCCGTCGACGACGACGCGTTCATCGCACTGACGCACACGTCCGGGGTTCATTCGCATCTGTGGATGAGCGCGGTGACCGCACAGCCGGGACCGCGTCTGCGGATCCTGGGCAATCAGAACGCGTACACGGTCCAGGGGCTGGACCCGCAGGAGGCCGCGCTGCGCGCCGGCGAGCGTCCCGGCCCCGGCTGGGGCGAACCGGCCGAGAGCGAGTGGGGACTGCTCGGGACGACCGAGGAGGCGCACCGGTATCCGTCGCTGCCCGGCGACTACCCGGCGTTCTACGCGGGTGTCGTCGCAGCGTTGCGCGACGGCGGCCGGGCTCCGGTCGATCCGCGCGACGCGCTGGCGGCGCTCGACGTCCTCGAACTGGCCCGCCGCTCGGCTGCGGAGCGCAAAGCCCTGTAACGTCCCCAGCACCAGAGGTGGAGGGGGAGCAAGCCGCTGCCCGGCACGACCCGCATCGAGGGCACGGACGGCTCGATGAGCTTCGACGGCCATTACGTCCGCAACCGTGGTGAAGCTGCCGAGGCTGCGGCGGCGTTCAACCGGTTGAGCTCCTGGCGCTAGCGCCAAGCCATCTGCGACCGCTGCGTCCAGTACTCCTGTGGAGGCATGGCCAGTGCTGCGAGCTGGTCAAGCTGGTCCGGCCCGACATCGAGCTGCGCAGCGGTCAGATTGCTCTCCAACTGCGGCACAGTCGCGGCCCCCGACAACACGACATCGACCCACGGCTGAGCCGCGATCGCCGCCAGCGCCACGGCGTCGACGCTCGCCGCCGTCTTCAACGCGACCTCGGACACCACCGAGTCGTCCCGGCCCTGCTCGGCCAGATGAGCCTCCGTGAGCCGGCCGTTCGCCAGCCCTTCCTTGATGATGACCGTCCAGCCGGCCGCGTGGGCCTCGGCCAACGCGGGCCCGGCCGACGTCTCCAGCAGGTTGTACGTCGCCTGCACGCACTCGAACAGCCGGCCACCGCCCACCGTGATCCCCAGCGCGGCGCGAATCGCCTCGCCCTGCTGCGGACCGCTCGTCGACAGCCCGATCCGCACGCCCTGCGCCGCCAAGGCGGCCAGCCGACGATGCAGCCCTTGATCGGTCAGAGCCGGGCTCTCGGGTGTCACCGAATGGATCTGGTACAGATTCAACCGGTCGCCCAACAAGGACCGCGTCTCGCCGATCTGCCGCGTGAACACGCCGATGCTGTGGTCCTTGACCTCGTGCACGTCCGCGTCGACCCGCCAGTCGGCCGTATACGTATAGCCCCACTTGCTGCCGACGGCGACATCGTCGATATCAGGATGCGAACGCAGCCACTCGCCCAAGAACTCCTCGGCGCGGCCGTAGGAGCGTGCGGCATCGAAGTACCGAACCCCGGCCGCGTAAGCCGCATCCAGCAAGGCATGCGCGCGCGATCTCATGGCCTCGACCGAACGATCCGCGGGCAGGTCCTCATCACGCCCCAGGTTGATGTACCCGGGACGTCCCACCGCGGCCAGACCAAGGCCGAAGGCCATGACTATCCTCCGTGCTGCTCGATGTGCTGCTAGACGTGCTGCTAGACGTGCTGCTTGCCGTTCACGGCGGTCAAGGCATCTCCGGCCAGCACCGCTGACGCACGATCCGCTGAACGCTCTCCAGCGTCTCGCAGCTCAGCGCCTCGGCGGCGACATCGGCGCAGATCCGCGTGTCCAACCGGCGAATGCGCACGCGTGTCTCGTCCAACGCGGACGGCGCCACCGACAGCACGTCGCATCCCAAGCCGATCAACAACGGGATGACGAGCGGATGCGCGGCGGCATCACCGCACACCGACACCCGGATACCGTGCCGGTGCGCCGCCTGCACAGTCCGCGCGATGGCCGCCAGCACCTTCGGATGCGCGCCGAGCGCCGGAGACACCGACGGATCCCGCCGGTCCAGCCGCAGAATCTGGCTCGTCAGATCGTTGCTGCCGATCGAGAAGAACGCCGCCACCTCGGCCAGCTTGTCGGCGATGTCGACCGCCTCGGGCAGCTCGATCATCGCGCCGATCGGCGGCGTGGCGACCCCGAGCTCCTTGGCGACACCGCCGAGAACCCGTGCGCACCGCGCCAGCTCCTCGACGGTGGCCACCATCGGGATCATGATGCGCAGGTCGCAGGCCGCCCCGGCGGAGAGGACCGCCCGAAATTGCTGCGTGAAGGCCTGCGGATCGGCGAGCATGAACGGCAGCCCCCGCCCCAGATGCCCGTCGACAGCCTGGCCGGCGAGGAACGGCGGGAACTTGTCGTCGGCGAAGTCCAGCGTGCGCACCGTCACCGGCTGCCCGGCCAGCTTGCCGAGGATCGGCGCGAGGACCGCGACATGCTGATCCGCGGTCGGCCACTTCCGCACGTCCAGGAACGGCAGCTCGGTACGCAACAGGCCCACGCCGTCGGCGTTCGCAGCGTTGGAGGCCTTGGCTTCGATCGCTGTGGCGACGTTGGCGCGCAGGGCGACCAGGTGTCCATCGACAGTCTGGGACGGCAGATCGCGCTCGGCGGCCAACACCTCGCGCCGTCGCCGCGCCGCCTCGATCACCGCGATCGCCACCTGCCGCTCCCCCGGCTCGGGATCCATGGTGATCGAGGAGGCGTCGGCGTCGATGAGGACTTCGGTGCCGTCCGGATAGTCCAGCACTTCGGGGCTGATGCCGAGGATCAGCGGAATCCCCAGCGAGCGCGCGATGATCGAGGCGTGGGAGCTGGGACCGCCGATCACCGAAGCGGCGGCGACCACCAGGTCGCCGTACTCCAGCAGGTCGGCGGCGCCGATCTCCTGCGCGATCAACACCACGGGACCGTCAGGGGCCGCCGACTCCGCGCCGGCCAGGTGCGCGAGGACGCGCCGGCCGACTTGGCGCACGTCGGCGGCGCGCTCGGCCAGCATCGGATCGTCCAGCGTCGCCAGCAGCGTGGCGTACTCCTGAACGGCTTCGACGACGGCCTGCGCCGCGGACTGCCCGGCGTCGACATGCCGCACCGCCGCGCCGCGCAACTCCTGGTCCTGCGCGATGTAGCCGTTGACCTCGACGATGTCGGCCATGTCGGCCTGCCCCGAGGCGCGCAGCGTCTCCGACAGCCCGGCCAGCTGCTCGGCCACCGCGTCGAAGGCCTCGGTGACCGCTGCGACCGGGTCCTGGCCGGGAGCGCGCGGCTCGGCGGCCGCGACCGGCAGATCCGTGTGGTGCAGCAGGCCCAGCGCCGTCCCGGCGGAGGCCAGCTGCCCGACGAACGTCGACTGCGTCACGACTTCAGCACCTCGGCCAGCGCCCGGAAGATCAGCGCGGTGGAGGTGGCGCCGGGGTCCTGGTGCCCGATGCTGCGGGCGCCCAGGTAGGACGCGCGTCCTTTGCGGGCCTGCAAGGGGACGGTGTCCTGCATGCCGGTCTCGGCCGCCGCAGCCGCCTTCTCCGCCGCCTCGGCCTCGCTTTCCCCGGCACGGGCTGCGGCACCGAACGCGTGCAGCGCCGGGACGAGCGCGTCGACCATCGTCTTGTCGCCGGTCACCGCGGCGCCCAGCTTCTGCACGCCGGCCAGGCCCGCGTCGAAGGCCGCGGCGAGCTGCTCGGCGTCGGCGGTCGGCCCGGACAGCTGCTTGCCGGTGGTGCGGAAGAACGTCCCGTACAACGGTCCGGCGGCGCCGCCGACGGTGGAGATCAGCGTGGTCCCGGTCTTGACCAGGACGTCGCCGACGCCGGCCGCCTCGTAGCCGTCCAGGGCCGCCACGACGGCGGTGAAGCCGCGCTGCATGTTCACGCCGTGGTCGGCGTCGCCGATGGCCGAGTCCAGCTGCGTCAGGTGGTCCTTGTGCTGGTCCATCGCCGTGGCTGTGGCCTGCACCCAGGCCCGGGTCAGGTGGATGTCCACCGGTCGACTCCTTTATCCGATCCTCGAAGTACTGCTCACACGCCCCAGCGCAGCGCCGGGGTGTTCACCGGCGCGTCCCACAAGGCAAGCATCTGCTCGTCCGCCTTGCACACCGTCAGCGATACGCCGGCCATTTCCAGGCTGGTGATGTAGTTGCCCACCAGATTGCGCGCGATGCGCACACCGCGCTCTGCGAAGTACTCGGCGACGTCGGCGTAGGCGATGTAGAGCTCGATCAGCGGGGTGCCGCCGAGGCCGTTGACCATGACGATGGCCTCGTCGCCTTCGGCCAGCGGCTGGTCGGCGAAGATCGCGTCGAGCGAGCGGGCGACGATCGCCGAGGCCGGTTCGAGCTTCTCGCGGCTGCGGCCGGGCTCGCCGTGGATGCCGACGCCGACCTCCATCTCGTCCTCGGCCAGCTCGAAGCCGGGCTTGCCGGCCGCCGGGGTGGTGCACGGGGTCAGCGCGACGGCGAAGCTGCGGGAGGCGGCGTTCACCCGGCGGCCCGTCTCGGCGACCTCGCTCAGCGGGGCGCCCTGCTCGGCGAGGGCTCCGGCGATCTTCTCCACGAACACCGTCGCTCCGGTGCCACGGCGTCCGGCGGTCCAGGTGGAGTCCTTGACCGCGACGTCGTCGTCGACCAGGACGGTCGCGACCTCGATGCCTTCGTCCCCGGCGAGGTCGGCGGCCATCTCGAAGTTCATGACGTCGCCGGTGTAGTTCTTCACGATGAACACCACGCCGGCGCCGCCGTTCACGGCCTGGGCCGCGGCGAGCATCTGGTCCGGGACCGGCGAGGTGAAGACCTCCCCGGGACAGGCCGCGTGCAGCATGCCGGTGCCGACGAAGCCGCCGTGCAGGGGCTCGTGCCCGGAACCGCCGCCGGAGATCAGGGCGACGCGCCCGACCGAGGGCCCGCCCGCGCGGGTGATGACGCGGGCCTGGGTGTCCACATGCAGCTCGGGATGGGCCGCCGCGACCCCGGCGAGGGCGTCGCTCAGGACGGATTCTGGGGCGTTGATCAGCTTCTTCATGCCGGGACTCCTTCAGAGGGCACTGCGACGGACGAAGCGGTCGGGGCGGCCGGGGCGGCGCGCCGGGCGTTGAGCGCGATGTAGACGAACCCTGCGGCCATACCAGCGAGTATCTCCGCACTGAGGTAGACCCACATCTGGTTCCAGTGCACTGTGCCGCCATAGAACTGACCGATGAGCATCGGCCCGACGGTGCGGGCCGGGTTGATGGACGCGCCGGTCGCCGGGGCGACGGGGATGATGATCGCGAACACGGCCAGGCCGATCGCCAGGCCCGCGAAGGGGCCCTGGGCCCGGGCGTCCACAGCCGCGCCGAACACCACGAAGACCAGGATGGCCGTGCCGACGGCCTCGGCGAGGAACGCCCTGCCGGTGCCGACGCCGGGGCCGTAGGACGCGATGCCCAGGCCGGCGTCGACCGCCTTGTGACCGAGCACGCCGACGATCGCCCATGCACCGAGTGTCGCCCCGGCGGCCTGTGCGGCGATATAGCCGGGCACGTCGCGCCAGGCCATCTTGCCGGTGGCGGCCAGGGCCAGGGTGACCGCGGGGTTGATCTGGCAGCCGGAGATGTGGCCGATCGTGTAGACCATCGCGACCACGGCCATGGCGAACGCGAAGGAGATCATGCCGAGTTCGGCCATGGTGAACGGGGCCTTGCCGCCGAGGATGAGCGTGGCGGGGACGGAGCCGACGCCGATGAAGACCAGGACGGCGGTGCCTATGAGCTCGGCAAGGAGCTTTTGGGGGTACGTGTTGTCTGCCATGACTCCTCCAGGGAGCGACAGGAGAACGGGACGTGGTGGGTGGCGCGGCGTCGACGAGGGTTCCCGCGGCCAAGGGTTTACGCGACTGACTTGTGTTCGTCATCACTGAACGATGTTCGGAAGCTAAACCGGGCGCGCGGCCGTGTCAAGACGTCATGGCCGGTCGGGACGTTTTGGGGCGGCTCGCAGCCGGGCGAAGCAGTGCGGATTACGCCGAATGGCTTACGGCATGCCGAAACGGCCTACGGCCGCGCGACCCGGGCGCTCCCCCGGCCGGCGCCGAGCTCCCGCGAGATCTGCCGCGCCACCTCGCGCACGGCCACGATGTGCTCCTGACGTGCGCTGTCGTCCAGGACTCGCTCGACCGGACCGATGATGCCGATCGCGCCGGCGACCCCGTTGCGGTCGAAGACCGGCGCGGCGATCCCGGCGTCCCCGAGCGCCGACTCCTGGTTCTCCAGCGCGTGGCCGGTCCGCCCGACCTCCTCAAGCTGCCGGGTCAGCACGTCCCGGTCGGTGATGCTGGAGCCGGTGAGGGCCGGCAGATCGCCGCCGAGCAGGGCCTCGCGCTGGTCCGGCGGCAGGAAGGCGACGATGGCCTTGCCCAGCGCACATGTGCTCCAGGGGATGCTGGCGCCGACTTCGAGGATCTGCACGACGCCCTCGGGGCGGAACGCGTGGTGCACGACGAAGACGTGGTCGCCGGTCAGGACGGTCACCCATACGGCCTCGTCGGCCCGGGTGGCGAGGGTGTCGGCCCAGCTCAGCGAGCGTGCGCGCAGCTCCTGGGTGTCCAGGTAGGCGTTGCCGAGCAGCAACAGGCCCGGACCCAGCTGGTACCGGCCGGTCTCGGAGTCCTGGACCACCAGTCCTTCGCCCTCTAGCGTGCGCAGCAGGGCGTGCACCGTGGGCTTGGCGACACCGACACGCTCGGCGAGCTCGGTCACGCCCAACCGCGGACCCCCGGCGGCGAGCTCCCGCAGAACGCGCACGGCACGCTGCACCGACTGCACCATCCGAAGACCCTCACATTCGGTATTGCTGAACAACGTTCCGAGTTTTAGTATCACTGTTCATGAACCAGCCCACCGGCATCGTACTCGTCTCCCACAGCGCCCAGCTGGCAGCGGGCCTGCGCGAACTCCTGGCCCAGATCGGCTCGGACCGGGTCCCGGTGGCCGTCGCCGGCGGCACCGCCGACGGCGGCCTGGGCACCAGCTACGACCGCATCGTGGAGGCGATAGCCGAGGCGGACCAGGGCGCGGGCGTGGTCGTCCTGCCGGACCTGGGCAGCTCGGTCCTGACAGCGCTGACCGTCCTGGAGGACTACCCCCGCGCCGACGTCCTGCTCGTCGACGCCCCCTTCGTCGAGGGAGCGGTAGCGGCCGCGGTCACCGCCGCGGCCGGCGCAGACCTCGCAGCAGTGGCCGAAGCGGCGCGCCAAGCCCGCGCCGTCGCGAAGTTCGACGCGCCGGAACCCCCGGCCGCACCAGAACCGGAACCGGTCGAAGCCCATCCGGTGTCCGCCGACATCACCCTCCCGGCAACCCTCCACGCCCGCCCCGCCGGGCGTCTGGCCCAGGAGGCGGCGAAGTTCACGAGCACCATCCGCATCGAACACGCGGGCAAGTCGGTGAGCCCCACCGGCGTCCTGGCCGTGATGAGCCTCGGCGCGAAGGCCGGCGGCACGGTGACCGTGCACGCCGAGGGCGCGGATGCCGATGAGGCGGTCAAGACGCTGGCGGGGATTCTGGCTGAGGTGGAGTAGGCGCGTGGCTCTCAGCCATCTGTGACGCTCAGGGCTGATGCGGTCCACTCGGCCAATAGCCCAGCCCTGCTCTCAGTACTCCCCCGCGAGCCCAGCCCGCACAACCTCCGCGACCTGCCGCCGGTGCGTCACCACGAAGTGGTGGTCCCCGTCGATCACGCGGATCCGGAACCGGCCGGTGTTCAGCTCGCGCCACAGGGCCAGGTCGAGCGGGGCGACGTCGTCGTCCGCGCCGGTCAGGACGGTTAAGCGGCAGGGCAGCGGCGCGCTGTCGACGTGCTCGTACGACTCGCACAGCCGGAAGTCCGCGCGAAGCGTCGGCAACAGAAGACTGAGGAACGCCGGCTCCTGCACCGCTTCTTTCGGCAGCCCGCTCATGGTCACCATTGCGCGCTTGAACTCCCTCTCCGGCAGCGTGCTGACATATCTCGTCCGGTATGGCGCGTGCGGCGCGCCGAGGGCCGACGCGAATATGTGCACCGGCGCCGGAACGCCCTGTACGACCAAGCGCCGGGCCGCCTCGTACGCGACCAGCGCCCCCATGCTGTGCCCGAAAAGCGCGTACGGCCCGTCCACCGCACCGGCCAGTACGGGCACCAGTTCGCCGAGCAGCGCTTCCAAATCTTCGTGCGCGCGCTCGCGAATCCGGTCCTCATGTCCCGGAAGCTGAACCGCGGTCACCTGCACGCCCGGCCCCACCAACTCCGGCCAGCCGTGGAACGTCGAGGCGCCGGCTCCGGCGTGCGCGAAGCAGAACAACCTGATTCCGCCGGTCAGCTGGGTCGGCGGGTTCTGGTCCCGGAGCCACCGGGCTCGTTCGGCATCGGCATCGGCATCGACGTCCATAGCAACACCGCCCGCGCCATCCATGTCAGCATCCGTGGCGGCCATGGCCGCAGTCATGGTCATCGGGCCGCCCGGGGCCCGCGGACCCCTCGCGACCCCACCTGCCACGCGTCCGCCCACACCCGGTCGGCGTGGTTAACGCAGCCCATACAGGCGTTGCGCAACAATGGGTCGTCGCCTTCGTGAACGGGCATGTCAGACTCCTCGGGCCGATCAGGCGGGCGCCGGCGGCGGACTTCAGGGCACCGAACGTGGCGGGGGTATGGGGAAACTCTCGAATACAGCGCATCAACGTCAGCGGCATCAACGGCCTGGCGGGCAGGCCGGACCGGGCCCGCTCGAACGGCGGCCTCGGTGGGGTGCCGAGACGTCGTCTCACGGTGCCGTGCGGCCGCCGGACGGACGGGAACGGGGGGCGGGGCGGTACATCACATCCAGTCGCTGGTTGCGGGTGGTCGGTGGGGCCGACGCCTGGCGTGGCGGCTGCGCACACCCAGTGAAGGCCGGATCGATCGGCGGCGCATCGGTACAACTACTGGACCTCGCCACGGATCCTCCCTAGGTAGTTGTGCGAAGGGCCCCAGGGTGGCCGTTGGCGCGATTTGCCCGACACGGGCTCTCAGCTGGTGAACCCGCTTCCCCCGCCAGCCGTTTTACTAAGACTTCTGACATATGGTGACCGCGAATCAGTGGACTACATTCGCTGTAGATCGCTCCAGGAGGCCCCATGCCGACAGCCCGAGACCGCGGCGCCGCCGACCGCCCACGGCAGGTGATCGGCCGGGCCGCGGAAGTCAGCGCGCTGGCCGGTGCCCTGACACAGCTGCGGACGGGCCGCGGACGGGCGATCGCCCTGGCCGGGGAGCCGGGGATCGGCAAGAGCACCCTGGTCACGCATCTGGCGGCCCACGCCCGCGCGGCCGGGATCCGCGTCGTCGGCCCGGCGTTCGGCGACATCGTCGCGGCCGGCATCCCCGAGGCCGCGCTGAAATCGCTCAGACCGCCGTCGGGGCCGGAACCGGAACACGCCGCGTCGGGCGCCGGCGACACGGTGGTGGCCGTCGCCGACGAGCTGCACCTGATCGACCCGGACCACCTGCCGGCCCTGGAACGCCTCATCCGGGCGGCGGCCGACGCCCCGATCCTGCTGCTCCTGGCCTACCGCCAGCGCCAGCTCGCCCCCGCGGTCGCCGCCACCGTCTCCCGCGCGGTGGCCGCCGACCTGCTCGACGTGTGGGAGCTGGGACCGCTGTCCCGGGACGAGGCCGAACAGCTCGTCGGCGAGCTGCCGAACCTCGACGCCGTCTACACCGCGGCCGGCGGCAATCCGCAGTACCTCAGGATCCTGAGCATGGACAGCGACCCGCACGCGGACGCCGCGCGCGCGGTCGTCGGCGAGCTGGCGGATCTGGACCCGATAGCCCTGTCGACGCTGCGGGCCCTGGCCGTCCTCGCCGAGCCGTCCCACCCGCAGCTGATCGCGGCCGTCGCCGGCCTCAGCACGGAGCAGGCCCTGGACGCCCTGGACTCGCTCACGAGGCTGGACATCGTGCGGCCGACGGGCACCAGCGCGCGCTTCGCCGTGCGCCATCCGGCCGTCGCCGAGGTGGTCTACCGGCGGATCGAGCCCGGGTTGCGGATCGCGATCCATCTGCGCGCCGAGAGTGTTCTGTCGGAGCAGGCCGCGCCGATCGCGCGGCGCGCCTACCATCTGACCCGCGCCGCCGATCCCAGCCGGCCGGAGCACACGGCCACGCTGATCGCAGCCGCGCGGCTCACGATCCACACGGCTCCCGCCGACGCCGCGAGGTATCTCCAGGCCGCACTGCCGCAGTTGCAGGAGGAATCGCCGGCGTGGCGGGAGGTGCAGGTGTTGCTGGCCCGTGCGCGTCTGCTGACCGGGCAGGCTTCCGAGGGTCGCAGCCTTCTGCACACGCTGCCCGCGATCGTGGACCAGCCGACCGGCGATCTGACGGCGGTCGCGGTCGCCGGACGTCTCGAACGCCAGCTCGGGCGGCTGTCGGAGTCCTCGGCGATCGTCCGGTCGGGCCTGGCGTCCGTGCCCGACAACGACTCCTCGGCCGCCGCGCTGCACAGCATGCAGGCCGACAACGCGCTCGACCAGGGCGACTACGTGCGGGCGCAGCAGCACGCCGATACCGCCGCCGCTTTGGCGCACGTCAGCCTGGACCCGGTCGGCGAGGCGCTGGCGAAGGCCCAGGCGGCGCTCGCGTACCTGTCGTCCGACGATCTGACGGCTGCCGAGACGGCCCTGACGCAGGCTGCGGAACTCGTGGACGCCGCCTCGGACGCGGCGCTGCTGAAGAACCTTGAGGCGGTGTACCAGCTCGGGCTGAGCGAGTCGATGATGGCGCGGCTGCCCGACGCCGAACGTCACCTCATCCGCGGCGCGACGCTCTCGCGGCGAAGCGGGCAGAACTACGTCCTGCCGATGATTCTGAAGTCGCTGGCCGACACCCAGTCGCGCGCCGGCAGCATGAAGCGGACGCTGGTCACCCTCAACGAGGCCGACCTGTACGTCGAGAGCGCCGAGAACCCGGCGACCAAGGCCATCCTCGCGGTCATCCGCGCCGCCGCCTTGCTGTGGACGAGCCCCGCCGAAGCTCCAGAGCAGGCTCTGCACTGGGCCGACCGGTCCGCGGCCTGGGCCGGCGACAGCACGACGGTGTGGGCGGTCGTGGTGCGCTGCCGCCGAGCGGAGATCTACCTGCTGGCCGGTGACTCGGCACGCGCGGGGAAGCTGCTGATGGAGGCGGTGGGCGGCCCGGACATGCCCAACTTGATCGCCGCGCGCAAGACAAGGTCCTGCGATACTTTTACCGAGATCGCCATGCGCGAACGTGACCGGACGGCTGCCGACTACTGGGCGGAGCTGGCGGAGGCATCGCTGGAACAGATCCCTTCGCATAGCAACCGCGCTTTCGCGCTACGGGCACGGATGCGGGCGCAGACGCTGCATGACGACTTGAAGGCGGCGCTGTCCAGCGCGCAGCTGGCGATCGAAGCCTTTACGGCGAGCGGCGAACGCATTGAAGTGTGCCGGACGCTGATAGCCGCAGCGGCGCTGTCGGCGACGCTTGGAAACCACAAGCAGGCTCAGGATTCGCTTGACCGGGCGATGAGCGTCGCTGAGCAGTGCGAGGCGACGCTGCTGGTCGAGGAGATCACGAAGCAGCGCAGTCAGCTCGCTGAGAAGAAGGCCGAGCCACCGGTCAGCGACGCGCTCGCGGCGCTGACTACGCGCGAACGCGAGATCGCGGCTTTGGCGAGCACTGGTGTCACGAGTATTCAGATCGCTGAGAGGCTGTTTTTGAGCCGGCGGACCGTTGATGCGCATCTTGGTCAGATTTATCGCAAGCTTGGGGTGTCGAGCCGGGCGGCGCTGATTCGGACGGTGCTGGATGCGGAGGCTCGGGGGTGAGGGGGCGCTCTGCCTCACCTCACGCCTGCTCCGCCTCACGCTCGCTCCGCCTCACGCACGCTCCGCCTCACGCACGCCCACATCACTCCCAAATGGGGGTTCGGTTGGTCAAATGGGGGTGCGGTTGGTCTGTGGTTTTAAAGGCATTTCTTACGGCTTCCACTGGTTTAAGAAGGATCCGCTGGGTAGCGCAGTTCGGTGGCGTGCCATGCGATGCGTCGGCGGCTAGCGGTTCGTGTGGGCAAGACCGCGCGTGAGTCCGAGTCACTGCGCACACGTTTGGGCGGGCGGCCGGCGGCAGCGTTTGAGGGGTGCCTAAGATCAAAGGCCGGCCTCCGGCGGGCACCACAGCGTGGGGGGAGGCTGCGGTCCGATTGTGGGGCTGCGGTCCGCGGCGGTTCGGCTTTTGCCTCGTTGCGTGCGGGGCGGGGTTGTGGTGGGGCGGCGGTGCTGCTTGTGGTCGCCGAGTGTTCTGTGTCCCACGCCACGTATGCGCCTAACGGAAGCAGACCGGTCCGGTGGCATCAAGCCGGATCACACGCTGCTGTGGTCCAGCTCCGTTCGGCCTGACACCACCGGCCCGGCCTGCTTGGGCAAGCCCCGCATACGCGGCGTGGGACCCAGAACACAACACCCTTATGGTGAGAAGGATCCACCGAA
>Ga0207671_10000205_pt1 | contig 89701 bp, 82 predicted proteins | sample KBSC24metaG_FD_184352 | JGI IMG/M metagenome (GOLD analysis project Ga0207671, IMG submission 184352) | Corn rhizosphere microbial communities from Kellogg Biological Station, Michigan, USA - KBS C2-4 metaG (SPAdes) (version 2) | ecosystem: Host-associated > Plants > Roots > Rhizosphere > Soil...
GACCCGCCAGCGCAAGGCGTCCACACAATTCACCTGTGCACACTGTCAAAGATCCAACCACCGCGGAACTTTCCGCCAGGGGACATTTCGTCCCGGTGAGCCGCCCATTCTACATCGGTTTTTCCTGTCGTCAACAAGCGCGAGGAGAAAATTTCACGTCGTGCTTGTCGAGGAATCCTTCGACGAAGGGCGGCTCGTCGAAGGGGCGAGAATCATAGCGCTGCGCCGCGCGACTGGGAAGGGGCGGCACGCAAATTTTTCGGCGAAGCCACCACGATGCGTGGCTCTACACTGCCCCGACCATAGACCACACGAGACATCGCGCCATGCCGAGATTCCTGCTCGCCGCCGCGCTGCTGGCACTGGGCGGCAACGCCTGCGCGTATCCCGCCGACACCGCGCCCGTCAGCGTGACCCTGCGCGGGCATCACTACTCGGTGGAGCTCGCCACCAACGAGGCTGCGCGCGAGCATGGCCTGATGATGCGCACATCGCTGGCCGCGGACCACGGCATGCTGTTCGTGTTTCCTGACACGGCGCCACGCGGGTTCTGGATGAAGAACACGCTGATCCCGCTCGACATCCTGTACTTCGATGCCGAGCGCAAGCTGGTGTCGGCGCAAGTCGACGTGCAACCGTGCAAAGCCGATCCCTGCCCGGTCTACCCCAGCGCGGGGCCTGCGCGTTACGTGCTGGAGCTGTCGGCCGGCACGGCCGCGCGGATCGGCGTGCGCAACGGCGACACGCTGGCGATCGAGGGCAGGCTGGGAACGGTCGACTGAGCGACGTCGGCGGGCGAGACGAGCGCCACGCCGACGCGGTAGGGGATCAACGCTTCGGGACGGATCGCGTCGAGCATGTCCCAGTCGTCTTCGAACGGAATGAACTGCTGCATGGTGATGCTTCCGCATGACGCGCATGGCTTGCGCGTGGAAGCATCACAGCGGATCGGCGGGCCCGTTCGCAGGCGGAAACATGGCGAAAACGGGCCGGGCGCGGGCAGGCATCGGCGATCAGTCGACCTCGATCATCTCGAAGTCGCTCTTGGTGGCGCCGCAATCCGGGCAGGTCCAGGTCTCGGGCACGTCCTCCCAGCGCGTGCCGGGTTCGATGCCTTCCTCCGGCACGCCCAGCGTCTCGTCGTAGATGTAACCGCAGACCACGCACATCCATTTGCGCAGCGCGGTGGTTTCGGTGGAACTCTGGCTCATCGTCGGGCTTCTTCGTGCGAGGGTGAATAGTGCATTCTCGCAACTCGCCTGCCGTTGCGAAAGCACGCGGCGCCCACCATCGCCCCCTTCGGGCGCACGGAAGCTTCGCGCCATGATCCACTCCCTATTTCCCAGCCACGGCCTGTACGCGATCACCGACGGCCCGCGCACCGACCTGTCGGCGACTGTCGCGCAGGCGCTGGCCGGCGGCGCGCGGGTGCTGCAATACCGCGACAAGACCGCCGATGCCGCGCGACGCCATGCCGAAGCCGCTGCGCTCAAGCAGTTGTGCGACACGCACGCCGTGCCGTTGATCGTCAACGACGACGTCGCGCTGGCCGTCGCGGTGGGCGCCGCCGGCGTGCACCTGGGCCGCGACGACGATGACGTGGCCGCCGCCCGCGCGGCGCTGGGTGCCGGCGCGATCATCGGCGTGTCCTGCTACGACTCGCTCGAACGCGCCCGTGCCGCCGCGGCGGCCGGCGCCGACTACGTGGCGTTCGGCGCGTTCTTCCCCTCGCCCACCAAGCCGCAGGCGGTACGCGCATCGCTGGATCTGCTGCGGCAGAGCGCCACGCTGGGCGTGCCGCGGGTGGCGATCGGCGGCATCACGCCGGACAATGCCCCATCCCTGGTCGAAGCCGGCGCGGATTTCCTCGCCGTGATCTCCGCGGTGTTCGCCGCGCCCGACGTATGCGCCGCTGCACAGCGCTTCGCCCGTCTCTACCCCACCGATTGAGTAAAGCATCGATGAGCACCAACCACGAACTGTTCCAGCGCGCCCGCCAGTTGATGCCCGGCGGCGTCAATTCGCCAGTACGCGCCTTCAAGTCGGTGGGCGGCGAACCGTTCTTCACCGCGCGCGCCGACGGCGCCTGCCTGTGGGACGTGGAAGGCACGCGCTACATCGACTACGTGGGCTCGTGGGGCCCGATGATCGTGGGCCACAACCACCCCGCGGTGCGCGAAGCGGTGGAGCGCGCGGTGCAGGACGGCCTCTCCTTCGGCACGCCCTGCCCGGCCGAGGTGACGATGGCCGAAACCATCGTGAAGCTGGTGCCGTCGGTGGAAATGGTGCGCATGGTGAACTCGGGCACCGAGGCCACCATGTCGGCGATCCGCCTCGCCCGCGGCGCCACCGGCCGCGCCAGGATCGTGAAGTTCGAGGGCTGCTACCACGGCCACGGCGACAGCTTCCTGGTGAAGGCCGGCTCCGGCGCACTCACCTTCGGCGTACCCACCTCGCCCGGCGTACCCAAGGCGAACGCCGATCTCACCCTCACCCTGCCCTACAACGATCTCGATGCGGCCAAGGCGCTGTTCGCCGAGCAAGGCAGCGAGATCGCTGGCCTGATCATCGAACCCGTCGCCGGCAACATGAACTGCATCCCGCCGGCGGACGGCTACCTGCAAGGCCTGCGCGAGCTGTGCACGCGACACGGCGCGCTGCTGATCTTCGACGAGGTGATGACCGGTTTCCGCGTGGCGCTGGGCGGTGCCCAGGCGCATTACGGCGTGACGCCCGACCTCAGCACCTTCGGCAAGATCATCGGCGGCGGCATGCCGGTAGGCGCCTACGGCGGCCGCCGCGACTTGATGGAACAGATCGCGCCCAGTGGCCCGATCTACCAGGCCGGCACGCTCAGCGGCAACCCGGTGGCGATGGCGGCGGGCCTGGCGATGCTGGAGCTGGTCCAGGCGCCGGGCTTCCACGACACGCTCGCCGCGCGCACGCGGCTGCTCTGCGACGGCCTGCAGTCGGTGGCCGACGGCGCGGGCGTGCCGTTCTCCACCAATCGCGTGGGCGGCATGTTCGGCCTGTTCTTCAGCGCGGAAAAGGTCACCAGCTACGCACAGGCCACCGCGGCCGACACCGCGCTGTTCAACCGTTTCTTCCACGGCATGCTGAAGCGTGGCGTGTACCTCGCGCCCAGCGCGTTCGAGGCGGGCTTCCTGTCCAGCGCGCATTCCGACCAGGACATCGCCGACACCTTGCAGGCCGCGCGCGAAGCATTGGCCGAGGTAGCCGAAGGCTGAGTCGCGCGCTCGCGCCAGTCGCGTGCACCATGCCTGCAGCTGGCACGGCTACGCGGCGCCACCGGCGAGTCCCGCGCCGCCCTCTTCCCGCGCATAACCCGGTGCCGCGCCCGGGTCTATCCAAGCAAACACAGCCTTTACACATATATGTCTTTACTATATGTGACAAGCGCACAGAATGCGTGCAGCCGTCATCCGTCGGCCTGCCATCATAAGGAGTACAACCCATGAAATCCCTCACCCTTGCCTGCGCCCTGGCGCTGGGTCTTGGCCTGCCGTTCGCCGGCACGACGGCACCGGCCATGCCGGCCATGCAAGCCGCACCGCAAGCCGCCGCGGCACCGGCCGCGCCGAAACTCCACGCCGCGCTGCGCGGCCTATGGCACGGCCACGTCGTGCACACCCGCGCCTACGCGATGGCGGTGGAAGCCGGCAACGCGGCGGCGGCGACCAAGGCCGCCGATGACGTGGTCGCGAACGCCAAGCAGATCGCCAACGCCGTGGCCGGCTTCTATGGCGCCGACGCCGGCACGGGCATGCTGAAGCTGCTCGCCGGGCACTGGGCCGGGGTCAAGGCGTTGACCGACGCCACGCACGCGGGCGACAAGGCCGCTGCCGACAAGGCCATGCAGGAACTCGCCACCAACGCGGGCGAGATCGCCAAGTTCCTCCATGGCGCCAATCCCGCGAACTGGCCCGAGGCCACCGTCGACGGCCTGCTGCTGGAGCATGTGGCCGATCACCAGAGCCAGGTCGGCGAGATCATGCGCGGCGACAAGGCCGGCGAGGCGAAGACCTGGGCGATGATGCAGGAACACATGAACACCATCGCCGACGCGCTGGCCGGCGGTATCGCCGCGCAGTTCCCCACCAAGGTGCAATGAAAACCGTGAGCGCCCTGCGCCAGCTCGGCCAGACCCAGCAGAAACTGCTGCGGGCGTTGCTGGCCGCGCCGCAGGGCGCCAGCGTGGAAGCGCTGTGCCAGGCGCTGGGCGTGACCCACAACGCGGTGCGGCAACACCTTGCCGCGCTGATCGCCACGGGCTACGTCGAGCGCGGCACGGCGCAGCCCACCGGTGGACGGCCGCAGGCTCGCTACCTGCTGCTGCCGGCGGGCCGCGAACTGTTTCCGCGCAACTACGGATTGATCGCCACCGGCATCCTCGAACACCTGTACGCCAGCGCCGGCAAGGCCGGCGTGCAGGCACTGCTGGCGTCGATCGGGCAGGAGCTGGGCAACTCCGCGGCCAGCCGCATCGACGGCGCGGACGAAGCCGCCATCGCCGCGCGGCTCGCCGAGCAGCTCGATGCACTGGGCTACGAGGCGACCACGGTGCAGCGCGACGGCGAAACCCAGGTCGAGGCGTACAACTGCGTGTTCCACGCGCTCGCCAAGGCGCACCCGGATGTGTGCCGCTTCGACCTCGCCTTCATGGAAGCGGCTACCGGGCGACCGATCCAGCACATGGAATGCCTGCTGCGCGGCGGCCAGGCCTGCCGCTTCCGCATCGGCAAGCCACGCGGCGAAAGCTGACTACCACTGCCCGGTGTTCGGCATCGAGACCCACGGTTCGGCCGGCGGCAGATGGCCGTCCTGCAGGATTTCCACCGAGACCAGGTCGGGCGAACGCACGAAGGCCATGTGGCCGTCGCGCGGCGGGCGGTTGATGGTGTAGCCCATGTCCAGCAGGCGCTGGCAGGTGGCGTAGATGTTCTCCACGCGGAACGCGAGGTGGCCGAAGTTGCGCGCGCTGCCGTAATCCTCGGTCGAACCCCAGTTGTACGTCAGCTCGACCTCGGCCTCGGGGCTGTCCGGCGCGGCAAGGAAGACCAGGGTGAACTTGCCTTGTTCGTTCTCCATGCGGCGCATTTCCTTCAGGCCCAGGCCTTCGCAATAGAAACGCAGCGAGGCGTCGATGTCGCGCACGCGCACCATGGTGTGCAGGTATTTCATCGTTTTCTCCGTCGGTACTCAGGCTTGCGCGAAGGCGCGCAGGGCTGCATGCAGGCGCTTGAGGCCTTCCGCCAATTCCTCGCCGTCGATCGTCAGCGGCGGCACGAAACGCAGCACGTCCGGGCCGGCCTGCAACAGCAGCAGGCCGTGCGCGGCGGCGTGGTCGAGGATCGCGCCGGCCTTGCCCCGATGCGCCGCGGTGAGCGCCGCTCCGATCATCAGGCCGCGGCCGCGCACCTCGTCGAACAGGTGCAGTTCCGCATCGATCGCCGCCAGCCCGTCGCGCAACGCCTGCGCCTGCGCCACCACGTTCGCCAGCAGTTCGGGCGAGCGCAGCTTGCGCAATGCCGTACGCGCCACCGCGGCGGCCATCGGATTGCCGCCGAAGGTGGTGCCGTGGGCACCGTACTGCATCACCTCGGCCACCTGCGGTCCGGCCAGCATCGCGCCGATCGGGAAGCCGCAGCCCAGCGCCTTGGCGAGCGTCACGATGTCGGGCCGCACGCCATCCTGCACGTGGGCGAACAGCGTGCCGGTGCGGCCCATGCCGCACTGGATCTCGTCCAGCACCAGCAACGCGCCATGCGCATCGCACAGCTCGCGCACGCGTTTAAGGAACCCCGGCGCGGCGGGCAGCACGCCGCCTTCGCCCTGCACCGGCTCCAGCATCACCGCGGCGATGTCGCCGGCGCCGAACGCGGCTTCCAGCGCCGCGGCATCGTTGAAGTCGAGATAGCGGAAACCCTGCGGCAGCGGCTCGTAGCCGGCCTGGTACTTCGGCTGCGCGGTGGCGGTGACGGTGGCCAGGGTGCGGCCGTGGAACGAGCCCTTGAAGGTGACGATGACGCGCTTCTCCGGCGCGCGCCCCTGCGCGGCAGCCCACTTGCGCACCAGCTTGATCGCCGCCTCGTTCGCCTCGGCGCCGGAATTGCACAGGAACACGCGCTCGGCGAAGCCGCTCGCGCCCACCAGTTCCTCGGCCAGCCGCAGCGGCGGCTCGGTGTAGAACACGTTGCTGGCGTGCCACAGCTTGTGCGCCTGCACGGTGAGCGCGGCGAGCAGGTCGGGATCCTGGTGGCCCAGCGCGTTCACCGCGATGCCGGCGCCGAAGTCGACGTAGTCGCGCCCTTCCGTGTCCCACACCCGGGCGCCCTTGCCGTGGTCGAGCACCAGCTCGCGCGGCTTGTACACCGGCAGCCAGTAGCGCTGGCCGAGATCGATCAGGGAGGAAGACGGGGTCGAATCGTGTTGCGGCATGGGGCACTCCAGGTTGCGCCCCGACCTGGTTCCCGTGTTCGCCCGGAGCGTCGCGAAACGTCCGCGATCGCAGGATCCGGCCAGGTGATGCGCGTGAGGCCGGCATTATCCCACGGGCAACCGCCGGATCCGCGGTCGATCCGGTACAGGGATCGGCGAAGGCACCCACCGCCCGTCGCACCAGCCTATGGCGTGCGCAACTCCAGCCGGTGCTTCTTGCACAGGCGGTACACGGTGACCCGGGAGATCTGCAGGCGCCGCGCGCACTCGCTGATGTTGAACCGGCAGTCGCGCAGGCAGGCGGCGATGGTCTCGCGCTCGGCCGAGGCGCGGGAGACGCCAAGGCTGGCGCCAGCCGGGTCGGCGTGTTCCGTCGCGCCGACCGGCAGGGCGAGGTCGGCGGCGCTGATCAGCGCGCCTTCCGCCAGCACCGCGGCGCGCTGCACCCGATTGCGCAGTTCGCGCACGTTGCCCGGCCAGGCGTACTGGCGCATCGCCTGCAAGGCCGCGTCGTCGAAACCGCGGGCGGCGCAGGCCTGCCGCTCGCGGAAGCGCTCGAGATAGTGCTGCGCCAGCAGGTCCACGTCGTCGCCGCGCTCGCGCAGCGGCGGCACCTGCAGCCGCAGCACGTTGAGCCGGTAGTACAGGTCCTCGCGAAAACGACCCGTCGACACGGCGTGTTCCAGGTCCAGATGGGTGGCGGCCATCACGCGCACGTCGACCTCGATCGGCCGGCTGCTGCCCAGGCGCTGCAGCACGCCTTCCTGCAGGAAGCGCAGCAGGTTGGTCTGCGCGTCCAGCGGCAGGTCGCCGACTTCGTCCAGCAGGATGCTGCCGCCGGCCGCACTCTCGATGTGCCCGATCCGCCGCGTGGTGGCGTCGGTGAACGCGCCGCGCTCGTGACCGAACAGTTCGGACTGCACCAGGTTGAGCGGCAACGAACCGCAGTTGATCGCCACGAACGGCTGCATGGCGCGCGCCGAGAGTCGATGCAGCACGCGGGCGGCCACTTCCTTGCCGACGCCCGTCTCGCCGGTGATCAGCACCGGCAGGTCGACCGGCGCGTACTTGCGCAGGCTGGCCGCCACGGTCGCCAGTGCGGCGCTGCGCCCCACCAGCTCGGGCAGGTCGACCGCCGCCTCCGTCGCGGGCGGCGGACCCGCGGCGGCGCGCGCCAGTGCAGCGAGCAGGCGCGGCAGATCGAGCGGCGTGCTGAAGAAATCGCGGCAACCTTGCAGGATGCGCTTGACCTGCGGATGCCGCGCCTGCGTGTCGAACGGGATCAGGGCAATCCACGGCAACGCGGGATGCTCCGCCATCAGGCGCCGCATCACAGGCATGGCACGCGCATCACATTGGCGCAGGTCCGCCAGCGCCACCACGTCGTCGCCCTCGCGCACCCCGGCGTCGGCGTCCACCCCGGCCACGCGAAGATGCCATCCGGCCTCGGCCAGCCCCTTGCGCTCGCGGGCATCCGGTTGTCCGAACCAGATCACGCACCCCAGCGGCTTCGCACCTGTAGCGTCCATACTCCCCTCCCCCGGATTCGATCGCCACGTGTCGCCCCCCTTCGCGACACCCGTGTGGCGGATCCATCAGGCAAGTGATTCGGCGCGAATTGTAATCCTGCCCGGACGGCGCGGATATGACAGCAGCACGCGGATGCATCCGCGTCGATGACGACATGGGCCTTGCGCACGCGGCGCTTCGAAAGATCTTTCGCCGATGCGGGTCGACATGCGCCTGCCCCGTCCACCGGCACGCGCGGATGACGTCAGGCCTTCTGGAAACGCGGCAGGATGTCGCGCAGCTCGGCCAGGCGCTGCAGCGGATCGGTCAGTTCCAGCAGGCGCTGGCGTTCGTCGCCGCCCAGCGGCAGCAGCTCGGCCAGCCGGAAGCCCAGCCAGCGGGCGTCGTCGTAGCACTCGCGCGGCACCTGCCTCCACTGCGGCCCCATCACCTCGACCAGGCGTTCGGTGATCGTCTGCAGCAGGGCGAGCTCGACCGGCACCGGCGCGGGCGCCTCCTCCGGCCACCACTCCACCTCGCCGCGCAATTGGCCGTCCGCACGTACCCGCGTGCGTCGCACCCGGAAGCGCTGGCCGCCTTCGGCCACGATGCCGAGCAGGCCGTCGGCGTCGTAGTGGAAATCCACGATGCGCGCCAGCGTGCCCACCGCGGCCGGCAAGGCCGGCTCGCCGGTCTCGCGCCCTTGCAGGATCAGGCAGACGCCGAAGCCGCGCTCGTCGCGCGTGCACTCGCGCACCAGGTCCAGGTAGCGCGGCTCGAAGATGCGCAGCTCCAGCCGCCCGCCCGGGTACAGCACGGTGGACAGCGGGAACAACGGCAGCTCGGCGCGGGAGGAACGTCCAGCCATGCGGGCAGTGTAATGGGCAGTTGCTGCGCCCCATCTCGACGACTGTCGCATGCACGGCATGGCCAACCTGCACGTCGCCGACGGCTCGGTGTTTCCCACCGGCGGCTGGGCCTTTCCCACCTTCACCATCGTGGCGCTGAGCCTGCGCCTGGCCGACCGGCTGCAGGCGCTCTGCGCACTCTGACGGGATCAGTCCAGGAACAGGTCGGGCAGCAGCGGCGAACCCGGCCGCACCGCGTAGCGGTCGAAATCGTGCACGCCAGCCTCGCGCAGCACGTCCTCGTCGATCGCGAAGCGGCCGCTGCATTCCTGCGCGGGGCGCAGCAGCATGGCGTGCGCCGCATCGGCCACGATCTCCGGCCGGCGGCACTGCTCGGCGCGCACGCCGGCGATCATGCCGATCGCCGCAGTGGCGATCACCGTGCGCGGCCACAGCGCGTTCACCGCAATGCCCAGCGGCGCGAACTCCGCGCTCATGCCCAGCACGCACAGGCTCATGCCCATCTTCGCGATGGTGTAGGCGGTGTGCGGCGCGAACCATTTCGGATCGAGGCTGGGCGGCGGCGCCAGCATCAGCACGTGCGGGTTCGCCGCCTGCTTCAGGTACGGCAGGCAGCTCTGCGTGACGAGGAAGGTGCCGCGCGTATTGACCTGGTGCATCAGGTCGTAGCGCTTCATCGGTGTGCCTTCCACCCCGGCCAGCCAGATCGCGCTGGCGTTGTTGACCACGATGTCGATGCCGCCGAAACGTTCGGCCGCCTGCGCCGCCGCTGCGCGCACCTGCTCTTCGTCGCGGATGTCGCACTGCAGCGCCAGCGCCTTGCCGCCGCCGGCCTCGATCTCGGCGGCAGCGGTGTGGATGGTGCCGGGCAGCTTCGGATTCGGCACGCCGCTCTTGGCGACGATCGCGACGTTGGCGCCGTCGCGTGCGGCGCGCAGCGCGATGGCGAGGCCGATGCCGCGCGAAGCGCCGGTGATGAACAGGGTCTTGCCGCTGAGGGTGGTCATGGGCTGGTGTCAGGCGAGGCGGTGAGTGGGCAGAGTCAGATTTCCGCAGCGCCCGGTCAAGCCGAAACGTCAGGAAAACTGACTCTGACCCCACCTGCGTGGCACATTGGCCGCCTCATCAAAGGGAGCATGCGCAAGGATGTCGACCATCGCCACCGTACCGGCAGCATCCGTCGCCGAGACGCGGACCGAATCCGTGCTGCGCGTGCGCGGCCTGCGCAAATCCTTCAAGCAGCGCGAAGTGCTGCGCGGCGTAGCCTGGGACGTGCCGCCCGGCCGGGTAATCGGCCTGCTTGGCCGCAACGGCGCCGGCAAGACCACCTTGCTGCGCTGCCTGCTGGGCCTCTCGCCGATCGACGCCGGCACGGTGGAACTGTTCGGCGAACCGATGACCGAGCCCGGCGGCGAGCGCATGCACCGCATCGGCTTCGTGCCGCAGACCTTCGACCTGTTCCCGTGGATGAAGGTGCGTGCCTACCTCGACTTCACTGCGGCATTCTACGCGCGCTGGAACCACGCGCTGGCCGCGCGCCTGCTCGGCGACTGGGAGCTCGACCCCAAGCAGAAGATCGGCGAGCTGTCGCAGGGCCAGCGGCAGAAGCTGGCGATCGTGCGCGCGATCGCGCCCGAGCCGGACCTGCTGGTGCTGGACGAACCGGTGGCCAGTCTCGACCCGCAGGCGCGCCGCGCCTTCATGGCCGAGCTGCTGGAACTGATGAAGGCGCCGGGCAAGACGGTGATCTTCTCCACCCACATCACCGCCGACCTCGAACGCGCCGACGCCGACATCAGCTTGCTGCGCGACGGTGCGATCCAATTCACCCGCCCGCTGGCCGAGCTGCGCGAGCGCATGCATCGCGCGGTACTCGTGCGCGCCGGCGGCTGGCCGCAGGCACCGGTGACGGCGGGTCTGCTCAAGGCCACGCTGAAGGGCGACGAGGCGCAACTGCTGGTGGAGGACATGAACCTCGACAGCCTGCACGCGCTGGCCACGCGCGAAGGCGCCACGCTGCGCATCGAGACGCCCACGCTGGAAGACCTGTTCGTGGAGCTGGCATGAGGGCGGTGTGGCAGCTGTGGTTGCTGCCGTGCCGGCAGACCACCGTGATCGCGGTGCTGATGCAGCTGGCATGGCTGGGCGGCGCGTTGGCGCTGGGTTGCGTGCCCGCGTTCGGCGTGAACGCGGCTGGCGCTGCGGCAATGCTGTTCGGCTTCGGCGCCTGGTTCTGGTTCACGATGCTCGGCCTCTGCCTGCGCGGCCTGTGCCGCCCGGAGAGCTTCCTGCTGCCCGGCTTTCGCGGGCGGCTCGCCACGGTGGGCACGCTGCAGGTCGCGCAGTGGGCGCTGCTGCCCATGCTGGCCGTGCTGTGGCTGGGCGTGCCGCACGCGCTGCTGGGCGGCGCGGCGATCCTGCTGCTGGCCGCACTCGGGCTGGCGGCCAGTTCCGCGCGCTACATCAACCTGCTGGTCTGGGGCCTGTTCGTGCTGGCCGGCTGGCAGCCGGGGCTGGCCAGCCAGATCGCCCGTGCGCTGGTCGCCTCGCCGTGGGCCGTGCCGCTGGCGCTGCTGCTGGCGGTGCTGATCGCCAGCCTCAGCCTGCGCGCGATGCTGCGCATCGACGACCGTGAAGCGGATGCATCACCGCTGGAAAACGCCCAACTCGGCCGCTCGCGTGCACGCAGCCTCGACGGCACGCCGGCGCGGCGCGGCAAGCTGGGGCGGCGCATCAGCGCGATCTTCGACGGCACCTCGCAGCGCGCGATGGAACAGGCGCTGGCGCGCTATCGCCGCAAGCCCTCGTGGCATCTGCGCATGGTGCTGGTACGCCGGCTGCTGCTGCCGCACGACAACCCGCAGGCGCTCGCGTTGCGCCTGCTGCTGGTGGCGGCGCTGGTCACGTTCTATGTCGTCGCGGTGATGCATCGTCAACGCTTCAACGCGGTGATGGTGGGTGCCTACGCGATCCTGCTGGGCCTGTCGCGCTTCCCGCAGCTCGGCCGCGGCATGCGGCAGATGCGGCCGAACCTCGCCGACCTCTACCTCACACTGGCGCCGCGCACGCGCGCCGACTACCAGCAGACCCTGCTCGACGCGCTCACGGTGCTGGTGCCGATCACCGTGCTCAGTACCGTGGCCTACACCGGGCTGGGCATCGTCCTCACCCATGCCGCGGAGCCGGTGCGCATGCTGATCGACGCCGCCATCGTGAGCGTGGGCGCCAGCCTCACCGCGCTGGCGGTGCACCTGATCGGCCCGGAGAGCAGCTTCGGGCGCGGTCTGGTGGACATGGTCGTGACGCTGGGCGCGATGGCGACGTACTGGGGCGGCTACTGGCTGCTCGGTGCGTTGGGCCACGCTCTTGGCGGCGGTGTCCTGCTGCTGGTCACGCTGGGCTTCGGGCTGGGCGTGTGGAGCTCGGCGCGGCGCGAGTACCTGCGTCGGCCGCCGTGTTTCGACGCGCCGCTGTAGCGTCCCTCCCTCGGGAACCTGATTGGCGTGGAATCCGCACCCGGCATGAACCGGGCTTTGCCCCGACCCGACGCCGATCCGATGCCGGGAAGGAATGCAGGTTCAATCGTCCCGGCCGCTACACTCCACCGCACCCTCACCCGGCCCTTCGCGCCGCCTTCTCCCGATGGGAGAAGGGCATCGAGACTCCGCATGCCGCTGATGACCTACCTCGCCCTCGGCGACTCCTACACCATCGGCGAAAGCGTGCCGGCGGCAGGTCGCTGGCCCGTGCAGCTGGCCGCCGCGCTGCGCGGCGATGGCGTACCGCTGGCCGAGCCGGTCATCCTCGCCACCACCGGCTGGACCACCGACGAGCTGTCCGCCGCAATGGACGCGGCCGGCTTCGCGCCGCCCTGGGACCTGGTCAGCCTGCTGATCGGCGTCAACAACCAGTACCGCGGCCGCGACGCTGAGGCATACCGCGGGGAGTTCCGCCGCCTGCTGCAGCGCGCGATCGCGCTGGCTGACGCGCGCGCCGGACGCGTGCTGGTGCTGTCAATTCCGGACTGGGGCGTCACCCCGTTCGCACGCGACAGTGGCCGCGACATCGCGCGCATCGCCAGCGAGCTGGACGCCTACAACGCCACGGCCCGCCAGGAGACCCTGCAGCTCGGCGCACGCTGGGTGGACATCGCGCCGATCTCGCGCACCCGCCCCACCCTGCTCGCCGACGACGGCCTGCACCCCTCGGCCGCGCAATACGCGCTGTGGACCGAAGCCGCCTTGCCGGTGGTCCGCGCCATGCTGGCGGCCGCGCCTGCGGCTTGAAGCCGCGCGGCGGCGCCGCATATCGGCGGTATCATTGCGCGTCCCCTTCGGAGTTTCCCATGTCCCTCGACACCGCCACCCGCGAACGCATCGAATCCCTGCTCAAGAGCCACCGCGTGGTGCTGTTCATGAAGGGCAACCGGCTCCAGCCGGCCTGCGGCTTCTCCGCCGCCGCCACCAACACGCTCAACGAGCTGCTGCCGGAGTACCACACGGTGAACGTGCTGGAAGACCCGGAAATCCGCGAGGGCATCAAGGCCTACGGCGACTGGCCCACGATCCCGCAGCTCTACGTGGGAGGTGAGCTGGTCGGCGGCGCCGACATCATTCGCCAGATGTACGGCAGCGGCGAACTGCACGCGCTGTTCGGCGTGGCCGCGCCGGACCGTACGCCACCCGCGATCACCATCACCGACGCCGCCGCCAAGGCGATCCGCGAAGGCACGGCCAACGCGCAAGGCCTCGCGCTGCACCTGGAAATCGGCCCCGACCACAGCGCCGGCTTCCAGCTCGCGCCGGCCAACGAGCACGACATCGTCGCCCATGCGAACGGCCTCGAAGTGCACTTCGACCCCGCCAGCGCCCAGCGTGCCAAGGGCATCGTGATCGACTGGGTCTCCACCGTGCAGGGCGAGGGCCTGAGCCTGAAATTCCCCGGCGCACAGGAAGTGAAGTCGCTCACCGTGCAGGAACTGCAGCAGCGCCTCGCCGCCGGCAGCATCACCTTGATTGACGTACGCCCCGCCGCCGCGCGCGCCCAGCTGCCCGCGCTGCCGCAGGCGCGCATCCTCGAGGACGAAGGCTACGAGGCGCTCGCCGCCCTGCCCAAAGACACCGAACTCGCCTTCGTCTGCCAGCGCGGCATCTCCAGCCAGGGCGTGGCCGAACGCTTCGCCGCGCACGGCTTCAGCCACGTGCACAACGTGGCGGGCGGCATGGAGGCGTGGCACTCAGCCTGACCCATGTCTTCGCCTCCAACCTCCGCCCATATCGGCCAGTTGATGGCGGAAGCCGGCAAGGCGCTCGGCCAAGGCCGGCTTGACCACGCCGAGCACGCGCTGACGCAGGTGCTGGCAGCAAATCCCGCGCTGGTCGACGCGCAATACCTGTACGGCGTTGCCTGCCTGATGAGTGGCCACGCCGCCAAGGCTGCCGACTGGCTGCGCAAGGCCGTAGCGCAACGGCCCACCGACGCCAACATGCGGACCTATCTGGGCTGCGCCTTGCACGATGCCGGTGCCTTGGACGAAGCGCTGATTCATCTGCGTCGCTCTTGTGAACTGGCGCCCGGGCAGGCATCGAACTGGTACAACCTTGGCAAGGCACTGAAACAGCGGGGCCAATTGCGCGATGCCGATGAGGCCTTTCGCCACACGCTGATGCTGGACTCACAACACGTGCTGGCCCGCATCGGCGTGGCCGACATCGCCACCATGCAAGGCGACATTCCGCACGCCGTGGCCGAGTATCGGCACGTGCTGCGCCAGCAACCCGGGTGCGCCGAAGCATGGCATGGCCTGGCCAATCTCAAGACCGAATCGCTGGGGCCGGCCGACATCGAGCCGATCCGCAACTCCTTGCGTCAGCCGGGCCTGCCGCCCGACACGCAGGTGATGCTCGGCTTCAGCCTGTTCCGCGCGCTGGAAGACCAGCAGGACTACGCCGGCGCCTTTGAAGCGCTGCGCCAGGCGAACGCGGCCAAACGGCGCCAGGTGGAATGGGACGCCGACGCCGCGCGCGCGCGGGTCGACCGCATCATGGCGGTCTTCAGCGTCCCGCTACCCGAGCCGATGGATTCCACGCTGGGTCACGAAGTCATCTTCATCGCCAGCATGCCGCGCTCGGGTTCCACCCTGGTCGAGCACATCCTCGCCACGCATCCCGACGTCGAGGGCGCCAACGAAATTCCCGACCTGCCGCAGGTCATCGAAGACGAATCGCGCCGCCGCGGCCAGCCCTTCCCGCAGTGGGCAAGCGCAGCCACCACCGACGATTGGCACCGACTCGGCAAGGACTACCTCGCCCGTACCGCATGCTGGCGCGAGCGAAGCCCTCGCTTCACCGACAAGAACGTCGCCAACTGGCCACTGCTGGGCGCCGTACGCCTGATGCTGCCCGGCGCAAGAATCATCCACTGCCACCGTGATCCGGTGGAAACCTGCTTCTCCTGCTACCGCCACCTGTTCCGGCACGGCGTGCATTACAGCTACGACCTCGACGAGATGGCCGAGCACTACCGCGACTACGAACGCCTCAGCGCGTTCTGGCTGGCACGCCATCCGCAGCACGTGCTCGACTACTCCTACGAAACACTGGTACGCGAGCCCGAAGCGCAGATCCGCCGCCTGCTCGCGTTCTGCGAGCTGCCTTTCGATCCCGCATGCCTCACGCCGCACCAGACCCAACGCGAAGTGCTGAGCACGGCGAGCGCGGCGCAGGTGCGCAAGCCCATTCGCGCGGACACGGCGCACAGCGCGCCATATCTGGAGTGGTTGCAGCCGCTGCGGGAGCGGTTGGCGCACTGAAACGAACAAGGCCGCCGGTTTCCCGGCGGCCTTGTTTATCCTGCTTCTCGCCTCCCCCTGACGGCATCGACTTGCGATGACGCCAGGCGAGGGAGTTGTCTTCTTACCAGTCGTACTTGACGCTGAACTCCGCGAACCGCGGCTGCTCCACCGCATAGCCCGTCACACCGCCGATCGGCAGCTTGTACGCGGTGTCCGGCGCACCACCCACACCATCGTGGGTGACGACGTAAGCCGTGTCGTGCTGCTCGTTGAACACGTTCTGGACCTGCACCTGCAGAGTCAAGTGCTTGCCGGCCCACTCCGGAATGTAGCTGACGGACAGATCGAGCTTGTGGGTCCATGGTGTATGACCGGCCTTGCCCGGGGGCGACGGCTGGCCATCACACCAGTGATAAGCCTCGCCGTAGCCGTCGGGATCGGTCTGGCCCGGTCCCCAAGCGCCCAGGCAGGTGATGGGTGCACCCGACTGAACGATATACAGGCCGCTGACCAACCACTCGGGAGTGATCGCATAGGTGCCGTAGGCCTTCAGCGTGTGACGATGCGAGTTCGGCAGCTCGCCGTTCGAGTACTGCATCAGCTCGGGGAAGTCCCAAGCCTCGCTGATCGAGGCGGACTGGCCGCCACCCGCAGCAGCCGAGGCATTGGAGATCTGGCCGAGCGGCGAGTAGGTCGGGCCTTCCGTGGTGCCGTAGCTCTTGGCGAACACATAGTCGATCTTGCCGGCCCACTTGCCGTCCCACGGATGCTCGAGGGCTTCTTCCAGGCTGTAGTACTTGCGGAACGCCGCGGGGAAGCCCACGACATTTCCTGCAGCGGACGCGGTGTGCGGGTTCCAGATGTAGGTCTTGTAGGTACCGTCGGTCGCCAGGTAGCGCACCTTGTTGCTACGGCCGGGATTGACCAGGATGTCCGTCTGGAACGCGACCGGATCCGCGTCGGCAGGCATGTTGACCGTACCGGTGTCATCGATGATGTTGTTCATCCTCGAGTAGGTCGCCTGCGAGGTCCAGACCAGCGCCTGGCCGAACGCGTTGAGCGTCTTCTGGAAGCCCAGCACGTACTCGTCCTGGTACATCGGCTTCAGATCCGAGGCGGCAATCGTCTTCGGATCCTTCGGCGTGCCGTACTCGCCGTCGGGCGAGTATGGCGTCGCGCTCGTGTGAACCTGGGTCAGGCCCTGCGGAATGCCGTTCGAATCGATGGACGAGTAGGTGTAGTACTCGTTGAGGTAGGCATTGGCGCCTGCCATGCGCACGCCCAAACCCGTGGGCAAGGCAAGGTAGTAACGCCCCACGTTGCCGTACAGCTTGGCGCTGCTGTCGCCGAAGATGTCCCAGCTGAAGCCCAGGCGCGGCTGCCACTGCGGCGAGGTCTCCCGGATGTAAGGCTGATTGCCGGCGCTGTAGTTGGTGAACTGGTCGTTGCGCAGGCCGAGGTTCAGCAGCAGGTTGGGCGTGACCTGCCAGTTGTCCTCGACGTACTGCGCCTTCTGCTCCACCGTGAACGAGGCCACGCCGCCATAGGTCCGCTTCACGACGTAGTAGCTGTTGCCGCCCACCGCGCCGCCGTTGGGGTAGTTGATCGGGTTGTCGACGCACTGGCCCAGTGCGTTGCACGACAGGGTAGGCGAAGAGAAGTTCTTCGACCCTTCCTTGCCATAGATCCAGTAATACCCCGGACCGGCGCTCTGGCTGCCGTCGCTCTTGTCCGTGCTGCGCATGTTGTCGATACCGAACTTCACGTCGTGATCGCCCAGCTTCCAGTCAAGGTCCAGACGGAAGTTGTTCTCGGTGGACTTGTGGTCCGGAGAAGGGATGGTCAGCGGGTTGTTGTTCGTGTTGCCAGCACCCGGAACGGTCGGATTCTGCCTTGAAACGCTAGACACGCCCGCCAGCATCTTGTCGAAGCCCGCATAGGGCACTTGCTGGCTGTAGTACGTGCTCTTCATCTTGCCGGCCAGCACGCTCAGCGTGAGGTTGTCGGTGATGTACGAGGTGTACTTCAGGATGCCGATGTCGAACTTGCTCGAGTACAGCGGGTTGTTGATGGAGTTGAAACTGCCGATGCTGTTGTTGCTGTAGTCGTAGTTGTAGGCGTTGTTCGAGAGGTCTTCGGCCTTGCTCGAGGCGTAGGTGGCTTCAAGAACGTTGCTGTCGTTGATGTTCCAGTCCAGCTTGCCGTAGAGCTTGGGCAAGCTCATGCTGTGCGAGTTGTAGTACGGCGCATTGACCGAACCAGTGCTCTTGCCGCTGTCGTGCTGGGCCTCGGCCGTGATGTAGAAGAACAGCTTGTCCTTGATCAGCGGGCCCGAAATGTAGGCGTCGTAAACCGTGCTCCAGTCTTCGTTCTTGCGGCGATTGACGTAGATGTCGCCTGGCTGCTGGCCCGCCGTGGTCGACGCCGGGTTCGCATAGTAGATGTTGTCGTAGCCGCTTTGCGCCCAAGTCGGCGCCCAAGTCACATAGGCGCCAGCATGGAAGTCGTTGCCGCCGCGGTGGCCGATCTGGCTGATCACGCCGCCGGTGGAGCGGCCATATTCGGCACCGTAGCCGGAGGTGATGGTCTGCTGCTCGGCGATGGCGAAGTACGGCAGGGCGATGCCGCCCGCGTTGCCCACCGGGTCGGTGGTGTTGAAGCCGTTGATGTAGTAGGCGTTCTCCGCCGTCGAATCGCCGCCGAAGGAGATCAGCGGGGTACCGGCCGGGCCGGTGCCGAGGCTGGCGTTGCCGCCGGCGACGCCCGGCGCCAGCACGGCGATGGACTCGGCATTGCGCGCAAGCGGCAGCTGCTTCAGCTGCTCCGAGGTGATCACCGAGGTCTGGCGGGTGGAGGACACGTCGATCGATGGCAACGAGTTGGCCGTGACCGTGACGCTGGAGAGGTTCTGCACGTTTTTGCCGGCTTCGGCAACGGCAAACGGTACCGGCGTACCGCCCGCTACGCTCACCGTCACATGATCCTTCGTGGCAACCACGTTGCCACCCTGCATCAGCGACACGGTGTAATCACCCACCGGCAACTGGTTGGCGCCATAGCGACCGTCGCTGCCGACCGCCACCTCGCGGGTCAGGCCGGTCTGGTTGTTGACGATGCGAACCGTCTCGCCCGCCGACACCGGCGCGGTACCGAACACGGAACCGGTGGTGGCCTGCGCCAGCACCTGCCCGGACAAGCCGACGCCCGCGGCGATGGCCAGAGCCAGCGCGGTGCGGCGCGCCGCGGAACGGCGCGCCACATTATTGAGCTTCATGGCATTCATAAGATTAAAAACTCCCCAGCGAGATAAAGATGACTTTTGAACTGCAGGCAGGCACGGCAGTGTCTCGGCACCCGCCAGAGACCCGCCTGCCCCCTAAAGCGCGGCACCGGAAATCAAGCAAGTCGAACTAACAGGCTAGACATCTCTTCAGAAACATCCGAACCGGGATCATCCATCGCAAGATCGTGGTCACAGCCTGCATGCTAACTGCCTTGGTGCATACCGAGATTAAACATCTGTCTAACGCAAAGTCAACGATCAAGAAATTACGAATTCACGCATAAACGCATTATATTTCTGCTTATAAGCATGAATTTACGATTTGCATGCCCGTCGGCTTCCGCCGCTCTTGCCAAAACCCCCTGTGCAACCCGAAACGCAGATCCATCACCTGCTCACGTTCTGCGAGCTGCCCTTCGATGCCGCCTGCCTTGTGCCCCACCAAACCAGGCGCGAAGTGCTCAGCACGGCGAGCGCGGCGCAGGTGCGCCAGCCCATCCGTGCCGACACGGCGCACAGCGCGCCGTATCTGGCATGGCTGCAGCCACTTCGCGAAAGATTGGGGCGCTGAAACGAACAAGGCCGCCGGTTGCCCGGCGGCCTTGTTCGTTTCTGCATCTCTTTCCCTCATGCCGCTGCTCGCGACGGCATGAGCTGGGAGGGTGTGGCTTAGAACTCGTACTTCACGTTGAAGTCCATGTAGCGCGGCGCTTCCGTCGACTGCGCGGTGTGGTAGACCGGGTTGTACAGGAACGTGCCCGCATTGGCGCCGCTGGCCGTGCCGCCGTTGCCAATGGCGTATTGGGTGTAGTACAGCGTCGCCTTCTGCTCGTTGAACACGTTGTGCACTTCCCACTGCAAGGTGAGGTGCTTGTTCGCCCATTCCGGCGTGTACGTCAAGCTCAGGTTGAGCTGGTGGGTCCACGGAGTATGGCCACTGGTCCCCGGGGGCGACGGCATACCGCCAGTCCCGATGGGGTTATACGAACCATCTTTGTTAGGCGGCTGACCCGGGTAGCCCGGGCCCGTCAGGCCCGTATAGGCGCTCGGTACACCACCGCAGAAGTGCTGATAGGGGCCGTTGTACGCGTCCGGATCAATTACGGAGCCGTAACCGCTCAGGCACACGTTCGGCGCACCCGACTGCATGATGAAGGTGCCGCTGACCATCCATTCCGGCGTGATGGCATACGAGCCAAAGGCCTTGATGGTGTGGCGGTGGCTATTGGCCTGTTCACCGTTGGCGTATGCCATGAGGTTCGGGAAATCCCACTGCGCCGTGGTCGAACCCGAAAAACCACCATTCGTCTGGTTCGTGATCTGCCCGATCGCGGTGTCGGTCGGACCTTCGGTGCTGCCGTACGACCTGGAGAACAGGTAGTCGATTTTGCCGAACCACTTGCCGTCCCAAGTGTGTTCCAGATAGGTATCCAGAGCGTAGTATTTGCGCGACGGCTTCGGGAATCCGATGAACGGTCGATCCTGCGTATAAATCCCGGCGCCCGTGTTCGGGTCCCACGTGATCGCACCGCCGGGTTGCGGGATGTAATTGGTCTTGCCCGGATTGACCAGACCCGCAATGACGTTAACGAGATTGCCATTGGCATCCGTAACTGCGACGTCGGTGTCATCCACGAGATTGCCGGCCTTCTGGAAGGTCGCCTGCGAGCCGAGCACCAGACCGGTGTCGCCGAGCATCTTCTGGAAGCCCAGCACGTATTCATCCTGATACTGCGGCTTGAGGTTGGTCGAGGCATAGTCCTTGATGTTGCCGACGAGACCATTCTCGCCATCCGACGAGAAATACCCCGGCGGGAGTGTCACACCCGGAATCGGCGCCACCGGAAGCGGAGTCAGCCCGGTCGGCACACCCGTCGCAGTCATGCCCGTGTAGGTGGAGACGATGGTGCCGTTGATCGAGCCGAACGCAGAGTTGCGTGCGGCCAGACCCGCCGGCAACGCCAAGTAGTAACGCCCCGCGTTACCGAAGACCTTGAACGTGCTGTCACCAAACACGTCCCAGCTGAAGCCCAGGCGCGGCGCCCACTGCGGGCTGGTTTCCTTCACGTAGGCAAGACCACCGGGACCGGTGTTTTCGAACTGGTCGTTGCGCAGGCCAAGGTCAAGCAACAGGTTGGGCGTGACCTGCCAGCGGTCTTCCACGTACTGCGCCTTCTGGCGGGCCGCAATCGTGACGTTCTGTTGTACAAGGGATTCGACGACGTAATTGCCGAAACCCGGGCTGCCGATGAAAGGCGAGTTCGAGAAAGTGGACGGAATGCCCTGTACGTAGTTGTAGGCACCGCCTCCAAGGATCGAGGTGCCGTCGTCATCGTCCCGATACTGGATGTTGTCGATGCCGAACTTGAGGTCGTGGTCGGCCGTGATCTTCCAGTCAAAGTCGACGCGCAGGTTGGCGTCCTTGGTGGTGTGGCCCGGGTTGCCGATGGTGGTGTCAACCAGGTTCGGAACGGTAACGCCCGCCGGCACGGGCACTCCCGTGAAGGTCACCGGGGCCGCGTTTACGCCGCTCAGGCCACTGAAATACTCCCCGCTCATCACGCCATACTGCATTTCGAGCGTGAGGCTGTCGGTGATATACGAGGTGTACTTCAGGATGCCGATCTTGAAGGTATCCTTGGTCGTCACGCCCGGACCGTAGAGGTTGTCGACCTTCTGGTTCGTGTAATCGTAGTTGTAGAAGTTGTTGCTGAGCTCCTGGTTCTGGCTCTGGACGCCCGTCAACTCCAGCACGTTGTTGTCGTTGATGTTCCAGTCCAACTTGCCGTACATCTTGGGGCTCTTGAAAGCCCTCGACTGGAAGTAGCCCTGCGGCGACGTGATGCCGAAGTTCTGCACGCCGCTCTGGTCGCTGTCGTGCTGCCATTCGGCCGTGACGTAGAAGAACAGCTTGTCCTTGATCAGCGGGCCGCTGACGTAGGCGTCATACACCGTCGACCAGTTGCTGTTCTGCCGCTTGCCCGTCTGGATCCGGCCGTAGCCGGGAGCATAGGCCGTGCTGCCTTGGCTGGCGGCCAAGGTAGGGTTGCCGTTGCTGTCCACGGCACCCACCGGCGTCCGCGGATTCATGTAATACACGTTGTCGAAGTTGCCCTGGGCCCAATCCGGACGCCAGGACACCATCACACCGGCATGGAAGTCGTTGCTGCCGCGTTTGCCGATCTGGCTGATCACGCCGCCGGTCGAACGACCGTACTCGGGACCGTAGCCGGACGTGATGGTCTGCTGCTCGGCAATGGCGAAGTACGGCAGCGCCACGCCGCCCGCGCCACCGATCGGGTCGGTGGTGTTGAAGCCGTTGAGGTAATAGGCGTTTTCCACGACGCTGTTGCCACCCATGGAAACCAGCGGCGTACCGGTCGGGCCATTGCCGAGGGTGCCACCGCCCAGGTTCACGCCGGGAGCGAGCAGCGCGATCGCCTCGGCGCTGTGCGCCAGCGGCAGAACCTTCAGCTGCTGCGCGGTCATCACCGAGGTCTGGCGGGTGGAGGACACGTCGATCGACGGCAGCGAGTTGGCCGTGACCGTGACGCTGGAGAGGTTCTGCACGTTCTTGCCGCCTTCAGCGGTAGCGAACGGCACCTGCGTACCGCCGCTCACGCTTACCGTCACGTGGTCCTTCGTGGCAACGGCATTGCCGCCCTGCATCAGCGACACGGTGTAGTCGCCCACCGGCAACTGGTTGGCGCCATAACGGCCATCGCTGCCGACCGCCACCTCGCGGGTCAGGCCGGTCGCGTTGTTGACGATGCGAACCGTCTCGCCCGCCGACACCGGCGCGGTACCGAACACGGAACCGGTGGTGGCCTGCGCCAGCACCTGCCCGGATAAACCGACGCCTGCGGCGATGGCCAGAGCCAGCGCGGTGCGACGCGCCGTGGAGCGACGCGCCCTGTTGTTGAACTTCATGGAATTCATGAGATTAAAAACTCCCCAGTGAAAATGACGACATTTTTCTGATTGCTGGCCGACACGGTGTCTGCCTGGCTCTGTCCGGCTCCTGCGCACTGCCCCAGTGCGCATACCCATCTGGAACGAAACCATGTCGAGTCGCAGCAACCGCGTTGCATCCAGCACATCGCTAGAAGCGCACCGACAGTAAACATCCGTCTAACGCAAAGTCAACAAACAAGAAATCACGGTTTATCCTTTATAAACCAACCGTTTACGTAATATCTTTCGGTATGCCGAGGCAAACGATATATGCTGCGCATCTTGCGCAAAATTACGCGCGAACGATCACGTTGCAACATGGCAACCTCGATATGTGCATGATCCATGTCGTTGCATGCAATGACATGCACCGTCTTGCATCGGCGGCAATCTGACCGGCCATAATGCTTATTTGAAATTTCGCCTCGGCCGCACATATTTACGGCAACAATATTCGCGAAATATCAGGCAACCGCAGTCAGCACATGGCCTGTTGCATTGACTGGATCATGCCAATGCTGCATTCGAAACCTGCCACGCCAGGCCTCACCTCACTCCCCCGGCAACCCGCAACTGCGGTTGAAGTCGCCGATGCCGGCGACCAAGGTGGCGATGGCGGTGCGCTCCGACTCGCTGAGGTCGGGGTTCCAGCAGTCCATGATCAGCACCACGCGGGTCTGGTCGCTGCGGTTCCAGGCCTCGTGCTCGAAGGTGTCGTCGAAGGTGGCGCAGGGGCCTTCCTGCCATTCGTGGATCTCCCCGCCCACGTTCAGCGCGCAACCCTTCGGCACGATCAGCGGCAGGTGGGCGACCAGGCGCGTGTTGGTGACGCCGCGGTCCGGCAGGATGTGGGTGCCGGGGCGCAGCACCGAGAACAGCGTCTCCGGCCCGTGTTCGCGGATCCGCGACAACGGCATCCGCTCGACCAGCGCGGTGGTTTGCGGGCAGGCCGCGCAGTGCGCGTCGTAGCGCTGCCCGTGGCGGTAGAGGAAATACGCGTCCCACGCCGCCGGCTGCGCGCCCGAGCCGTGCAGCATGGTCTCCAGTTGCTCCCGTGTGCCGGTCTTGAGGAAGGCTTCCAGATCCCGCGGCTGCTCCAGCACAGCACGCAGTTCCCCGCGGATCGCGGCGGCGCCCGCCTCCAGCACCTCGAGTTCGGGGAAGCGTTCGCGCGGGTAATAGGTCCGGCTGGGAATGCCGGGGAAGTACAGGAATTTCGGCTGCTGCCGCAGATCGGGCAGGTTCGCCGGCTGCTCGTGCAGGTAGATCGCGAGGCATTGCTCGACACGGCGCAGTTCCGAGCGGTCGTAGCGTTCGCGCAGCGGTTCCAGCATGCCGTCGAACAAGGCGTGCCGCCCGGCATCCACGAGGCGCATTGCATGCTGCACCGCTGCGCGGATGCCGGGCGCGGTGGTCGCGTCGTTGAGCCAGCGCCACGCCAAGCCGCAGGCGGGCCACGAACATCCGCCGCGCCAACGCCAGCGCCTTGTCGAGATCGGCGGCCGCACCCGCATGATCCGCCAGCGCCATCCACACCGTGCCCAGCTGGTGCAGCACCCTCGGCTCGCGCGGGTGGACACGGTGCGCCTGCTGCAAATGCTCGATCGCCCGGGCGGCTTCGCCGCGCTCGAAATGACGCGCAGCCAAAAACTGCAGCGCCTCCAGGTCGCCGGGCTCGCTGTCCAGCACGCGGGCGAAGGACTGTTCCGCCAGCGCCTCGTCGCCGCGGCCCAGCGCGAATCGTGCCCGCTCTCGGAAATCCGCCACCTGGCCCGTCTGCCGCTCTGTCATCGCGAACTCCAGCCTTCGCGCTTCCTCCCGGTCGCCCGGAAGGAAGCGCGCATGATCAGCAGAGAACGACCACCCGACGCAAGCGGGCCGCCCTGCGTCGGCGGACCCGCCTCACTCGCCCTCGCTATCCTCCTCGAAGCGCAGGTGCTTCACGCTGCGGCCGTTGCGGCGGACCAGCTTGAGCGCCTCGATGCCGATGCGGATGTGCGCCTCGACGTACTTCTCGGTGACCTTGCGGTCGCTGGCTTCGGTCTTCACGCCCTCGGGGATCATCGGTTGGTCGGAGACCAGCAGCAGTGCGCCGCAAGGGATCTGGTTGGCGAAGCCGGCCGCGAAGATGGTGGCGGTCTCCATGTCCACCGCCATGCAGCGGGTGCGCCGCAGGTAGGCCTTGAAGTCCTCGTCGTGTTCCCAGACCCGGCGGTTGGTGGTGTAGACGGTGCCGGTCCAGTAGTCGTGGCCGAGGTCGCGGATCATGGTGGAGACGCCGCGCTGCAGCTGGAACGCGGGCAGCGCGGGCACCTCGGGCGGCAGGTAGTCGTTGCTGGTGCCCTCGCCGCGGATCGCGGCGATCGGCAGGACCAGGTCGCCGATCTGGTTCTTCCTCTTGAGCCCGCCGCACTTGCCCAGGAACAGCGCGGCCTTCGGCGCGATCGCGCCGAGCAGATCCATCACGGTGGCCGCGTTGGGGCTGCCCATGCCGAAGTTGATCAGGGTGATGCCGTCGGCGGTGGCGTTCGGCATCGGGCGGTCGCGGCCATGCACCTCCACGCCATGCCAGTCGGCGAACAGGTCCACGTAGTGGCCGAAGTTGGTGAGCAGGATGTGCTGGCCGAACTGCTCCAGCGGAGTGCCGGTGTAGCGCGGCAGCCAATTGGCGACGATCTCTTGCTTCTCTTTCATGCGGTCTTGCCTTGTGCGGGTGGCCTCCGCGCCGGCGGAGGGTGCCGGCGACGCCACGCCGGCGGAAACCTCGGGTCTGCCCACATTATGTATGCACGCAGGCGCGCCGGTGCCCGCCGACCGGAATTCGGCGCATCCGCGTGTTATGTTGCGAACGCCATTCTGAGGGGGATGACACATGCGCATGGGGCTGACCATGGACGCCGCCTGCGACCTGCCGCAGGCGTTTCTTGCAGAGCACCGCATCACCGTGCTGCCGATCACCGTGAAGGTGGACGGCGAGACCTTCATGGACGACCGCGACCCGGCGGAGATCCAGCGCTTCATCAACCGCCGCCTCGGCAGCCGCAGCCATTCGGCGGAAACCGAGCCGACCACGGCGGAGGAAGTGCAGCAGCTGTTCCTGGGGCGGCTGGTGCTGGAGCAGGACTGCGTGTTCTGCCTCACCATCACCGCCACCCGCAGCCCGATCCACGACAACGTGGTGCGCGCCAGCTTCGCGGTGCTGCGCGGCTACCGCGAGGTGCGCGAGCCGGCCGGCATCCCCGGCCCGTTCCTGCTGCGGGTGATCGACACCCGCAACATCTTCGCCGGCGCCGCGCCGGCGATCTGGGAGGCGGCCCGGCTGATCGCCGCCGACGAGGCGCCGGCCACGATCCGCGAGCGGCTCAACCACATCGCCCAGCACAGCTACGGCTACATGCTGCCGCGCGACCTGTACTACCTGCGCGCCCGCGCCAAGAAGAAGAACGACCGCAGCGTGGGCCTGTTCAGCGCGATGCTGGGCTCGGCACTCGACATCAAGCCGATCCTGCGCTGCTTCCGCGGCGAGACCGGCCCGGTGGGCAAGGCGCGCGGCTTCGAGCAGGGCGCGCAGCAGCTGTTCGACTACGCCGCCGCCCGCGTGCGCGCCGGCCTGCTGGTGCCGATGGTCTGCGCCAGCTATGGCGGCGACCTCGCCGTGCTGTCGCACCTGCCCGGCTACGCCGGCCTGCGCGCGGCCTGCGAGGAATGCGGCGTCACCCTGCTGGAGGCGCCGATGAGCATCACCGGCATGGTCAACGTGGGCGAAGGCGCGGTGACGCTGGGCTTTGCCGCCGAGGAGCACGAGGCCGCCTTCTGAGCCTCGGTTCGGCGGAACGCACGATGCCGCACCTGCCTGCCCTGCCCACCTTCCTCGCGCTGCTCGGCGCCGGCCTGTCGGCGCCCTGCCTCGCGCAGACGGTGTACCGATGCACGGGAGCGCACGGCGAAGCCAGCTACCAGTCCACGCCCTGCCCCGGCGCGCAAGCCCAGCGCCGGATCACCCTCGACGCGCCGCCGGCACCCGAACCCGCACCACCGGCGCCGGCGCCGACGCCGACCGCCGGTGCGCCACCGGCCATCGCGGCGGCACCGGAACCTCCGCCACCGCCCGCTGCGCCGATACCCGTGCTGTACCAGTGCGTGCGCGCCACCGACGGCAAGACCTACGTCAGCCCCAACGGCCAACCGCCCGGCTACTACGCGCCGCTGGGCATCGTCGGTGTCCCCACCTCACTGACTCAGCAATACAACGCAGGGAACCGCATGGGTCGCGACCAGCCCAATGCCGCGATGGTTTCGGGCTACTACACCTTCGTGCGGGATCGCTGCCGCGAGCTGGACCCGCAGGAAGTCTGCGAAGTGCTACGCAAGGACTGGGCGGAGAACGAACACCAGCTCGGCCGCGCCTTCAAGAGCGACCAGCCGCCGCTGCTCCGGCGCGAGACCGAACTGCGTGCGCAACTGCAAGGCTGCGGCGGACCGTAGGAGCGGCTTCAGCCGCGATGGCTGCGGAACCACGCATAGCGAATCGCGGCTGAAGCCGCTCCTACGGCCGCTCCTGCGGCAAGAAGGTCAGAAGCCGTAATTGAGGAAGCCGCCGTCCACGCCCAGCACCTGGCCCGTGATGTAGCTGGCCGAGGGCAGGCACAGGAAGGCGATCGCTGCCGCCACTTCCTCCGGCTCGCCGATGCGGCGCAGCGGCGTGCGGTCCAGCACTTCCTCCAGGTAATCCTCGTCGGCCAGCGCGGTGTCGGTGCGCTGGGTGCGGATGTACCACGGCGCCACCGCGTTGACGCGGATGCCGTCCACCGCCCACTCCGCGGCGAGGTTGCGGGTGAGCTGGTGCAGCGCGGCCTTGCTCATGCCGTAGGCGGCGCCGGTGCGCACGTGGGTGATGCCGGACACCGAACCCACGTTGACGATCGCCGCGTTCGCATGCTGCACCAGCTGCGGATGCGCCAACCGGCACATCTCGAACGCCGCGAACAGGTTCAGCTCGAAGATCGCGCGCAGGTCGTCGTCGCCATACTCCAGCGCCGGCTTCGGCAGGTTGCCGCCGGCGTTGTTGACCAGCAGCGACAGCGGCAGGCCGAGGTCGGCCACCCAGTCGAACACCGCGAGCCGGTCCTCCGCCTCGGCGAGGTCGGCGCCCAGCGCGTACACGTCGATGCCGTCGTGCTCGTCGGCCAGCTCGACGCGCACCTGTTCGAGGTAGTCCTCGTCGCGCGCCACCAGCAGCAGGTTCGCGCCCAGCCCGGCCAGCTCGCGCGCCGTGGCGTAGCCGATGCCCTTGCTGGCGCCGGTGATCAGAGCGGTATGGCCATGCAGCTGCCAGGCGTCGATGCGGCTGTTCATGGGGCGAGCTTACACGAGGCCTTGATGGCACGGGCGCACGGCGGGACACTCGAAGCCTGCATCCGACGAGGGCCCTGCGATGAAAACCATGCTGCCACTGTTGTGCCTGCTCGCCCTCGCCGCCTGTTCCGGCAAGCCGCCGACACCGCAAGCCGCCGCGCAACCCGCTGCCGCCGCCAGCAGCCGCGTTGCCACGCCGTGGGATGCGATGAAGGCCGACGAACAGCGCGCGAAGGACGTGCAGAAGATCGTGGACAAGCAGGCCGAGGACCAGCGCAAGCAGATCGAGGCGCAGACGCAGTAGCGGGCTGCCACAAGACAGCCCGCTACTGCGATCCATGGATGGATCGCTCGCCGGTCGGGCGCGCACGCGCCGGATCGGCGGAGCTTGGCCCGGCCACACCGGGCCAAGCGAGTCGGGAAAGCGCAGGAAAGCGCTTTCTCGACAATCCACCGCGCTTCGTTTGGACGTCTCGACGTCCGTACGCCTTGCAGGCCATGGGGTTTGCCGGCATGGTTCGACGCATGAATGCCGACGCCACCGATGCCTCCACCCTGCCATTGCTCGAGATCAACGACGCCACCGTGCTGCGCGGCGGCCGCCCCGCGCTGGACCGTTTCAGCCTGCGCGTCGAGGCCGGCCGGCACACCGCGATCCTCGGCGCGAACGGCTCGGGCAAGTCCACCTTGGTGCAGCTGGTCGCGCGCCAGCTGTATCCGCTGGCGCCGAGCGACGGTGGCAACCCGGTGCGCGTGTTCGGCCGCACGCATTGGAATGTGGCCGAGCTGCGCGGGCTGCTGGGCATCGTCTCCCCCGCACTGCAGAACGACTACACCAGCGACGTGCCGCTGGAAGTGTTCGAGGCGGTGGTCTCCGGCTTCTTCGCCGCACGCGGCCTCGGCCTGGATCATCGCGTCAACGAGGGCATGCGCGAACGCGCGATGGCTGCGCTGGAACAGCTCGGCGCCGGCCACTTGATCGGCCGCGCCATGGCCAGCCTGTCCACCGGCGAGACGCGCCGCGTGCTGATCGCCCGCGCCCTGGTGCACCACCCGCGCGCGCTGCTGCTGGACGAACCCTGCGCGGGGCTGGACCCCGCCAGCCGCCGCCGCTTCCTGGAAAGCCTGCGTGTGCTGGCCCGCGGCGGCACCACCTTGCTGCTGGTGACCCACCACGTCGAGGAAATCCTCCCCGAGATCGGCCAAGTGCTGCTGCTCAAGGATGGCCGCGTGCTGCACCAGGGCGACAAGGCCGCCACGCTCACCGACGCCGCGCTGGGCGAGACGTTCGGCATGCCGGTGCGCGTGACGCGGCACGGCGAGTGGTACGACGCGACGCTGGCGGGGCCGTAGGAGCGGCTTCAGCCGCGACAAGCGAAGGAATCGCGGCTGAAGCCGCTCCTACATCCGCTCCCACGCCACCGTCCGCCCGCTCAATGCGGCGAGCAGAAGCAGTACGCGTAGACGTTCGGCGTGCCGGCCTTCGCATCGCGCAGCAGCGACAACTCCGGCGCCAGCGCGTGGATCTGCGCGAACCACGGCGGCAGGCGCACACCCCAGGACTGCAGCAGTTCGACGCCGGCGTTCTGGCTGAAGCCGACCATGAAGCGCTCGAACGCGCCCTGCGGCGCCTGCTGGTAGCGCACCGGGTAATCCTTGCCCAGCTTGGCGAGGTTGGCGGCCTCGGCCACCGCGTCGCCCTGCCCGCCAAGCTGGTCGACCAGGCCGCGGTCCAGCGCCTGGCTGCCCGTCCACACGCGGCCCTGGGCGATCGCATCGATCGCATCGAAGCTCTTGCCGCGCGCCTTGGCCACGCCGCCCACGAAATCGCGGTAGCCCTTGTCGATGATCGCCTGGATCACCGTGCCCACCTTGGGATCGAGCGGACGCGTGATGTCGAACGCGCCGGCCATCGGCCCGGTGGCCACGCCGTCGCTGGTGATGCCGAACTTGGCCAGCGTGTTCGGCACCGTGTAATACATGCCGAAGATGCCGATCGAGCCGGTGATGGTGTTCGGCTCGGCGAGGATGCGGTTGGCGTTCATCGAGATCCAGTAGCCGCCGCTGGCGGCCACGTCGCCCATCGACACCACCACCGGGATGCCGGCCTCGCGGGTGAGCTCGACCTCGCGGCGGATCTGCTCGGCGGCGTACACCTCGCCGCCGGGCGAATCGACGCGCAGCACCAGCGCCTTGGTGCGCTTGTCCTCGCGCGCGGCACGGATCAGCGCGGCGGTGGATTCGCCACCGATAGCCCCCGGCGGACGCTTGCCGCCGGCGATCTCGCCCTCGGCCACCACCACGGTCACGCCGGGCGCGAAAACGCTCTGGCTCGTCGGCAGGTCGGCGGCGTATTGCGCCAGGTCGACGGCGCGGAAACCGTGGCCGTTCTTCGCCGCGGGCACGCCTTGCGCGTGCAGCAGCGCGATCAGCTGGGCGCGGGTGGCGGTGCCGTCGATCAGGTGCTCGTCCAGCGCCAGCTTCGCCAGGTCGCCCTGGGTGCTGGCGATGGTCTGCGGCAGGTTGTCGATGTCGGCGCGCAACGCCGCGGGGTCGAGCTTGCGCAACTTCGCCACCTCGGCGAGGTATTCGTCCCACAGCCCGCCCATCCAGTAGCCGTCGGCCTCCTTCGCGGCGGGCGAGGCGTGGTCGAGGATCCAGGGCTCGGCCGCGCTCTTGAACTGGCCCACGCGGAACAGGTGCACGTCCACGCCGAGCTTGTCGAGCAGGTCCTTGTAGAACAACCGGTAATTCGCCAGGCCGGTGAGCAGCAGGCTGCCCTGCGGATCGAGCAGCACCTTGTCGGCATGCGCGGCCAGGTAGTACTGGCCCTGGTCCAGGTTCGCCGCCCAGGCGATCACCGGCTTGCCGGTGGCGCGGAAGCGGTCCAGCGCCGCGCCCACCTCGCGCAGCGCGGCGAAGCCACCCGCGTGCAGCTCGCCGGGCAACAGCAGGATGCGGCCGATGCGTTTGTCCTTGGCCGCAGCGTCGATGGCGCCCACCAGGTCGCGCAGCTGCACCTGCTCCGACTTGTTGCCGGACAGCCGCGCCAGCGCACGCTGCATGGGGTCGATGCTGTACTGCTCGACCAACTTGCCATCGAGCTTGAGCACCAGCACGCTGCCGTCCGCCACGGTGCGCGACGCGCGGCTGCCGGCGATGCCGCCGACGACCAGCAGCAACACGATCAGCAGCAGGAAGAAGAACACCGCGTTGATGATCAGCAGCCGCACCACGTTGATGCCGCGGCCGATGCCGCACAGCACCGCCCAGAAACCGTGGCGACGCGGCGGCGGGGTCGCGGGCGACGACGGGGAACGGGACGGCATGGGCGGTGGCGGCATCGGTGCGGGCTTCGCTGTGGATTCGCGCTAGCGTAGCCGCTCGCGCGGCGTCACGTCATGCCGGGGGCGACCGGTATCGGCACCTCCGCCGCACCCGGTGCATGCCGGCGCCAGCGCTCGCGCCAGGCGCTGCGCCAGAAGCGCGTGAACAGCATCGCCGCCGCCACGCTGAGGCCGGCGATCAGGCCCATCCACATGCCGCGCGCGCCCAGGCCGTGGTGGAACGCCAGCCACCAGCCGACGGGCATGCCCACGCCCCAGTAGGCGAACAGCGTGATCGCCATCGGCGCGCGGGTGTCCTTGAGCCCGCGCAGCGCGCCGTTCGCGGCCACCTGGATGCCGTCGGAGAACTGGAAGAAGCCCGCCAGCACGATCAGCTGCGCCGCCAGCTCGATGACCTTGTCGTCGTGCGTGTACAACGAGGCGATGAAATGCGGCAGCGCCAGCATCAGCGAGGCCGAGACCAGTTGCGTGAGCAGGGTCAGGCCGATGCCGCAGAAACCGGCGTAGCGCACGCCGCGCGCGTCGCCGCGGCCCACCGCGTTGCCCACCCGCACGGTGATCGCCATCGCCAGGCCCAGCGGGATCATGAAGAACAGCGCGGCGACATTGAGCGCCACCTGGTGGCTGGCGATCACGTCCTCGCCCAGCGTGCTGAGCAGCAGCGCCGCGGCCACGAACAGGCCGCCCTCGGCCAGCAAGGTCACCGCCATCGGCGCGCCGATGTGCAGCAACGCGCCGATGCGCCGCCAGTGCGGCCACTCGAAACGTTCCAGCAGGTTCAGCCCGCGATAATTGCGGTGCTTCAGCACGTAGGTGGCGAAGCCCAGCATCTCCAGCCACAGCACGGTGGCGGTGGCGATGCCGCAACCGTGCGCGCCCTGCGGCGGAATGCCCAGCTTGCCGAACATCAGCACGTAGCCCAGCGGCACCAGCACCACGAGGCCGCCGAAGCCGAAGAACATCGACGGCCGGGTCAGCGACAGGCCTTCGGACAGGCCGCGCAACGCGAAGTAGCAGGTCAGCGCGGGCGCGCCCCAGCTGATCGCGAACAGGAAGCGCTCCACGTCGTGGCGCAGGCTGGGCGCCACCCCGATCAGGTCGATCAGCGGTCCCGCATGGCGCACCGCGAACCACAGCAGCACGCCCATCGCGAGCGCCAGCCACAGCGCCTGACGGAACACGCCACCCACTTCGTCGCGGCGGCCGGCGCCATCCAGCTGCGCCACCGAGGGCGGCACGGACATCATCGTGCCGATGCCGCAGACGATCGCCAGCGACCAGAGGCTGGCGCCCACCGCCACCGCGCCCAGCACGTGGGCGCTGACGTGGCCGGACAGCACCGCGTCGATCACGTTGCTGCCGATCGCGGCGAGCTGCGCCAGGATCAGCGGGATGGCGAGGCGCACGGTGGCGCCGATCTCGTGCCGCACGCGGGCACGTTCGGGGCGTAGCGATTTCATGGGACGAAGGGCTCCAGCGGGCGGTCATTCTACCCGAGCCTTCCGGCAGGGCTGTCGCGCGCGGCGGGCTGTGCCAAGATCGCGCGCTGCAGCGGAATCGAGGGGTACGCAATGAAGTCACTGGTCAGCCACGAAGGCCTGCACTGCGCCAACTGCGGCACGCCACTGGCGGGCGAGTACTGCCACGAGTGCGGCCAGTCCATGCACAGCGTGCTGAAGCCGATGCACCACATGGCCGAAGAGACCGTGGAAACGGTGCTGCACATCGACAGCCGCATCCTGCACACGCTGCCGCAGCTGTTCCTCAAGCCCGGCTTCCTCACCCTGGAATATTTCGCCGGTCGCCGCGTGCGCTACATCGCGCCGTTCCGGCTGATGTTCGTGCTGTGCTTGCTGAGCTTCTTCGTGTTGCACCTGGCCACCTCGGAGGCGATCAGCCACAGCGTGGAACAGCGCCAGCAACACGTGCTGCTCGACCGCGGCACCGATTTCGCGCGGGCCGACAGCGCGGACGAGGTGCGCGAACTGCTCGACCAGAAGGTCAACGCGCTGAACGCCGTGCAGACCATCGGCAGCGACGTGATGGCCACGCAGGCGACCCAGGCGAAGCTGCGACTGCGCGCAGCCGCGAACCAGCGTCTGGCCGAGCTGCACGCCCCGCCGCTGCCGGCATCCAGCGCCACGGCCCCGGCGATCGACCGCAATGCCGCCAGCACGCCGATGCAGCCGGTGCACGTCGCCTGGCTTCCTGATTTCGCCAACCAGCGCTTGAATGCGGTCCGCGAGCACATCAACGACAACTGGCACGCCTACCGGCACGGCGACCCGGTGAGCCGCGAGGCGGCCAAGGAGCGCATGATCAACGGCGTTTTCGGCAAGCTGCCGGGCGCGATGCTGGTGCTGGTGCCGGTGTTCGCCCTGCTGCTGAAGCTGTTCTACGTGTTCAAGCGGCGGCTCTACATGGAGCACGTGATCGTGGCGCTGCACAGCCAGGCCTTCCTGTTCCTGTGGCTGCTGCTGTGCACGCTGCTGGCCATGTTTGCCAGCTGGCTGGAGCCACATGCGTTGTGGACCACGTCGCCGCTGAACTGGCTGGAGCGGCTGCTGGTGCTATGGGCGCCGATCTACCTGCTGCTGATGCAGAAGCGCATCTATCGGCAGGGCTGGCCGATGACCCTGCTGAAATACTGGTGCATCGGCTGGTGCTACTTCTGGTTGCTCGGTTTCGTGCTGCTGTTCGCCTTCGTGCTGGGCTTGGCGCACTGAACGGCATGCGCCGCGGCACCCCCTGCCGCAGTGACTTGGCCGCGGTTTTGCACAGCGTCACCCACCTGTCAAGGCGTGTCATGCGGCCCGGCCACTGGATGAACGGCCGCCGACCATGGATTGCAACCTGCTGATATGAAAAGCGTTTTTTACGTGACCAAAACATGTCCAGACTGTCGCGAAGGGCGCCGCCATGCGCTTCGGCGCCCTTCGTCCCCGCGCCATCCACAGACTTGTCCACAGGCCTTGTGGATAAGCGGAAAAACCTGCGCGGTTGAGTGACTTGCGCCTGATTCCTCGACCCTTGGGCAGCATGTCTCCGCAAGCCTCGACCCGCCTGCCGCTTGCACGGAGAATGCGGCCTCGGCGCGGCCGGGCGTCCCGTTAAACTTGGCGCCATGATGCCCGCCGTCCTGCGCGTCGCCCTGCCGGTTCCCCTGCCCACCCTGTTCGACTACCTGCCGCCCGCGACCGGCGGCGCGGTGCAGCCGGGCAGCCGGGTGCTGGTGCCGTTCGGCCGCGGCCAGGCGGTGGGCGTGGTGGTCGCCACGGGCGTGGAAGCCACGGTGGGCACCGGCAAGCTGAAGCGCGCGCTGCGCCGGCTCGACGACGAACCCCTGCTCGACGCCGAGCTGATGCAGACCCTGGCCTGGGCCGCCGACTACTGGCTGGGCGCCCCCGGCGAGGCCTACGCGAACGCGCTGCCGCTGGCGCTGCGCGAGGCGAAGCCGCTGCCGCCATTGGGCGAGGCATGCTGGTCGCTCGCCACGGCCGGACGCAGCGCGCTGGATGCCGGCAGTCGCCGCGGCGCCAGCCACGCCCTGCTCGCCGAACTCGCCGCCGGCCCGCTGGGCGCCGCCGAGCTGGACGCCTGCCTGCCCGGCTGGCGTGCCGCGGCGCGACGGCTGCTCGCGGCCGGCCTCGTCGAACGCGGCGAGCGGACGGCCAGCCACACCGTCACCACCCGCACCGCGCCCGCGCTGAGCGGAGAGCAGCAGCAGGCCGTGGCCGCGGTGGCCGGCGATCTCGGCCGCTACCAGCCCTTCCTGCTCGACGGCGTCACCGGCAGCGGCAAGACCGAGGTCTACCTCGCCCTGATCGAGCGGGTACTGGCGCAGGGCCGGCAGGCCCTGCTGCTGGTGCCGGAGATCGGCCTCGCGCCGCAGACCCTGCGCCGCCTGCGCGAACGCCTTGGCGTGGCGGTGGAGGTGATCCACTCCAACCTCGCCGAAGGCGAGCGCGCCCGTGCCTGGCTGCGTGCCCGTTCGGGCGAGGCGAAGGTGATCCTGGGCACCCGCTCGGCAGTGTTCACCCCGCTGCCGCAGGCCGGCCTGGTCATCGTCGACGAGGAGCACGACGGCGCCTACAAGCAGCAGGAAGGCTTCCGCTACCACGCCCGCGACCTCGCCGTGGTGCGCGCCCGCGCGCTGGGCGTGCCGGTGCTGCTGGGCTCGGGCACGCCCTCGCTGGAATCGCTGGCGAACGTGGAGGCCGGCCGCTACCGCGCGCTGCACCTGCGCGCCCGCCCCGGCGCGGTACGCCCGCCCACGGTGCAGATCGTGGACATGCGTGCGCAGCGCCTCGACCACGGCCTCTCGCCCACCCTGCTCGCCGCGGTGGCCGAAACCGTGGCGCGCGGCGAGCAGGCGCTGGTGTTCAAGAACCGCCGCGGCTACGCGCCGGTCCTGCTGTGCCACGCCTGCGGCTGGCACGCCGACTGCCCGCGCTGCGAGCGCCCGCTGACCCTGCACGCCGGTCGGCGCATGCTGGTCTGCCACCACTGCGACCATCACGCCCGCCTGCCCACCGCCTGCCCTGCCTGCGGCGCCACCGAGCTGAAGCCGCTGGGCCAGGGCACCGAGCGGCTGGAGGAAGCGCTGGCCGCACGCTTTCCCGAGGTGCCGGTGCTGCGCATCGACCGCGAGACCACGCGCCGCCGCGATGCCTTCGAACACCTGCTCGACGGCCTGCGCGACGAGGCGAAGCCGGCGATCCTGGTCGGCACCCAGATGCTGGCCAAGGGCCACGACCTGCCCCACCTCACCCTGGTCGCCATCGCGGGCGTGGACGAGGGCCTGCTCAGCCTGGACTTCCGCGCCAGCGAACGGCTGGCGCAACAGCTGGTGCAGGTGGCCGGACGCGCCGGACGCGCCGCCAAGCCGGGCCGCGTGCTGCTGCAGACCCATCACCCCGACCACCCGCTGCTGCGCCAGCTGCTGGCGCAAGGCTATGCCGCCGCCGCGCAGAGCCTGCTCGCCGAACGCCGGCAGAGCCTGCTGCCGCCGTATGCGCACCAGGTGCTGCTGCGCGCCGAAGCCACCCAGCGCGCGGCGGTCGATGCGTTCCTCGCCGAAGCCTGCGCCGCGCTGCCACCGGAGCACGGCCTGCAGGTCGCCGGCCCGATGCCCGCACCGATGCCGCTGCGCGCCGGCCGCCAGCGCGGCCAACTGCTGCTGGAAGCGACGAACCGCCGCGACCTGCACGCCGCGCTGCGCCCCTGGGCCGCGCAACTCGCGCGCCTGCCCGGCGCGCGCAAGGTGCGCTGGTCGCTGGACGTGGATCCGATCGATCTCTACTGATTGCGCAGTTTCACCCCGTCAAATTTCGCGCCGCACTAGCATCGGCCGAACGACGATGGGAGGCCGAATGAAATTGCCCGAAGCGCTGGTCAACTTTTTCGGCCTTGGCGGCATCGAGACGCTGCGGTCCACGCATCAGCTGACCTTGGCTTCGTTCGAGAGCATCCAGGGCATCGAGGCGGTGGTCTCGCCGATCTTCCCCGCGATCCTGATGTGCGAGATCGCCTTCCTGGTCTGGGCCTGGCGCCGCTCGTCGGGCAAGCTCTATGCGGCCTACAAGATCCCCGTGCTGATGTACGTGTTCAACTGGATCATCGGCCTGCTGGTCAACGTCGACGTATTCCTGTGGACGCAGCGGCACTTCGCCGCGCTCGCACCCTTCACGGCAACACTGCGCGTCGGCTGGTTCTTCTATGCCTACGTGGTGTGGGAGCTGAGCCACTTCGTCTACCACTGGACCTGCCACAAGGTCCGGCTGTTGTGGGTACTGCACTCGCCGCACCATGCCCCCGTGCACATGAATCTCGGCGTGATCTTCGCCGCGTTCTTCCTGCAGGGCACCTACGCGAACTTCATACGCACGGCGATCTGCTCGATCCTTGGCGTGCCGATGGAGCTGTTGATCCTGTGCATGGTGATCGATGCCTGCTGGGGCTCGCTGATCCATTGCAGCGAGGAGCTCTGGCCATCCGGCAAATCCGGCTGCTTCCTCGACACCCTGCTGCTGATGCCTTCGGATCATCGCGTCCACCACTCCAGCAACCCGGAATACATCGACACGAACTACTGCAACACCTTGCCGATATGGGACAAGCTGTTTGGCACGCTGCGCCGCGAGACGCCCGACATCAGGCCCAGGTACGGCCTGAGTCGCCCGCAGAAGCCCAACGATTTCACCGACATCTACTTCGGCGAAATCAGCCTGCTCTGGCGCGATATCCGCCATGCGGACTCGTGGAAGAAACGCGCACTGCTGGTCGTGATGCCGCCCGGCTGGGGATCGACTGGACACTGACCGGCAGTCGGCGGACGCGGCCTACAATCATCGGCAGCGCCCAAGGAGCTTCGTCATGCCCGATGCACTGCCCCACATCGTGATACTCGGCGGCGGCTTCGGCGGGCTCACCGCCACGCAGGCCCTGGCCCGCACGTCAGCACGCATCACCCTGGTCGATCGACACAATCATCACCTGTTCCAGCCGCTGCTGTACCAGGTCGCCACCGCGGGCCTGTCGGCGCCGTCGATTGCAGCGCCGCTGCGGCAGATCCTGCGGCACCAGCGCAACGTCACCGTGCTGATGGACGAGGTCGTCGGCATCGACCTCGCGCAGCGCCGCGTGCAGCTGCAACGCGAGTCACTCGATTACGACTGGCTGATCGTCGCCACCGGCGCCGCGCACGCCTACTTCGGCCATGACGACTGGGCCGCCGACGCGCCGGGACTGAAATCCCTGGACGACGCGCTGGCGATCCGCCGCCGCGTGCTCACTGCGTTCGAGCGCGCCGAGCAGGAGGATGACCCCGTGCGTCGCCAGGCCTGGCTCAACTTCGTGGTGGTGGGCGGTGGCGCCACCGGGGTGGAGCTGGCCGGCACCTTGGCCGAGATCGCGCGGCACACGCTGGCCGGCGAGTTCCGTCGCACGCAGCCAGGTGCGGCGAACATCCTGCTGGTGGAGGGCGGGGCGCGCGTGCTGGCCGCGTTCGATCCCGTGCTGTCGACGAAGGCGCAACGGCAACTCGAACACCTGGGCGTGCAGGTGCGCCTCGGCCAGGCAGTGACGGCGGTGGACGGCGAGGGCGTGACGCTGGGCGAGCAGCGTCTCGCCGCACGCACCGTGCTGTGGGCCGCCGGGGTGGCCGCCTCGCCACTGGGTCAGCTACTGGAGGCGCCGCTGGATCGTGCCGGCCGCGTGATCGTGCGGGACGACCTGTCCCTGCCCGGGCACCCTGAGGTGTTCGTGCTCGGCGACCTCGCCAGCGTGCAGCAGGACGGCCGGCCGGTGCCGGGCGTGGCGCCCGCCGCCAAGCAGATGGGCTTGCACGCGGCTCGCCTGCTCGCCGCACGCCTGCATGGCGACACACGCGCCATGCCGTTCCGCTACCGCGACGCGGGCGCGCTGGCCACCATCGGCCGCATGGCGGCGGTGGCGCAGTTCGGCAAGCTGCAACTGTCCGGCCTGCTCGCCTGGTGGGTGTGGCTGGGCGCCCACATCTGGTTCCTGATCGGCTTCCGCAACCGGATCGTCGTGATGCTGGACTGGGCGATGGCGTACTGGACCCAGGCGCGACACGCGCGGATCATCACGGGTGAGGATGAGGGTCAGGGCAAAAGCTGAAATCGCGGCGAGGGGCCCCCTCTCCAACTCTCCCCCGCTGCGCGGGGGAGAGGGCAAAGGAAACGGCCCGCCTAGGCGGGCCGTTGTCGGTTACTTCACAAGATCAGGCGAATAGGCCGCGCATCTTCTTCATCGCGTTCGCCTCGACCTGGCGGATGCGCTCGGCGGAGACGCCGTACTCGTCGGCCAGTTCCTGCAGCGTGGCCTTGTCCTCGTCCAGCCAGCGGCGCTGGATGATGTGGCGCGAACGCTCGTCCAGCTTGCCCAGCGCACCGGAAAGCGTGCTGAGCAGGTTGTCGCTCTGGTCGGCCTCGGCCACGTTGTCGTAGGGATCGGCGCCTTCGTCGACCAGGAAGGCCTCCGGCGCGGGTTTGGCATCGTCGTCGGCATCCGCCGGCGCCTCGAAGCCGATGTCGCGGCCGGACAGGCGCGATTCCATCTCGCGCACGGTGGCCTCGGGCACGCCCAGATCCTGCGCCACCGCGCGCACCTCGGCCGCGTTCATCCAGCCCAGGCGCTTCTTGCTCTTGCGCAGGTTGAAGAACAGCTTGCGCTGCGCCTTGGTGGTGGCGACCTTCACGATGCGCCAGTTCTTCAGGATGAACTCGTGCATCTCGGCACGGATCCAGTGCACCGCGAAGCTGACCAGGCGCACGCCCTGGTCCGGGTCGAAACGCTTGACCGCCTTCATCAGGCCGATATTGCCTTCCTGGATCAGGTCGGCGAGCTGCAGGCCGTAGCCGCTGTAGCCACGCGCCACGTGCACCACGAAACGCAGGTGCGACATCACCAGCTGCTTGGCCGAAGCCAGATCCTCTTCCTCGTTGTAGCGGCGCGACAACGCCTGCTCCTCGTCCTGGCTCAGCACCGGGATGCGGTGCACGGCCGAGATGTAGGCATCCAGGCTGCCGACCACGCTGGGCAGCGACAGGTTGGTGGTCGCCAGGGCTTGGGACATGTGAAACCTCCAATGCAAGGGCTTCAGGTTAGCACTCCGGTGGTTGGAGTGCTAAAGCCGCCAATGGTTCACGGCTTTTAGTGAACCGTATCGTACAGAAATGTCGGCCGCTTGTCCATCCTGCTGTCGAGTGCACTTAACGATGTCAGTGTGATCCGAATTGATGTCAGTACCCCGTAAACGCGTCAGTAGATCAGACAATGCAGCGAACGAAATCACACTATATTATTGATTTGTATGTATTTTATACCAAGCCGGCATCCGACTATCAGCTAGGACCCAAGCTTGCGCTCGCGCCTTGGCTTGCCTAGCATCTCTCTGACCATTCCGGTCTGGCCTATAGGGGGACGACATGGCAACGAAGATCACCATCAGGACCGGTAAGAACGGCAAAAGCAGCGTGACGACCCGCACCAAGACATCAAGCGGCACCATTACCCGCACTCGGAATGCCAGTGGGAAAGTGCGCACCACCGTAACCACCCGGTCCGGCAACGTCACCCGCTCGCGGACGTACTGATACTCACTCCCTTTCAATAAGGGCGACCGAGTCTCTGCTGGCATCGCCGGCGAGGGAACGTGTGCAGTGGGGTACGTCCATGGAAATTCCACCATGAGCCAAGGCATCTTGCATCTTACGCGACAAGGTCTCACCCCCGAGACCTACGTAGCAAACGTCCTCACCTGGGAGTACGCGAAGGACAAACAGACGTTCTATATCTGCTTCGGTGGCGTCGATGATGAGGGGGCGTTTGAGGGAACGTGCAACCTTGTCGGAGTCAGCAAATGGCAATTCTCTGGCTCCGGCGAATTCCGCTACATGGTGGATGGCAAGGTGACTCCCTCCAAGGTGAATGCGCAGCTGAGCCTTCAAGGCAGCCTGCTGGTACTGAATGGCTCATGGAAGGACGACGGCGACCGCCGTGACGAAACCTATGATCTTTACATTGAAATTGACAACAGGTAGCCAGTAGTAGCGCCGCACGACCAGCACGCTGCCACCGCACTCGTGTAAGCCCCCCGCGGCGCTCCGTGCGGGCCCTATGTGACCTCAGGGCCAGCGCTGGTGCAGAAAGGTGGGTTCCACTTAATCTGCGCTTCTTCCTTGAATATCCTGGATATATTGATCAAGCGACGAGCAGCCGGCAGGAACGTGGATCCAACCCTGATCCTCAGGGCTTAGCGCTATCTCTTCAAGGTAATCGGGAAGTAATGGCTGTGGAGTCGGCCTCCCAAGATAGCTATAGAAGAGATGATTGATATGACATTCATCTACATGACCATGCAACTCATGCCACCCATCATCCTCGCCAAACCCTTCCTCTACCAAATGAGTACAAACCCATCCCCATATTTCCAGCTCGGCGTCATCGATACCCCTCCCAGTCTTTGAGAAGTTCTCGCGTGTGTAATGCTGCTGTGGATCTATGTGGGGCCCGAATACCACATAGCAGTCATAAACGATTTCCAGCAAAGTTATGAAATTCTTTCTGGCAGCAACCGCAATATCATCAATGGATGGCTCCGCCTCCGAGCAAGACTTGACAAAATATACGGACTTCCCTAAATGATGGACGCTGCCGGATACAGGATATCTGCCACCATGTACATGGTCATTCCTCAAGCTCAGGAACTTCTTTGCCAGTTCATCAGACTTGAGTCGATCGCGGTGGCTTTCGTACCAAGACTCAAATCCAGGAATATGGTAGAAGCGCTGAAGGGCCAGCGTTACCGTCCGTGACGCTGATAGGTATGCACTGAAATAGCAATTGAACTCGAAGGAGTCCGAATGAAATAGATGCTGCAGAAAGAACTCCGTTTCTGCGAGCTTATGGTCAACCGTGTCGAAATTATTATCCGTATATATGCGGAATGCGGGCTGAGTCATAAATATACCCCATTGCCACGTTTGACGTATCGAAAAGACCATTCTTGGCAAATGGATGCTCGCGAATCGTCCCCAAGTAGAAGGAAGCGATCGTGCGATTGTCACAGGAACCCCGCATCGACAGCCCTCTCCCACGCCTCCCTGAGTTTCACCAGACGGAAACCGCGTACGCCAAAGCTCGTGAGCGCGGTCACGCGCTCGACAAGATCTCGTTCGTCTGGGGTGAGCACATCCGCAGACTTGTTCCATTCGTACAATCGGGTCCAAGCACCTTCACGCCACAGGGCTGAAGCCCTGTGATCCCATCGCTCGGGCCTTGAGCGATTGACACTCACATTTTTCAGTGTTGCCTTGAATTCAGGCGAAAGCACGCATCTGGAGTGCCTGATCCGCAACCAGCACGCTTCACGCTTGGCCCACTCGGTGACTAGACGGTTGCGTGTCTGCTCTGCGGGAATTTCCTGGAGAAGTGGCAGGATGGCCTTCGCGATGCGCAAGGCTTCCTGTACGAATTCTGCTGGCGCCGACTGGGCTTTCCAGATGGATTCGTAGTCAAGCCGAAGATTGACTTCCGCCATCAGTTCACTCATCAGTGACAATGTGTAGGTGCACAACTGGCGGAGAATCGAACCTGGATACCATTCTTGGGCGGGAATCTCGGCATCGAGTCTGCGTGTGAGGATCGCCTTCACGACCACATCCCTGAAATACTCGGTTCCGAACTGCTCGGGATCCTCGCTCCATGCCTTTGTGATCAGCTTTGCGAAGGCCGCCACGTTCTTCTGGGCGCCAGAGCACACGCTGTATGGGATGGCTGCCCAAGTCACCTCATAACGTGCCACGTCAGTCTTTGTGAGCTTCTGGCGCTTGGGATGCAACACAGACCAAAACTTGGCTGCAGCCCCCTTCTTGCGCTTGAGTTCGACGTTGTAGCTTCCCTGCGTGCGCTCAAAGAACCAGTAGGTGATCTGTCCGTTCGAGTTCGTTACCGGTGCCAGCACCTGTCGGGAAAGGCCCTCCAGTCGCTTGAAGTAGGGGTGACCAGCAAAAAGATCAGAAGCAGATACTGCATTCTGGGCGTTGGCAAACCTGGCGATGGCGTGAACTGCGTCCTCAAATCCATCGGAAGGAAGCTTGGAAAGCTTCATCTGCACGAACACATCCGAGAGATTCAGCCCAGATTTCCATGCCCAGTACAGAGATGCGGTCGTCTGCCCGCCATTCACAACCTGAAAGTCGGTGGCAGTGACGATTGCTGTGGATCCGTCAGAACCCGTACCGAGTTCGAGGTTGGAAACAGTCGCGGTAAGACCATTGTTGAAGGCGAAGAACATGGAAGGGTCTTCCCGCAAGGTGTCCCGGATACCCCGGTTCACCTTGCGGCCTTCACCAAGGAAAGCACGTACGTTCTGTTCGAGAATTCGACCGCCATACCGGTCGTAGAGCTGAGCAAGCACCTCGCCGGGCATCACACAGAGGTACGATCGATATGTGCTCGACTCGCTCAAGCCGGCAGGAAGCGCCGCGATGCCACGGCCATAATCCTGGACGAAGTCGATCTGGATTTCCTCGCGGCCGCTGTTGGACATCTCGACACGGGCCAGGCGCTCGATGTCCCACAGCTGGAGCTCGACAGGTTGTTGTCCAAGCTGCAGATCCGGGAGCTGACCGAGCTGGGTCCTCTTGGGCCTATCCGAGACAAGATAGATCCTTGCCTTGACCATGCCGTTGTTGGCGAATTCAAAGACCTCGTTCGCCAATGCATGGGCTTCGCTCCCCTCGTCCCAGCAGTCGGCAACGTTTCCATACACGCTGCCTTCCAGGAAGTTGAACGCTGCGGTGAACAGCCTCCTTACTTCCTCAGTAAGGAGCGATGAAGGCTCGTCTACACCTGAGTAGTCGAAAACAAGGAGGTTGAGAATTCCGTCACCCTCCGAAATGCTGAATGCATCCACCTGCACGTACTTCTTCCATTGGGCGTGTGCCCGACACACTTGGTACTCCGTAAACTCCTCGGCAGCCTCAAGGATTTGACATGCCCTGTCGACGAACCTCGTTCGCTCGTAATCTCCTCCCACGTGCGCTTCAACGCGGACCTCGCCGAGCAGCTCCTCGCGATACCTGGTGATGTCCTCATCCATAAGATTCCCCTGTTTCTGATTCGTGATTTCAGCGTTCAACAAGAAGGCGAGATCGCACCCATGTCCCGCACGTACTCGCCAAGAGTGTCTAGGCTCAGTGTGTATTTCGCAGAACCAATCCTGCGATCGGTCGTTGATCTCATGATCCGCGGAAAGTCGCCCTCTACCGCGAACACAGTGGTACCAGCAACCGAATAGCGCAGGGCGTCATATCTAGTGGATGCCACATACCCCCATGCCGAGAGCGCCGTGCTTGCGTCATGTTCCAACTCATGTCCGATTCGCCTCGCCCGTGACAGCAGACTGTCGATCATTTCATTGAGGGAAAGCAGCGGTTCGTTCGTTTCGGCCGGGCTGAGTTCGAGCACGAGGAGGTGCAACGGTATCTGCCCCGTATCGAGTTGTTCGAGAGAGGAAATGCGGACTTCATGCCTGGATCCGGCAACCCTCGTTTTCACTTCCAGCAAGCCTCTGCCCACAGCGAAATCCTGTGGATGGTGATCAGCAGCCACCCAAGCTTCTAGAGCCTTGGCGAGGCCCAATGCCGGCTCGATCAGCCGTGTCAGAACCCAAAGCTCCCCTATCAGTCCCCGGACTTCCTCATCCGACAGAGCCTTACCCTTGGCAAAACCTAGCAGCGACTGCCATCGCCCCAGACGTTCGAACAGCTTCTTTGTTGCTGTAGAAGCGGACTCGGCATCGGCCGAGAAAGCCAGGATGTCTTCGCAAAGCTGATGGAAGACCTCCCGGTCCTGTGACGCCTCCAGGAACATGGTCAGCATGGCCAGGCCCTCGGACTCTGGGCTGGGCTCGGTTTCTAAACGTATTCCCTTTGGTGTAGGAAGCTGTGGAGGCAGCGCACCCGAAGGGACGCCACGTATGACCAGGCCGGGTGCCTGGCAAGGGTGTACGGCCCAAAAGGGGGAAAGGGGGTGGTCTAGCTCAACGCGCCGCCCGGTCCAGCGGTCGCCGCTGGGCTTGATGCCGTCCCATGGATCGTTAGTCGTCGGCGCTGTCATCGTCATCCCCCTCTGCGTCCATCTTTCCGAACAGCTCCCTGTAGGCAATCACGTTGGCGGTGTAAGCCACCCGTTTTTCGCTTTCACCTTGGCGGAGGGCAGGGAAACTGATGCCATAGGCTGCATGTTTGGATCCACCAGTACCGGATTCATCACCCTTTACCTTGAGAAGGTGGATCATCAGTAAGGGGCGTGACCGCTCAGCCCGGTAGTATGAGTCAGCGATGTTCCGGGCTTCGGACTGGTGTTTCTGTGCCCAGGCGGTCTCCGCCGCGGCAACCTCGGTATCCGACAGGCCGGCCTTTTCAAGGCCGCGGGAAGCAACACGGCGCCCTTTCCCAGAGATGACTATGGCCTTGCTGCCGTCGCGGCCATACAACCCCGAGAAGCGCTCCTGGAGACCGATGTCGATGCTTCCAAGAGGCTCCATGTCTTCGTCACTCGCTCCGGTGTTGGACGCAATGACAACGTCCCAACTGTCGAACCCGCGTTGCTTCGTGTACTCAACGAGCGGAGCCTTCGCCATTTCGATGTTTCCGGGATGAAGCGCGAAGGCACTGACGAACTCCAGCACTGTTGATGTGGGCACTCCGTTGAACAGCTGCGAGGGATGGGCTCTGCTTGTCTGGTTTGGGAACGTGGCACGCTTGTACCTATCATCCAGAAGGCGTTTGACAAAAGCCGTCGCAGTGTTCCAGTTGGCTTGCCTGACACCAGGTGAGGCATGGAGAACTGCCGACTCGACCAGCTTCTTTGCCAGTCCGACTTCGCGAACAACCTCATTCGCAGTACGCATCTTGTTGCGGGCAGTTACAAGGAGCGCTCCCGGATGGGATCGCACAGCGAGTCCGAAGTCCATCGGAGTCAGGCCAACGGATTCCATTTCCCCGATCTCGTCACGAAGCTCTTCTGTCGCCTCCGCAATGTATGAGTACCAGTCGAACGCTTCCGGCTTGATGAACAATCGGCATAGGTCGGCATAGCCTGGTCTGTAGCCGAACCACCGCCCCATCTGAAGGAGCGTGTCGTACATCTGCGTGTTCCGGAGGAAATAGCTCACCGTCAGACCCTCAAGCGTGAAGCCGCGCGACAATGAGTTGCCACCTACAGCTATCACGTTGAGTCCGGTGTCGCTATGAATGCGATAGTTAAGGGCACTGGCCCCTGATCGTGCGTTCACTTCCGTCACCTGGATGCTCGCTGACGCCCTGTGCAGATGCGACTGCACTGCCTCCCACGACTCAGGCAACAGACTTGCGTAGTGCGTCAACCAAGATTCATGCAGCGACCGCATGTATGGGTCGCGCAAGGCCGATTCGACTGACATTGCATGACGGTTCTCGATGGCGTTCTTCACCTGATCAAGGTGTTGGTAGATCCTCTCGGCAACCTGCGATTGCACGTTCGTGAACCGTGACACGTTCACGAGCATCGAGTGGTGTGCAGTGGCCTGTCCGCGAGTGATCCGTACGGCCTTGGAAAGGATGAACAGATTGATCGCATCCACAAGCGTGTGGTGCAGGTCTTCTACCCGCCAAGTGATCTTGTGGGTGACCGGAAGCCACTCATCGGTGTCACCGATCTGCACGGACATCTGGGCGGCGCTGTCGCCTCCCAGGAAGAACTCCCGGGCGCCGACGTAGCTTGAGGGTGCATCCAGGCCGACTATGAAGTCGCGTGGGAAGAGATCTTCGCCACGCAGTTCGTCCTCTGTGTCGGGATCGATGAAGATGTTGGCAAAGGGGGTGGCTGTATAACCGATGTAGGTATTCCTTGTTGACGTCTTCAACAGCTCGCGGATCAGGCGATTGATGGTGTTTGGCTTCTCCGGGTCGGCGGCCGTGTTGATCGATGCGTTGTCGGCCTCGTCGTCAATGACGAGCATCGGCATTGTCAGTCGGTCACCGGTGGCACTTGTGCCGTGGAGCCACTCGATCAGGTTCGTGAGGATCGAACCGTTCTTTTTTATGACGAAAATGGCCGGGTCCGCAAGATTGTTGATCGAGATGCCAAGCCCATCCGCTCTTGCCTTGCCGAAATCGTAAGCTCGGCTCGTATAGGACACTGGCTTGAAGCTCGGGTTGATATAACCCACGCCAAGCCTGTTGGCGTTCGCTTGCCTCCCCAGGATCTGGTCACTGTCCCTGCCAACGAACCCTTCGTCGATCCGCTCCTGGGTCTGTGAGCGAAGATTGCTGTGGATACCCGCAATCAGGATGATGAGTTTGTAGCCAGCGTCTGCCGCCTTGTTGATGAGGCCGATGTAGTTGGCAGTCTTGCCGCTCTGGACGTGGCCAACGACGAGGCCGCGACGCCTCCACTCACCTGCCACGGTTGGATCGCCAGCGAGATCCAGGATGTTGTCGGTGATCTGATCCAGTCGCGAGACGACCCGCACGCCAAAGCCCTTCTGTTCGAGAAGATCTCTGTATCGGCGCCAGTAGCGGAGGTCAATTTCATGCCGCTTGGCCTGCAACCACGGCTTGTGCTCATTGGCTGTGAGCAGGTGTGCGGGGCCAAGATCCACCACAAATTCACTTTCGAGCTGCTTTGCAACCTGCTCCTTGTCCTCAATTGTTGAGGGTGGATCAACTACGACGGACAACCGATCCACTATGGCTCGAATACCTTCTGGCGTGGGCATTTCGCTCGCAAGGGACAGACTCGTGCGGGACAGGGCAAGCAGTTGATCCTTCGACATGTTTGATGCTCCTTCGGGTCCTAAATCAATCACGTATGATCGGCCGCATCCGGGTCAGCACTTCCCTGGCTCGCCTGTCTCCCGAGAACGGTGGCGTCTGCAGAATGCGTTCCGCTTGGGCCAGGCTCAGATCATTCGAGCCTGGAGCTACCGCATCAATGAAGACGGCCAACAGGTTCTGCAGCTGCTCCTCGGACATGTCGCACTGCTCCACCTGCCGTGGGTTTTCACTCATGTCACTGAAGATGACATCCAAGGGAAGAGTTGCTTCGATCCCGATGAGCATGGCTTCCAGGGCGTCGTCCGGGCTGTCCGGTAATGTGCGGACAGCCTTGACAAGGAGGTGGTCACGGGCGATTTCATACCTGATCTGCCCACGCTCAAGCGTTCGTAGCCAGACAGGCATGCCTCGTGTGGCAGCCTGAGATCGCCCGCGGTACTCATATGGGCGCTTCGCAGCGGAGACCATTCGTTCCACCAGCGGCCTCAACCGGTTCCTCACCGCAGCTGGTGGCCGGATGCGCGATTTCCTGACGTCGATGGCCCAGTCGGCATCGAGAGCAGTCGGCACGTCGACTCTCACTCGGAGCAGGCGAGATATTTCGGATCGCCTCGCCAGTCCGAGCCATGTGCCTCCCGAAATCAGGCGCCTGGCGCGATAGATGTAGAAGCCCTGGGTCTGGGAAAGATTTGAGCCGAGAGACAAGGTGTCAAGCTGGGTAGTGGTAAGACGCTGGTGGTGCGGCAGGGTGAACGCCTGAACAATCACATCACCCTCAGGCACCCTGATGATCTCAACTTCGTGTGCTTCCGAACGCGGGGTCATGTGCAGAGCGAAAGGGTCGGGTGCCTCAAGCACCATCCCATTGACACGCAAGGAAAGCGCACTGGTTCGCTCTCCTGGTTCCGGCTGTATGAAGCGATGGAAGGTGAGCGCAAGGTGGGTGCGGGCCAAGGCAAAAAGGAGATTCATCGCTGCGCGGAGCTGATCCGGCCTACCACCTTCGGCATCGAGGCGATCCAGTTTCTGCCACACAACAAGGGTGCCTGTTTCAGGCAGATATTCGATGCCCGGCAGCTGCGCGATCGCCGAAGGCGTGGGTACTTGAAGGAACCAGTCGTCGCTGCTGACCACATGATCCAGATCCCAGCATCTGGCGGACACCTGCCCCTGCTTCCGGCTGACGACGGTCAGACGTCTGCACTGGGAGAATGAGGCTGTCTTGAGACCTAACCCGAAACGGCCGAGGTCTTCTCCCTCCCTTAACTTCCTGGGATTTCTGCTGCCATGACGCATCGCCATGGTGAGCTCTTCAGCCGACATGCCCTTGCCGTTGTCGATGATGGCGACATACGGCGCATCCACCTTGTCGAGGTCATTGATGACCTCTACCCAAGTAGCATCCGCGGAGACACTGTTGTCGACGATATCGGCAAGCGCACTCTGAAACGAATAGCCGATGTCGCGCATTGACTCCAATAGTCTGGCGGCACTGGGCCTCAGCAAGATTGGTTCAAGGAAATCCACTTCTCATCCCCCCGTACAACTACAGTGCCCCTAATCCCCGCTCAGGATCGACCAGACCACTTCAGCAATCTGCTTCGCCAACATTGGCGGAACCGCGTTGCCGACTTGAACGTACTGCTGTGTCCGGTTGCCAATAAAGATGTAGTCATCCGGGAACGTCTGGATACGAGCCGCCTCCCGAGGTGTGAGGCTTCTGCATTGAGCCAGTGACCAATGGATGAAGGCATGCCCATCCTTGGAGAGGTGGCTCGTCACCGTGTTTGCCGGGTTTCCCTCGACTTGGGCCCGGAATCGATCCGCGAAAGCGCCTGTGAACCAGTTGGTGTGGTCGGGCGCAAGAGCGATCGGAAACTCCGCGCTGGTTGGGGACCGATGATGCAATTGGGTGAACGCAGCAACGTACAGGTACCGCCCCAAGTCGGAGGCCATATGGCTACGTGCCTCATGGCCGGTGACAAGGTACTGGTTGGGTCTCCGGAGCTTCCTGCTAAAGCCGGCCGCTTTGCCCTCGTACTCGGTTGCCCTGCGAGGAAGGGAGGCAGAAAACCGGATGTTTTTCAGGATGGCTGCCAACTGCCGGTCTTCGGCACCTCCCAGCGCTCGTATAACGTGCCGGCGTTGATCCTCGACCTCGTCCGCCCAAGTCTTGCCATCATCCTGGAGGCGACTGACACCGCTACGAAGCGCCGGTAGCCCGGCTACTGCCTCACTGACGCTGACAGCCTTCGCGGAACGGAGACCGCGGGTGGATTTCGCGTTGGAGAGCAGGTTTGCCTGGGCGCGGATGCCCATCACGATCACTCTGTGCCTGGCCTGCGGGATTCCATGTTGTTCGCACCTGATCAGGAAGCCGCTTGGATCGTGATCCACTAGTGCTGCGTCCCTGACGGCACCATCTGGCACGTGAAGTGGCAGGAGTATGTATTCTGGATCCGATGATCCTGTAGTTGATCGACCCACGGCCACGCTGGGGCGCGCAAGGTCGCGACGGATATGTTCAAACATGTTCCGTCCGCCAACGGACGAAGACAAAATGCCTTTCACGTTCTCCATGATGAAGACATCTGGTGAGAACTTGGCGAGGATCTGCAGATACTCGCGGTAAAGAAAATGCTTCTTATCACCCTTGGTGTGGAATCCAGGAACGTTCGTCTGCCGGGCACGTCCTACAAGCGAATAAGCTTGGCAGGGCGGCCCACCGATGAGCACGAGTGTCTCGTACTTTCGACGCGCTGCAGCGATGCGGTCATAGAGCAGCTCGTTGTGCCCAGCTTCACCCAACGTCAGATTGAGAGCCTCTCCAGCAGCGTGCTTCCAATTCGATGAATTTGGCCCTTGATCAAAGTACTCCTCGGGGGGGGGGGCCGTTCCCCTTGCCACCTTCTCCAGATAGTCTGCATAGACCTTCGGGAGGGTGCCGGGCTCTTTGTCCAGCAGACGGAAGAATGCCCGAAGCCTGAGTGTGGCGTGTGCCGACCGCTCCATCTCAGCAGAGACCGCAATCTGGAACGGGCGCGCGCCGGTTCCTGTTTCAAATGTGCTGAAGCCTTCACCGAGGCCGCCGGGGCCGGCAAAGACATCAATAACCCCTATCTTGCTACTCATCGAAGCCGTAGATCTCCCCTGAAAGCGGAATACTGACCCATGCCGGACGTGATGTCACCGCAGAAGCGCTCGGCGCTCATGTCCCGAATCCGCAGACGTGACACCAAGCCTGAGCTTCAGATCCGCAAAGCTCTCTGGCATGCGGGTCTACGGTTCCGGCTGGATGTGCGAAGCCTGCCTGGTCGCCCGGACATTGTCCTGTCGAAGTGGAATGCTGCAATCTTCGTACATGGCTGTTTCTGGCATCGCCATGAAGGCTGCCCATTGTTCCGTCTTCCATCGACCCGAGCCAGCTTCTGGGATGCCAAACTTGCAGCGAACCACGAAAGGGATGACCGGGCAACCAGGAGTCTTCAGACCGATGGCTGGCGGGTACTAACCATCTGGGAGTGTGCTTTGAGGGCGTCTGTGGCCGATGCGGGATCCAGATGTGTTCAATGGATCCGGACTGGCGCCCACACGGGGGAGATGGTCGGTGAAAACGGTAGAGTCGCGCTCCGATGATCCGCATAGTTGGCAAGGTAGTCTCATAGTCACCTGCAAGAAAACTCATATCCAACTGACCACGTCATCAACCGGCCGCATCATCTGTCTCGGGCCGCCCAAGGGAACCAGAGGGGAAAACTGCATTCCTGATTTGCCAGCACTGCTCGCCACACTTCGTCCTGACGCCATGCCTTCCAAGGGCTCTTGATGGGATGGGCGTAGCTGATCGTTTGACCGAAACCCTTCGAATCAGCCAGCACTCGTGCCGCAAGATAGAGAAGGGCTCGCCGACGTTCCAGCACCTTGACTTGTCGTATGTTATCCACCAAGGAAGACCTCCATTGCTCCCGAAAACCCTGGGGATCTAGGACGTACCAAGGATTTGGTCCCGAGCATCCATCAAAGTTCAACCATGAACTGACAACCACAGCATCTAGCGGAATGTCCCCCGCGACGAACGACAGAACCAGCTCCTTGGCAAAGGATCGAACCGCGTCACTTGGCGATTGCGCCATCGGATAAGTAGCCATGTGCCAAGCTGATCGCTTCTCTACGGCAGCTTGTAACCCATGCAGATACCCGAACACTTCACGCGGCGCTCGTTCTTGCTTGTCACGCAGCGGCTCATCTAGATGCACCAAGCGCTGGCAATGCCTGCTGAAGAATGCTGGCCACACCACCCTCTCTCTGCGGGAGCGAAAAAGCCAGCCCTTAGGCAACCGACGACGCCCATGACAATCCAGACCCCGCCACTCCATGAGTGGTGTGCCATGTTCCCAGCAGATGCTGACGAAGACAGCCATCCAATCCATCCGAAAGTAGGGCGTCGTCCCGTTTGCCAGATCCTGGTAGAAACATAAGGGGCAGTACGCATTCCGGCACTTCGGCGCCAGCACCCATCCATGGAATCCCTGATGCTCGTCGACGGGTGAACGCCAATTTTCAACACTTTCTGCCAAGCATGCCTGCAATACGTCAGGAGGATTGAGGTCGAGATCTGGCCGACCTTTGGCGTCCCACTCGTGCCCGCCCATCAACTGTTCCATGAGTGCATCAAAAGGCATGCCATAGAACTGTGCAGTACGTCCTAGGAAAGACGATAACGACTCGCCCTGATAGGGCGAGTCGTTCAGAAGCCGCAACGGCTTGCCTGCCATGGATCAGGCATTCCCTGATTCTGGCGTCACAAGGCAAAGAGCCGGTCGCAGCACTGCTGTTTTCAGGTGCAACTTTGTGATGGATTCGCTTCCATCCACGATGGCCATAAGCGCCGCATTCTTCACGCGCTCCACAATCTTGCCGAGCACACCTTCACCGACCTTGGCCAACACGGCCATCTTGTCAGGCGAGGCCAGATGGGACGGCTTCTTCAATGGAAGCAGGCGCTCATATGTGGCGAGGAAGTTAGCCAACGTTGTGTCGACTTTCCAGAAAGGCAATGTGTAATCGGTGAAGCGCGCAGCCAAGTGGGGGTCTTCCTTGAACCCGCGGCCGGCCGCATCAGTGCCGAATGCCATGATCGGCATGTTCAGCTCGTTCATCAGGAGCTTCACGGCCTGCAGCACGCGTACCTGCTCGCGAGCATTTCCCATGAGGATGTCCTGCACCTCATCGAGAATGAGCAAGCGGCAATTCACATTCCGCAGGAGACGCTGCACTAGCAGCTCCCGGTCACTCAGTCTGTGTGACAAGCGCACTGGAGTGCCTAATTCTTCCATGATTCGGCCATACACCGAGCGCGTATCGTGCAGTCCTGACATGGAGATGCGCAGCACACAGGGCGCATCTGAGCGACTGAATTCACAGAACCGCGACTGGATGAGTTCGGCGATACTGGTTTTACCGTTGGCGCGATCAGCACAAATGATCCGACCGCGCGCGCGCGTTTGTCGCGGTTCGTACACCATCCACTCGGCCTCACTGATCACCTGCTGCAAGGCGGGGTAGAGAATCTTGTGGTCCTGGATGATCTTGCTGGCACGCGCCATGTTGGAGGCACACAGCAGGGCTTCCGCAGACGGATGAAGCCGGCCCTCTGAAGGGCACGGCACAATAGTTTCTGGAGATGCAAACAAGGCACTATTGAACGCAGCATCTTGAGCAGTAGCCGTGGCAGTTGCGGTAGCGGTGTTAGTCGTCATGGTCGTAACCCTCAATGTCGAATATGAGAAGTGGTTCATCGAGCACGATCGGCTCGGGCTCGGATTCGTTTGGTGGATCGTGGCTTTCCGTCTCGGTGGTGCGATCGGCATTCGCATCTATGCGGAAGCGGTCACCCGCGGCGGCAGTTGCTTTACGCCGGCGCACCTTGCGTGAAGCTTTGGCTTGCGATACCAGTTCGTCCGCTCGTTTTTGGCTTGCATCTGCCGACGCGACCACGTCTGGATGGCGTGATACCGCCCGCTCCTGGTTGCGTCGGGCCTCCCATTCCGCAAGGGAAATAGCCGGAACCCCAGGCGTCGTCATCGTCGCCATCACCAGCACACCACCCGGGGTACGGACATACACCCGAGTGATGTCGCGCGGGTCGTAATGCACCGGCACGTTAAGGTCCTGGCCGATCCATGCCTCCAAGGCCTCAGCCCAGTACTGCAGATTATGAATTTGGACGCCCGTGCGGGTTAGACGACGCAGTTTGCGTGGCAGAAAGGTGGCAAGGAACTCAAGTGGGTCCCGCTCAAGCGGGGCGAGTGTCATCACCCACCTCCGTCGCACGACGCCACGCCTCACGAGGCGAAATACGCAGCATCCGGTGTTCGCGCAGGTGATACCGCCCAAGCAATTGCTCGACGAACCAGCGCCGAACCTCGCCGAGCGTCATCACCGCATGCTTGGCGCTGTCGTAGTCACCCTTGGCCTTCACGGAGTTTTTCGTGGTACCTGGCAGCAAGTGACATTGTCCGACCATCGTGCCGATCAGCCGCTCGATTGTGCCGCCGTAGTGCGGACTCCCGACCGGGCGATAGGCCAGCACGATGCCGTACTCCTCGCATCCGCGCCGAAACGCCTCCGAAACGAAGTCGCGGCCATTGTCGACCATGATCATTTTGGGCACGCCATGCATGGGCCAGTCCAACGGCACGCCAAATTCCACGGCCGGGGATTTGGGCAAAACAGCGTGCGTCAGGCACAACGCCACCGACAGCACTGAAGGGGGCTCGAAGCCGATATGGATACCCAGCACGCAGCGCGTATACACATCGACTGCCAAGGTTAGCCAAGGCCGACCGATGTACTCGCATAGAGGGTCATCCGACCGAACCATCACGTCCAGCGGGGTATGGTCGATTTCGACGCGCTCCAGTGCGGCCGACACTTCCACATGACCCGGCATACCCACGTAGGTGTACTTGGCCTTTTTGCTGCCGATGCGCCGCCGTTGGGCGTCTCGGGTTCGATAGGCCTCCAGTCGGGTCGTTATCGCTTTTCCGCTTGGTGGCATGAGCCCCTGGTCGCGACAAGCGGTTGCAATCCGCTCAACAAGCGCCTTTGTTGTCGGCCGTTCCTGCTGCAGGTAGTAGCTTTCGATTTTTTCGGTGATGACCCTTTCGACACGGAGATCAAGCATTCGCGTGCCGTATCTGCGACCGGCCGGTTGCGCCAGCATGCCTTTGATCGATTGGTGCTCGCAGTAGCTTCGTAGCAATCGCCACATCTGGCGCCCGGTAAGACCCAGCACGGACGCTTGCCGACGTACTTCGACGGATCGTCCTGTCTTCGTTGCCAGCACTGCGTTGATAGCTGTCGCACGTTGCTTGGCCATCTCCCAGTCGTCAGCGGAAATCTGGGCCAAATCCGTCTGCCCAAGCGCATCGCCAGTTGAGCGTACGGGCAACAGTTCATTGCGCTGGACCTGATGAAGGTGACGCTCGTCACCCATGATGATCATGGCCTGGTCGTGGCCTACCAGCTCGGCGACTTCTACAAGGGCGCTCCGGTAGAGCGCGATTTGACCTGCCCTCAGTTCGTTACCCATGGCGGATCTCCCGGCGCATACGCGGAAGGTCACACTCGGTCACCAGCACGACTGGGCATGCCGTCGCCGCACGCAGTACGGCAAACTGCCGATGCAACTTCGCCTCATGACCGAGGGCCCGCCACAATGGTTTCACTTCGATGTACGTCTCGCGCCCGAAGCCCAAGGCGACCAACTCGGCGGGGATCGTCGACAATGACAGACGGAAATCCGGGGTATAGCGAACCCGTCGCCCGTCGTGCTTGTAGAACACGGTGACAGGCTGGCTTTGGACGCTCCCGAACTCTTCGAATGCAGCAAGCGCCGTAAGTACCCGGCATTCAAGCTGGCTCTCGAACGGCACAGCACCGTGATCGGGCCGCACGGGATGCCAGCCACGCACGTGGCGGCTGCGCGACAAGGGAATCATCCGACGACCGTGCTCGACACGGTCAATCGATGCCGCGGCGACAGAATCGCGTGAAACAAGACGCTCGCGCAGTGACTGCGCTTCATGTACCAAATGCATGGCGTACTCCTCAGTGTGATTGCCGCTGGGCGGCAGGGACTGGGGCCACGCTCTGCAGGTATCCGGGCCACACCTATCCGTCGCACGACCATTTGCAGGTCGCACAGGAATATGCGAGGATCGGGCTGTCAGGTGAGCAAACCGACAACGCCTGCAAAGGCGACAGAGGCCCGAAGTGTTAGCGCACTTCGGGTTTTTGTCGTTTAGGCCTCGAAAAATCTAGTGCTCGGGGCTAAATCTTTTCGCATCCTCCCTAGGCGCTCTGCGCCTCTCTAGCCTTCAGATGTCAACGCCATCGCCTCATCGGCACTGGCTCCTTCCGCGAGCTCGGACTTTGTCTTGCTCGTCTTGGTTGCGTTCGTCGCCTGATCCAGCCACCGGGCCACATCCCGGGTTGACGCAAACCAGCCACGCCGGCCATCCACCTTGAACATCGGGATCGACAGGCGCCCGCGGCTGCGCGCTAAACGCAACGCGTCGGTACTCGAGAAGCCGAGCACCCTGGCAGTCGCGCTCGCCGAGAGAATCATTCCGTGCGCCTCCAAGAGCAATCGAAGCGTCGGTGAATCGTCCATTGGGCCTCCATGATCGGACCGGGCGCGACCTGATCGGATCGGATCAGTGTTGACGTAATATTCTCCGAACGGAAAATCATGTCAAGTCTTTGTTTTTAAAGCCTTTAATGTTGCGCTTCCTAATACAGAAAAGCGCTTTCCGGGACCCTGGAGACATTGAAACTTTCGTGGGCACGCGCCTCACCGCTGCGACGAAATCTGCGGCTCGTAGCGACAACATGCAGGCGAAAGGAGCCCGGGCCCGGAGGCCACCGCCCACACTCGCGGTTGCGCTTCCTAGTAAGACGCCAGAACGTCTGTTTGCTTCGAAGCGGGGAATTCCCACGGTCGGCAAGTGCGCCGTTCTTCCCGCCACCATTGTCGACACCTCAATGGTTCTAACCAGGAAGGCGTCGGCGCCTCCGTTGCCGACGTGCTAGCCTTTTGCACAAGCCATCGCGCTCATCTGAACGGAGCCTTCTAATGGCTATTGCAGTTGTCGGCCTGGGTATCGCGTTGTCTGCTTTCGCCCTGCAGTGGTACATGGGAAAGAAAGCCGACGAGGAAGCGTCACGGGCTAGGGAACGTCACCATCGCCGTGGGCATGCCAGTAAGCGGTGATGCGAGCACCTCGTGCGTCATATTGATCTTCAAAAGCCACCGGCCTTGCCGGTGGCTTTTGCTTTGGAACACATTGAGGTGACGTTTCGGCGCCACAGCAGCGAAGTTCGATGTTTCATGGCCAGATCACATGTATCTGGCTAGACCAAATTGATCGACAGGTTGGCTCAGCGCTTCGTCTTGTCCCACGACAAATAACCTGTTAACTCTGGAAGCAACTCTTCCGATTCACCGTTGCGATCGAGGTTGGATCGGGGCATCGACACCCCCTCTTCGAAGGTGAGCAATGACAAAGTCTGCCCCCAAGCAGATTGGTAGATAGCCTCTTCGTGCACGCTGAAGCGATCTGCAGCATCACTATGACTCCACTCTGACGCGTCCATGTCCGCGATCGCCGTGTTCCGCCCTGCACGGATCGCTTGATCTGCAGCTGATCGAAGAGGCAACGTCACACCCGTACGAATAAAAACGCCAGCATCTCGCAACGAGCGAGAAGCCACCGAGTATTTGATTCTGCCCTCTTCCGCGACCACGTAGGCTAGCCTGGATGCAGATGCCCGCGCGAAGCGCGACGCCACACATAACCTGGAGGCGTGAAAGCGATCGACCAGCATTGTGATGGTATCGATCGAGAAATCGTGCTCGTCACTCAGCGGCCGGATCAGCTGCCAAGGAATGAGGCACTCCGCCGCAAAAACATCGCATAACACTTCCTCGGGTGGTCTCGATCGAAACCGCTCGAGTTCGTCAGAAGGCACATCCGATCCGTGCACGGACGGAAGCCCGAGCACGTGGTGGGCTACTTCGTGCATGATCGTGAAGCGTCGTCGATGAGGATGGTTGTTCCCGTTGACGATGATGTAGCGCTGCCCGGCCTTGGTGAAAGTCTGCCCTGCTTGCTTATCACCAAGCTTGTCACTCTCGCGCACGACATAGCCTTCTCCTTCGGCGATTCGCAATACATCCACAGGAGAGATCTTGATTTCGTAGCGCGCGAGAAGCTGACGGGCACGAGAAATGGCAGAGTTCTCATCCATGAGCGCATCCAGATCAGGGGGCAAATAGATCGCGCGTGGTTTCAATCAGGCGGACCCAGTCTTGCTCGGTGGTTGGTCGCGCACCACGAAAACTCATCGTGGCCACCGGCTCGATATCATCCCAGGCGATGTCCATTCGGCTCTCCATCACCTGATACAGAGCGTCGTCGATGGGGGCCTTGGTCAGCAGTTCGAAGATTCGCTGTTGTCGCTCGGTCAGTTCCAGCGCCGCACCAAGCTTGTGGACCGTGGCGGCCGATGGTGCGCCGTGCTCCCCTTTCGCCAACCGCCAGATGTACGCGTGACTCAGATCCTCGGCCCGTTTTTCCAGGACTCTAAAACTCAGGTCTTTCCGATCGCGCGCACGCGCGATGAAAGTCGCCAGATCCATCATTGCTCCGGGGCAGTTGCAAAAGCTCTGCGCCCAGTATAGGCTGTAACCAGGTTAGGTTACATGTGACTTTTCGCAGGGTCGCCGAGTGCGGCCTTTTTTGGGAGCCGAGTGTAACCTGAATAGGTCACGGCGGCAGGGACGGCCGCCTTTTTAGGGTGCGCACTGTGACCTGAACAGGTCACGGCGCGACGATGGAAGAGGTTCGGCTCCCCACATTGCAGGTGCTGATATGAAGCAGATCATTGAAGTGCAGGTAGAAGGCCTTCCCCCCTTCGAGTTGGAACACGAGGGAGAGATCGGCGTTCTGGTAGAGGCGATCAAGGCGAAGAGTGGCTTCGCGGAAGAGATTTTCGTGTTCGAGCACGATGGCGAGCTGCTCGCCGAAATCGACATCCGTGAAAGGTCGGTTCTCCAAGTAGTGGGGCACCGGTGCCACGAAGTCCACGTGGAGGTTGGCTTCGAACATCACAAGGAAGCGCACGAGTTCAAGCCGTCCGCGACGATCAATCGCGTTCTGCAATGGGCCGTGGCAAGCAAGAAATTCAATCTTGATCCGCAACAGCGCTCAAAGGCAAATCTGATGCTGCCGGGCGCGGACAAGCCGCTGGATAAGGCACTTGTACTTGGCCAGATCCTTCAGCATCCGGGTTGCCACCTGGTGCTTGTGTTGACGTTGAAGGACTTCACCAATGGCTGAGAGCGATCTTCCGCCAGATGAGGCCACGCTGGTCAGGCAACTCGCGTCGGTTAAGTTCCGGGCCGGAGTCGAAAAGGGCAAGTGGCGCGTACTTGCCCACCAGGGGACGGTACTCGATGTGGAGGTCACCGGATTCCACTACGAATCGGGCAGAACCAGTTCGTTCGGATTTCGCCTCGAGTGCGATGGCCTGCCCGAAGTCTGCCCGTACGTTTACTGCTGGGACTTCGCGGCGAATGCCAGGCCTGCCTCTCTGACCCAGTCGTCACCTGGTGTCGTGGACGCCTTCAAAGAGTGGCAGGCGCCCCCGAATAACATTCATGGCGGCATTTATCGTGCGTGGCAGCGTTATGCGGCCAACCACAACGGCTGGCGCGACAAGTGTCCGGAAGATGCCTGGAATCGCGACCGCGACATAACTTTCATCATGGAGCGCTTGTATGGGCTGGTTTGCGAGCACACTCAGTGGCTTGTTCGAGAGACGTCCGCGAATCCTCTGTGATCGGCACACCTGGATGTCCGGGGTGAGCGAGCTTCATGCGCGAACGCTCGCTTGCTCGCGAGAGAGCGGTGCGTTCCTACTCGGAACGGTCGAAGCCGGGGGCGCTAAGCGAATACGCGACTTTGTTTTCTACGATGACATCGATCCGATGAGCCTGAAGTCCGGCATCGTCCATTTTCATGGCGCCCGCTTTTCGCGGTTGTGGGAGGTGTGCCGTGAGAAAGGCTACGGGGTCGTCGCTGATGTCCATGTCCATCCTGGCTCCTACGCCCAGAGTGCGTCCGATCAGGCGGATCCCGTGATCCCCCGGGTAGGGCATATCGCCTTCATCCTGCCGAACTTTGCTCGCGGAAAAATGGCTCCCGGCTCGATAGGCATGTACGAACACCTTGGAAATTGTCGATGGATGGACCACAGCGGCAAGGCGACGCGCTTCTTCAAGTTAACTGAGGGCTAGCTATGAGACTGTCCAAGGTACCGGGCGATGAATCGAAGGGCATTCTGCGACGCTCGCGGCTGGTGAAGGCCATCGCTGACGCCGGGCAGGTGGAAAGCTTCGAAGCCGGTGAAGAGCGGTTGCGCAGCGTCTACGTGAAAATCGTAGTGGGTCCCGAGGCGGCTGCTACCCCAGCTGGCATGGGCGCGGCCATCACGGCTGCACGCCTTTGTTTAAAAGTCTTCGAACACGTCGAAGTGACTGGCGCAATTGATGGTGCTTTTGATCTGGCAATCTTCGGGCCGGAGGTCGAGACCTTGGAGGCGGCGTTACTTAGAATCGGGCGCGTGGACGATTCTTGCACCCAAGCGTCAACCCATCGCATCGTTATCGGAAATGAGCTTCTTACCGAGGCATCCAGCATTCGCTGCTGGTGGGACGGTTGGCATGCAGGAGTCAGAAGGCGCCATGACGTGCTGCCTTTGGGAGACGGCTCAAACCCTTTAGCGGGAATTTTTGCCGGAGCGCTCGCGGTTCGGGAAATCTTCGCGAGCCGAATTCTCAATAGCGAACAGGCTCTAAGACGGACCTCCATCGTTTCCCTGTGGGAGCCATGGTCCCAGGAAAAATGCCCCGCCCAAGGCCCAGAGTACGCCATGGCCGCCACGCGCTTATGGCTCGTGGGACTCGGTCATCTCGGTCAAGGTATAGCGTGGAGCCTGTTGAGCTTGGCAGTGGGTGCGGGCTCGACGATCTTGCTTCAAGACGATCAGCAGGTTGGCGTTGAAAATGAACCAACCGGGATTTTGGTTGAAGAGGACGACATTGGGCACAAAAAGTGCCGATCGGTCGCTACGTGGTTTGAACGCGCAGGGTGGGAAACGTCCCTGGTCGAGCGTAGGCACCACGGAGAGAAGGCCCGTGAAGACGACCCTCCGTTGGTCATCTGTGCTCTCGATAAGCCTGCCCCTAGGCGCCTGGTCGCTGGCGCAGGCTTTCCATATTGTCTCGACGCGGGGGTCGGCCATGGAGCTGCCGAGTTCGAAACCTTCCAATTTCATTGTGTAAGGAAGGACGACGACGTTGCCGGGCTGTGGACGCATTCCGGCACGGATAACAGCGAGGCGGTCTTATCCAATCCGGCCTATAGGCAAGTTCGTCATGATGTGGGTGGATGCGGAATGCCAGACATAGCGGGCGCAGGTGTGGCGGCACCATTTGTAGGTGCGGCGGTAGGCGCACTTATGGTTGCGCAAGCGATCCGTCTTTGCAGCGCAGCCAGCACCTGCAGAAGCTTTCAGTTGCAGCTGGGAGCTCCGGATATGGCAACGCAAGGCGAAATACAGAGCCCGTACGAGGCCGGGTTCGGTGGTAAGCGGCTGAGGTTGCGCAATCCGCAATAGTTAAGCGGAAGGCACCCTTAAAGCGGTCAATACGACGTTTTTGTGCCCTAGAATTTGTCAGCAGTGTCGGTGTGCCGCAGCGACCGCACAAGAGAAATATCTATACATCAGAGCCTTAGAGTCAGCTGACACCGTTAAGGGATCTCGACACCTGCACCCGGTGTCGGCACCGGGCATGGGCCGTTCGGCAGGGCTTGAAAACGGTCGAGACGGGCGCCGCGCGTTCCTCGCGGCCGGCCTGCTGACTACAATGCGGGGACATACCATGCCGGAAGGGGGAGTTCACTTGATCGTCTGTGTACCCGATGTGTTGACCGCCCAGGAGCTAGTCGCGATCCGGGCCGAGCTGCAATCCGCCCCCTACGTCGACGGCTCCGCCACGGCCGGCTGGTCGGCGCGTACCGTGAAGAAGAACCAGCAGATCGACACCGGCAGCGCGAACTACGCGCGCATCGCCGACATCGTGCGCGCCGCCTTCCAGCGCAATGCGCTGCTGCAAGCGGCGCTGCTGCCGGCAGCGAACACCCAGCCGCTGTTCAACCGCTACGCCGGCGGCATGGAATACGGCGCGCACGTCGACGCCCCGGTGATGGGCAGCCTGGGCAACGCGATACGCACCGACATCGCGATCACCGTGTTCCTGTCCGACCCCAGGAGCTACGACGGCGGCGAGCTGGTGACGCACGCCAACGGCGGCATGGAATACGCCTTCAAGCTGGACGCCGGCGCCGCCATCGCCTACCCGGCGAACACCTTGCACCACGTCAATCCGGTGACGCGCGGCGTGCGCGACGCGGCCATCATCTGGGTGCAAAGCATGGTGCGCGACGCGGCCCGCCGCGAACTGCTGTGGGACCTGGAAAGCGCCAAGCGCGACATCTTCGGCCGCGAGGGCAAGAGCCAGACCTTCGACGCCGTGAGCCGATCGCACGCGAACCTGTTGCGGATGTGGGCCGAGGTGACGGGCTGAGCAGTCAGCCGGGCAAAGCGGCGCGCGGCGGCAGCGACCAGTCGACCGGCGCCTGCCCGTGGCTTTCCAGGTAACGGTTGGCGGCGGAAAAATGCCCGCAGCCGAGGAAGCCACGGTGGGCGGACAGCGGCGAGGGGTGCACGCTCTTCAGCACACAATGCCTGCGCGTGTCGATCAGCTGGCCCTTGCGCTGGGCGTAGCTGCCCCAGAGCAGGAACACGATGCCCTCGCGCTCGCGGTTGAGCGCGTCGATCGCCGCGTCGGTGAAGCCCTCCCAGCCCTTGCCCTGGTGCGCGGCGGCCAGCCCGCGCTCCACGGTGAGCACCGCGTTGAGCAGCAGCACGCCGCGATCGGCCCAGGGCGTGAGGCAGCCATGGTCGGGCGGCGCGATGCCGAGGTCGCGCTGGATTTCCTTGAAGATGTTCACCAGCGAGGGCGGCACCGGCACGCCGGGACGCACCGAGAAACACAGGCCGTGCGCCTGGCCGGGACCGTGGTAAGGGTCCTGGCCCAGGATCACCACGCGCACCGCCTCGAACGGCGTGTGCTCGAACGCGGCGAAGATCTCCGGTCCGGGGGGATAGATCGCCTTGCCGGCGCGCTTCTCCGCACGCAGGAATTCGGCCAGCGCCTGCATCTCCGGGCGTTCCAGATGCGCGCCGATCCGCGCCTTCCACGTGGCTTCCAGTCGCACCTCGCTCATGCGGCCGCGCCGCGCGAACGCAGGTGCCGCGCCACGCGCAGCTGGAACAGCAGCTTGGTGACCAGCAGCTTTTCCTCGACCGGCTTCTCCACCAGGTCGTTCGCGCCGGCCTTGATCAGCGCGGCCTGGTTCGCCGGGTTCTCGTCGCCGGTCATCACCAGCACCGGCAGGCGGCCCTTGCCGTAACCGAAGTGGTTGCGGATGCGTTCGAGCAGGTCGCCGCCGGTGAGTTCACCCTTCAGGCTGACGTCGGTGAGCACCACGTCGGCGCCCACCTCGCCGCGCACCTTCGCGGTTTCCAGCAGCGCCAGCGCATCCTCCACGCTGATCACGTGGTGCACGGTGAGGCCGTACTTCTCCAGCATGCGACGGGTGGCCAGCGCCACCACGCGGCTGTCCTCCACGTACAGCACCTCGCCCTCGGCGCTGCCCTCGGGGCGCACGTAGCCGCGGATGAACTCGGCCAGCACCTGGAAGCCCAGCGACTTGTCGACGTAGTCGGTGACGTCCTCGCCCAGCGTGCGGCGGTGCAGGCGGTCGTCCACGTCGCCGGAGACCACCACGATCGGCACGTAGGTCTGCGGCGCCGATTCGCGCACGAAGCGCGCCAGCTCCAGCCCGTCCATGTCGGGCAGGCGCAGCGCGGTGGTGATGAAGTCGAACACGCCCTCGCCCAGCAACTGCTGCGCCTCGCCGCCGCTGCCGCAGCCCACCACCTCCACGCCCGGCAGCTCGGCCGCCAGCACGCGGGCGATCATCTGCCGCACCATCCTGGAACCGTCGACCACCAGCACGCGTGGCGCCGTGCTGACCAGCCGGTTGCTGATGCTTGTACTCATGCCCTGCCCATTCGCCTGACTTCATGTAGTAACCGACAACGGCCCGCCTCGGCGGGCTGTTTCGTTCGCCCCCTCTCCTGCAAAGCAGGGGAGGGTTGGGGAGGGGTTGGCAAGCGCCCGCTCAGGCCGCCTTGCGCAACTGCCAGGCGCTGACCAGCCGCGCGCCCAGCCAGCCCAGTGCCGCGGCCGCCGGCGGCACCGCCAGCAGCAGCCACGCCGGCAGGCCGCCGATGTGCAGCTTGCCATCATAGGCCTGGCTCAACCGTGCCACCGGTCCGCTCAACGCGAACTCGATCGCCAGCGCCAGTAGCGCGGCGAGAATGCCGCTGAACAGGCCGTACCAGATGCCGGCATACAGGTAAGGCCGGCGCACGAAGGCGCCGCTGGCACCCACCAGCAGCAGCACGCCGATCTCCTCGTGGCGGCTGGCGATGTCCACCCGCACCGTGTTGCCCACCACCAGCAGGGCGGCCAGCGCCAGCATCAGCGCCAGCGCGATCACCACGCGGTCGCCCACGCCGAGCAGCGCGTCCAGCCGCTGCCGCCAGGTGCCGCTGTCCTGCACCTGGGCCACGCTGTGCATCTCGCGCAGGTCGCCGATCAGCCGCGCCACCGTGGCGGCATCGGCGCCCGGTTTCGGTTGCACCATCAGCACGAAGGGCAAGGGATTCTGCTCCAGCGCATCGAGCGCGCCGGAGAAACCCTGCAGCTTCGCCAGTTCGTCCAGACCCTGCTGCGGTGTCTTGATCGCCACCGACGCCACGTCGGAACGATCGCCCAACTGCTTCGACAGCAGTTGCGCCTGCGAGGCGGCTTGGTCCGGCTGCAGGAACACGTTGATCGCCTGGTCCTGGCCCAGCGCCTGGCCCAGCTGCTGCACATTGCCCAGCAGCAGGTAGAACGCCAGCGGCAGGGCCAGCGCGAGTCCCATCACCGCGATCGTGAGCAGGCTGCCCAGCGGACGGGCGGCGAGCCGGCGCAGGCTCGCGCCGGCGCTCCAGCCATGGTGCTCGCGCCAGCTGGACACGCGACGGGTGTGGCTGGCTTCGTTGCGCGGCGGCGTCTCGGCGTCACGGCGAACATCGGCGGCGGCCATCACAGCACCTCCTCGGCGGCAAGATCCGCCACCAGGCGGCCATGGTCGAGCACCACCACGCGCTTGCGCATGCGCTTGATCAGCGGCAGGTCGTGGCTGGCGATCAGCACCGTGGTCCCCACCTGCTGGAATTCGGCGAACAGGCCCATGATCTCCACCGCGAGCTGCGGATCGAGGTTGCCGGTGGGCTCGTCGGCGATCAGCAGCGAAGGCCGCCCCACGATCGCCCGCGCGATGCCCACGCGCTGCTGCTCGCCGGTGGACAGCGTGGCCGGCAGCTGGCGCTCGTAGGAGAGCAGGCCCACCTTCTCCAGCGCGGCGCGCACGCGCCGGCCGCGCTCGACGCGGGCGATGCCGGCGATGGTCAGCGGCAACTCGACGTTCGCGAACACCGTGCGATCCATCAGCAGGCGATGATCCTGGAACACCATGCCGATGCGCTGGCGCAGCCTGGGAATGCCGCGCCCGCGCACCTTGGCCAGGTTCTGGCCGTCCATCGTGATCGCGCCGTGGCTGGGCCGCTCGATCACGCCGAGCAGCTTGAGCAGGGTGCTCTTGCCCGCGCCGGAATGGCCGGTGACGAAGGCCATCTCGCCCGTGGGTATGGTGAAGGAAAGCTGCGAAAGCGCCTCGTGGCCGCCGTCGTAGTGCTTGCTCACCTTGTCGAACTGGATCACCGCGCGCCCCCGCCGACTGCCTGCCGTATCCCGGCAAGGATACGGTATGCAGGGCGCAAGGTCGCCCATCTCCCGGATGCGGTGATCGTCGCCGGTTCAGTCCGGCGACGCTGCGTTGCGCGGCCGGCTCAGCGCCCGGTGAACAGCCGGGTCAGCCGGCGGAACAGGCTGGGCTTGTTCGGGTGCGTGTGCTCGCCGGCGGTGGCGGCTACCTGCCGCGAGGGACGACCGGCAGCCGATGCCACGGCCTCGGCCGGTGCGCGCTCGCGCGGCGCGCGACGCTCGCCGCGCGGCGGGTGGCCGCCCTCGGCCGATGTCGCTTGCGGCTTGCCCTGCACGGCATTCGTCGCCACCGCCTCGCCACCTTCGCGGCGGCGGTTGCGGCCACCGCGCCGACGGCGGCGCTTGCGTTCGCCCTCGTCGATCGCACTGACGCTGGCATCGCTCGCCACGGCCACCGGTGCGACAGCCTCGACGGTCGCCGGCTCGGCGCGCGGCGCGCGCGGCGGCCGCGGCTCGTGCGGGCGATCCCCGCGCGGCTTGCGTTCGCCATCGCGGCCGTCGCGGCGCGCACGGCCGCCCTTCTTGTCGTCGTGGCGCGGTTCGACGTGGTCGCCGAACGCGGCACTGTCGGCGGCGGCGTTGGCGGCGAACTCGGCGTCGACCGCGCGCGGCTTCGGCATCACCAGCAGTTCCGGCGCAATCGTCGCCACCGGGATCGCTTGACCGATGTAGGTTTCGATGTCGGGCAGGCTCATCGCGTACAGGTCGCAGGCGAAGCTGACCGCGTCGCCCTCGGCACCAAGGCGGGCGGTGCGGCCGATGCGGTGCACGTAGTCCTCGGCGTCCTGCGGCAGGTCGTAGTTGAAGACGTGGCTGACCGCGGGGATGTGCAGGCCGCGCGCGGCCACGTCGGTGGCCACGAGGATGTCGAGCTGGCCGTCCTGGAAGCGCTGCAGCAGCTTCTGGCGCTTCAGCTGCGGCACGTCGCCGGAGATCGCGCCGACGCGGCAGCCGTGCCGCTTCACGCGATCGGTGACGCGCTCGGCGGCGGCCTTGGTGTTGACGAAGATGATGCTGCGGCTGGGCTGGTGCTGGTCGATCAGGTTCAGCAGCAGCGGCAGCTTCTCTTCCTTGGCCGGGAAGTAGACCACCTGGCGCACCTTGTCGGCGGTGACGTGGTCGCTCTCCACCACCAGCTTCTCGGCCTCGTGCATGTGCTCGTAGGCCAGCTCCAGCACGCGGTGGCTCAGCGTGGCGGAGAACAGCAGCACCTGGCGCTGCTCGCGCGCCGGCAGGCGGCGGAAGATGAAGCGCACGTCCTTGATGAAGCCGAGGTCGAACATGCGGTCGGCCTCGTCGATCACCATCACCTCGACGCCGTTGAAGCCGAACACCTGCTGCTTGTAGTAGTCGAGCAGGCGGCCGGGCGTGGCGATGATGATGTCGCAGCCGTCGTGCAGCTGCTGGCGCTGCTTGTCGTAGTCGACGCCGCCGTAGATCAGCGCGGTCTTCAGGCCGGTGCGCGCGCCGATGGCGCGGGCGTCCTTGTCGATCTGGATCGCCAGCTCGCGGGTGGGCGCGATCACCAGCGCGCGCGGGTCGGTGTCCTTGCGCTCGGCCACCGCGGGGGTAGTCAGCAGGCGGTTCATCAGCGCGACCAGGAAGGCGCAGGTCTTGCCGGTGCCGGTCTGCGCCTGGCCGGCGACGTCGCGACCGGCCAGCGCCACCGGCAGGGTCAGTTCCTGGATCGGCGTGCAGCGGGTGAAGCCGGCTTCGGCCAGGCCTTGCTGCAGCAGCGGATGAAGTTCGAAGTTGGTGAAGAAGGTATCGGTGAGTACGGTTTGCGACATGGAAGGAAAAGCCGGTGGGATGCGGGCACAGGCGTCGAAGCCGGCCCGGCTCCGCCGCCGGAGGCGGACACGGAGCGGTGGGATGAGCGGCGCGTGGCGGTACGCAGCGCACGGCGGCGAGCAGGCTCGCCGGCCGGCGCTCCGAAGCCGCGGAGGGCGCCGAAACGGTTGCAGTGCAACCGGCAGCCCCGCTGGCATAGGCGAAACGACTCGACGGCGCCCGTATGGGCGCGTTTGCTTCGCAAACGCCTGAGCCGCCTCGCCTATGTCAACGGAACCGTCCGTTGCCGCCCTTGAATCGCTTGAATCGCGCCCCGAGTTACGTTGCAATGAGGCCCGGGCCGCAATGGCCAAAACCCCTCTTTACCCGGTTCGACCCGCGCTTCATGGGCACCCCAGTGTAGCCGATGCTGGCCGCGTGGTCGCCAAACCTTCCTTCCAACCGCCTTTCGGAGATCCCGGTGAGCGACCTGATTACCCATGTGAGCGACGACGCCTTCGAACAGGAAGTGCTGCAGTCCGATACCCCTGTGCTGCTGGACTTCTGGGCCGAATGGTGCGGCCCGTGCAAGGCCATCGCACCGATCCTCGACGAGCTGGCCGGCCAGTACCAGGGCAAGCTGCGCATCGTGAAGATCAACATCGACCACAACCAGAAGACCCCCCGCACCTACGGCGTGCGCGGCATCCCCACCCTGATGGTGTTCAAGAACGGCAAGGTCGAGGCCACCCAGATCGGCGCCGTCAGCAAGGGCCAGCTGGCCCAGATGATCGACAAGGCGATCTGATCGCCGTTTTTCACCCGCCGCGCGCTTTACGGCCATGCGCGGCGGGTGCTAGATTGCTTCCGCGTCTGCCGGGATCGCCCCGATCCCCCTGCGCCCTCTCTGGCGCGACGCACACCTTCCCTCCTGTTTCCCAACGGCGCCCCGCGAGGTTTGCCCGTGTCCGATACCGATAACACCACCCCGAACGACGCCGGCGGCGCCGAGAACCCGACCGAGTCGCGTCCGCGCGCGCCGCGTCGCCAGTCGCGCGGCGCCAAGCCGGCCGCCGGCGAAGCGCAAGCGCCGGCAGCGACGACCGCGCCGCTGTTCGAGCAGCCCGCACCGGTGCCGCCACCCGCCACTGCACCGGCCGCGCCCGCCGGCGAAGCCGCCGCCGCGCCGGAAGCACGTGCGCCGGGCCAGCCGCAGAACCCGCAGGGGCAAGGCCAGAACAACGGCAACAACCGCAACAACGAGCAGCGCGAGGGCCGCGGCCGACGCCGCCGCCACGAGCGCAACCAGCAACAGCGCCCACAGGGCGGCGGCGGTGGCAACAACAACCCGCGCTACAACAACCCGCACGGTCTGCCGATGGACGACGACAACGCCGATCCGGGTGCGGACGACCGCCTGATCAACCTCACCGAACTGAAGCGCATGAAGGCGCCGCAGCTGATCGCGTTCGCCGAATCGCTGGGCATCCAGGAAGGCGTGGCGCGCGCCCGCCGCCAGGACGTGGTCTTCTCCATCCTCAAGGCGCACGCCCGTTCCGGCGGCGGCATCTGGGCCGAGGGCGTGCTGGAGATCCTGCAGGACGGCTTCGGCTTCATGCGCTCGGCCGACGAGTCCTACCTGGCCGGCCCCGACGACATCTACGTCAGCCCCAGCCAGATCCGCCGCTTCAACCTGCGCACCGGCGACTACATCACCGGGCGCGTGCGCCACCCCAAGGAAGGCGAGCGCTACTTCGCGATGCTGCGCGTGGACGACATCAACGGCGATCCGCCGGAAGCGTCCAAGAACAAGATGCTGTTCGAGAACCTCACCCCGCTGTTCCCGCGCAAGGCCTTCAAGCTGGAGCGCGGCAACGGTTCTTCCGAGGACATCACCGGCCGCATCCTCGATCTCATCGCCCCCATCGGCAAGGGCCAGCGCGCGCTGATCGTGTCGCAGCCGAAGTCCGGCAAGACGATGATGCTGCAGAACATCGCGCAGGCGATCCAGTACAACCACCCCGACGCGCACGTCATCATCCTGCTGGTGGACGAGCGCCCGGAGGAAGTCACCGAGATCGCCCGCACCGTGCGCGCCGAGGTGATCAGCTCGACGTTCGATGAACCCGCCGTCCGGCACGTGCAGGTGGCCGAGATGGTGATCGAGCGCGCCAAGCGCCTGGTGGAACACAAGCGCGACGTGGTGATCCTGCTCGACTCCATCACCCGCCTCGCGCGCGCCTACAACACCGTGGTGCCCAGCTCCGGCAAGGTGCTCACCGGCGGCGTGGACGCGAACGCGCTGCAGCGCCCGAAGCGCTTCTTCGGCGCCGCGCGCAACGTGGAGGAGGGCGGCAGCCTCACCATCATCGGCACCGCGCTGACCGACACCGGCAGCAAGATGGACGAGGTGATCTACGAGGAGTTCAAGGGCACCGGCAACATGGAAGTGCACCTGTCCCGCCGCATCTCCGAGAAGCGCGTGTACCCGGCCATCGACATCAACCGCTCCGGCACCCGCCGCGAGGACCTGCTGATCGAGCCGGACATGCTGGCCAAGATCTGGATCCTGCGGAAGCTGCTGCACCCGATGGACGAGCTGGCCGCGATGGAGTTCATGCTCGACAAGATGAAGAACACCAAGTCCAACGACGAGTTCTTCAATTCGATGAAGCGCTGACCGAGCCACGGACGGCTCGCTCGCCGGCCGATCGCATCTGCGATCGGCCGGCGGAGCCGGGTCCGGTGCTCCTTCGGACTCGGCGAGCCGGGAAAGTGCAGGATGCACTTTCCCGGCCATTCGGCAACAGCTCTGGCTCCAGCCCTGACACCACGCCCCACGTGTAGCGCTTGCCATCCCCCAGCGTCCCGCTCCAGACTCGTCGCGCGCGGCCAGCCAAAGCCGCCCCACGAGGAAACACGGAATGCTTGCTCGTCTCGCCCTGATCGCCTGCGCGCTCTGCGCGCTGCAACCCGCCATCGCCGCGGAACCGGCCTCCGCCAGCAGCGTCAACATCTGCCGGCAGGCATTGCCCACGATCCGCGGACTCTGGCAGCACGATCTCTACGATGCTCCGCCCACCGTGGCCGCAGTAATGGTCGATGCCATCGACGGCAAGCTGCCGCAGGTGCGCCAAGGCCTCGCCGCGTTGCCCGCGGCCGAGCAGGCGCATTGGCGCCAGGTCGCCATGCTCACCGCGGCCAACGCCTACCAGCCGGTCGTGGTCGATGGCCTGCTGGACGACGGCGCGGCGGTGAACGAACCGGCGCGGCTGCCACCTCTCAGAAGCGGCTTCTACCAGCAGACTGTCAGCGACATGGCGCACGACCCGCGCTTCGGCCCCGGCGTGGCGAAAGGGCTCCAGTCGGCCGGCGTCATGAACAACCACGGGAACCTGGCCGGCCCCGCCCTGCCGTTCGCCGTCGTGTGCGGCGACACCGCCACGCTCGACGTGTTGCTGCGCCATCACGCCAACGTCATGGCGCGCGCGGCGCCGAACGTGGCGGATGCCTTGACCACGGCCGTGATCGACGGCGACGCCTCCATCGTGAGCCGCCTGCTCGACCATGGCGCGGACGCCTGCGCGCACGACCGCCGCGTGCGCAAACCGGGTTACAGCCTGGCCGACATCGGTCGCCGCCAGCACCTGCCGGACGACTTGCTGCAGCGACTGAGTTGCCGAAAAACGGCGGCGGTCACCACCCACTGACTGCCCCGGGGCGGCGTCGCCGCTGGCATCTGTACCGCAACGTACAATTATTTTCCGTCAACCCCTTTTCGCGACCGCGCGCCGCCTCCATAGTCGGTGCCTCACCCTGCGAGGTCGCGCCCGTGTCCATACCCAGTGCCGTCAAGAGCATCCCGATCACGGGTCGCCAGCAACTGGTCGACTACCTCGCCGCCGGCGAGAAGCCGCGCGAAGCCTGGCGCATCGGCACCGAACACGAGAAATTCGGCTTCCGCACCGATGACCTGAAGCCGCCGCCGTTCGAGGGTGAGCGCGGCATCCGCGCGCTGCTCGAAGGCATCGCCGCGCGCTACGGCTGGGAAATCGCCCGCGAAGGCGAAATCCCGGTTGCGCTCACCCGCGACAAGGCGAACATCACGCTGGAGCCGGCCGGCCAGCTGGAGCTGTCCGGCGCGCCGCTGGAGACGATCCACCAGACCTGCTGCGAAGTGAACTCGCATCTGGAAGAAGTGCGTTCGGTCGCCGACGGCATGGACCTGGGCTTCCTCGGCATGGGCTTCCAGCCGAAGTGGCGCCGCGACGAGATGCCGTGGATGCCCAAGGGCCGCTACAAGATCATGCGCGAATACATGCCCAAGGTCGGCCAGCTCGGCCTGGACATGATGACGCGCACCTGCACCGTGCAGGTGAACCTCGATTTCTCGTCCGAAGCGGACATGGTGAAGAAGTTCCGCACCAGCCTCGCGCTGCAGCCGATCGCCACCGCGCTGTTCGCCGACTCGCCGTTCACGGAAGGACGTCCAAACGGCTATCTGTCCTACCGCTCGCAGATCTGGACCGACACCGACGCCGACCGCACCGGCATGCTGGACTTCGTGTTCGCCGACGGCTTCGGCTACGAGCGCTACGTCGACTACATCCTCGACGTGCCGATGTACTTCAGCTACCAGGACGGCAAGTACATCGACCTCGCCGGCCAGGACTTCAAGCGTTTCATGACCGGCGAACTCGCCGCATTGCCCGGCACCAAGGCCACCATGAAGGACTGGGCCGACCACCTCACCACCGCCTTCCCCGAGGTGCGCCTCAAGCAGTACCTGGAAATGCGCGGCGCCGACGGCGGCCCGTGGAACCGGCTGTGCGCCCTGCCCGCGTTCTGGGTCGGCCTGCTCTACGACGACGAGGCGCTGGACGCGGCCTGGAACCTGGTCAAGGACTTCACCATGATCGAGCGCCACGCCCTGCGCGACGGCGTGCCGAAGCAGGCGCTGCACCTGCCGTTCCGCCACGGCACCGTGCGCGACCTCGCCGGCGAGGCGCTGAAGATCGCCGCCCACGGCCTGCAGCGCCGCGCCAGGCTCAACCGCAACGGTGCCGACGAGCGCATCTACCTCGAACCTCTGATCGAGATCGTCGAGGCGAACCAAACCCCCGCCGAGCGCAAGCTGGAGCTGTTCCATGGTGCGTGGGGCGGCTCGGTAGATCCGGTGTTCCGCGAGTTCGCGTACTGACGGTCAATTCCCGATACGCGCCAGGAAGCTCACTGGCTCCAACGCGCATGACGCTTGGATAGCGCCCGGTAGTTCGAACAACCGGGCGCGACGGCGAAAGTCGAACAGGCGATACAGGTGGTAGCTTGCCGCATCCGATTCGGAACGCGCCAATTCGTTGCGGCTGACGTAGAACGGCGTCAATTCGCCGAATGCCGTGGTCTTTACTTCGATCAAACGCTCCTTGCCATCTTCTTCGAACGACAAGACATCGAAGCCCAAACCATCGCCTTGCGTCACAGCCACATGCTCGACACGCTCACTCAACATACGCTTGCCCGCCGCATGCAGGCGGCGGGCCTCCAGCTCTAGCACAAGCAGTTCACCAGCGCGCCCAAGCGAACGGTTGCGTGCTTCCTGTGCCAGGTAATCACGTTTCGCCGGCGAAAAGCGCGTGGTGTACTCGCTTGGCATATCGCTCACACGCGCCACTCTGGGCACCGGCACCCAGATATCGTCCTCGACAAGTGCCGCAACAGCCGGGCGCAACGCCGCAGCTTGGGCCGCCTCTTGCAATGCCGCGCACACCTGCAACTGGTCTTCCGTCACATCCAGCAACAACGCCTGATAGTTGCCGCGCGGCTTGTACCCGTCGATATATGGATAACCAAGCGCCAGCAGCACCGCACTGATATTGCAGTGCTTGAATTCAAGCGATGCCCGGCTGCGTCCATCCAGTCGCTGTACCAAGGCGCGAGCATGTTCGGCCTTGCTGTATTGCTGGCCGTTGAGCTCCAACGTCAGCATGGACAAATAATCCGCGACGCAAACCTCTACCTCCAGTCTCGACCAATTTTCGCCTTGCGCCATCAAGCTCTCCTGCCAGTAATGCCGTTCCCAAGGTAGCCCAGCACAGTAGTTCGCAGCGAAGGCTCGTGCGATCCGCGGCAAACGAAGAAGGCCGGCATTGCCGGCCTTCTTCATCGCTCACATCAAGCGACGCTTACTTCTTCGGCGCTTCCTTCAACCCGCGGTCGATCAGCATCGGCCCGATGCTGGGATCCTGGCCGCGCCAGTCCCTGTAAAGCTTGGACAGCTCCTCGCTGTTGCCGCGCGAGAGCACCATGTCGCGGAAGCGCTGGCCGTTGGCACGGGTCAGCTCGCCGTGTTCCTTGAACCACTCGAACGCGTCGTCGGCGAGCATCTGCGTCCACAGGTAGGCGTAGTAGCCGGCCGAATAGCCGTTGCTCCAGATGTGCAGGAAGTAGCTGGAGCGGTAACGCGGCGGTACGTAGGAAAGATCAACGCCATCCTTCTTCAGCGCGGCGGCCTCGAACTTGTCGGCATCCTGCTTCGGCGCGTCGGCGCCCAGCATGTGCCAGTTCATGTCGAGCATGGCGGCGGCCACCAGCTCGGTCATGTCGTAGCCCTTGTTGAACATGCCGGCCTTCTTCATCTTGTCGACCAGCGCCTGCGGCATCGGCGCGCCGGTCTGGTAGTGCTTCGCGTAGTTCGCGAACACCTTGGGGTTGGTCGCCCAGTGCTCGTTGAACTGCGAGGGGAATTCCACGAAGTCGCGCGCGGTCTGCGCACCGGACAGGCTCGGGTACTCCCCGTCGGCGAAGATGCCGTGCAGGCCATGGCCGAACTCGTGGAACATGGTGACCACGTCGTCCATCGACAGCAGCGCGGGCTGGCCCGCCGCGGGCTTGGTGAAATTGGCGACGTTGTAGATCACCGGCTTGGTGCCGAGCAGCTTCGACTGCTGGACGAAGTTGTCCATCCAGGCGCCGCCGTTCTTGTTGTCGCGCTTGAAGTAGTCGCAGTAGAACAGCGCCAGCGACTTGCCGTCCTTGTCGAATACCTCGAACACGCGCACGTCCGGGTTGTACACCGGGATGTCGTGGCGCTCCTTGAAGGTCAGCCCGTAGAGCTGGTTGGCGGCGTAGAACACGCCGTTCTGCAGCACGTTGTCCAGCTCGAAGTAGGGCTTGATCTGGCTCTCGTCCAGGTCGTACTTCGCCTTGCGCACCTGCTCGGCGTAGTACTGCCAGTCCCACGGCTCCAGCTTGAAGGTGGGCTGGTTGAGCGCCTTCTGGTCCTTGTCGATCTGCGCCTGGATCTCGGCGGCTTCCTGTTTGGCGCGGGCCACGGCGGCGGGCGCCAGCTTGTCCATGAAGCCCATCACCGCTTCGGGCGTCTTCGCCATCTGGTCCTGCAGCGTCCACGCGGCGTAGTTCGGGAAGCCCAGCAGCTTCGCTTCCTGCGCGCGGATCTGCGCCAGCTGCTCGATGATGTCGCGGGTGTCGTCGGCGTTGCCCAGCTCGGCGCGGTTCCACGATGCCTCGTACAACGCCTTGCGGGTGGTGCGATCCTTGAGGCTCTGCAGCGCGGGCTGCTGGGTGGTGTTCTGCAGCGTGATCACCCACTTGCCGGTGAGCCCGCGATCCTTGGCGGCCTGCGCGGCGGCGGCGATGTCCTCGTCGGCCAGGCCGTCCAGCCTGGCCTTGTCGTCGATCACCAGCGCACTGTCCTTGGCGGCAGCGAGCAGCTTGTTGTTGAACTGCGCCTGCAGCGTGGAGTCCTGCTGGTTGAGCGCCTTCAGCCTGGTCTTGTCGGCGTCGGACAGCTTGGCGCCGTGCTGCACGAACTTGCCGTAGAGCACCTCGACCAGGCGTTGCGACTCCGGATCGAGCTTCAGCGTGGCGCGCTCGTCGTACACCTTCTGGATGCGCGCGAACAGTTTGTCGTTGAGATAGATCTCGTCATTGAGATAGAACGGGTCGGGATTGGCCGCCAATTTCGGCGCCTCCTCCTGCTGCACCTTCTGCAACGTGGCGTCGGTGTTGGCACTGGTGACGCCGTTGAACACGGCCATCACCCGATTGAGCAGCGCGCCGCTCTTCTCCAGCGCCACGTAGGTGTTTTCAAACGTGGGTGGTTCGGGGTTGTCGGCGATCTTCTGGATGTCCGCGACCTGTTGCTTGATGCCCTCCTCGATCGCCGGCTGGTAGTCGCTGTCCTTGATCTTGTCGAACGGCGGCGCCTGGAACGGCAGCGTGCTGGCGGTGAAGAACGGATTGGCGGCATTCGCGTCAACCACCGGCGCGGCGGCGCTGGCCGTACTGGCCGGCGCGGTGGAAGCCGAGGCCGGTGCGGATTTGCCGGCCTCGTGCGGGCCCTGCGAACAGGCCGCGAGGGCGATGCTGGTGGCGATGACGATCATGCGTGGACGGAACATGCGGTATTCCCGGTCGGTGCGTCGCGAGACGGCGGAATGAAACGACAGCCGCCGACTGTAGCGATACCGGACCGGCTTTTGCCAGCCGCAGCGCAGCGAAACTTCGCGCGTACCGGTGCGCGACTCAGCCCGGGCGCACGTCGCGCAACTGCCACGTCGCGCCGATCAGCCAGTTCAGGCGCTGGCGCAACAGGCTCATCGGCAGGCTGGTCTGCACGTCCACCTCGACATGCAGGTCGGCGACCTTGGCATGCACCTGCGCCTGCGCATCGGTGGCGCCCAGCGCGGGGTCCACCTCGTCCGGTTCCGGCTGCTGCGCGCGCCAGCGCTCGAACAGCGCCGGACCGTGCAAGGCCTCCTCCAGCGCGGCGGCGAAGTCGGCCGGGCCGGCGCCGTCCCAGCTCAGCGCGGGATCGCTGCCGCGCGCGTGGGCGAGATCCGCGACGGAGAGGTAGTAGTGGTTGCGATTGCTCATGGATATCCCCTGGGCGCCTTCGCCAGCATGCGCAGGGGGCGGCATGCCGGATGTGAATTCAGGCGGTGAGCGCGGCCAAGTCCAGCGCGGCGACCGCCTGCGCCGGTGCCACGCCGTGCGGCAGCACGCCGAGGCAGGGTGCGGGCAGCAGCTCGCGCAAGGTGGCGAGGTTTTCCTCCACCGCGTCCATCGCCGGATCGATGCGGTTGGCGATCCAGCCGGCAAGGCGGCAGCCGTCGGCGCGGATCGCCTCGGCGCTGAGCAGGCTGTGGCTGAGGCAGCCCAACCGCAGGCCCACCACGAAAATCACCGGCAGCTCCCACGCCTTCGCGATGTCGGCGGCGAACAGCCCCGGCGCCAGCGGCACGCGCCAGCCGCCCACGCCCTCCACCACCACGGCGTCGTGTTCGGCGCACAGCGCGTCGAACGCGGCACGCAAGGGCGGCAAGGCGATCGCCACGCCCTCGTGCGCGGCGGCCAGATGCGGCGACAAGGGTTCGCGCAATGCCACCGGATTGCTGCGCGCATAAGGCGGCAGCGGCCCGCTGCTGGCCGCGCGCAGCGCCAGCGCATCCCCGTTCTGCAGGCCGTGCGTGGTCTCGATGCAACCGCTGGCCACCGGCTTCATGCCGGTGCTGCGCAGGCCCGCCGCACGCAGCGCGTGCAGCAAGGTGCAACTGGCGTGGGTCTTGCCGATGCCGGTGTCGGTGCCGGCGACGAAATACGCGTGCGTCATCGGCTCAGGATACCGCGCCCATCCCGTGCCGCCGCCGGAAGCGCGTGGTCAGCGGCCCGATCAGGAACATCAGGAAGTACAGCCAACCGGGCAGCGACCACAGCAGCGCCGGTGCCGAAAGCGGCAGCAGCAGCGCGAGCAGCGCCGACAACAGACCCAGCACGGCGGGCACCATCCAGCCAATCTGCCCCAACTGTGTCGGCAAGGACGAAGCGCCGTCGCGCCGTGCGCACCAGGCAGCATGCCGGAACAGCAGCACCAGCGTGCCCGCCATGCAGGTGAACGCCACGCCGTAACAGACGTACAGCGCACGCAGCTTGCCGGTATCGTTCACCACGAACTCGCTGGGCGTCGCCCCTTGGCTGAAGGCATTGAACAGGCCGGCGAACATCATGTGCAGCGGGTACACGAAGATCAGCGCGAAGAACACCAGCAGCAGCGACAGCAGCAAGCCGCGGCCATCGGCACGCAGCTGGTGCCGACGCCAGCGCACGTGGCCATGCCAGAACAACGTCATGATCGCGAAGCTGGCGGCGAACGCGGGGATGCCGCCCAGCATGTGCAGCAATTCGTCCACGCTGGCGGGAACCGCGTCGCGCCCGATCACCAGCAAGGTCAGCGTGAACGCGAACGCACCATCCACGAACATGTCCAGCCGCCCCGCCTCGATGCCTTCGCGATGCTCGACCAGGTTCATGTCCCATCCTCATCCGTGCGACCCGCGCATAATACGGGTTCGGGCTTCGTTCTTGCCGTTCGACCGGACTGCGTTCGGGCAGTCAGCGGCGAAAAACCCTTCCCTCGGCTCACAGCAGCCGGTCAACACCATCCCTTGCGAGCGCACCATGTTCGAACTGAAAACGCAGGCCTACGCAGACAAGCGCGAGCATTACGCCGACCTCGCACAGCAGGCGCAGGGCCTCCTGCACGGCGAGCCCAGCCTGATCGCGAACGCGGCGAACTTCTCCGCGCTGGTGTTCCACAGCCTGCCCGGGCTCAATTGGTGCGGCTTCTACCTGTACGACGGCACGGAACTCGTGGTCGGCCCGTTCCAGGGCAAGCCGGCCTGCATCCGCATCGCGCTGGGCAAGGGCGTGTGCGGCGCCGCGGCGCAGACGCGGCAGACGCAGCTGGTGCGCGACGTCAACGCGTTCGACGGCCACATCGCCTGCGACGCCGCCTCGCAGTCGGAGATCGTGGTGCCGCTGGTGCGTGCCGACGGCAGCCTGCTCGGCGTGTGGGACGTGGACAGTCCGCACGTGGCCCGCTTCGACGCGGAGGACCGCGCGGGCATGGAAGCGCTGTGCGCGGTGTTCATGGAAGCCCTCGCGGCGTAGATCGCGCCTTTCCCGCCGACTGCGACGATCTGCCGCGCATGCGCGGCACATGTCGCGCGTACGTAGGGGCGCGCCCTGTGCGCGACGGCCTTGTGCCTGGATCAGGGCAAAAGCATTCGCGCACAGGGTGCGCTCCTACAATCGCGGCGTACGCAGCAGTTCCACCACCCGTTCGCGCGCCTCGTCCACGCCGGTGCCGGCGGGCGAGGAAAACACCTGGGCGGTGGCGTGCAGGCCGTCGGGGAAGCTCTTGCGCATCGCCGCCAGCGCCTGCGCAGCCTGGTTGCGCGAGAGCTTGTCGGCCTTGGTCAGCAGCAGGTGGCAAGGCAGGCCGGTGGCGAAGCAGAAGTCCAGCATCATCCGGTCGAACTCCTTGAGCGGATGGCGGATGTCGGCGATCAGCACCACGCCGCGCAGGCTCTGCCGGCGATGCAGATAGGCGTCGATCTCCTGCTTCCAGTGCGCGCGCAAGTCCTCCGGCACCTTGGCGTAGCCGTAGCCGGGGAGGTCGATCAGGCGCGCCACGAGCGGCGGCTCGCCCTCGCCCTGCGCCAGCGGCGGCAGCGCGAACGCCACCATCTGCTGGGTGCGGCCGGGCGTCTTGGAGGTGCGCGCCAGGCCCTTGTGGTTGGTGAGCGCGTTGAGCGCACTGGACTTGCCCGCGTTGGAGCGGCCGGCGAACGCCACCTCGGCGCCCGTATCGGCGGGCAACTGGCTGATGCGGTGGGCGGCGAGCACGAAGTGCGCGCCTTGCAGAAGGTTGGGCATGGTTTGACCGGAGCGCGAAGGCACGGGGATAATCCGATGGTTTCTGCCCGTGGCGCCGATACCGGCAAGCGGTGGCAGCCTTCGACAGTTTCTGGGAGGGGAAGTGTATGAGTTTTCGGTTCGCAGGTTTTCGACCCGTCGTGCTGGGCTCCGCCGCAGTCCTGATCTTCGCCATGGCAGCGGGCACGGCGATGGCGCAGGACGCCGCCAAGTCGACGACCGCGCCGGCAACGGCCAACACGGCGGCGGCGCCCGCTGAAGCCGCGCCCGCCGCCGAAACCGCTGCGGCGAAGCCGGGCGACGCCACCGCGGGCCAGGCCAAGGCCGCCGCCTGCGGCGCCTGTCACGGCATGGACGGCAACTCCACCGATCCGCAATACCCCAAGCTGGCCGGACAGAGCGAGCAGTACATCGTCCACCAGCTGGAGAACTTCAAGAGCGGCAAGCGCCAGAACCCGATCATGCTGGGCATGGCCACGCCGCTGTCCGAGCAGGACATGCACGACATCGGCGCCTACTTCGCCAGCAAGACCGCGCTGCCCGGCGTGGCCGACCAGGCGCTGGTCGAGCACGGCCAGCAGCTGTTCCGCGAGGGCGACGCCAAGCGCGGCATCCCCGCCTGCATGGCTTGCCACAGCATCGACGGCCGCGGCAATCCCGGCGCGATGTACCCGCAGCTGGAGAGCCAGCACGCGCAGTACGTCCAGGCCACGCTGAAGGCCTGGCATGACGGCACCAGCTGGGGCACGGATGCGCACTCGCAGATCATGCCGGCGATTGCCCAGAAACTGAGTACGGACGACATCGCCGCGCTGGCCAGCTACGTCGAGGGCCTGCACCCGGCCACCGCCGAAGACCTGCAGAAGCCGGCCGCAGCCACGCCTTGATCCTCCGCCGGATGCGCCGGCGACAGGCCTGCGCATCCGCGTCCCGCATACCCGCACCACCGAGGTAACCCATGTTGAAGCGTCTGGCTATCCTGTGCGCCGCCCTGCTGGCGCTGACCGCCTGCGGCCATTCCAGCGACAACGGCACGGCCGCGCCGGCCACGCCCGCGGCCGCCAGCACCGCCGCGACGGCGCCGGCTGCGCCCGCGACCGCCAACGCACCGGCACCGGCACCGGCGACCAGTGCCGCACCGACCGCCGCGGCCACGACCGCCGCGGCAAGCACGGCCACGCCCGCGACCGCAGCAACGACGGCAGCCGCGACTCCGCCCGCCGCGGCGCCTTTCGTCGACGACGGCAAGTGGGTCGAGGGCAAGGATTACTTCCGCATCGATCCGGCCCAGCCCAAGGCCGTCGCCACCGACAAGATCGAGGTGGTGGAGGTGTTCTCCTACGCCTGCCCGGCCTGCAACAGCTTCCACATCGCGATGGACCAGATCGAGAAGAGCCTGCCGGCGGATGCCGTGGTGCATTACCTGCCCGCCGCGTTCCGCCCCGACGAGAACTGGCCGGTATACCAGCGCGCGTTCTACGCCGCCGAGGCGCTGGGCGTGCGCGCCAAGACCCAGGACGCGATGTTCGACGCCACCTGGAAGACCGGCGAGACCGCCACTTACGACCTCTCGACGGGCCGCCCCAAGCCCAAGGGCGCCTGGCCCACGATCGAGGACATCGCGAAGTTCTACGCGAAGCACGGCGTGGACCCCAAGGAATTCGTGGCGGTGGCCAACTCCTTCTCGGTCAACACCAAGATGAAGCAGGCCGACGACCTCATCAAGGCCTACGGCGTACCCGGCACCCCCACCATCGTGGTGGACGGCAAGTACCGCTTCTCACCCTCCGACGTGGGCACCGTGCAACGCGCGATCGAGCTGACCCAGTGGCTGGTGGCCAAGGAAGCCGCCGGCAAGTAGGAGCGGCTTCAGCCGCGACGCCCCTCTTCCTGAAACCGTCCACGAGCATCCTCCGATGAAGCACCTCGCCCGTCTGCGCACCGTCACCCTGCTCGCCGGCCTCGCGCTGGCCAGCGCCTGCACCGCGCAATCCGGCACGCCCGCCCCGTACACCGAGGGCGACCAGTACGTGACCCTGCCCGGCCCGCACCAGCGCTACAGCAGCGAGGGCAAGGTCGAGGTGGCCGAGGTGTTCTCCTACGGCTGCATCCATTGCGCCGAGTTCGCCCCGATCGCCGAGAAGCTGAAGGAATCGCTGCCCAAGGGCGTCAAGTTCGAGCTGGTGCCGGCGCCGTTCAGCGCCGAGTGGCTGCCGTTCGCGCGCGCCTACTACGCGGCCAAGCAGCTGGGCGTGGCGGATCGCACCCACCTGCAGCTGTTCGTGGCCAAGTTCGCCCAGCACTATCCGATCAACACGATGGACGAACTGGCCGACTACTACGCCCGCGAAGGCGTGGATCGCGCCGAGTTCATGCGTCTCGCCACCTCCGACGCCGCCACCACGAAGCTGAAGGCGGACCTGGCTCTGATCCAGAAGTGGGGCGTGGATGGCACGCCCAGCATCGTGGTCAACGGCAAGTACCGGGTCACCAACGTGCACACGCTGGACGAGCTGTCCGCGGTGGCGCAGTGGCTGGCCAGGCGCGAACTCGCCGAGGCGGACAAGGGCGGCAAGTGATCGTCTGAGGGCGTTCACGTCCGTTGCGGTCTTCCGCGTGTACCGTACGCAGCCTGATGAATCGCGCCCCTTCCGTCCCCGCCGCTGCCGAACACCGCCTGCGCCTGCTGAGCTGCAACATCCTCGCCGGCGCCAGCGTGCAGCGCTACAGCGAATACGTCACCCGCAGCCTCAATGCGGTATTGCCGGGGCGCAGCAAGATCGACAACCTCGACCGCCTCGCCGCGCTGCTGCCGGAGTTCGACGTGATCGGCCTGCAGGAAGCCGACGCCGGCAGCCTGCGCTCGGGCTTCCTCAACCAGACCCGCTACCTCGCCGAAACCGCCGGCATGCCGTACTGGAGCCACCAGCCGAACCGGCCGGTGGCGAAGCTGTCGCACACCGCGAACGGGCTGATCAGCCGCATCGAGCCCAGCGCGGTGATCGACTATCCGTTGCCCGGCCACGGCCGCGGCGCCTTGCTGGTGCGCTTCGGCGAAGGCGAGGACGCGCTCGCCGTGGTGATCGCCCACCTCTCGCTGCGGGCACCCACGCGCGCGCGCCAGCTGGGCTTCATCGCCGAGATCCTGCAGGACCATCCGCACGTGGTGCTGATGGGCGACCTCAACACCGAGCTCGGGAGCGCCGAGATGCGCCAGCTGTTCGCCCGCACGCGGCTGCAACCGCCCGTGCAGCCCACGCCCACCTTCCCCAGCTGGAAGCCGAAACGCGCACTGGACCACATCCTCGCCTCGCCCTCGGTGACGCTGGAGAAGGTGTGGACGCTGCCGCAGGCGTTTTCCGACCATCTCGCACTGGCGGCCGAGATCCGCCTGCCTGCGGCGCCACCCGCACGCGGGGATCGTCGATGAGCGCCCGCTGGCTGCGCACGCTGACACCGTGGCTGCTGCCGGTGCTGGCCGGCCTGGTCGCGGCGGGGTTGCGCTACGGCCTGATCGAGCCGCCCGCGATGGCGCAGCTGTGCACGGCGGCGCAGGCGCCCGCCTGGTGCGCGTTGCGCCAGGCGCTCGTGCTGGGCTTCCTGCATGACGTCTATGGCGTGATCGCGCTCATCGCCGCGGTGCTGGCGCTGCTGCGCCGCTCGCGCGCGCTGGCGTGGCTGGCTGCCGCGCTGGGCGTGGTCGCGTTGCAGCTCTACAACTACGAGCCGGGTGCACTGGCGCTGCTGGTCGGCTGCCTGCGCCTCGTGCATTTGCAGGGCGCAGGCAACGATGTGGCGACTACACCCGCCCCGTCACCGGAATCAACGCACCGGTGATCGCCGACGCCGCGTCGGACAGCAGGAACACGATCACGCCCGCCAGTTGCTCGGGCCGCACCCATCGGCTGAAATCCGCGTCGGGCATGTCGGCGCGATTCGGCGGCGTGTCGATGATGCTGGGCAGCAGCGCATTGACGGTGATGCCGCGCGGCTTCAGCTCCTCGGCCAGCGACTCGGTGAAGCGCATCACGCCCGACTTCGACGCGGAATAGGCGCCCACGCCGGCGCCGGCTTTCAACGCCGAGTTCGCGCCGATGTTGACGATGCGCCCGCGCTCGTCGGGCAGATGCGGCAGCGCGGCCTTGCTCGCCGCCACCGCAGTGCGCAGGTTGATCCGGTAGAGCAGATCCCAGGTTTCCGGGTCGCCGTCGGCCAGCGTCTCCCAGCGGAACGCGCCGGCGATGTTCACCAGCGCATCGAGCCCGCCCAATGCCTCGGCGGCGGCGTCGATCGCGTGCTTCGCCGCGGCGGTGTCGGCCAGGTCCACGCCGCCGAAGCCGTGCGCCGCACCCAGGTTCGCCGGCACCGGCGCGCGATCGATCGCCGCCACCGCGGCGCCTGCGTCCAGCGCGGCGCGCACCACCGCCGCCCCCAAGGTGCCGAAGGCACCGGTCACCACGATGCGTCGCTTGTCCAGTTGCATGTTGTCGATCCTCGCCATGGAATCAGCCGAGCATATCGCCTGTGCGCGCCCGCGTGGCGCGCGCCTGCCATGCGGCCTGCAGCACCGGCACGGCGATGGCGAGATTGAGCACCAGCCACAGCCAGGTCGACGGGTTTTCACCCAGCTCCAGCGCCACCACCACGGCGGCCAGCAACGGCAGCCATGCGGCGAGGAACAGCGCCTCGCGCGAGGGCGTTCGCACGCGCTCGTCCAGCCACGCCGTCAGCACATAACCCACGCAAGGCAGCGCGAACAGTCCCAGCGGGAAGTCGCGGTAGCGGCCGTCGAACACCAGCAACAGGCCGTACAGCGCCAGCAGGAACAGCCAGGCGAAACGCAGCCGCCCCGCCGGCGCCGGTTTGTACGGCGCACCCGCCACTCGCCCGGCCAGCCAGATGACCAGCCGCAGCGCGGTGAACAGCGCGGCGAAGCAGGCGACGATGGAAACGGTCCATTCCCAGTCGTCGCGACAGGCGTAGACCATCTGCCGCCATTGCCAGGCCAGCGCGCAGCCGCTGGCGAAACCGGCCAGGCCCAGCGCCGTCCAGCCACGCCGTCGCTCCCAGCGCCGGCGCCGCAGGCCGACCAGCACGAACAGCGCCGCGCCGGTCGCGCCGGCCAGCCAGCCCAGCCACCAGCGCGGGATCTCCACCACCGGCCCCTGCATCGCGAACTTCGGCCGCGCCTGCGCGTCGAAGATGCCCCAGTAGCCGCCCACCGTGCCTTCCTGCGCGCGCTTCCACGGCTGGTCGAAGGCCTCGATCACGTTGTACGGCATCTGCACGCTGGCCGCGTAGCGGAGGAATTCGCGCAGATAGCGCGCCTCGTTCACCCGGCTGGCCACCGCATCGCGGCGCGGCCGCCCCGCGCTGGGCCAGCCGGTCTCGCCGATCATCACGCGCTTGCCGGGAAACGCCTGCTCGACCTTCGCGTAGACGTCCTCGACGTGTCGGATCGCACGCTCCGGCGGCACCGGCTGGTCCTCCCAGTACGGCAGGATGTGGATGGTGATGAAGTCCACCGCGCCGGCGAGTTCCGGATGGCGCAGCCAGTATTCCCACACGTCGGCATAGCTCACCGGAATGTCCGCCGGCAGCGCCGCGCGCACCTCGCGCAGGTAGCCGGCGATTTCCTTGCTCGACAACTCGCCGCGCAGCAGCACCTCGTTGCCCACGATCACGCCGCGCAGCACATCGGGGTGCGCGCGTGCGGTGGCGATGCCCAGCGCGACCTGCTCGGCGTTCGCCTTGGCATCGCGGCCCAGCCAGATGCCCATCAGCACCTGCATGTGATAGCGCGCCGCGATGCCCGGCACCGCGGACAGGCCCTGCCCCTGCGAATACGTGCGCACGCAATCGAAGCGCTCGGATAGTGCGCGCAGATCGGCGTCGATGCGCGCGGGGCTGACGAAGGCATGCGGATCCAGCGGCGTTTCGCCCGCTTCGCGGAACGGCGCATAGGAAACACAAGCGATGCGTGCAGAAGGCGCGTCCGGCAAATCCACCGGACGGCCCTTGCACCACCACCACGCTGCGCCGGCCAGAGCGAACGACACCAACGCCAGCCAGGCGACGAGGCGACGGCCGCGGGAGGTAGGAGAAAACGACATGCCGAGCCTGCGCGAACGGGAGCGAGGTGCGCCAGCTTATCAGGCGTACACGGCACGAAATGTGGAGCGCCCCCGTGCGCGACTGTGGGCAACGAGAGAAGAACGGGACGTGCCGCGCCTTCTCCATTCACTTGCCCTCATTTCTCCCGCTCCTCGCGCCGAAGCATTCAGACGCATCCACTACAATCCGCTGCAGGGGATCACCAAGGAGTTTGCATGTTTGCGAAGGCAGCGCCGCGGCGCCATTCCCTCACCCGCCTGTCGGCCCTGCTGCTCGGCTGTGGCGCCCTGCTCGCCGCCGTCGGCGCGCACGCGGCCACACCGACCGCGGCACAGCGCGCCGCGTTCAAGCAGGCCTGGGCCGCGGCCCAGCAGGGCGGCGACGGCTGGCGCGCGTACGCCGCGAAGCTGCGCGATTACCCGCTCTATCCCTACCTGCCCGCCGCCGCGCTGGAGCACGACCTACGCCAGACCGACCTGGTCACGGTGCAGGCGTATCTCGCGAAATATCCGGACCTGATCCCCGCGCAGGATCTGCGCCGCGACTTCCTGCTGGAGCTCGCGCGGCGCCAGGACTGGAACGGCTTCCTCGCGCTGTACCAGCCCGGCATGGGCGACGCGCTCACCTGCGACGCGCTGCAGGCGCGCATGGCGGGCGGCGCCACGCTGGACTTCGACCGCGACCTCGCCGATCTGTGGACCCGGCCCGAGCTGCCCGGCGCCTGCGACCCCGTGTTGCAGGCCGCGCACGACCAGGGCCTGCTGACCACGCCGCGCCTGTGGGCGCGCATCGACCGCGCCGCCGACGCCGGCAAGGGCGGCACCATCGCCACGCTGGCGAACTGGCTGCCCCCGCCGCAGAACCAGGAAGCGCAGTGGCTGGCGCAGGCCTTGCGCGATCCCGCTTCCGCCGTGGCCGCCGCCGCGGGCTGGCCCGACACCGCGCGCGCGCGCCAGGCCGCCACGCTGGCGCTGGAACGCCAGGCGCGCCGCGACACGCCCGCCGCCGACACGGCCTGGCAGCAGCTGCAAACGCGCTTCCAGTTCAGCACCACGCAACGCAACGCGGTCCTGCGCGCGCTGGCGCTGTTCCACGCCACCGACTTCGACACGAACGCGCTGGAGCGCCTGATCGCCCTGCCCGCCGCCGCGCAGACCGACGCCACCCGCGAGTGGCGCGTGCGCGTGGCGCTGGCCGCGCAGGACTGGCCCGCCGTGCTGGCGGCGATCGCGGCGATGCCGGCGGCGCAGCAGCAGGACGCCGAGTGGCGCTGGTTCCGCGCCCGCGCTCTGGCCGCCACCGGCCAGGCCGAACAGGCGCAGACGATCTACGCCGACCTCGCCGGCGCGACCACGTTCTTCGGCTTCCTCGCCGCCGACCAGCTCAAGCAGCCCTACGCGATCTGCCCGCGTACCCACGTCGACGACCCGCAGCAGGAACAGGCGCTGCTCGCGCAGCCCGGCCTGCTGCGCGCGTTCGAACTGTTCGCGGTGGACCTGCCGAAGCTGGCGCGGCGCGAATGGTCGCGCGCACTGGACGGCGCCGACGAACGCACCCAGGTGCTGGCCGTCGAACTGGCGGACGCCCGCGGCTGGTACGACCGCGCGGCGTTCACCCTCAACCGCGGCGAGGCGATGCGCTACTACGCGCTGCGCTTCCCGCTGGCCAGCCAGGACGGTCTGGTGCCGCAGGCCGAGCAGGCCGGCATCGACCCCGCCTGGGCCTACGGCATCCTGCGCGCGGAAAGCGCGTGGATGAGCGACGCGCGCTCCGGCGCCGACGCCCGCGGCCTGATGCAACTGGTGCCCGCCACCGCTGCCCTGGTGGCCAAGCGCAACGGCCTCGCCTGGGCCGGTGGCGACAGTCTGTACGACCCCGCGACGAACATCGCGCTGGGTACGCGCTACCTGGCGCAGGTGGCGGCGCGCTTCAACGGCGCGCCCTGGCTCGCCAGCGCCGCCTACAACGCCGGCCCCAACCGCGTCGATCAGTGGCTGGCCGCGCGTAGCACGCTGCCGCCCGACCTGTTCATCGCCACCATCCCGTACAAGGAAACCCGCGAATACGTGGCCCGCGTGATGGACTACAGCGTGATGTACGGCTGGCGCCTGCACGGCAAGGTGCTGCCGATGTCCGACCGGCTCACCCCGATCGGCCAGCCCTACGCGCTGCCGAACAGCACGACGCCGCGCAAGACGGTGGATTGCCCGACGCCGTCGCCGGCTCCCGCCGGTTCGGTGCAAGCACCGGCGGCTGCGAGCAACGCCAACCGGTAGGCCTCACTGCGCTTCAATGCGAGCGGCGACGCGTCATTGACTCATGGTACGTCAATGACGCACTATTCGTATATGATCTTCATCGAGACGCCGGTGTTCACACGCCAGATCACTGAGCTGGTGACGGATGAACAGTACGCCGAGTTCCAAGGCTTCCTCGCTGACAACCCCGAAGCCGGCGACGTCATCCAAGGCACCGGCGGCCTCAGGAAGATTCGCCTTGCGTTGGAAGGTCGCGGCAAGCGCGGCGGCGCCCGCGTCATCTACTACCACTTCGTGAGCGACTCGCAGATCGCCCTGCTGTTCGCCTACCCGAAGAACGTCGCCGATGACCTGACCGCCCGACAGAAACAGGCGCTGAAAGCCATCATCGAACAGTGGAGCTGACCATGGACAAGAAACTCTTTGCCGAACTTCTGGAAAGCGTGGAACAGGCCGGCGAGATCGCGCGCGGCGAACGTGCGCCGTCGCGCGAGTTCCACGTGGATGCCCTGAGCATCAAGGAAATCCGCGCCGCCACCGGCCTGTCGCAACCCAAGTTCGCCAGAGTGCTCGCGGTGGACGTGGGCACCCTGCGCAACTGGGAACAGGGCCGGCGCGAACCCACCGGGCCGGCGCGCGCCCTGTTGCGCGCCATCCGGAACGATCCGAAGCATGTGCTGAAGGCGTTGGTGGCCTGAGGGCACCGCGCCACCTGCGCACCTTCGGGAAATGATGCGGCGCGGATGGGCGCCAAGCGCAGCAACCGGCAAATCGCCGCAGACCAAGCCGATTCGCCCCACCATGCCACAATCGCGCCCATGCGCATTTATCTCGTCGGCGGCGCGGTCCGCGACAAGCTGCTGGGACGGCCGGAGGGCGACCGCGATTACGTGGTGACCGGCGCGTGCCCGGAAGACCTGCTGGCGCTGGGCTACAAGCCGGTGGGCAAGGATTTCCCGGTATTCCTGCACCCGCAAACCGGCGAGGAACATGCGCTGGCGCGCACCGAGCGCAAGAGCGGGCGCGGCTACCACGGCTTCGAGTTCCACGCCGATCCGGCGGTGACGCTGGAGCAGGATCTGGCGCGGCGCGACCTCACGATCAACGCGATCGCCGAGGACGAGCACGGCGCATTGATCGACCCCTACGGCGGCGTGCGCGACCTCGAGGCGCGCGTGCTGCGCCATGTCTCGCCGGCCTTCGCGGAGGATCCCGTGCGCCTGCTGCGGGTGGCGCGCTTCGCCGCGCGCTTTGCGCCGCTGGGCTTCACGGTGGCGGACGAGACCATGGCCTTGCTGCGGCGGATGGTGGCCGACGGCGAGGTGGATCACCTGGTGCCCGAGCGGGTGTGGGCGGAGACGCGCAAGGCGCTGGCCGAGGCGCAGCCGTCCGCCTTCCTGCGCGTGCTGCGCGAGGCCGGCGCGCTGCGCGTGCTGTTCCCCGAGGTCGATGCGCTGTACGGCGTGCCACAGCGCGCGGAGTTCCACCCCGAGATCGATACCGGCGTGCACATGGAACTGGTGCTGGATGCCGCGGCGGCGATCGCACCGGGCGACGACCTCGTGGGTTTCTGCGCGCTCACCCACGACCTCGGCAAGGCGCTGACGCCCGCCGCCGAACTGCCGCGGCACGTGATGCACGAGCAACGCGGCGTGGCGCCGCTGCGCGCGCTGGCGACGCGGTTGAAGGTGCCGACCGAACACGCCGCGCTGGCCGAGCTGGTCTGCCGCGAACACCTCAACGCGCATCGCGCGCTGGAGCTTAAGCCGGCCACGGTGCTGAAGCTGCTCACGGCACTCGACGCGCTGCGC